>Ga0210394_10001858_pt1 | contig 31495 bp, 27 predicted proteins | sample IncBWC12MmetaG_FD_160121 | JGI IMG/M metagenome (GOLD analysis project Ga0210394, IMG submission 160121) | Forest soil microbial communities from Barre Woods Harvard Forest LTER site, Petersham, Massachusetts, United States - Inc-BW-C-12-M | ecosystem: Environmental > Terrestrial > Soil >... | reverse complement strand
GATGACGTCGCGCGCCTAAAGGTCATCAAAGACTGGTTCCCGTGCGCTGCCGACGCTGTGACGCCGGATATGATCGAAGAGAAACTCGAAGAGGCGCAAGAGAGCAATAAGTGGAGCGCGAGCACGCGGAATCACTACCACAACCTAATCAGCAAGGCTTTCCGTCTTGCCCTTCGTAAAGGTACTGTGAACGCTTCCCCTATTCATTTGAAGGTGTCCAAGTTGAAGGAAGACAACGGCCACGTGCGATTTTTGACTGCCGAGGAAGAGAAGCAATTGCGCGCGGCGATCCGCTCGAAACCGGAATGGGCATCACACGAAGTAGAGCTCACCTTCGCCTTGGCGACGGGTCTCCGCCGGTCCTCGATGTACATCGAATTGACCTGGGAGAATGTTGACCTACTCGGCCGAACGCTCAGCATCCAGCGAACCAAAAGCGGCAGCCCGATTACTATTCCGCTGAACGCTGACGCGATGGAGGCTTTGATGGTCTTCCGGTCTCGAGGTGATGGCACCGGCCGGGTGGTGCGGAACGAGGGTGGCGAGACACTGCTCTGCAACGCACATTGGTTCCGAGAGGCAGTTCAGGCCTCTGGCATCGCCCCATTCCGTTGGCACGATTGCCGCCATCACTTCGCGTCGATGCTCAGGCAGTCCGGCGTCGCACTAGAAACAATTGCGGACCTGCTAGGTCATTCTCCGAAGACCGGCCTGATGATGACGAAGAGATACGCGCACTTGAGCATTGCCAATTTGCACGAAGCAGTGGGCCGCATCTCGAAAACGATTAGCCCCACAGCAGCACCAAGCGCTTTGGATGCGCCACCGAAGGAAGCCAGCATCCAGTGAAGTGTTTTATTTTCATGATATTGTAGCCAACGGAAGCGAAAGGGGTCCGGTGATCTTCCCGGCCTTCAAAGCCGGCGATTCGGTCCTTCGCGGGTCGAATGGTGGGTTCGACTCCCACACGCTTCCGCCATATCTCATTTCTTCTCAAACACTTGACCTCTGGGCGAGGGAACACGAGGGAACACCACAAACCCCTCATGTTCCTGTTGGCAGCAGAAGCCGAACCAACTTGCTGTTCGCCTTTCGCAGACGTTCCGGTACAGCTCTGGTATAGATGTTCATCGTCGTGCGAATGTCCGCATGACGAAGCAGTTCCTGCTGCACCTTAACGTCCGTGCCGTGCTCGTTGAGCAGAGTCGAATACGTGTGTCGAAATGCATGCCAACCGAGTCTCCCAACTCCGACCTTTTCTCCCGCGCGCAGCAGCCAGCGACGTTGTGCGCTCCAAGGGTGCGAGGGCATTCCCGTACGTTTACTAGCGAACACCCACTCGCTTTCTTGAAGAGAGGAAGGAAGCGTTCGCCGATATTCTCGCAAAAGTTTCTCTAAAGCGAGAGCAACCGGCATCGGCCTCCTTGAATACTCCGTCTTGGGTTCGCCAACATGGCCAAATACCCAGGACCGCCGAATCTGGACTTGGCGTGTCTCCCAATTGAAGTCACGCCATTGCAATCCGAGAACCTCACTGATCCGCAGTCCCAGACACCCAGCCACAATGCACATCGTGCGATAGGGCTCTGGGATATGTTCGAGAACCTGTCGAAACTGTTGAATCGTTAGCACCACTGACTGGCGCACACGCTTCGAAACATCTTTTACTCGCACGAAGCCCATGGGGTTGGCTTGATACGGTAGCAACTCCCATCGCATCGCGCAGTTGAAGACGATCCGCATTTGATTCTTCAAGTGTCCCTTGCTTTTTGGTGCGAGGTCGAGTCCCTTGAGCCACTGCTCAACAGCCAGTGGCTTAATTTGTTGCAACGGGTACTCGCCCCATTTCGGATTGATGTGGTTCGTCAGCCACGATTGATAACTTCTCGCAGTCGAGTGACGGTCAGGCAACTCTTCCGCAAGATAACGCTCTATCACCGCACCGAAGCTGACTACACCAGCGTTTGGATTGTCTACGTTAATCCGAAGCAGGAGTGCCTGTGCAGCCCTCCTCGCTTGAGACTCGGTGACATGTTGCTCGACGGTTCCAATGATGAGACTTTTGTGGCAGTGGGTTCCATCCAGCAAATGCTCCCTATAACGAAGCGCCCAAACATCCGGGCCCTTTTTTCTTGTTTTCCGTTCAACACTTCCGAACTGATACCGCGTCCGCTTGAACATTCGAAATGCCTCCTAGTTCGAGCGGCACGGATGGCAAGATGAATTTATCCGAGATCGCAACCACGCGTCCAGTTCTGTTGCGCGAAAATACCAGTGCCCAGCCACGCGGTAGCACGGCAGTGTCCCCCCGCGTGCATAGCGTTGCAATGTCTTGACGTGGATGTTGCCGAGCAGTTTGGCGGCGTCTTCGCATCCGATCAATGGTTCGAATGCCTGCCGCGAGTCTTTGTGTGTGCTGACCGTCACCGGAGCGGACAAGACTTCAGTGCTACTTTCTCCTTCTCCCCCTGTGGCCGCACGTAGCGGCTTGCTGGTGACTGACTGAGGTTCCTCGTTTGCGCGGGATGCCAAGACTGGCGCTGACTGCCCATGTTGCGAGTCTCTCGGCAGCGTCTCTGACAACGATGGCAAGAAATCTACTGTTAGGCGCGAGGCATACTGTCTTGAGGACGCTGTGTTCTCGCGCACACCGAATTGGGTTGGACGGGACTTCATGTGTGTTAGACGGCCTTCGCAAGAACGTCTCCTTTGGCTTTTTCGTTGTTGTGGTTGTTTGAGTGTTGGCCTGCCCAGCGTCTGAAGTCCTCATCCTTGCGGAAGAGCAACTTTAGTGCTTCGGTGATCACGTAAGACGGCGAAGCATCGATGAACTCAGCATAGAGCTCAAGCTGAGTCTTTACCGATTCTTCGACACGCGCTTGGATGGTGACTGCTTTGGGCTGTTTCGGTGGTGACTTCAATATAGACAACGGGCTTCTCCTTTCGTTTTCATACAAAGTGTCAGACCTCTTGTCTGACAAATCCTCATGTCTCTCTATGCGACCGCACAAAACGCTGACACGAAGTTCGTTTGAGGGCGGGAGCGACCCCACGGCAACCGTGACGCACCGTGCGTCAAATGGTGGGGTCGCTCCCGCCCTAACATCGTGCCAGCCCTCGTGCAGTCCGACCGTCTTTGGGACGTCCATCTGATTCACTTGTCTAGCTTTGTCGGCAGCCCTCGGGTGAAGTGACCAAAGAAGTGCCCCGTGAAGTACTGGGGTGAAGCGCTCTTCACCTCGAGTGTTCAGCAATGCACGCAGGAATGAGGCTGTGCCGATAGCACGATGCAAGAAGTCTGCATCGACCGAACCCAGCTGAGTCCGGTGGAGTGTGTCGTGGGTTAGTTTGTGATTCCGTGTGATCGGCCGTTTGTGTCTCTGAGAAAGGAGACGTTTGCCTTCTGCTGGTCGATTCAGCTCGATGCGAGAGCAATGTGCTGCCAACGGAAAAATAGTTTTACATGCCCTGCGTAACAGCTCCCGCTGGGCACGCGGACAGAATGCGGTCACGTTTCGTGCGTGACGGGCGGGAGCGACGCCACGAACTTTTTGGGCGGATGAAAACCGAAAACGTGAGGTCGCACCCGCCCAATCTGGTGTTTTTTTCTGTGTCACTTTTCTCATTCTCGTCTCGTTTATTTCCTCGTTTTCCCGAGACTTGTGCGCATCCCAAGCTGAAAAAGGTGCCGAAGGCGAATCCGAAGTAGGTAATTCCTACCTCCTTCAGCTGCCTCGCCTAAATTCTCGCCACGCGCACCGAAAGAATTTTATTGTTGGGCTGGAGCGACCCACGATTCACTTTTGGCCACGGAAACGTGTGCAAAAGTGGGGTCGCTCCAGCCCAACTCGGTGCCGTCCCGCGGCCATTTTCCTCATCCCGTTGGGCGCAACTTCCTCTGTCATGGGCACATGCAAGATGGCCAAGGTGAACACGAGGGTGACGGATCTGGTGATTTGTGTCTTTCATGCACCCTTCACCTTTCCGCGCTGCAAAAAGCGGGGAAGCCCTTTGACATCGCCGAGTCCTCTACTATTAAAGAGGCTTCGAACACAACAAAAGTAAGAAAGAATCTTTCCCTCTGACGTACAAGAAATTGTAGTGACTATCTTCATGGCAGAAAGCCCACCCTGGCCCTCTACTTACTAGGGAACATCCAAACGGGGAAAAGTAAGAAAAAGTTTAGTCCCGCGGAGAGGCCCCCCGGCTGGAAGCGAACTCCCTGACACAGCCCTATACTTATTTAAGGAACATCCAGACGGGAAAAAGTAAGAAAATATTTTCGTCTCCTGGTAAGACACCGGGCTGGGAGAGAAATGTCGACCACAGCTCCCTACCTATTTAAGGAACATCAAGAGGGGCAAAAAGGAGAAAAAATCTTGGTACCAGTACGTTTTTCTTGAAGTCGTCCGGCAGAACGACGCCGCAGACGGGGGAGGGACTAGAGCTCCCCCCTATCGCCTCGATATTGCATCTATTGCAGCTTCGCGTATTCGGCTTTGGCGGCGATGAGGATGGGAATGTCGGGGTCGGCATCCTTCCACAGCGTGAGAACCTCCGGGTAAGCGGCGTGAGCCTTGGCAGCGTTGCCTTGCAAGGCGTAGGCGCGTGCCAAGCCCAGACGTACCAGCGCGCCGATAGGTTCGTTCATGAAATCCCACGGTGGTCAACAATCTTTTGGAATTCGGCAGCGGCTTCGACGCCCTGATGCGCGGCACGATATGCTTCTCCGCGCACATAGGCGGGATAAAGAGAGGACGTGAAGGCGGCAATGTTCCCAGGCGAGCCTGGCTCGTAGGCAGCAGCGGCCCGAACCAGCTCGACGGCCTTCAACGAGGACGCTGCGTTGGTGGTCAAACTGGAAGTGGAAAACGGCACGACGACCGCTCCAACCGCATCCTTAGACGGGTTTACCGCTGAGACGAATACTCTGGTGATCGGAGCCTTGTGTACGACCAGCAGTAATCCGCCGTCCATGGAGTTTGAAGAAGCTAGCGATAACTCGCAGCTGTCCTGCAAGTGTCCGCCGGCGCCAAATGGACATACTGATTGCTCCATCCTGAAAAATGCGGTGACGGGCGCCGAGAAAGCACTCGCTGCGGCGCAAGCAAGAATGCAAACTTCAGAGTGCAAGACAACCTTGTCGGTGCGTCAGAACACCAGCTTCAGCGTGAGTTGGCCGGAGCGCGGACCGCCGATCTGATAAAGCGGGCTGAGAGTCCCGGGACCTCCGGACAAGAAGTTGTTCAGCGTCGAGGTGATGGTCCCAAAGCCGCTGTGAGTTAAATAGTTATTAAAATTTGCGGAAGGAGGCGCGAACATCGGGTGATTGAAAACGTTGAAATACTCAACGCGGAAATACAGGGAGAAACGATCGGAAAGGCCAAATCGCCGGCTCACCGCGAGATCGGTCTGGTTGATCGGAAAACCCCGGAAATAGTTTCGCCCAAGGTCTCCTTGCTCACCGGGTGGAGGTGTCGTGAACGCTGCGGCGTTCAGCCGTCGGCCGCCCGGCTGCGTGGGATCCGGAACGTAGAACGGAACGCCCGGCACAATGTCAGGCCGAGTTGGGTAAGTACCATGTATAGGTGATTGGGGAAACGCGAAGATCTCAAAAGGCGGAGCCGAACTGATGTGCAGGACTCCATACGAGGCCCAGCCGCGCAGTAGCGCGTGACCGACCCCATTGCCTTTAGGCGACGGCAACTCATACGAAATCGCAGCCGCAAACGATTGGCGTATGTCGAAATCGGACGGCCCATAATCCCTCGCCACGTCTATATTCTTCAGGTTGTCCGACGTAGTACATCCGCAGTCGTCGCTGGAATTCGTGTCCAGAGACTTCGCGAACGTATAGGAAGCAAGCACCTGCAAACCCCGGGACATGCGCCGCTGAAACTGCATTTGCAGCGCGTTATAATTCGACCAATCGGCGTTGTACGTTGCGAAGATCTTTGGGAAGCCCGTCGGATTGTTTTGGATCACGTCTTCGCGCAGGAGATTGACGCCATGCGATCCCACGTAGGTCAGGGAGAGAGATTGATTCGGCCCTAAGGCGCGTTCGATAGCAGAATTCCACTCGTAAACCAAGGGAAGACGCAGGTTTGGGTCCACCGCGTACAGATTCGCGGTGCTGGCGTTCGGGACTAAAGTAAACGGCGGCGGGGCGAAGACTGGGTTACTGAGGTCAAGCGGTACCGGTCCAAGACCTAATAAGGTGCTCTCGTAAGGGAACCCCGTGATACCGCCGGGTATTCCGGCCCCGAAACCGAGGTCATAGTAAAGGCCGAACCCGCCGCGCACGATGGTCTGTGGCGTCACCAGGTACGACGCGCCCACTCGAGGAGCGAAATTGTTGAAGTGCGTTTGCCCCAAGGTTGAAACAGGCACGAGGCCAAACGGTAGCGAATTGAAGATGCCGTTTACGTTATAAAGCGGCTTTCCCGCAGTAATCGAACCAAGCGGCGTATTGATTTCCCATCGCAAACCGTACGTCAGGGTCAGACGGCTAGCTGCCTTCCAGACATCTTGGGCGAAAAGCGAGTAGTTATACGTTCTGGCCGTGATAGGGTCCTGCCCGAACATCTGCACGGAGCCCGCAAGTCCGGCCTGCTCCTGGAGGTAGCTGGAGAAAATTAACGCAGTTGCCGCGCCCCCAACCGAGGGAGTCAGTTGGCGAACGTCGGCGCCGAACTTGAGCTGATGCGTCCCTGCGGACATCGAGAGGACGTCCACAAATTCGAGCTGCCGCTGGCTTTCGGGGCCACTACCATTGCCACTACCGTTTCGGATCTCACCGTCTTGGCCTCCGGGGAACAAAAGGAATGTATATGTCGAGCTGTTATAGCCGGGCGGGTACATCAGCGAGACCGGAGGGGGAACAGCGCCATAAAAGCGCACGATGCTGGACGCCGAGCCGCTCTGCGCCCGGCTCCAATTGGCGCGCAAATCGTTCAATTTATCGGGACCCAAGGTTAGAGTCGTGCCTATAGTCAGGCTATCGACGTCAGCAGTTGTGCTCTGCAAAACGGAGAAAAGATGCGTTGACTCTGTCGAGGGTGAGCGGCTGTAACGCCCGAAGAGCGTCATACGGCTGTTTACGTTGTAGTCCATGCGCAGGCTGTAGCTATCGAAACTGGTGGGGTCCGAGTAGGCGACCGTTAACGGTGCCGTGATTCCGTCCGAGTTCACCGGGCCGCTGGGGATGGGCAAAGCCGCGAGCAACGGTTGATACGTTGGGGCGACGTTGGCGCGTGCGGCTGCGGTATAGAAATTGCCCGTAGCCGTCTCCGGTAACAACAAGCGCAGTCCTTCGTAGGAAAGGAAAAAGAACGCGCGGTCCTTGCGAACCGCCGCGCCGAGTGTGCCCCCGAAATCATTCTGGCGAAGAGGAGGCTTCGGAAGCGGAGGAGCGTCGAAATAATTCCGGGCGTCGAAGGCATCGTTGCGCAAATAGTCGAAGAGCGTGCCGTGAGTTTGGTTGGTGCCGGAGCGCGTGACGATGGAAATCTGCGCTCCGGGGGTGCGGCCATACTCTGGTGCAAAAGTGGAAGTCAGGACACGGAACTCCTGCATGGCATCGACCGGCACCAAACCGTTGGTGGTTCCTTCGATAGTGAAAGCGGGGATCGTCCCGCCGGCGCTCTGCCCGAAGCCGTAGATGCTAAAATTCCAGCTCATGCCGTCCACCATGAAGTAATTGGCGTTGGCTCGCTGACCATTGAAGCTTAGCTGTCCCAGCCCGGCCCCCGCTTGGACGGTAGCGGGTACCGTCACCACATAGCCCGGCGTAAGTCCCAGCAGCGATTGAAAGGTGCGGCCGTTGAGGGGCATGTTCTGCACAAACTGCTGATTGACAACGGTGCTCACTGCCGCTGAGTCGGTCTGTAACCCGAAAGTGTCCCCCTCGACGGTAATGCTTTCTGCCGCGGATCCGATGGCCAGCGTGAAATTTTCGTTGACCGCATCCTGGACATACAGCTGCAGATTGGGCCGGATGACGGTCCGAAAACCTTCCTTTTGAATGGTCAACCGGTAATTTGCCGGATGCAGGTCGGGTAGGACGTAAATCCCGTCCTCGTTGGTCGTCGTGGTAACGGAGACGCCGGTCTCAATGTTGGTGATTCTGCATTCAGCTCCGACGATCACGGCGCCAGTCAGGTCCGTCACTCTGCCGGAAATGCGGGCGTTTTCTGTCTGTGTGTAGGTTGCCACAGCGGACAGAAGAAGCACAAGGAGTGCAGGGGACTTCATCGAACATTCTCCCTAGTGCTCGCACCTGGCAACTAGTTCCGCTGCCCTTTCAAAGTGCTGGGTAGGGTATTCTTGCGGATGTGAAGACGCAACTAGACAAATTGACAGGGGTAGTGTCGCCAGGCAGGTAAATTGTCAGGCTGACTCCTATGTATTCTAGTTTCCGGACATATGGTTTTGATCAATTCCACACATTATAAAAGGGCGCCCCTTTGGAGTAGGGTTTGAGTGCTTGGCTCATTCCCTACAAGAAAGGAACACCCTCTATGACTAGCACTAAATATATCGGCTTGGACGTGCATAAGGAAAGCATTTCGATCGTAGTTCTGAATTCTGCCGGCAAGGTGGTGATGGAATGCGTCATCGAGACCAAAGCGAGCACCCTTCTGCAGTTTATCCACGGGCTGGGTGGAGATGTGCACCTCACGTTTGAAGAAGGCACTTGGGCTGGCTGGTTGTACGATCTGCTGAAGCCGCACGTGACGGAACTCGTAGTGTGTAATCCGCGAAAGAATGCCTTGCTGAAAGAAGGCAGCAAGAGCGACCGCATCGACGCGCGCAAGCTGGCCGAACTGCTGTACATGAGCAAGCTCAGTTCGGTGTATCACGGAGAACATGACCTGCGCATGTTGAAGGAATTGTCCCGCAGTTATTTGACGATCACCAAGGATCTCGGACGGGTGATGAATCGACTCAAGGCCTTGTATCGGAGCTGGGCCATTCCCTGTGCCGGGACGCAAGTCTACGCACCGTGTTACCGTTCGGAATGGCTCGCCAAGATTAGGGAAGCTGGCGTGCGCCGGCGAGCAGAACTTTACTACCAACAACTCGACGCCCTGCGGTTGGTGCGCCAACAAGCTCGGAAAGAACTGTTGGCCGAGGCCAGGAAGCACCGTGCGACGAAGTTACTACGCCAGATTCCTGGCATTGGTCCGCTTCGAGCGGCTCACTTGGTAGCCGTAATGCAGACGCCTCATCGGTTCCGCACCAAGCGGCAACTGTGGACATACAGCGGGCTGGGGTTGGAGACCCACGACAGCGCGCAGTACCGCGTCGTGGAGGGACAGCTACAACGCTCGAAGAAACCCGTCACCCTGCGGGGTCTCAATGACAATCACAACCACGACCTCAAACATATTTTCAAAGGTGCGGCTATGAGAGCCAGCACCGCGGCTGGACCGCTACACGATTTCTACGAGGCTTTGCTGGCTAAGGGAAGGAAGCCCACGATGGCGCGCTTGACCTTGGCGAGGAAGATTGCCGCGATCACGTTGATCGTCTGGAAGAAGGAGGTACGTTTCGACGCCAACTATTTGAAACAACAAGCAGCTTGAGCGTCTCTGGCAAAGAGTCCATTCCACCTGGGAACTGTTCCTGGCGGTAGCTGTCGGGTTCTTGAGACGCTCGGATTCGAGGGGAAGTATCCATCGGAAAAGTCAGGCCCGTGCTTCAAGCACGCGAGTCTCCGATTTCACCCTATGCCCTCTCGGACAATCCAAGAAAGCCATAGGCCACGAGTCTCCGATAGGACCATGCGTTGCCACTCATAGAGTGGATAACTGTCAGGCTTGATGTTTCAGAAACGAATGGCGCCGCCGGCAGGCAATGTAGAAGCGAGACTACCGAGGCAGCGGTTCGCGTAGGCTCGGTTAGAACCAGCATTGCCCTGCTCCGGGGAATGAAACCAGCGTGACTCGCGCTCCTAAGTCTTGTTTCAGTAGTTCGCCATTTTGTGGAGGAGCGATCTCATCTTCTGCTCCCCGGTGCGCTGCGTTAAACTGTCGCAATTTACAGTTGTGCGGTCCGCAGCCACAACTTATATTGCCGACGCGTAGTCCATACGTTCGGGAGGGCTCTGATGCAACGAACCAGCGGGGCTCTTTGGCTCACCGCTTCATTGGGTTTCTCTCTCTTTTGTCTCTGCGTATTTTGGTTCTTCCGATTCGAACCCGCAGCGGCCCAGTCTTCCGACGATCACGTCACCTATATCGATCAGGGGTGGTCGAGGGAAGATCGAGAAATGTGGTATCAGATTTCGCAAGGTTCGACAGTCCTCGATTACGACATCTTCCTGAATTTAGAGGTCGCCGGTAGCCAGGAGCTGTTCCGTTCGGATGCAAATAGCGACCGTTTTGGCTTGATCGCGCAGACCGCGAATTCGCGGACGAACCCTGACGCTTTGCCAATAGGAGTGACCAAAACGGTTGTTGCGCAAGGGAGATGGAAAGGCGAGTACGTCGGCCTGACTTGCGCGACTTGCCATACCGCACAGCTGATGTACCAAGGGAAGAAGATTCGTATCGATGGTGGCGTCGCCAATACGTTTGACTTGATGGGGTACATCAACGCTCTTGATGATGCGTTGCAGACAACGTTAATAGACTTGGCAAAGTTCGACCGATTGACTAAACGTCTCGGCGAAGCGTCGAGTCCAGACGTCAAGAGCGCTCTGCGCAAGCGCTTTGAGAGCGAGGCCGCGCTCGTCCACGAATATCGCACCCGTACCCTGGTCACCCCGTTGGCCTGGGGCCCCTCCCGGATCGATGCCATCAGTATGATCGTTAACCGCTTGGTTGCTGTCCAAACCAACATTCCCGAGAACGGGTCAACTCCTCTGGCACCTACCAAGCCGCCTTTTGTCTGGAATTCCGCACAGGGGTCGTGGACGCAATGGCGCGGCGTCCAACAGGATCCGATCAAGCGCAACCTGACCGAAACCATGGGCGTGTTCATGTTCATGGATCTGCGCTCCAAGACACCCGAAGAGGGGCTTTTCGATTCGAACGCGGAACTCCTCAATCTTCAGAAAATCGAGAGCGCACTGCGGCGATTGGCGCCTCCGAAATGGCCGGAAGAAGTCTTGGGAAAGATTGATCGCCAGAAGGCCGCCAAGGGCAAGGCGCTATTCGTCAGCCTCTGCGCGGGTTGCCACAATATATGGCCCTATACGTGGACTGAACCTAACAGGTATGGCAAGCGCTTCGTCCGAGTTGGACTCGTGCCACAAACGGACGTGGGTACCGATCCAGGGCAGTTCGAAGACTTGAGGCAATACGTTATCACCGGTCAGTTGAGTCCCTATTTGCCGCCACCGTACCAAGGCAAGGAGATCGTACCCACTGGCGTCCTCTACAGCCTTTTGCAGGATCGCATCTTGGCCAAGGCGCTGGGGCAACTGAAACTGACTGAGGCGGAGGCCGCCGATCTGAATGGTTATCGAGAGTTCCCACTGCCTCCCCCGCCATTGGGCGTGTACAAGGCGGCGCCGCGCGATGGAGTTTGGGCGACACCACCCTTCTTGCATAATGGATCAGTGCCCAATCTTTACGAAATGCTGATCCCGGCGAAGGAGCGCACCAGGAAGTTCTACCTCGGGCGTGAGTTTGATCCGGTCAAGGTGGGACTGGACACAAGCGGAAAGTCCGGGACCTTCGTGTTGGATACAACGCTGCGCGGAAATTCGAACGCCGGGCACTCCTTTGAGGACGGCCCTCGGGGTAACGGCGTGCTCGGCCCTCTGCTGACCGACGAGCAACGATGGGCGCTCGTCGAGTATCTGAAATCTATTCCCGAGAGAGAAGGTCAGGTCACGCCGTTCGGCGGACCGCCGGAGTAGTGCACGGGGCGCGGTCGATGGACCACTCGTCATTTCTTGGCTCTACCCCTGTCGCGTTTGACAGTAGCAACACCGCTTTAGCTCCCTTATTCTCCCGATTCAGAGAGTGGGGATTTCGCAAATGCGCGCTCCACAGTCTCCTGCGCGATCACGGGAATTAGAGCCAGCACAAACGCGCAGCCAAATGAAGACGTGACGCATAACATCAAAAATTGGAAAACTACTGAAAGTCTTTTCATGGATAACTCCTTCCAGATCGCGCGGAGTACAACGCCCAATAGAAACGCGGTTTTCGTGAGCTGACTCAGCAGATTTGTATGCGATCCAGAGATCTTCATCCATTGGCAAAACTGACGGTCGGGCAATCACACAGAAAGAGAACAGTCACCTAGAGAAAGAGCTAGTTCCGCTGCTGTTAGATCCGCTCTTCGCGCTGTCTTTCAAGTATGGCCCAAAGGATAAGGAGAAATAGTCTCGGAGATGTCGAGAATAAGAATGCGCGCCCGTACCGTTACTTTTGCCAATAGAACCCAGTTTCGGCAAAGCGTATCAGTGGCCATGTAGGGACGCTGTACAGATGCGAGGCGGCTAAGGGACCGTTCGCACTTCTGCGTAGTCATTACAAATGACGCAGAGTTCTCTGCGAGGATTACTGCGTCAAAATTATTACACCAAAGGAGACCTCTATGACAAGCCCTGACTTCTCAGCACTCGTCGCCCGCCAGCGCGAATTTTTCCTCTCTGGCGCCACTCGCCCAGTGGCGTGGCGCAAGGCGCAACTCGAAGCGCTAAAGGCACTGTTTACGGAAAATCACGACGAGCTATGCGACGCACTTTGGAAAGATCTGCGTCGCAATGTCGTTGACGCCGACCTGATGGACGTCGCCTACAACGTCAAGGAAGCCGAATACGCGCTCAAGCAGGTGGATGCGTGGATGAAGCCCGAACGCGTACCTACACCGCTGGTTTTCGAACCCGGCCACGTGCGCGTTCGCCGTGACCCGCTGGGGGTAACGCTGATCATCGGCGCCTGGAACGAGCCGTTCATGCTCTTGTTTGCGCCGCTGGCATCGGCGTTTGCGGGTGGGAACACGGCGGTGCTCAAGCCGTCGGAGGTGGCCGTGGAGTGCGCTGCGGCCGTGGCCCGGCTGGTGCCCAAGTACTTCGATCCCCGGGCTGCTGGGGTGGTCGAAGGTGGCGTCCCGGAAACGACCGCCCTACTGGCGCAGAAGTGGGACTTCATCTTCTTCACCGGCAGCCCGGAGGTTGGCAAGATTGTTCATCAGGCCGCAGCCAAGAACCTGACGCCGTGTGTACTTGAGTTGGGTGGTAAGAACCCCACCATCGTCCACTCTTCGGCAAATCTGGAGGTGGCCGCTAACCGTATTGCCTATGGCCGATACCTCAACTCGGGACACATCTGCACAGCGCCTGATTACGTGTTGGTCTGGCCCGAGGTCAAGGATGCGTTTGTGTGGCACATGCAAGTGGCGATCCACAAGTTTTACGGAGACGACCCAAAGCTCAGTCCAGACTACGGGCGAGTTATCAACAGCAGAAACTTTGATCGTCTTGTGGGCCTGCTTTCCAGCGGCAAGGCGGTCATCGGCGGCCAGACCGACGCAAAAGAACGCTACATCGCGCCGACAGTACTCGTGGATGTGTCTCCGGACTCGCCGATTATGCAGGAAGAGGTGTTCGGCCCGATATTGCCGGTGCTCGAAATTGGTTCGGTCGAGGCGGCGATCGATTGGGTCAACAACCGACCACGCCCGCTCGGGCTATACGTATTCGCCGAAGACCTCGCGGTAGCCGAGCGCATCCTTGACTCGACGGAATCGGGCGATGCCGTGATTAACGACTGCACGATCCACCCATTAGTTCCTGAGCTTCCCTTTGGAGGAGTGGGCAACTCGGGTATGGGCAAGTACCACGGGAGATGGGGTTTCGAATCGTTCACCAACGCGCGCGGCGTCCTTTATCACAGCGCCAAGATCGACCCCGGCGTGCGCTACCCTCCCTACGCGAAGCACACTTTCGAGCGCAAGGCGCAGAGCATGATAGCCCCGTAATAGGGGAGCTGAGGAAGCATCAGGGTGCCGTGAAGCAAGAAGATGTGATCTTGCCGCATCCTTGCTCGACAAAACAACAGGCGTTTGCGTTCAGCGAGAATGGGAGGCCAAATGACGGCGGCCCTTACAACACTTGATCCGGTTTTCCTATCGCGCATACAGTTTGGTTTTGTCATCAACTTCCACATTATTTTTCCTTCCTTCACGATCTGCCTGGCTGCGTGGCTGGCCACCATCGAGGGGGTGCGGCTCGCGACACGAAATTTCGACAATCGCACATCTCTCTGCAATTTTATTAAGATTTATTAAGAGAAAAGCGACTCAAGGCGAGTCCTGGCCTCACGTTTTGCGACTGAGAAGCGCCCATGCTCCGAGGGCGAGCGTTGGCTCGAGAATGGCAAGCGCCACCAGGAAATGAGGGAACACCCCGGCTATCGCCAGGGGCACAAGCACTACAGGTACGAACACCAATCGGTCGATCACGGAAGCAGCCACGGCTTGTTGCGCGCCCGAACGCCCACCAAAGACATACAGCCAGCCGATGACCGCAACCGTCAGACCAATCACCCGAAAGAGAGCTTCCTCGTGTCCAGCAAAAGCTGGATCCATGAAAAGAGTTTGGATCGCTCCCGGCCAAGCAATGAGAAGTGCTCCGGTCCCGAGATACAAGAAACCGTTCATCGCTGTGTACTTGGAACCGGTGGACAAGTTAGTTGGCTTTTCTAGAAGATCCTTGATGAGCGACATAGCGCACCTCAATTCAAGTAAAAGGGATCGCCAGATGTATTTCGGCGCGTCTTCTTCCTCTTGCGTGTCAACCAAAACCCGGCGTGCCGGAAGCCGAAACGTAGTTCCTCGTCTCGGATTATCCGGCGCTAAATGCTGCTCCGATGGATGCCTTCCTGACAACCGTTACAAATAACGGGGTACCAGGGATTGTGAAAGGATAGTCCCGGGCAGCTCCGGGCACTTCATCGCCTCCAGACCTCGATTCGGTTCTAAAACTGTTACTTTTGCGGGTACCGTTCTCACTTTCGCTGCCCTAATCTCGTGATTCGCAGCATGGTGACTTCGCAAGTGCACGCCTCGTTGCTTTTGCGATGGCACGGATCATTGATCATTTGTTGTTCCTACATTGTCTCTTGGAGGAGCCTCATGAAACGAGTCAAGTGGGCACTGGGGATCGTTGCCTCATTGGGGTTGTTACTTTCAGTCAGCTACGCGCTAGGGCACTTCCCGCATGAATCCGGCACGCCACAAACTTCCAGCGGCAAGGTTATCTTTCTCGACCAGGGGTGGTCGAAGGAGGTTCGGGAGGGCTATTACCACATATCACAGGGCACTACGGTGTTGCCTTACGACATCTTCCTGAACCTGGAGGCCGCTGGCAGCCAGCAACTTTTTCGCTCGGACGCCAACAGCGAACGGTATGGCCTGACGCCCGACGCGGCAGATCCACAGTGGAATCCGGATGGCTTGCCGATCGGCTTGGGTAAGACCGTGACGACTGAGGGTCCCTGGAAGGGCGAAGACGTCGGGATAAACTGCGCGACTTGCCACAATACAGAGCTGTTTTATCAGGATAAACGCGTCCGCATTGATGGAGGAGTCGGAAATCACTTCGACCTCGAAGCGTATGTATTTGCTCTGGACGACGCAGTGCAGGAAACTCTGAAGGATTCTGCAAAGTTCGATCGTCTGGCGGCGCGAATGGGAGCTTCGAGTGCGGACGCAAAGAGCGACCTGCGCAAACGTCTCGAAATTAAGGCCGATCGTATCCACAGTTTCCGGACCACCGTTCTGCTCACTCCCTACCCCTGGGGACCGTCGCGAATGGACGCCATCGGCCTGATCGTTGCCCGCGTAACTTCCGTAGCACCCGAAATTCTCCAGAACTGGTCTGCTGCCCTCGCGCCAACCAAGCCTCCCTTCCTCTGGAATTCCCCGCAGGGCTCATGGACACAATGGCGCGGCGTGCAACAGGATCCAATCAATCGCAACCTTACGGAAACCATGGGCGTTTTCATGTCCATGAATCTGACGGCCAAGTCACCTCAGGAAGGACTCTTCGATTCGAATGCTCGCCTGAAGAATATCGAGGAAATCGAGGACTGGCTGACTCATTTGGCGCCTCCCAAATGGCCGGAAGAAGCGTTTGGAAAGATTGATCGCGCCAAAGCGGCGCAGGGAAAAGTGCTCTTCGCCAAGTACTGTACGGAGTGCCACAATTCGTATCCCTATACGTGGACCGAACCCAACAAGTACGGCAAGCGCTTCCTTGAAGTTGGACTTGTGCCTGAAAGCTATGTGGGCACAGATCGGATGCAGTTCGAGGACGTCAGGCCATTTGTGCAGACTGCTCATCTGGCTCCGTATCTCCCCGGACCGCTCAAGGACAAGCCGCTTATTCCAGGCGGCTATCTCTACATCGGATTGCAGGAAAGCATTCTTCAAACTGCCTTGTCGAAGGTCAAACAGACCGAAGAGGAGGCTGTCAAGATGCATGGCTACAGGGAGCTTCCCGTCCCACGTCCGTCCGAAGTGCCACACTACAAGGCGGCGCCGCGCGATGGTGTGTGGGCGACGCCGCCATTCATGCACAACGGCTCGGTGCCCAATCTTTACGAGATGCTCGTGCCGGCGGCCCAACGTACAAAGAAGTTCTGTCTGGGAAGAGACTTCGATCCGGTAAAGGTCGGAGTAGACACCTCATGCAAATCGGGAACCTACATGATTGATACTGCGCTGGTCGGAAGTTCGAACAGCGGCCACTCATTCGAGAATGCGCCGCTGGGGAATGGAGTGATTGGCCCCCTGCTGACCGAAGAAGAGCGCTGGGCACTCGTTGAGTACCTGAAGTCCATTCCTGAGGAAGCTGGCCGGGTGACGCCATTCGGCGGCCCACCGAACGCGGTCACCGGACATGCTATTTATGCGAACCAACCCGCAGCTCCGCAACACTGAACTGACTGTTAGAGGAGAGCGCAATGTCAGACCACGTAGATGGACCACGGCAGATCGGTGAGCCTGCAACTGACCTCACCGATCTGTTCGCGTTCACCAGCCCGGACAATCCTGCTCACACTGTGCTAGCCGCGAATGTTTTTCCTTCGGCGGGTGTGACTGCAATGTTTTCCAACGCGGTCAATCACTCGATCGTGGTCCGCAGGGTGACTGTATCCGGCACTGGCGATGATGCGAAATTCAAGCCAAGTGCTAAAGAGTATCGTTTCAGCTTCCGATTTGACGTTCTTCAACACGCAAACGGCGGCTCGAAGCCGGTGCAGCGCGGCACCTGTGCCTGTCCCGATGGCCAGACGTTACCGTTTGTCGTAAACGATGAGAAGGGTGCATCGACTGCGGACGGAGTTTTCCGCGTATTTGCGGGCTTGCGTTCTGATCCCTTCTATCTCGCGTGGGCACCCGCCGTGCTTAAGAAGCTTCCCAATCTGTTGCAGCACGACAATGTGCTCGCGATCGTCGTCGAGTTCGACACGCAACGGGTACTCAGTCCAAGTGAAGGATCGCTTTTTGGGGTGATTGCCGAAACCACCCCACTACCCGGACGCGCCAGTCCGATCGGCGTTAACCCCCCGCGCTTCGATTGGGTGGGCCGTCCGGAACAGACCAACATGCGCTTGAACAATCCTGGGATTGAGGGGGCAGACGATCTGCGCGACCTGTGGAATCAACAGACGCCATTTGCGATCGCAGATGAACTGAAGCCCGTATTTCACCAAAAGCTGGTGGAAAGTCTGACCAACTGGGATATGCGCGATGGGAAGGCAGATTGGCTGCCCGGAGCACTCCAGGCCGCAGCCAATGTCTATCTCGATGATTTCCTGTTGTTCGACGTCTCCAAGCCGACGAGTGACACTAGTTTTTTTGAAATCGAGAAAAGCACACTTCGAGGGAAGCCCTACACGACGGGTGGCGGACGCACGGTTGACGCGAATGTCGTCGACATGATGATCACCTGGATGGTGAATGATGACAAGGAATTTATGCAAGGCGGAGCCACGAGTGCAACAAAGCCAGGCATGAAGACGTTTCCCTACGAGGCTTCGCCGAATACGGAGTTGCAGACGGTTGCCGACAGCGTCGATCTCGCGGCCTCTCCGGAAAAGGTCTGGGATCTCATCGGGAAATTTGGTGGCATGTGGCATCCGCTGATTGCGAGCGTAAAGCTCACCGGCGAAGGTGTCGGGCAGTTGCGCACCATCGAAACGATCGATGGCAAGCAGATTATTGAGCGCCTCCAAGCGATGGATAATTCACAACGCCTCTATCGCTATACAAATGTGAGTGGACTTGGGGTTGTGGATTACTCGGGAACGTTCGATCTGAAGCCAAAGGGCAGCGGAAGCTCCGTGGAGTGGCGGGTCCAGTTTCTTGCCGACAACCAAGCGACCCTTGTTGTAAGGACCATCGTTGCCACTTTGATGAAAACAGGATTCGAAGCCCTCACAAAACGCTTTGGAGCCCTGAAATGATCGAAGTGCCGGAAATTGATCTAACGTATCCGCTGACAGACGGAGACATTGCCGTCAACAATCTGGAGAGCGCACGCCGACATTCCTGGAGCCGATTCTGGCGCGATCCGTTACGGCCAGGGATCGCGGAGTGCATCGTCGAGCAGGAGCAATTCACGGCGCAATACGTCGGCGACCTGAGTGCACTGGAGCGGTTAGACACGTTGGTGGAGCAGCTCGATGGCGTGGGTGCAGATGAAATTCGAACGGCCCTCATCCATGCGCAAGTTGCGTCAATGGGGCATCGTTTCGCGGAGGCGAGGGACTATCTCGCCCAAGCCGAGATCGACGGAGCACCGCAAGCCGATGTCAATCGCCTCATGCTGAGCATCGATCAAGCCTGCGGCACGAGGCTAGAGTCGGTGCTGGAAGCCCGGCGCAAGATGGCGGCAGAGTCCAGGCGATTGGAAGACCTGGTGCCGCTCGGCGGACTGCTGGCCGATCTGCGCGAATTCGAGGAGGCAGACAGCATCTATCGGCGCGCATTGAGCGGGTATCGAGATGTTTCTCCTTTCGCCGTGGCATGGGTTTGCTTTCAGCTAGGCGCGCTGTGGGGGGAACTCGTACCCGAACCACAATCTGAGCGGGCTGCGCGCTGGTATCAAAAAGCCATCGAATATTTGCCGTGCTACGTCAAAGCGCGTGTGCACTTGTCGGAGATTTATCTGCGCTCTGGCAAGGCAAGGGACGCGGAAGCCCTACTGGCTCCGGCGGTTTCAAGCGGCGATCCGGAAGTGAATTGGCGTCTCGCAGATGTGCTGGCAGCGATGGAGAGACCTGAGGAAGCGGAAGCGCAGATGCAGGCTGCCCGGTCCGGCTTCGAGAATCTTTTAGACAAATACTTGCTGGCGTTTGCAGATCACGGTGCGGAGTTCTACTCCGGGAGCGGCAACGATGCCGGCAGAGCTTTTGAACTTGCGAGCGTTAATCTCGTGAACCGTCCGACATTGCGGGCCTTCGAACAGGCATATGAAGCCGCTGTCGCCGCTGGAGAGTCGGGACGAGCTGCAAAAATTGTCGCTGCTGGTGAAGAGCGTTGGGGAGCAGCACAAGCCTTCAAGTTATCGAAGCTCGCCGAGACTCACGTGGACAAATCAGCGTCGGAGGGAGCAACTGCATGATGATCGATCGTAGAACCCTCATTATTCACGGAGCGACACTCCTTGCAGCAGCTCCAGCCCTGGCAGTCTTGCTGCCAGGCCCGTCGATAGCGCAGACCCCACTCATGATCCGAGCTGGATCAGATGAGAATTCTATCCTATTCAAGATCGATGGCTGGGATGCTTGCGACGCGGAAGTTTCAGACGGAAATGAGGTGTGGCTCAGAATCAATCAATCGTGGCGGGCTGCCTGGCGATAATATGAAGTTACTGAAGACAGCTGGAATAGCGGCATTGTCACGCCAACTTATTAGTTTGACCTGCCTTCTCGTCGTGACTCCCTATCTTTTGACGACACACGCGAGCGAACTAGCGCGAATGCAGGGAGCGCCGTCGAACGCTTCTGGGCAGGAAGGCATCGTAAAGCTTGCCGACTCGGACATTGAATATTTCAGCCAGGGCCACGGCGAGGCGATTGTCTTACTACCCTTCGGAGGACTCACTGTTGGCTATATGCAAGAACTCTCGCAAGACCTGGCTGATGCGGGATACCGAGTGGTGCGGATCAATTTTAGAGGTTCAGGAGCAAGCACAGGCTCAGAGAAGAACGTGACTCTTCACACCCTGGCAGATGATGTCGCCGGAGTGATCAAAGCCCTGAAGCTGGGAAAAGTTGACATCGCCGGGCATGCGTTTGGCAATCGTGTGGCACGAACTTTGGCCGCAGATCATCCAGAGTTGGTTCGCAGCGTCATCCTGTTTGCTGCAGGTGGGAAAGTCCCGCCAGACCCGCCTGGAGAACGTGCCTTACAGGCGATTTTCAATCCCGCATCGACCGATACCGACATCCTGAGTCAGATGAAATACATGGTTGGCAATGCTGCCGAAATTCCAATGGCGTGGCAAGCCATCAAGCCGTGCCGTGCTCCGCAGGTGGCGGGAACACAAAGGACAGCGATGCAGAACACGCCCCTAAAGGATTGGTGGGCGCCGCCGGGAGAAGCCAAGTATCTCGTGCTGCAAGGAACCAATGACCAGATCGCACCTCCAGAAAATGGAGCGCTACTGAAGCAAGAACTCGGCGAGAGAGCTACGCTCGTTTCATTCCCCGGCGCAGGCCATCTGTTTATTGTGACGGAGCCTAAGAAAGCCGCAGCCGCCGTAGTTTCGTTTCTTCGTCAGACTAGGACTTGATCATTCGATGCGACGTACGTGCTTAGGCTCGTGCGTCTCGAAAAACCATGGCGAAATCGAGGAACGCTCCGGTCATCTCTTCCACCTTCGGGGGAACATGACAGCCAAGTCCGCCTTATTTGTGATCATCCTCGAATTGTCGATGTCAATGATTTGCGCCTCACGCGCCAAGGCGCAGTCAGTGACGTCCTCCACAGAGAACGAGGCGTGGCCCGAAGCGGATGCCCATATGCAACTGCCGTCAAAGTGGCGCGTGCTTTCGTTCGTCGGGCTGGAGCAGGCAGCGGGTTATCCTTTCCAGCAGTGGTATGTAGCGGCGGGGGTCGGTCGTCAATTCAAACCCATTTTGAGGGAGCACTTATTAAATATTGACCCGGACAAAGAGCACTTTCTTGTCTTTGGCGGCGGCTACGAGTACCTTCGAACGACTCAGTCGGGGATAGTGAAACACGAGAACCGTATAACTATCGACGTGACCCCCAGCCTTCGTCCCGCATCGAGACTACTGTTGCGCGACAGGAGCTGGGTCGAGCTTCGATGGATCAATGGCAGGTACTCGACAACCTATCGCAATGCGCCATCGCTCGAAGTTGACCTTCGTGTTCATAGAGTCCGTTTTACTCCCTTTGGCATGGCCGAGTTCTTCTATGACAGCCCCAAGCACTCCTGGGACCAGGAATGGTACACGGGAGGCGTCCAGTTGCCGTATAAGCGCGTTTTCATGCTGGAAACCTATTACCGGCGCGAGCACTGCCTCACGTGCACCCCTCAAAACTGGAATGTGGGAGGAGCAACGCTGAACTTCTACTTCGGGAATCCGAAGTGAGTCCTGACCTATTTGGAGACGAGGGCCGGCGTTCTCCAGCCAGATCCCATGTCCCGTAGAGAGTAAACATCCTTTCGACCGGAGAAGCAGGAACTCTGCGCGTCGAACTGTAAAAATGCTTCAGCTGCTCTTGCAGGTGGGACCGTGGTTCTCTGAAAGAAGCTGGCTCATTTGGCTGGCAAGTACAAATTCATCCTTCGCTAGGTCGCTATGGAACATTGCTGACAGCGAAATCTCTTCGGCTGCAGCCGACTGTCATTTCTACCAGTAGCCGTCCACCGTCCTCCAACGTTTAATAGAAATTTAGCGGGGGCTTGCGTTTTATAAATTCACGTTTGCCCATCAACTGAGTTTCGGTGTTGGCGTTCTCGAATATTTAGCCGCATCCATTTGTCACCAATGTCCAGGTGCCGAGAGCGTGCTCGGTGTTTTGGGCGCTCTAGGCTGTGGATTAAAGATCGTATAAGCGAGAGAGAAACTCTCCAGTGACCCTGCAGAGAACCCATCTCGATGCTCGATTGCGGCCGAGTATCACCAATCGGTTGAAATCTATAGTACAGGGCGCGCGTCGTTCGAGCTTCATATCCTCGATCGCGTCGGCGCATCTCACTACACCCTTCCTCTATTTCCTGTCAGCAACACGAGCCTACGCCCGTCAGCGTTTCCTGATTGTGGTTCAAGAAGGTCTTCGCTCGCCGATTTTCCGAGTGCTTCGAGGTATTTGCGTAACTTCGCACAAATGGGCGTACCTCAAACGTTGCCGCCTAACGGGTCTTCTCGCTGTCCTTGCATTTTCAATTACGTTTACTGGCTACCTTCGAGCTCAATCCGCTTCCACCGGTGCACTGGAAGGCGAAACGCTGGATTCCTCCGATGCTGTGATACCTGGGGTGAAAATCGAGGTCACGCGGAAGGAAACCGGGGTGAAACTGTCCACCACGTCGGATGAGCAGGGAAGGTTCACGTTTCAATTGCTGCCCCCCGGTAGTTATGAGCTGCAGGCGGTTAAAACAGCTTTCCTTCCGCTAAAACTTGATGACATCAATATCTCGGTCACGGAAACGCTTCGAATCAAACTGCGTCTCCGGCTCCAAACCCTCGCACAGAGCATCAATATCTCTTCTGACGTTTTGATGACCCAACCCGACAATTCCGCGCTCGGAAGAGTGGTAAGCGGTCCAACCTTGACGGATCTCCCTCTGGTAACGAGGAACTACGCTCAAATCGCCATCCTCTCACCCGGTGTCGTTGCCGGAGTTTTCAATGCAGGAGAGCTAGGAAGCGGTGGGATGCCACTGTCGCAAATCAGTGGGTCCAGTGACGGGATATTTGTGCATGGAGCTAGGTCCTATGACAATAATTTTCAATTAGACGGCATCAGTGTGAATGACGTTCAAGGCAGCGGAGCCGCAAGCGGTGGACTACCGATTCCCAACCCGGACATTATCCAGGAGTTCAAGGTCCAGACTGGGCTTTACGATGCGGCCTATGGTCGATTTGGTGGCGCCAATGTCAGTGTCATCACAAGGACCGGTGGAACTAACTATCACGGAACTCTCTTCGAGTTCTTCCGCAATGACGTCATGAATGCAAATAACTTTTTTCTAAATGAGACCGGCCAGCCACGGCCTGCCCTCAAGCAAAATCAATTTGGCGCAACTCTTGGCGGGCCGATTTGGAAGGATAAATTGTTTTTTTTCGGTTCCTACCAGGGGACACGTCAAATTAATGGACTAGCTGCTGGACAGGCCAGGATCGCATGTACGGCAACGCTGACCACACCTCCTCTCACAAATGACAGGTCTGCGGCCGCGCTTGGGAGACTATTCGGCGGCATGAGTGGAGCGTTCGGCGGCGAAACGATCAAGCCAGGCGGTTCGAACATCAATCCAGTTGCTTTGGCATTGCTAAATCTCAAACTTCCGGACGGAAGCTTCCTTATTCCAACGCCGCAGACCGTCAATTCCAAAGCGTCGTTTGCCACCCAGGGCTTTTCGGCATTTACCGAGCCTTGCCAGTTCGACGAGGACCAATTCTCCGTAAATGTTGATTATCTGGTTTCTCAAAAAAGCAAGCTTTCCGCGAGATTCTTCTTTGCCGACGACTCTGAGAATATCACCTTCCCTGGTAACGGAATAAATCCCAGTGGAAACATCGGAGCATTCCAAAGCCCAAGTGATTCTGGTTACAGAGTGTTTTCGCTCGCCCATACTTACGCCTTCGACAACGCATGGCTGAACGAGGCGCGATTTGGGTATGTCCGGACAACTGGTAACACAACAGCGACAACACCGTTCACCTGGTCGTCTATCGGTGTAACGGCAGGAGAAATGAATGATACAAACGAGCTGCCCAGCTTAAATATTCTTGGTTCGGTCAGCATCGCTGCCGGATATCCGAGAACGTTTGTCCAGAACACGTTCGTTTTCAGCGACGTGCTTAGCATGATCCGCGGAGCTCATTCCCTGCGAGCCGGAGGCTCCATTTCGAGATTGCAGGACAACATTAATATCGTAGGACTGGGATCGTTCCTGCAGTTTCTGAGTTGGCCGGATTTTCTGTTGGGTCTCGACGCGCAGCAAAACGGCACGGGAACGTTTAGCAATGTATATGCTTCGGCCGATGTCTTTGGTCTTATGCAACGAAATTATAACGCTTGGGAGGGCTCCGCCTTTGTCCAGGACGATATTCGCGTCCGTAAGTCACTAACGGTGAATCTGGGCTTGCGTTACGAGCGTTTTGGACAATTCGGGGACAGTCTGGGCAGGAACTCGAGCTTCGATATCGACAAGGCCGATCCGGACCCTCCACCGACTGGAAGTCTGGCCGGTTATCTAGTTGGTTCCAATTTTCCGGGAGCCCTTCCCGCCGGAGTGCAGCGGACCGGCAACACTGCCGGGAATTATGGCCAGGGCCAAAACACGCTCGCCCCTCGCATCGGATTTTCTTGGCAGATTTCGCCACGCCTGAGCCAGTTGGTGCTCCGGGGAGGCTACGGAGCCTATTACTCCCAACCGACCGGACAAGCGTTTTTTCAAAGCGTGTTTGGGTCGCCGTTCTCTGATACGCGAGTTAGTATTGGTCTTGCGAACGCCGACGCAACATTCCAAGCGCCGTTCGCTCAGCCTTTTCCGACTCCCGATTCTTTTCCACTCTTTACCCCCTACTCTCCTAGCTCCTCAACAACAATCTATTCCGTCTCGCCCGATTTTCGCCCCGCGATGATTCAACAGTATTCACTGAATCTTCAGTGGGAGCTCCATGAAGGATGGCTTTGGGAAGTAGCGTACGTGGGCACTCGAGGTATTCACCTCTTACGTCTCCGATCTCCAAATCAAGCGCTGAACGCGACGCCTGATCATCCCATCAGGGGCCAGACGACGGATACTCTGGCTAATATTTCCCTGCGGGCTCCAGTCCTTGGTGTAGCGCCTGACTCATTTCAGGAAATGGAGTCCGACGGAAGTTCTTGGTATAACGGCCTCGAGGTCAGCTTGACAAAGCGATTGGCCCACGGCTTTCAATTCCTCGCATCTTACACATTCTCTAAGACACTGGATACGGATGGAGCTGACATCAATGGTACCTCTGCCGGGAATACACTCACTTTAGGAGACCAGAATTCACCCCAACAACGATGGGGCCGAGCTAGTTCCGACCGTACTCATCGATTTGTTTTTAGCGGAACATGGACGCTTCCTGGTCCATCCCGCGGCATAAGCCGCGCAATCTTCGGAGGGTGGGCTTTGAGCGGAGTGGCAATCATCCAGTCCGGCAGCGCGCTCACTATCGCTCTGACGAATCCAACGAATGTCTACGGGATCAGCGAAGATCGTGCACAGCTAACGGGCACGTGTACGAAAAATCAGCTGGTGACGGGTGGTTCGATCGAATCGAAACTCAATGGATATTTCAACGCTTCCTGTTTCACGACGCCGCCGGTGATCGGTGCGGATGGCATTGGGACCGCGTTCGGCGATAGTGCCACCGGATTGGTCAATGGGCCCGGGCAGGCGAACATAGATCTCGCGGCTTCGAAGACGCAAGTGGTTCCTTGGCTCAATGAAAAGACAACCCTCGAATTCCGCGCTGAGTTCTTCAATGCCCTCAACCATCCGCAATTTGCAAATCCCGACAGCAACTTCTCGTCCCCAACGTTTGGTGTCATCAGCAGCACGTCGGTCAATGCGCGTGTCGCGCAACTGGCACTGAAGCTAAGTTTCTAGTTCCTTGTTGCGCTTTAAACGGGCCGATGGGCTGCAGAGCCTTATTTGGGCCCATTGACTGTCGATCGCCAATGGTAATCTCACAATGGAATTCTTGGCTGTCGCAAAACAAAGAAGGAGGTCTGTCAATTTTGACACTACCAGACAAATGCCCGGATGCCTAGCATCCACTCAGAACGAACCGGCGCAGACAGCTTGCCGGTCGCCAGGTTAGGGGTGCTTACGCCTGCTTTCTAACGCAAAGCACAGGTAGAACCCGGGTCTGGTCTGCCTTTTCCATCTCGTCTTCCATCGGCATACAGATAGGGCCGATGGTTTGCAGACTCTTGGGACGACATGAACGATGTACGAGTTGCAACCGTGCATGCATCCGCCATAAACGCGGGCTGTCGCTGGCTGACCGTGCCTTGGCTAGCGAGACTGCTGGCTATTGGTTTTGCCATGTCTGCGTTTTGCACGATCACGTCTGGCGCGGACACACCTCCTCCCAAAGAAGTTCTGGTTCTAAACAGCTTCGCCGATCCTCGCATATACGATCCTCTCAAGGCTCTCAAAGCGGCGGTTCGAAGCCATTTCCACGGCCTCGTGAATTTTAACGTCGAGTATCTGGAATCACAGCGCTTCGAAGCTCCAGGTTACGAGAAGAGCCTGAGCGAGACGTTGTCCCATGTGTATGCCGGCAAACACCTGGATGCGGTTGTGCCGATAGGGTATCCAGCGTTGGAATTCGCCCTTACCCATCGCAACGAGATCTTTCCCGGCATTCCAATCGTATTCTCGGACGTCTATCGTGGCAGGCTCCAAGACCAGAAGTTACCGGAGAATGTAACCGGCGTTACAGGAGTCGTGGATGTTCGGGGTTCATTGGAACTTGCCTTTCGGATTAATCCGGATACGAAAGATGTCGCGTTGGTCACAGGAACAACGGAGTTCGAGCGGTATTGGCTGAAGACGTTTCATGAGGAGTTTGCTCCGTTCAGGGATAAGGCGGACATCATCGATTTGGTGGGGCTCCCAACCGATCAGTTGCTAACACAAGTATCCGAGCTTCCGCCAGACACCGTCGTCTTCGTTCAAGAGTCACGGCCATTCTCTCAGCAGCCTGTTATCGACGCCTTTGACGTCATAACATTGATTAGTGAACGCCTTCCTACATATTGCATTTTCGGAGGCTATTGTGTGGACCACGGAGCAATCGGCGGATCCTACCCGGATTCGACAGTCCTGAACACCGATACTGCCAACTCAATCGTGCGAATACTCTCAGGTGAGAATGCGAGAAACATCCCGGTGGTCCACGAATCGGGGTCCCACGTTGAAGTGGACTGGCGTCAGCTTCGCCACTGGAATATTTCAGAGTCGGCCCTTCCCGCTGGGAGTGTTGTTTTATATCGCGAGCCCACCCCCTGGGAACGCTACAGGAAATTCTTCCTTGGCGGTATTGCACTGCTTTTCTTTCAGGCCGTGCTTATCATTGGCTTGCTAAAGGAACGATCGAACAGAAGAGTTGTGGAGCGATCCCTCGTTGCAAGCAATGCAGTGCTCAAGAAGTCGGAGGCCGTCCTGAGGGAGAGCGAAGAACGCTTCCGCCGGGTCGCCAACACCGCTCCGGTGCTGATCTGGATGTCCGGCACGGACAAGCGTTGCACTTTCTTAAATCAAGGTTGGTTGAGCTTCACGGGCCGATCCATGGAACAGGAGTTGGGAGAAGGATGGGTTTCGGGAGTTCATCCGGATGACCTGGAGAATTGGCTGGGAATCTATTCGGCCTCCTTTGACGCTCGGGCCGCGTTCCAAAGGGAATACCGCCTCTCCCGCTTCGATGGAGAGTATCGCTGGATTCTTGACTCTGGCACACCCCGGTTTGAATCCGACGGGGCCTTCTGTGGCTATATTGGATCGTGCGTCGACATTTCGGAGCGAAAGCTGTCCGAATCGTCCCTCCAGAATTTGAGCGGACGCCTCATCCGCGCCCAGGAGGAAGAACGCGCCCGCATCGCAAGGGAGTTGCATGATGACTTTAGCCAGCGCATGGCGCTCCTGAGTCTTGGCCTCGTGCAACTATGGAAGCGACTCCCTCCGTCAGAAAAGGAGGAACGAGCCAGAGTCTGGGAAATGCAGCAGCGTTGCCAGGATGTAACCGATGACATACATTCTCTCTCTCATCAACTCCATTCGAGCAAGCTTGAGCTGGTAGGCCTGGTGTCGGCTCTCAATGGTCTTTGTCAGGAACTCAGTGAGAAATACAAGATTGACATTCAGTACAGCTCCTGCGAGTTGCCTTTTCATGTTTCGAAAGATGTAGCTCTTTGTTTATATCGAGTCACTCAGGAATCGCTCGGCAATGTCATTAAACATAGCCAGGCCGATAGTGCACATGTGGAACTGGGTGCAAACGAAAGCGGAGTGAGTCTTCGCATTTCAGATGCTGGCAGAGGTTTTGACCCTGAAGTTTCAAACGCGTACGCAGGAATCGGATTGGCAGGGATGCGCGAGCGTCTTCGGCTTATCGGGGGGAGGCTCTCTATCAATTCGGAACCTCTGCGAGGTACAGAGATTCTTGCCGAGGTGCCGCTGTGCACCTTCCCCAATGAGGCTCACGCGAGTTTACAAACAGCGGAAGGGAGGGAATTATGAGACGACCACGTGTACTGCTGGCGGATGATCACGAGATTTTGGTGGATGGACTGAGGAGCGTTCTGGAGCCGCAGTACGAGGTTGTAGGCGCAGCACTCGATGGACGGGAACTGCTCGAGGCTGCGGCCAAATTGCTTCCTGACATCATCGTGCTGGACATAGGCATGCCTCAACTGAATGGGCTGGACGCCGCGCGGCAGCTCAAACGCACAATGCCCAAAGTGAAGCTTGTCTTCTTGACGGTGAATAAAGACCCCTACATCGTGGGCGAGGCTTTTCGGGCAGGCGCTTCCGCGTTTTTACTGAAACAGTCAGCAGCGTTGGAGTTGACGGATGCGATTCAACAAGTTGTGAAGGGTGGTTCCTACGTGACGCCGCGTGTTGCCGAAGGTTTGACCAATGTTTCCTTCCGTTCTCCCGAAGACCGTGAAAATGCACCCCAACCCACTCCTCGGCAGCGGGAAGTCATCCAACTTTTGGCGGAAGGGCGCTCGATGAAAGCAGTAGCCGACGCTCTGCATATCACGCCACGCACAGTGGCGGAGCACAAATACAAGGTTATGGAGCTCCTGCAACTGAAGAGCAACTCCGATTTGGTGCAATACGCCATCAAACACGGGATTATCTCTCTCCAGAGCTAGCCCCAGCATTTTTTCTGTCCACCGTTACTTCTACGTATAGCCAGCCTTTTGAATTGCTAGCAGTCTTATAGCAGAGGTCCGTCTGGGTGGAGAACGAAACGGGCGGATGCCGGAAGTTACTCTGCGGGCCTAAATTGGTCTCAAACCTCAGTGTGTGTTTAGCGCCTGGAACTGACGAATGGCTCATGAATGAACCTTATGATTCTAAGGAAAGTGTTGGTTGCGGATGATCTCCCTCACGTGTTGAGTGCTGTCGCCGACTTATTACGGGAATCCTTCGAGGTCCTTGCTCTGGTTTCTGACGGACGAGCCGCCCTGGAGGCCACTCTAGCGCTCGAACCTGATCTAGTCGTCCTGGACATCTCCATGCCAGAGATGACTGGGATTGAGGTCGCGAGGGAGCTCAAGAAGCGCCATAGCAGGGCCCGGATCGTATTTTTCACGGTTCATAAGGACGCTGACATTTTGGCGGCGTCTCTTACCGCTGGAGGGCTAGGTTATGTCTTGAAATCGCACATGGAAACAGACCTTATTCCAGCAATGCATGAGGCGCTTGCCGGTCGTGTATATGTCTCCCGTTTTTCACCCCGCAAGGAACCGGGTGAAGGATAAGAGCTGGGCTCTCGAGGAAATTTTTCGGATGCTAAGTTTTCATCGAGCGAGGATACCGTTACTTTTGAGGGTTACATCGCGGAAGGAGTTCGCGCAGTATCTGGAAATGTTTACGGTAGTGGCTCAAGCCGAGCTAAGAAATCAGGCTTATTGTTATTCCTTGGCTAGAAAAAAAAGAGGTCCGCCTGTCCACGGTTCCCCGTCCAGACAGCATGAGAGCGCAAGGCAGATCGAGAATAGAAAGGCCAAAAAATGAATGTCACATGGACAAGAAGCCTCATAGCTGTTGCATTGCTACTCTGCGTCGCGTTTGCTGTTCCGAAAGCGTGCGCTACTCAAGCCCAAACACAATCAGACGATGCCGCGTCGTCGACGCCGGAAACTACGGTTTCCTCGCAAGACAAACCTGAAGCTAAGCCAGCCGACAAAAATTCGGCAAAAGCGAAACCGGCAGAAGACGAATCCCCGGCCAACGCCGGTACGGAAGCCCTTCAGAAAGCCACACAAAATCCAGTGGCGAGCCTCATCAGCGTTCCTATCCAGAACAACAATAATTTTTCAATTAGTCCCGGCAACCGAACACAGGACGTTTTAAATCTTCAGCCTGTCGTGCCCATTGGCATTTCGAAGGACTGGAACCTGATCGTCCGCTGGATTGTCCCGATCATCTACCAGCCACTACCCGTTCCACCAGCGAATCCGCAAACGGGCGTCTACGGATTCGGGGATATGGTGCCGACATTTTTCCTGTCACCTAAGAAGCCCGGGAAGTTGATCTGGGGATTAGGCCCAGTTTTCCAGTTACCCACGGCAACAAGCACGTATCTGGGTCAGGGCAAGCTGGGCATTGGGCCATCCGCCGTAGCTCTGATGCAACCAGGCCATTGGACACTAGGCGTGCTGTTCAACAATGTGTGGTCGGTGGCTGGTTCGGGCAGCCGTCCCTCCGTCAATCAGTTCCTGCTGCAATATTTCATCAACTACAACTTGAAGAAGGGCTGGTACATCACTTGGCAGCCCACCCTGACAGCGAACTGGGAAGCGACCAATGGCGGTCGATGGGTGGTGCCGTTTGGTGGGGGAATTGGAAGAATCATGAAACTCGGATTCCAGCCGGTGTCCATCACCGCGCAGTTTTATGGCAATGGTGTTCATCCTCCTGGGGCATCGTCCTGGACCATGCGATTGCAACTAGCGTTGCTGTTCCCCAAGTTGTCCAAGGAGATGGAGCAGATGATGCTTGAGAAAAAGCTAGATGAGCTGAATAAGGAACAGCCTCCGAAGAATTGAATACGATTCGAGAGCGGTCGGAGAACCTATTTATGGTCGAAGCTCGGGGATTGGCATGAATTGCATATGTTCGGGACTTCGCCCAGAAAATATATTAGCGCGGTTCGATAGCCACGTCGTACATTCGCTTGAGTTGCTACTTTGGGATGCAGCTCTAGATTCGATTCATTAGTTTGTATATATCCCAGCCAATCAGATTGACTTCCGTTTCTTGGAAAGGTTCGGTGATCGGCTTGCCATCCGTGCCGCGAAATTTGAGCCTAAAGCCGATCACACGATTTGGCGTGTGGGTGGAATTTACAATAGCGGAATCTTGGACGTCGAAGCGAAAAACAAGGGAACATTGAGGGAACAATAAGAATTTCTTCGAGTTCCTTATTGTTTCTTTTCAATGACTTAGTGTTCCCCAGGATTCCCTCTAAGTCCTTTAGATTCATGTCGGTAATGTTTTCGACTCCCACACGCTTCCGCCATATCTGATAGAAATGAAGGGACT
>Ga0210394_10001856_pt1 | contig 31537 bp, 22 predicted proteins | sample IncBWC12MmetaG_FD_160121 | JGI IMG/M metagenome (GOLD analysis project Ga0210394, IMG submission 160121) | Forest soil microbial communities from Barre Woods Harvard Forest LTER site, Petersham, Massachusetts, United States - Inc-BW-C-12-M | ecosystem: Environmental > Terrestrial > Soil >... | reverse complement strand
CCAGCACATTGGAATATCCCGCGATATGGCGCAGTGGTGCGCGCAGGTCGTGGGCCACGGAATAAGCGAAACTCTCCAGCTCGATGTTTGTCTCTGACAGCTCACTCGTGCGGCGTTCCAGGCGTTCATTCGACTGCGTCAGATTCTTTTCCGCCAGATTGCGCTTTCCGATTTCCGAATGGATCACGAAACCCTTCACCAGCAGAATGAGAATGGCCAAAGCGTTGCCATACACAATGACGAGCTTTATCTTTCGCGTGCTGGCCTTCGCCGTATCCAGGCGGCGGCTTAATAATTTGTCTTCCGTATGACGCATCTCGGCGATCTGCGTGGCAATCTGCCCCATGCGCTTTTCACCGCTACTAGCATTCGTAACTGCTTTCACCCCGGCCAGCAGCCCGCTGCGCCTGCGAACCTCAATTCCGTCACCCAGTTCCGCCAGCCTGGCAGCGATCAGCGCATCCAGCCGCCCGATTGCCTCCTGTTCGGCAGGATTGTCGGCGATCAGATCGGACAGTTCTTTCAGGTCCTGGCGCACCTGTGTGACGCCGGTCGAGTACATTTCCATATGTCTGGCCAGTCCGGTAAGCATGTAACCTCGCTGGCCGGTCTCCGCCTGGGTGATGTCAATGCGAACTTCCTGGAGGTTCTCGACAACCTCGTACGTGTGCCTAACCCACGCGCGATCCTGCTCGCTGCGGACTTCGCTCGAGAAGGAGCGCACGCCGATGCAAGCCACAATAAGCAGCGCACCCGCGGCGATCAGTTTGCTGTACCAAGTCATCGTTGGCTGCCCCGAGAGCGCCCACAGCTTTCATCGGCCCGACGCAGCAAATACCTTAGGATTCATCAAATAAGCTTCGATCTAGTGGGTTTAGCCCACCCGGATTTCGTTGTATCCTGCGGTGGTGCTCAGAACCGGACGGGGCGGGATTCTGAGCCAAAGGAGCATAGCTGCTATGGCCGCAACCCCCGCCTATCCGTACGAGACACGCCTCAACGTTCTGCACCAGCCGCTTGAGTTAATTGACGAAAAGGCTCTTGCCGACGCGTGCGAATTCACCTGGTACAACCAGACTCTGTGCAAGGTAAACGAATCCGTCGTGCGCCTCGGGGTCGTACAGGGTGAATATCACTGGCATAAACACGATGAGGACGACGAATTTTTCTACGTGCTGGAAGGCGAACTGTTGATTGACCTCGCAGGACGCACCGTCGAGATTCCGCCGCGCAAGGGATTTGTCGTTCCCAAGGGAGTAATGCACCGCACGCGCGCCCTGCATCGGACGGTGATTCTAATGGTCGAAAACGCCGGAATCATACCGACCGGCAATTGAGCGCCGCGTATTTCCCGCGATCGTCCGCGAGGCGCACTCGGTTTTCCCCTTGGCCAGGCGTTTTGCTGAACTGCGCAACGGCCTGCACACTCTCAATTGAGGATCGTTTCAGTTATTCCTGTCTGCAGCAGTTGGGCGAATTGCGCAGCGGCCAAAGGCCGGCTGAAGAGATAGCCCTGCCCTTCCGTGCAACGCCGAGCCTGAAGATTCTCCTTCTGTTCCACCGTTTCGATGCCTTCGGCAATCACCACATGGCGCAGACTCCTGCCCATATCAATTATCGCCGTCACGATTGCCGACCCGTCGGGATCGGCGGTCAACTCCTGCACGAAGGACTGGTCAATTTTCAGCGCATCAATGGGAAACTGACGAAGATAGCTCAGGCTGGAATAGCCGGTTCCGAAGTCGTCCACCGCCAGATGTACCCCCATCCTTTTTAGCTCTAGCAGCGTGAAGACCGTGGATTCCGCATCCTCCATCAGGACGCCTTCGGTGAGTTCCAGTTCCAGATAGCGCGCCGCCAAGCCCGTTTCTACCAGCACCTTTCGAACACCCTCGACGAAATCCTTATCGCGGAACTCCAGGGCGGATACGTTCACGGAAACAGGCAATGGCGGTAATCCCAGGTCCTGCCAGGCGCGCGCTTGTCGGCATGCCGCACGCATCACCCAATGGCCGATTTCAACGATCAGACCGCAATCTTCGGCAATGGGCACGAACTGACCCGGAAGCATTATTTGTCCGTCAGGCTGCGGCCAGCGTATCAAAGCCTCCATTCCGGTGATCTCACCGCTTTCCAGATTTACCTTCGGTTGGTAGTACAGCAAGAACTCTTCCCGCTCGAGAGCGCCTCGCAGACTGCCTTCCAGAGATTGGCGCTTCACGGACTTCAGATTCATTTCCGATTTGAAGAACTGGAAATTATTTCGCCCGCTTTCCTTGGCGTAGTACATGGCCATGTCCGCATTCTGAATCAACGTATCGGCATCTTCCCCGTCTTCCGGGAAGATACTTATGCCGATGCTGGCATTGATATGCAGATCCTGGTTCTTGATGGAATGCGAGGCGTCGAGCGATTGCAGAATCTTGGCCGCGCTTTTCGCCGCGTCCGCCGGATGAGTGATCTCCGACAGCAGGATTATGAATTCATCTCCGCCCTGGCGGCTCACCGTGTCCGAACTGCGCAAGCTGCTCACCAATCGGCCTGCAACACTCTGCAGCAGCTTGTCGCCCGCGGCATGTCCCAGCGAATCGTTCACGTATTTGAAATGATCCAAATCCAGAAAGATTACGGCCGTGGACTTTCGCTGGCGGCGAGCCATGGAAATGGACTGAGCTATGCGGTCGTTGAGCAACATGCGATTGGGCAGATTCGTCACCACATCGTGCTGGGCCGCGTGGGTCATTTGCGCGGACATGGCGCGCGCCGCGCTCACATCGTGGAAGACAATCACCGCCCCGACAACCCGGCCTGAACGGTCGTGGATCGGCGCGGCTGAATCTTCAATGGTGGATTCAAAACCATCGCGGCGGATCAACACGCAATTCACCGTTAGCGCCACCGTCTTGTTTTGTTCGACGGCCATCTCCAACGGGTCTCGCGCGGCCTTGCGTGTTGGCCCGTCAATAATTCGGAAGACTTCCGCCAGGGGCCGACCCGTGGCTTCTTCGCGGCTCCAGCCGGTCATGGTCTCCGCGACCAGGTTGAGATAGGTGATATGGCCCGTAGTGTCGGTGCTGAGCACGGCGTCACCGATCGAGTTCAGTGTGACCAGGGCGCGTTCTCTTTCCGCATACAGCGCATCGTTCACTGCCTTGTGTTCGATCGCGCTGCGCAGGGCGCGCGGCAAGGAAAAGTTGTCCAGGTGCCCTGGCGGCAAGTAGTCCTGCGCGCCGCGCCCCACGGCTTGTACCGTCAGTTCTTCGTCGTCCGCAGAACCAAGGATCAGAATCGGAATGTCCTGCGCGATCATGAATACTTTGTCGAACGTGTCCATACCGCTGCTATCGGGCAGATTTAAATCGAGCAGGATGGCGGAAATTCCTTTCTCGTTCAGGCGTCGGAGGGCCGCGGAGAGTTCCTGAACCCATTCCAGCTCATACCTGCCCGCGGTAGACGTAGCGAGTGCCGAGCGAATTGTATCGGCCGTGGTCGCGTCGTTCTCAACCAGCAGTATTTTGGGGGGCAGCGTAGGCCCAATCAAGGCGCTTCTCCTCAGAGTTCAGAGGCACATTTCATCATAGTGGGCAGTTTCATGAATGTGCGATATCGCACATAAGTTCCACAGTGAGAGGAGCTTAACTTGTTCCCATGATTGCCTCGGACTCAACGATTGCCAACGCAAGTTGCCCGCTATTTTCCGAAAATAGCAGCGCTGCGCGAGCGCTAATCAATTTGCGGAAAAGTCGCGTGGACTTCTGTTTTTGGGATTGTAGCGGTCAGCTTTAGCTGGGCGCCTTTGACGTTGCCCCTGTAGCGCTGGCGTCTGGCCGGCTCTGTTGCCTTTGAATTTGCATCGCGCCGTTACCTTTGACTTTGTAGCGGCGTGTTCGGGTTCGTCGAACCGGGCAGCGGTTGCCTCGGTGTTGCCTCTGTAGCGGCGCACTTTAGTACGCCATCGGTGGCGCTGCAATCACTGACGGCGGCCCCGCAAAGCGGGAGCTCCGCGACAAAGGCCTTGTACCCTCTTCCGCAATCGGAACGCGCTAGTCCCGGTATTTTACCGAGCACCCATACGGGCGAGTCGCGGGCGTCTGCACCGGCTTTCCGGCCATGGCTTGCTCCAGCGCTAGAGTTACGTAGTTCGTCGCGCCTTGAACGTCCTGCAGATCGGTGGTGGGTTTGTCGTCAATCGCCCCGCTGTAGATCACTACGCCTTGCGGATTGATCACCACCATTTGCGGCGAGGTTTTCGCGTCGTACAGATGGCCGATTTCGCCGGTGGGGTCGAGAAGCGCAGCGGTGGGTGCGGCTTGCATCTTGGTCAGATAGCCGTTTTCTTCGCTCGCGGTCACGTAGCCCTGCTTGCCCGGCGCGGAAGAAAGTATCGTGAACCAGACCACTCCCTGGCTGGTCCACTGCTTCTGGAGGCGCTGCATGTTGCCGCTGTTGTAGTGTTTGCCGACGTAGGGGCACCCGTTGTTGTGCCATTCCAGGACCACGAATTTTCCGCGATAGTCCGTCAGGCGAACGGTCTTGCCGTTGCTCGCCGTTGCAGTGAACTCCGGCGCGGCGTCTCCCACCCTCGCGGCGGCGATCAGCAGCGGCGCCGCGAACAGCATTAGCACGACGAGAAAACGATAAACAGTAGAGCGTTTCATTTCAGTGTTACCTCCATCGAATACCTGCGTGCCAACTCAAGAATCTTTGCAGCTCGCGGCTGAGTCACCAGCCTGCCTCAATAGGGAGTGCGGCGGCTTGCTCGTCCTGAGGCCCCGATCTCATCGGGGCAGAAGGGCCGCCCTTTTGGTAGAAGCCAAACCCCCGGCAACAAAACAACCCAGGCGAGGCTTGCCTCGCCCAACGCAATCTTCGCATCGACCCCACTCGTCGCAGTTGATGTCGGCGTGGGATTCGTAGCGGCGCACTTTAGTGCGTCATCGGCGCCGCGGCTACCACCGATGGCGGTCTGGAGTCCGCCGCCACAATACCCGCGTGACCACGATCGCTGAACCCATATCCGCCCGCATCAGCCTTGCTTGCCGTTACCGGCACATCAATCACGTACCCCCGATCGCCCGCGAGCACCAGCACACCCTTCAGCCGCTCGATCGGTTTCAGCAGCTGATCGGATTTCCGCAGCGTAAGCCGGAAGCCGCCCGCCATGACTATAAATTGCTGGGGAACTGCGTCTTTAATCTGCGACTCAGCGGCCGGAAAGAATTCGACCTGCGTGACGTGGCGGCCCGGATTCGCGAACAGCAAGAAAGAGTCCTTCGCGTCGATCACGCTGATTTGCCAGGAGGCCGGCGCCGGCTGCGGCAGAGCTTTGCGTGCGGCAGCGAACCACTCCGCGGTTCGCGCGTTCGCCACAGCAGGCTGCGATCTCACGGGCATCGTGAGCGAAAGTTGCGCCCTGCCCGGGATGCACATTTCGCGGCAGACCAGCACCTTCACCTCGGCGCTGACCTGCGCGAGCCCTTGCGTCGCCACGGCGGCCTCCGCGTGGATTGGCACCAGCAACATCACCTCGTCCTCGTAACCGAAATCCACGATGCTTGAAGTGCCCAGACGTCGAGGCGTAGGCCATTCCATTTCCCCAACGCTCACGCCCGGCGGCAGTTGCCACTTCACGCGCGGCGGCTCGCCCGAATCGCCGGGATTCACCCAATAGATGTGCCAGCCCTTCTCAAGCTGGAAACGCAAACCAAGATGAGCCGAATGCCCAGCTTCAATCGATTGATTCTCGGCGAGGAGCTCGAGCGTGCCGTGCGGAATCGGAGTGCCGTCAGCCCGCGCATTGACGACACACAGCAGCAGGGCTCCTCCCAACGCAAGAACCCGCGAAAGACCCAAGCTTGCACAGCGCCGTCGCATCTTTATTTTGACGCAGGAGCCGGCCCGGCGGCTCCTTACGATGTGATGGCCACCGCGATTTATTGGTTTCCCGAATTAAGCGCCAGTGTGGCCGGGTTTCGCGGTCTCGAGCCATCTCATTGTGGCTGCTCCGGAAGGGCGGGGCTTCAGTTCATCCTGAGATCCTGGTAGCGCCAGGATCGAAGGGCCCCGCCGCAAGGCCTCACAGCAGACGGGCTTTTGCCCCGGAAACCTCGCCTTTTGATCGCGGCTGAATGATTATCAGACAGCTTCAGCGCGCGACGCATCAACCCTGAGGCAAGCGCGCGGTATGCAGCACCACGCTGCGGAAATTCCACGACGTGGTGTGCACGGAGGCGAATCCCACCTTTTGCATCAGCGCCGTGATTTCCTTCGGCACTGGAAACCTCGCGACGGAGCCGGGAAGGTACGTGTAAGCCTCGCTGTTCCCGGAAATCGCCGCGCCCACATGCGGCAAGACCTTGCGAAAATAGAAACGGAACAATCCCGCCATGGGCCCCGCCCCAGGCTCTGAAAATTCCAGGATGCCCACTTCCCCGCCCGGTTTTAGCACGCGCGCGATCTCGCAGAGTCCGCGCTCGTAATTCACCAGATTGCGAAAACCGAAAGCGCTGGTAACCAGGTCGAACGAGGCATCCGCAAACGGCAGATGCAATGCGTCGGCGGTAGTGAACACGGTCGAGCGCGAATGCGCGGCGGCTTTGCGATGCGCGCGATCCAGCATGGGCTGCGCGAAATCACTGCCGATCAGGGGAAACCGATGCGCTCCGCGGTCGCGAATCTCGTGCACACGGACCTGCTCCAGCGCAAAAGTCAGGTCGCCGGTCCCGCAGCACAGGTCCAGCACCCGCGCATCGGTGCGACGCAGCACGCGGCGAAATTTCCGCGCCGTGCGCCGCCGCCACACGCGGTCCAGCGAGAAGGAAAGCGCGTGGTTCAGAAAATCGTAGCGCGGCGCGATCCGGCTGAACATTTCGCGTACGCGCGCGGACGCTTCGCCCTCCGTGCGCGTGCCGGCAGGCCGTGTGCCGGGCAATTTAGCCGTCTTTCCAGTTTCAACGGTCATGGGACGTGCTTGCACATCAGATTTTGGCCGTCGCGGAGAGGCTGGGCAGTTCCGCGAAGGTGCGGGACACCAGAGTCCAGGGAAGGTCGATGCCCCATTCCACTTTGCCGAGCCGGCGCGGCAGCACCCAAAGCACGCGCCCGCTACGCGCCTTCTTATCACCTGCGAGGATAGGACGCAATTGCGCAGCGCGAATTCCCACCAGTGACGGCACCGGGCCCACGCTACCAATCAGCCGCATCATGCGCATGGCTGCGGGTTCGCGCAGGCGTCCGGTGGCCAGACCGAACAAAGTGGCCGCCAGCATGCCCCAGGCGACCGCTTCACCGTGTAGAAAGCGGCGATAGCGCGTGGCGGCTTCCAGCGCGTGGCCCAGCGTGTGGCCGAAATTCAGAATGTGGCGCAGGCCGCCTTCGCGTTCGTCGCGTGCGACGACGTGGGCTTTGATGCGAATGCAGCGTGTGATCACCCCTGCGAGCGCTTGGGCGTCGCGGCGCAGCAGCGCGAGCATATGGCGTTCCAGATACGCGAACAGCTCCGGATCGGCGATGATGCCGTACTTCACCACTTCGTAGAGGCCCGAGCGATATTCGCGATGCGGCAGCGTGAGCAGAACTTTTGGATCGGCGAGTACCAGTTTTGGGGGATAGAATGCGCCAACGAGATTTTTTCCCTCCGGCAGATTCACGCCGGTCTTCCCGCCGATCGAGCTGTCCACTTGCGCCACGAGCGTCGTGGGCACGTGCACCAGCCTCACACCACGCAAGTAGCTGGCCGCCGCGAAACCGGCCACGTCGCCGACCACACCTCCGCCCACCGCCACGATCGTCGCGTGGCGGTCGGCGCCAGCGTCGACCAGCTGCCGTGTGATTTGCTCGATCGTCGCCAGGTCCTTCGCCGATTCGCTGTCGTCAAAGAGCATGGCGCGCACTGGCACGCGCAGCTGCTTGCCGAGCGCGCGGATCAGCGGCCGGCCCCAATGCTCCCACACGCGCGGCGAGGAGAGGACGTAGATCCCAGTCGTTTCACCCAAACGCGAGATGGCTGCACCGGCACGCGCGAAAATTCCTGGTGCACATTGCACCCGATACGCTCCGCCGGATGAATTAATGCGAATGGTGGGCATGAGTGAGTCAAAGAAATGTAGCACAGGTGAGCGGTGAAACCGGCCGCGACATCGCGCGCGAAGCGGCGCGGTTTTTCGTAGCGCCGGCGTTTCGCCGGCGCTGTTGCCGTTGCTGTTGTGGCGCCCGGTCCCGCTTTGCCTGTCCGGGCAGCCTTTTCTCGCGCTCGTCTAGTGAGATTTCTTCTGCAGCTCGTCCACCGATTCCAGAATGACGTATCCGACAATCGCGACACTCCGCGGGCTCACTTTATCCATCGTGTCCTGGGGCGTGTGCCAGTAACCCGCGGTAATGTAATCGTTCAAATCAATAACGTCCAGCGCTGGAACTCCGCGCGCGAGAAAAGGATCGTGATCGTCGCTGGTCTGCGTCGAGTCCGAAACGAAAATGTCCTGGTAACCCAGCCGTGCCGCCGTTTTCCACACCAGATCGTTCAGCCACTTCGGCGAATCCGACTGGCGCAGAATCTTCAAGTTGTATTGCCCGATCATGTCCGCCAAAATCACAGCCTTCACGCGCTTCAGATCACCGGAAACTGCCATGCGCGCGGCGAGTTCGCGACTGCCGTAAGTATGATCGTCGTCCTGGTCCCAATTCACAAAGGCCTCTTCGCCATCCAGAAACGCCATCCACACCGAGTTCGGGCCTTTCTTGCCGCACAGCTGGCGCGCCATTTCGATCATCATCCCGGTGGAGGAAGCGCTATCTTCGGCGCCCACAAAGTTCGCGACGCTGCTCAGCGTGTCGTAATGCGTCAGCAGCAGAATAATTCCCTGCCCGCCGCCGGGAGCTTTGGCGATGATGTTCTTCATCGCGATATCGCCCTTGGGCGTCGACGCGTGAAAATCGTCCTGATCCACTTCGCAGCCGTCGGCTTTCAATTGCGCGATGATGTAGTCCTGCGAACGGCGTAGTCCCTCGGAAGCGGGCGGACGCGGCCCAAAGCTGACCAGCGCCGCCACGTGCTGATAAGCCTTCGCGCCATCGAACCCGCCGGTTTGGTCGGCAGGCGGCGCGACTTCCGCTGCTTTTGGCGCCGCGGCAGACTGACCTGCAGCGGACGCAGCAGGCGCAGCAGTACCCGACGAACCAGTAGACGCGGCTGAAGGGGCGTTGGAAGCGCCGCAAGCCACCACGCCGGACAACACTACGACCGCCGATGCCAGCCAAATTTTGCCCCACATTCCGGGGGCCATCTGGGTGTGTTGAAATCCTGCCTGATTGCCGGGTCCTGGCAGCGCCGGCGGCTCGCCGGCTCCTTTCCCAATGCGCGCCGCCCCGCCAGCGGCGTAGGTGCGACACATGTGTGGCTGCGGTCGCCGCGAACTTTTGCCGGCAACTTGGCTGTTACCAAAATCTGAGAATGTCAAAGGAGTCAGATCGCTTCTGCCCACGCTATTGCACCTCCCCGCTCGCCACAGTCTGCGTCTCTTTTTTCCGCAGCACAACGTAGGAAACCAGCACGCCCACAAAATACAGCACGACCATGGGCGCCATGAACACCAACATAGTGGTCGCGTCCGGCGTGGGGGTCACAATCGCGGCCACGATGGTGATGATCAGCATCGCGTAGCGAAAATTCTTCAGCAGGAATTTCGGTGTCACGATCCCGAACAGCGACAGAATGAAGATCAGCACCGGCAACTCAAAAATCACGCCCAGCCCCACCAGAATGATCAGAATCAGCTCGAAGTATTCGTTGTAGTTGATCAGCGGCTTCACCGGAGAGTCGGTAGCGAAGCCCATCAGAAATCCCAAAGTGCGAGGCAGCATGATGTAGTAGCCGAAAGCAATGCCGCACAAAAACAAAACCATCGAAGAAACGATGAATCCGGAAACGGCGCGACGCTCGTGCTTGTATAAACCCGGCGCGACGAACAACCAGACCTGATACAACACAAAGGGCATGGCCAGCACGACTCCCAGATACAAGCCGATATTAATGACCAGCGTTAGGTAGCCGGCGGGACTGGTGAAATACAATTTGTCGTCAAAATGCGCCGACCGCAGAGCATCCTGCATCGGCTTCACCAGAATCACGATGAAATGTTTCGAGACCAGCAACCCGATCCCCGCGCCTACCGCAATCGCCGCGGCGGAATAAATCAGCCGCTTGCGCAGGTCGAGCAGGTGCTCGAAAAACGACATGCGCCCGCCGGCGTCTTCTTCGGCGGGCGGCGCGGTGGCAGCCTCAGGCTGGACGGGCGCGACCATCGCTCACTTTCTCGGGACCTGGTTCGGATGCGGGGACTTCGGCGCCAGGAGCTTGCTCGGGTTGCGCACTTTGGGTTAACTCGCGAGCTTCAAATTGCGGCTGTTTAGGATCCGGCAAATCCCGCGCCGCAAAAGAATTCGGCGGCTCCGCGGAAACGGTACCCGGCGCGGGCGGCAGCGGATCTTCCGACGACGCTTCGGGTGTAGAGACAGGCAACGCCGGAGCGGGTGTACCGCCTCCAATCGTCTGGCCCGGCTGGCTCGCCGGCTGCGCCTCACGGACGCGGCGCAATTCGGCCTCGCGCTCCAGTTCGCGCATATGCCCCTCGAATGTGGAGCGCAGATCGCCCGTGGCGCGACGGAATTCGCCCATCACTTTGCCCAGCGTGCGCGCCAGCTCCGGCAATTTCTCCGGGCCAAACACCATCAGAGCGACGGCGAAGATGATAATCAGATGTGGGACGCTGAACATCTGGGTTCTTTAGGACCCTCGTGAAAAGGCGGGCCGCAAGGGCGGCGCTTCAGCCCCGCCGTCAGCCCGCGCGAAAAAAGGGGCTTTAGCCCCTGAAGCCGCGTTTCTCGGTGGAGGCCGCAGCTTGCTGCGACGGCCTCTGGATAGAATTGGCAGTGAAGACGCATTTCGCCTGCATCTCCGTCGCCGTTTTTGAATCATAGAAGAGGGCCAGAGGCCTGTCAAACCGCCCAAAAGTGTTATGCTATAATTGATTGCTGGGGCTTAAGAGAGGACGCATGGAATCTACGGGGTCATCAAGGCGCGGTGTCGTTGTCCTGGTGGTGGTGCTGGGTATTTCGGCGGTACTGGGCGGCCTTTATGGGCCGTCGGTGCGCGCCACAGCCGCCGGACAGAACGACATGCAGGACTCGGTCAAGAGCTTCACGCACGTTCTCTCCGTGGTGGAGCGCAATTACGCCGAACCGGTGGACACCGACAAGGTGATCTACGACGGCGCGATCCCCGGCATGTTGCGGGTCCTCGATCCTCACTCGAATTTCTTCGATCCCAAGCAGTACGCCCTGTTCAAGGAAGAACAGCTAGGCAAGTATTACGGCGTGGGCATGACCGTGCAGCAGCGCGAGAACCAGACCGTGGTTTTAGCGCCGTTCGTCGGCTCGCCTGCCTACAAGGCTGGCATACGCCCGGGCGACATCATTCTGAAAGTGGACGGAAAATCCTGCGACGGACTGACCACCACGGAAGTTGCAGACATGCTGAAGGGCGCCAAGGGAACCGTCGTGCATATTTCGCTGGGCCGCGAAGGGTGGGAAAAGCCGATCGAAGTAACCGTCACGCGCGACGAAATTCCCCGGCCGGGCGTCGAGTATTTCACGATGGTGAAGCCGGGAATCGGCTACGTGCGCGTCTCCACATTTAACGAGACCACCGACAACGATCTTTCCGAAGCTCTGCGGCAGCTGGACGTTTCGAAGCTGGACGGCCTGATTATCGACCTGCGCAACAATGGCGGCGGCTTGCTCAACCAGGCCGTGGGCATGGCGGACATGTTCCTCGATAAGAACGAAATCGTCGTGTCGCATCGCGGACGCGCCTCGCAGGAGCGCCGCTACTACGCGGTGCGCGGGAACCAGGGCATCGAAGTTCCGGTGATCGTGCTGATCAACGGGCAAAGCGCTTCCGCTTCCGAAATTGTTTCGGGCGCAATTCAGGACCACGACCGCGGCTTGATTGTCGGCGAAGTCAGCTTCGGCAAGGGCCTGGTGCAAACGCAATTTCCGCTCAGCGAAGACACGGCGCTATTGCTCACCACCGCGCGTTACTACACGCCCAGCGGACGCCTGATCCAGCGCGATTACAAGAATGTCTCGCTCTACGATTATCACTACAATCCGCAACCACCTACGAAACCCGAAGTGAAGCTCACCGACAGCGGCCGCCAGGTGTTCGGCGGCGGCGGCATCACTCCGGACGACATCGTGGCCGCTCCAAAGCCGGACGATTTCCAGCAGATGCTCTACCGCCGCGGCGTGTTCTATTCGCAGCAGCAGGGCGTCGGCGATTTCATCCGTTTCTATCTGGGCGAGAAGCCGGATATCACCAAGGATTTCGTGGTGAATGATGCGGTCGTCACGGAATTCCGCAAGTACCTGGAAAAGCAGAAAATCAAATACACCGACGCGGACGTTCAGGCCAACATCAACTGGCTGAAGTGGCAGATCAAGCGCGAGGTCTTCACTTCCTACTTCGGATTGAACGATGGCTACAAAGTGGAATTGCAGGACGACGTCCAGCTGGAAAAGGCCATCGACCTGATTCCGCAAGCCAAAGCGCTCTACCAAAACGCGCGCAAAATCCTAGCCGAGCGCGAAGCCGGTCAACTCAGCCAACCGCAATAAGGAACCCGCAGCGCGACATGACGTCCGCCGATGAAGGTGTCTTTGCATTGTAGCGGCCGCCTTCAGGCGGGCCCCGTTGCAGTTGCCTTTGACCTTGTAGCGGCGGACCCGCTGCGGGATCGCGGGGCCTCGGCTGCTGTTGGGTTCGCCGCTATCTGTATAGCAGCGATCTGCAGTTTCCTCAGCATTCGCACAGCGATCAAATCCCTCACTTGCTGTCGCGGCTTCGCGACGCCACCCACCGCACGCTCTCGGTACGCTACCGAACCATCCGCTGACAATTGGTAACTATTGCACGCAACGGCACGCCGCAGGGAAACGGGTTCGACCGCCGCGTCTCTACACCGTATCCTTAACCCAGGTCGCAGCAGTCCGCCAGAGACCATGAGCGCCACGATACCGCTGCACAAAACGTTGGAGAGAGGTCTGCGACAAATGTCGCCGACGGGCTGGGCGCTTACGGCGGGATGGGTCCTGCTGGTCGGCAGCTATTCCATTGCTGCTCTTACAGTTCCGAACGGTCGCGGCCTGACAGCCTTCGGCGACATCGTGCAGTGCCTGGCCGCTATGTTCGCCTGTGGAGGGCTGATCCTCAACTGGGGCAGCAGGGAGAAGCGCACACGCGTCTTCTGGATCCTCCTCAGCCTCGGCTGCTGCGCTTGGCTCGCAGGCCAGTGCATCTGGACTTACTTCGAAGTGGTCTTGCGCCAAAGCGTTCCCAATCCCTTCATTGGCGACGTGATCCTCTTCCTGCACCCCGTGCCAATGATCGGCGCCCTGGCGCTCAAGCCGCACGACAAGCGCGACGATCTGAACGTGCACATCGGCTATCTGGATTTTTCCCTGCTGTTGGTCTGGTGGGTTTATCTCTACCTCTTCGTCGTGATCCCGTGGCAGTACATCGCGCCGAACGTGCTCACCTACGGCTGGAGCTACGATCATTTGGCCGCGATTGAAAACCTGGTGCTCACCGTCGGCTTTGCAGTGCTGATCTCGAGGGCTCGCGGCACTTGGAAGGAAGTGTACGCGCATCTTTTCAGTGCTTCCCTGCTCTACGCCGCCGGTTCTTACATCACCAATCGCGCGATCGACCGCATGGATTACTACACCGGCAGCCCTTTCGATCTGCCGTTGGTCGCCTCCTTCGTGTGGTTCGGCACCGCCGGAATGATGGCTTACCGGCTGAAGCCCCCGCGCGAAGCGATCCCTTCGCGCAGCGACCGTTCCAAAAAATGGGCAGCGCTGCTGGCCATGACCGCCGTATTCTCCATTCCGCTGATGGCGCTCTGGAGTCTGTGGAGCACGCGCAATCCGCCGGACGTGCGCACATTCCGCATCGGCGTAACGCAAGTCACGCTGGTGGTGGTCGCCTTGCTGATCGCCTTGCGGCAACGTCTGGTGGATCACGATCGCATCCGTTTGCTGGATGAATCGCACGAGTCCTTCGCCAACCTGAAGAACTTTCAAGCGCAGATGGTGCAGACCGAAAAACTGGTGTCGCTCGGGCAGCTCGCGGCCGGCGCCGCGCACGAAATCAACAATCCGCTCACGGGCATACTGGGATATTCCGATCTGCTTGTGGACGATCCCACTCTCGGCGAGCGCCAGCGCGTCGTCGCCGAAAAAATCCGCACGCTTTCGCGGCGCATCAAGACGCTGGTCACCAGCCTGCTCAGTTTCGCCCGCCGCGTGCCCACTGAAAAACTGGCGCTCGACTTGAATCAAGTGATCGCTTCCGCGCTGCATCTGAGCAATCTCGATTTGCGCGGTAAACACATCCAGGTTCACACCGACACCGATGCGAATTTGCCGCACATTTTCGGCGACGCCAATCAGGTGCTGCAGGTTTTTTTCAACTTGATCAGCAACGCCGTGGACGCGCTGGAGGAAGTCGGCGGCGGCACGCTCGTGATTCGCACCTCGCACGCCGATCGCAAGCTCTTCGTCGAGTTTTCGGACACCGGACCGGGCATCAAATCGCCGCAGCAAGTGTTCGATCCGTTCTTCACCACCAAGCCCGTCGGCAAAGGCACGGGCCTGGGCCTGAGCATTTGTTATGGAATCGTCCAGGAGCACGGCGGCCGCATCGAATGCTTCAATCGCCCCGAAGGCGGTGCGACTTTCCTGGTCGAGTTCCCCATCAACGCGCTCGATGCCTACATCTCCGACCAGCCCCTGGCCACCAGTTCGCAATCCAATTAGATTCCAGCCGTCCCTGGGTGCGCCGATCTCCCGGTCGGTGGATTGGCCGTACGACGCGTTCGCAACCCGCGCTCGATTTGTGGGGACACTTCAACGTATCAGGCACGGTAGGGGCGCTGCTTGGCAAGGCGTCAGACGCCACGGCAGGGTTGTCGCGTGCCGCGATCATTTTGGACTGCGGCCGCTTGCTTGTCCCGAGGCCCCGGTGGCATCGGGGCAGAAGCGCCGCCGCTTTTGTCGAAGCGCAACGAGCAGCAACAAAACGATCTAGGCGAGGCTTGCCTCGCCTGTTTTATGCCGATCGCAATCCTACCACCCGCCACAGACGCGTTCGCCAGCGCTTCTATTGTATGATCCTGGGCTCAGGAGGCTTCGTGCACGCTCGCCGCGCGGCATTTCTTTTTTCTTTCTCGGCTTTGATCCTGGCATTGGCCTCTTCACTTGCCACCACCTGCGGAAACGCAAACGCCGCCGCGCCCATACTGAAAACCCGCGCCGTAGTCCTGATCGTCCTCGACGGTTTCCGCTGGCAGGAAATCTTCGACGGCCCGGAACACGATCTGATGGACGCAAAGCACGGCGGCGCGCAAGACGCCGCGCAGTTGCGCAAAGATTTCTGGCGCGATACTCCCGAAGCCGGCCGCCAAGCGCTCATGCCGTTCCTCTGGACCGTCGTCGCCAAGCAAGGCCAGATTTACGGTAACCAGCAGAAAGGCAGCGTCGCGCAAGTCACCAACGGCTTCAAATTTTCCTACCCCGGCTACAACGAGATGTCCACCGGCTATCCCAATCCGCAGATCAACAGCAACGAATTCGGCCCCAATCCCAACGCGACGGTGTTCGAGTGGTTGAACAACCAGCCGGAATTTCACGATCACGTCGCAATCTTTGGCACCTGGGACACCTTCCACGACATTTTTCGCGCGAAACAAAGCGGCCTGCTCGTAAGCGCCGGATGGAATCTGCCGTGGGCCGCGCAACCGACGCCCCGCGAGCAATTACTGAAGAAGTTGTACGAAACCTCGACCCACGTCGAAGCCGATGACGCCCCCGATTCCTTCACTCACGAGGATCTGCTCGATTATCTCCAGTCCCACAGCCCCCGCGCCCTCTTCGTCGGCTACGGCGGCACCGACGACTGGGCCCACGAAGGAAAATACGACCTGGTGCTGCAAGCCGCCCAGCAAGACGACCAGCACATCGCGGAATTATGGCGCACCATGCAGGCCAAGACCGAATATCACGATCAGCTCACATTCATCATCACCTGCGACCACGGCCGCGGCAGCGGCCTGAAACTCTGGCGCGACCACGACAAAAATATCGCCGGCGCCGAAAACATCTGGATCGCGGTGATCGGGCCAGACACGCCCGCCAGGGGAGAAATGGCCAACGTCCCCCGCGTAACCCAAAGCCAAATCGCCGCGACCATCGCAACCCTGCTAGGCCAGGATTATCGCGCCGCCGTCCCGCAAGCAGCCCCACCCCTGCCGGTTGTGCCCAAATAGAGGACGCATATTGGCCAGCGACAGCCGCCAGAACTCGAAAAACGATCGCAAACTCGCTCGTGGGCCAATGTCGGGCTGCGGCTGCGAGTTCAACGGGTCGCATTACCGGAAATGCCCTGTTTTCGTATTGATCGCAGCCACGGTTAGCACGATCGCATACCCCTCTGTGAGCTACCCGCCCGGCGCGGGCGGGCCAAGGTTCGTGTGCCAGCGCGATGTGGTGTACGATGGACGGTGGTATTTGGCAGCTGGTTTTTGACAAGGCCTCCCTTCCCGCCGATGATCGTACAAGGCTACCTTCGGATCCTGAGCTTCTTTGACATTGCCGAAGCGATTGAAATGGAGAGATTGCGTGGCATTCTCGGTCCGGAAGCGGCTCCAAGTCCGCCGGCCTTCAGTCACCGCAGTCCGGAATATCCGCAGGCTCAGCATGCGCCGATTGTTGAATCGATGGGCCCCATTGCACTTTCGACCGGCGAAAAATTGGACGCTCGAATCAAGTATTACTGGTTTGGCGTGGCAGGCGTTGAGCTTACGACCGGGTTCGAATGTGACTTCGATTCTCTGAGTTCTCAATCCTATCGCTGGATGAATGCGCCAGAGGTTGAGGAGGCCGCCGAGGCGCTGTTGCGGAGCCGCTTGGAGCATTTTCGCCCTGCTCTGATCAGGCCATCGCCAAAATGGCTCGATGAAGATTATCTGGTCATTGACATCGAGTCAGCCCGTAACCGTGATGGGCGGTCCGCCACCGCCGTCGAAATGCTGCAATCCTACGCCGATCAGATTACCCAACTCGTGCGTGGCGAGGTGACGGCGCTCTCGGCGTCCGAGCGCGATGAAGTCGTGCGCTCCGCGTTGTCCTACTACCCCAACGATCTGGTGGTGGTCGGCTGGGCGGCGGCGCTGGTATATGACAAACCCGAAGCGACTCCCGCCGCGATCGATCTTCTGGAATACGCGAACACCCAATTGCTGGAGTTTCGTTACTACGACGAGCTGCTGACGAACCTGCTCTCCAACGTCTATAGCTCGCTCGAAGGGCACGAAAGCTTTCTGTCCCATTGGCGATTAGGCCGGCGCGCCGGGCGTTTAAATCGAATTCGCCTGGATATCATGGATTTGACGGAGCGAACCGAATACGCAGTGAAATTCATAAGCGACACTTACTACGCTCGGGTGTACGGCATCAGTTCGGCAAAAATCGGCGTTAACGATTACAAGACTCTCGTCGGCGAAAAACTGAAGACCGCAGGCGAGCTTTACGAATTCATGGTCGCTCAATTCAACGAGCGCCGCATGTTCGCGCTGGAGGTAGTTGTGGCAGTGCTCGTGCTCCTCGACGTAATTCTTCTGCTGCGCGGCAGATGAGCGGCACGCGAATATCCTGAGCGTCGCCCAACCGCGACGAACGGCAGTGTAGCACTCGAAAATCCGCAGCGTTTGATGGCGACTCTGAGTGTATGGCCGGTTACTCGGAACGTCTCGTCGGCCATCATTCAAATGTGTGATCCGGTTTTTGCACGAAAACCGCTCGATCCTTGTTATTCGCCCACCAATCCTTCCATCTCTGAATATTCTCTTGGCTCATTTTCGCATTTGCCGGAAGCGGCGGGTCTTTCACCATCAGTGCCAGCACTCCCATGACGCACTCCTGATACGGATGCGAAGAAAACGGCGTGCACGTTTCTTGCTCGATCTCTCCCTGCACCCCTATGGGACTCGGCCTCCAAATCGGCACGTACGCTTTCTCCGGGGTCTCGAGGTTCTGAAGTTTCCTCGCCGCCTCCTCGGACAGGTCCAGAGAATGAATCAGAGCGTCAACGGCTTGCTTGCCGCCGATGAACTCGAGTTTTCGCACCGCTTCGTACGCGTAGTTGTCGCTCAATTCCGAAACGATCTGCTCGAACATTTCGCGATCGCCCAGTTGCGCCAGCGCAACCTGCGTATTTCCTTGCACGTTCGCCCATAGTCCGCGACGTTCAAATAGCGTTCCGTATGCGCTGGCAAAGCCCATCGGGTCTCCCGCCGAGGGTCGCGGGAATTGCCGCAAGATTGGCAGCGCCGCCTCTCCTCCAAACGCCGCAATGGCTAGAATTGCGTCCGGATATCCCCATTCGACTTTCCGCGCCAGGCACCTCAGATATGGGTCCGTGACATTGGGATAAACAGGAAACGTGAGTTGTGCGTCCTTGTGTCTGTCCAGATACTCTTTCCACCGTGCAACTCCCGCGGGCGAGTAGTTCGCGACAGGCAGGTCGGGCACGCGCCGCCGACGCCGAATCGTGTCGATCTCCCGGAGCAGCCCCTCGCGAGTGTCCGAACCGTAGTCGCCGAAATCGTGGTACATCGAAGGATCATTCGCGTGCGCTACCAGGTATTCGATCAACGTCCGCAGCGCGCGATCATCTCCCACAATTCCCAGCTCGCCCAGAGGGGGGAACCGATTCTCGGTATGTTGCCTCGCGTCATCCAGCGCGTCGCGATACTTTTCGTCGCCCAGTTTGGCAAGAGCGATCCTCGCCGAGCTCACCCACCGCTGGCAGTAATAACCGGTCCCGCTCTCGGTAGGCCAAGCGGCGATTTTGCGCAGCGCGGGAATAGCTTCGTCACCGGCCACGGACGCCAGGGCGTAAAGATCAAACGAATATGGAACGTCGTAGCTCTCACAGTAACTCGGGAGCCGCAGCAGCAAGGCCACCGCATGCGGAGGATTCCGGTCCTCGCAAGTCTGCGCGAGCACCGCCGCAGGGCAGACCGTCGAAATGCAAACGGCCAAGACAGCGATCTGGAGCCAGGCGCAAACACGCCCGTCGTCGCTGCGAGGATTCATTCGTTGCCTCCGATGGCTCGTCCAGCCATTCATGGCTCAGTGTATTTAGAACGGAGCAGGCCGAATTTCTTGCAAGCCTTATTGGCTCTAAACGCGTCAGGTCTCTAGCACGCATTTTCAGGGCTGAATAACTGCTGCGATAGGCTGGCTCTGTTAACACCCTGGCAGATCGGCCGGTTTTGGCAGCGCCGGCGTCTCGCCGGCTAGTTTCTTGCTGCAAACCACCGCACCGGCGCCGTAGGTGCGGCACAACTTGGATCAGCCTGGGAAAGGCTGGGAAACAATAGCGAAAGGATGGGAGCGCCGTAGGTGCGACACCGCAGTGCTTGTTGCTGCCACCATCGCTGGCCGCGATTTCGCTGCTGCCAAAAGACTAGGATCTCAACACAGCCGGATAGGCGCTGGTCTGCATCCGAATCGCATTGGCCACACGTCAATCCCGCACAACAAACTCCAGCTCAACACCCGCGACTTCGATCACATCGCCTGAAGCCAGCTTCGTCGGATGCGTGATCGGCGTGCCATTCACGCTCGGCACTTTATCCGCCGGCCCGATGTAATAGGAATTGTCTTCGCGGCGGTTAATTTGCGCGGCGGCCTTTGGCTTAAACCAGCCTTTCAGCTTCACCGTGGCCATTGCGGATTTCCCGACGACGGTGAGTTTGTCCGTCAGCGTGTACTCTTTCCGGTCGGTGCTGCCTTTCAGCACCACGAGCGTCGGCAATTTCATGCGGCCAGGCGCAGGCTGCGCGCTTTCGCCCACCGCCGCCACCTGCCGCAAAAACTCGCGCCGATCTTTGGTGTCCAGCATCACCGTCTCGTTGATTTTAGGCACGGCGGGTTTCGCCGCTACGTTGTCGAGCGAATGCGCGCGCACTTCCACTGAATCCGTCACCACAATCGTGTGCTTGCCGATGGCCACCGAATCGCCCGGTTTCAGCGTCACCATCTTCACGCGCTGCCCGTTGACGAAGGTGCCATTCAAGCTGCCAAAATCCTGCAGCATCAAGCGGCCATCCTCGTGAAACACGCGCGCGTGGTAACTGGAGATCGCCGGATTATCAATGACGATGCCATTGTCCGGCGAGCGCCCAATGCTCACCTCTTGCTGCCCCACCGCGACTTCCTTCAATATGGAACTCTCGAATTTCAATACCAACTTGGACATGGGAACGTCCTCCCTATCGAGATGGATCCTCGGATGCCTTGAACCATCGGCCGATCTTGCTCATCGCGCCCGCTGCATTTGGCACATAGCGCAAGACAATTGCAGTAATGTTGTCGCCGCCGCCAGCGTGATTCGCGTGCTCGACCAGTGAATCGGCAGCTTCTTGTGCGCCGGCCGCTTCCAGCAATATCCCGGCGATCTGCGGCTCGGAAAGCTCGCGGAACAATCCGTCGGAGCAGAGCAGGTACGTATCGCCCTCGCGCAAAAGTTCCTCGGTTACTTCCACGTCCACGTTCTGCTCCACGCCCAAAGCGCGCGTCAGCACGTTCTGCATTCGGCTGCGGCCGGCCTGTTCCAGCGTGATGATTCCGCGGCGCACCTGCTCGGCGACGAAGGAATGATCTTCGGTGAGCTGGTTCAACTGCTCGTCGCGAAACAGATACGCGCGACTGTCTCCCACGTGCGCGATGCACGCGCGATCCTCGAGAAAGCGCACGGCCACAATCGTCGCGCCCATCCCGCCCTTCCCGCCCAAATCCTGCGCGGCCTGAAAAATTTCCTGGTTGGCCAGGCGCACGGCGCTCGCCAGCCGGTTGGATGCTTCGCTCACACCGTCAATGCGCTTGCCGAAAACCGCGAGCGCCGCATCGGCCTGCGCGTCGCGGCAATGCGTCAGTACGGTTTCAGTCGCCAGGCGGCTGGCGCGCTCGCCGGACTCGAGGCCGCCCATGCCGTCGGACAGGACAAACAAATTCAACTCCGGCGCCAGCCGGAAACTGTCTTCGTTGTTCTCGCGAACACGCCCTGTGTCGCTGCGCGCCCCAACTTCCATCGCACTTCCCTTGCGCTCCATCGCGGATGGAGCGTCGCTTTTGCAAACTCTTGAATCGCCCGGGAATCTTCGGCCCACCAACACTAATGCTCGAAGCCGTATCTACTCTTTTTGTTTCGAGCCAGCCATGGGATTGCTCACCTGCCGCACATTCGAAAATCCCTTGGCCTCGAGCTTTTCGGTTATGACCACCGCTCGCTTCGCGTCAATCGGCCCGCAAAACACTGCAAAAAACTTCGAGGAACCAAAAGAGCGCGGCACGATCGCCGCGGGCAGTTGCAGGTCTTCCACCTTCTTCGCAGCGGCCTGCGCCTTGTCCTCGCGCTCGAATCGCCCCACCCATAAGTACATGGAGTTGGTGATTACCGGATCGGACGTCCGCCCTTTCGCAGGGTTCCCCGTGTTGCCGTGAAGATTCTTCCGCACCGGGCCCGTCTCCATCCGCGGAAACACATCGGGCGGAACAGGCTTCGCGGGTTCCGGCGCGGGAGTCTTTACATGGGCAACGGGTTTCGCGACCGGCGCTGTAGGTTCCGCTACAACCGGCGCGGCCGGAGGAAGCGCAGGATGCTCGTATGCAAAATCCGGCGGCTTCGGTGGCGCGGCCGCCTCCGGCGGAGAAATTCGCCTGGCTGCTTGCACCACTCCCAGCCAATGCAATCCGCCAAGCGCACCAACGACCAACGTCGCGCCCAGCAAGATCCATACGAACGGCGAAGTCCGCCGGGCCGCAGGCTGCGACTTAGGGGCAGCGGAGGCAGCGCGTGGAACTCCCGTGGAGGAGTGCGTCAAATTTGTCGTCGCCGTGCCGCCGAGCATGCGCGGAGGCGGCATCACGGGCGCGCCCGAGCGTAGATTCAATTCCAAGTCGGCGATGGACTGAAAACGCCTGGCCGGATCTTTTTCCAGGCACTTCAGAATCACGCGCTCCGTCCCCACCGGAATGTTTGGCTCGATCTCATGCGGCGGCGGAGGATCTTCGCGCATTTGCTTCAACGCCACGGCGATCGAATTGTCCGCGGTAAACGCCGGTGCGCCGGTAAACATCTCATACAGTATTAGCCCCAGCGAATAAATGTCCGTGCGGTAATCTACCGGCTTGCCCGCCACTTGTTCCGGCGCCATATACGCGGGTGTGCCGACCATCGAACCCGTCAGCCGCGTGCCCGCTTCCATGGAGCGCGCGATGCCGAAATCCATGATCTTCACGTTACCTTGCCCGTCAATCATCACGTTTTCCGGCTTCAGATCACGATGGACGATTCCCTGCGCGTGCGCTTCCTGCAATCCGGAACAAATCTGCAGCGCCAAGTCCGTCGCCTTGCGCTGCGGCAGCCCGCCAAAGCGATTCAGCACCGAACGCAAACTTTCGCCTTCCACAAACTCCATCGAGGTGTAGGCGATTCCGCCCGCGCGGTTGAATTCATGCACGCGGCAAACATTCTTATGCGTGATTTTTCGCGCGAAGAGCAGTTCGTTCTTGAAGCGGTCCATCATGGCCTGATCGGAAGCAATCTCGGGCTTCAACAGTTTCAACGCAACCGTCTCGCCCGTCTCGCGATCGCGCGCTTTGTAAACGTTGCCCATGCTTCCGTGGCCGGCCTCGCCCAGTATCTCGTAACGCACACTGAGGGCTGCAAGCGCCGCCGGGCCGAGCGATGGACTCGCGGCAGCCGACGTCGACGCCTCTTCGGCGAGCACCGTCGCGGCATCCGGCACCTCGTTCAACAGGATCGTGTCCCGATGGCCGGAGGTACGCGCCGGAGCGCCCGGTTCAGGGCTGCCCGGTCTCGAAGTGCCCGATTTCGGAATGATTGGTTCAGTCATCTCCGTACTCTATAGAGTAAGAGAGAAGCGCGTCGCGCGGTGCGCGACGAAGGGCAGGTGTAGGGAAAGAGTATCGGGTACTGCCGATTCCGAAAACAGGCAAATAGCTGCCGTTTCAGGGCATAAATCGCGGCATACACGCCGCTCCGCCGCAACAACTAAAAAGTACAGCTAATCCTTTGAGAACAGCCGCGCACTCCGCTCTGTCGTCGCGCTTGGCATGACTCATACTGTATGAGACCAGACGACGTGCGGGCCCCTTCCCGGACGGCTGGGGAGGACTTGGCATGGTAGATTCAAAGATTGCGCCCACAGTTACGGCCGCCGTTGCGCCCGCACCCGAACAGCTTGGCCCCGCACCCACCGCCAACATCATCGCGTCGATGTTGCAGGCTGCGCCGAATACCAGCGACCTGATATTTTCTCCCGGCCGCGCTCCGCAAGTGGAACTCCACGGCCAGCTGATGCAATTGAAAATCAAAGGCGTCGGCGTGCTCTCCGCCGAAGACACCGCGCGCATCGCCGCGGACCTGATCGGACGAAATTCCTTCGCTGTGGAAAAACTGAAGGAAGAAGGCTCCTGCGACATCTCCTACAGCGTCGCAAAGCTCTCGCGCTTCCGCGTGAACATCTTCACCCAGCGCGGCAGCTGTGCGATCGTCATGCGCGTGATTCCCACCAGTGTGCCGGATTTCAAGTCGCTGCATCTTCCCGAGCAATTAATCGACGCGGCGCAAGTGCGTCCGGGAATTGTGCTGGTCACCGGGCCGACCGGAAGCGGAAAATCCTCGACGCTCGCGGCGTTCGTCAACAAGATCAACGAAGAAAAAGCGTGCCACGTCATCACGATCGAAGACCCCATCGAATTTCTGCACGTGCACAAACGCGCCACGATTCATCAGCGCGAGCTCTATAGCGACACGCCCAGTTTCGCGCTGGCCCTGCGCGCTGCTTTGCGCCAGGCGCCGAAACTGATTCTGGTTGGCGAAATGCGCGACAAGGAAACCATCGAAGTGGCGCTGGAAGCCGCCGAGACCGGGCACATGGTGTATTCCACGCTGCACACCATTGACGCCTCGAAGACCATCGAACGCATCGTCGGCGTCTTCCCTTCCTCCGACCAGCCCGCCATCCGTGGACGCCTCGCGAAATCGTTCCGCTACATTATTTCGCAGCGCTTGATTCCCAAACCCGACGGCACCGGGCGCGTCGCCGCCTTCGAAATTCTCAAATCCACGCTGCGCACCCGCGAGTACGTGCAAAAAGGCGAAACTGAAGGAAAATCGCTGCTCGATGCCATGCGCGACGGCGCCGGTGAAGGCATGCAATGCTTCGATATCGAGATCGAAAAGCTCATACGCGCGAAAGTTCTGGACATTGACACCGGCCTCGCCTACTCCACAAACGAAGGCAATTTGCGGCTGCTGTTGGCCGATCTGCTCGAAGGCCGGCAGGACGAGATTCCGTCCGGTGCGCCCAGCGCCACGGGAACAACCGCAGCGAGCATGATGGAAGAGATGATCGAACGATAGCTGCCGTCAAGGATTTGACTCTGTGGCGCCCAGTCTGGCGCAGCCAGACCGCGCAGCGATAACTTGCCACGCCCGCTCCGCGCGCCAGTAGTCGGAATCGAGAAATCACGTTAGTATTTGTAGCGATGCCCGCGGCAAGCCCTAACCCTCGCGAAGTAATTAGCGAACTCAATGCCCTGGCCGCCAGCGCGAAATCCGCGCAGGACCTCATGGAGGGGATCACCAAACTCCTCCACCAGAAAATGCTGCGTTACAACTGGGTGGGTTTCTACATGCTCGAAAAAGACGGCGCGCAGGACATTCTGGTTCTCGGCCCCTTTCGCGGCGCCATGACGCCGCACACGCGCATTCCCCTGAATCAGGGCATCTGCGGCGCCGCTGCCTCCACCGGCACGACCATCGTCATTGACGACGTCAGCGCCGATTCGCGGTACCTCGCCTGCTCGCTCGAAACCAAATCCGAGATCGTCGTCCCCGTCTTCGTCGAAAAGACAGTCGCCGGCGAGCTCGATATTGACAGCCACGTCCTCGCCGGCTTCACCCCCGACGACCGCACCATCTGCGAACACGCCGCCGCAGTCCTCGGCCGCTGGCTGGAAAAGCACCGCTGATATGTTGCGTCGCGCACGGCCAGGCAGGGCCGGTTCGAAGGGCGTCCGCATTCCCGCTTGCCTTGCGGACAGCGAATCCATTCAACGAGGTCAGCTCGCAAGAATTGATGGGTAAGTTAAGCTCGTGGAAGCTCCCGTTGAACAGAGACAAGTGGCGCGCCCGAACAGCGGATCCGTCAAGAGCTGGGTGATAGGAAGAACGTGGCTGTCATCAAGGCGCGTCTCGGTTTCCGGACATTTCGGGTTGTGACGACAGGGTGGCATTTCGACGTTGAAAACACCTGAGCGATGGCGGGTGGCGGCATAGCGAACTACACCTCTCAAATAATTTCGGCTCCTACGCCGGGTGCCGCACTTCCGCCGCAGGCGAGGGTGCGCGACTGCAGCTCCACTCGCGCGCGCAATAAATTCCCGCGGCGCTTACTTCGCGGCGGCGGTTTCTGCTGGCTGCAGCTGCAATTCGCGGGCCTGGGCCAGCAGTTTTTTCAGCTTGCCTTCGATAGACGCGTCGCCGATGTGTTCGTCCTGCAGCACACCTTCGGCATCAATCGTGAAAGTGTGCGGAATGGCTGTGACGCCAAATAGCTTTGAGATAGGAGAAGTAAACCCGCCGTCGCGATATTGCAGCCAGGTCATCCCGTTCTCGGCAACGAACTTTTTCCACTGCTCCTCGTTCGCATCCAAACTCACGCTCAGCACTACCAGCGGCTGCCCCTCAAATTTTTTGGCGATGTTGCGCAGATGCGGCAGCGCCTCGCGGCAGGGGCCGCACCAGGTGGCCCAGAAATCCAGCAGCACCACTTTCCCTTGCAGGTCGTCCATGGAAATATGCTGGCCGTCGAGCGTGCTCACGGCGAAGGCCGGCGCCATCCGCGCGCGCGCCAGCTCGGGATTGCTGATGTAACGCAGCGCGCGCTGGTGATTGGGGTCGTCCGCTTCCTCCATCTTGGCGAATTCCTCGAAGCGCGCCTTAGCCGCGTCGTCCTGCCGCAGTTGCGCCAGCGCTTTGCCATCTTGAAACAGCGCATCCGGAAATCCGGGATACGCCGCGAGCGCTTTGCCGAATTCTTCATGCGCGCGCGTGTAGAATTCCTCTTTGTGTTTCTGCGTGGCCTCGCGGACGAACACCAACCCGTACTGATAGTGCGCGATGGCGATGGCGCGGTCGCCCTGCGCTTCGGTGACCATCTCCTGCGCGGCGAGTTCGACGGCTTTCCAGTCGTCCAACTCGATCCCGAATTTAATCATCTGTTTCTGGCAGCCGCGGCAGTGCCCGCCATCCTGCTTGTCCGCTTTCTTGAACTCTCCGAGCGCGGAGGCCTGCATGTGTTCGCGCAGCATTTGCAAGGCGTTGTTGTAAGTCTTCAGAGCTTTTTCATCCGTGGGAGTGTCCGCAGTTCCCTGCGCCAAGACAGGTGAAAGAACGCAAGCCAAAGCCAGCGTGATGAGGGCGATGCGCATCAGGTGCCTCCCCAGGTGCAGCGGTCGAGCGCCATGCACTGCCAGGTTAACTGGCGTAGTGGTATCACCCGCCGCCGTGATGCGTCAAGAGGAACCCTGGGACCGCCAAGCTCCCGATCGGCGCCCGGCGAAGTGTTGGTCCGCGAGTTCGTAGAGAGCGAAACGGCATTCAGGAGAATGGCGTTCCCGGGCAGCATTCAACAATGGCACGGATTCCTTCCCCAAATGGATCCGGGCCTTGCGGCAAGATCTGTGCCGTTACGTTTAGCGCCACAATTAGTGTTTACTCATGAAGTAACTGGTTTAGCCTGAGCAGAATGCTCGCGCCTCAACACCAGAGACACGCACTCATCTTTGGCACGGATTGTGCACACATTCCTTCCCGCATGACTCAATCAGCAGTCCCGCATTCAAGTTTCCCTTTTTCAAACCGATCCAACCGTCATACGGCGCTCAAGCGTAACGCGCGCGCATACGACGAAACCGCGGAGCCTGGCAAGCCCGCCAGCAATCGCGTCTAGTGGGACCGAGCTTTTTTGGCGCCGAGAGTCTAGGGGACTCGTCTTAACCGCTTCCTCAGGCCGGCCATCAAGCCGGGGAGTGTGCTGCTCCGCGGCAATGCATAGGAGAATTGTATGAACAAATTGATGCTTCGTACGTCCTGGATCCTCGCACTTTTCGTTACCGGGCTGATCGCCGGTTGTTCCGGAAAAACATCGGCTCCGCCCAATCCCACCGTCCTTTCTACCACGCCCGCCGGCGGCTCCATCAACGCCTCCCTCGCGCTGGTTGTCACCGCGACATTCAGTAAACCGATGAACCTTACGACGATCACCAGCAGCACATTTATGCTCACCAGCCCCGGCGGCGTTGCGGTCCCCGGCGCAGTCACCAGCGTCGGAACAACTTCGTCGTTCACGCCGACGCTACCGCTAGCTCTCGGCACGCTCTATACCGCGACCATCACCACCGCCGTGCAAGACACTCAAGGGCAGGCATTGCTCGCCAACATGGTGTGGACCTTCACCACCGGAACCAAACCAACAGTGACTACCACAAATCCCGCCACGAACGCGATTACCATACCGTTGAATCAAAAACTCGCCGCGACCTTCAATCAAGCCATGAATCCCGCAACGCTCACGGCCACCGGCGCGTTCACGGTAGCTGTGTTCGGCGGAGGAGCGGCTGTCGCGGGAACCGTCACGTACGTCCCGGCGGCCAACACGGTGATATTCACTCCGACCGCCAACCTCGCGGCGAGCACCCACTACACGGCGTCAATTGCTCCGACGGCGCAAAGCGCCAGCGGCAACTTGCTCGCCGCTTACGTGTGGAGCTTTACGACTGGCACCAATGCGAATACCACGCCGCCCACGGTGGTTTCCACCGTTCCCGCATCCGCCGCAATCACCGTCGCGACGAATACCATCGTCACGGCTACATTCAGCAAGGCCATGGACCCAACGGGAGTCACCACGACTGGAACATTCACGCTGGCCGTCGCCGGAGCAGGCGGCGCAGCCGTGCCGGGAACCGTGCAATATGCCGGCACCACCGCCACGTTTACACCCACTGCCGCACTAGCCGCCACCAAGCAATACACCGCCACAATCACCACCGCGGCGAAGGACCTCACCGGAAACGCGCTGGCCGCAAACTACGTCTGGAGCTTTACGACCGGAGCTGGCGCCAGCACCACAGCCCCAACCATAACCCTGGCGAATCCCGCCTCTGCGTCGATCACCGCTCCGCTTAACGGCGCCGTTACCGCCACGTTCAGCGAAGCGATGAATCCCAACACTTTGCTCGCACCCGGAACCTTCACAGTCGCCGTGGCCGGAGCTGGCGGTGCGTCCGTCCCGGGTAATGTAACCTACGACGTTGACAGCGACATCGCCACTTTCACCCCGAGCGCAAATCTCGCCGCCACCGCGAGCTACACCGCTACGATTACCAACTCCGCGAAGGACGTATCCGGCAATCCGCTGGCCGCTGGAAATCTTCCGAACCCGTGGACGTTCATGACCGGCTCGACCACCGAACTGCTGGCGCCCAATCTGGGAACGGCCGCTACGTTCGGCGCGTTTGGCGGCGGTGCGGGCATTACCAACCAGGGCACCCACACCGTAATCAACGGAGACATCGGCACCACCGGCGCCTCCACGCTCGTCACCGGATTCCACGACGCCGGTGTGGGCTGCACCTACACGGAGACAGGCAGCGACGTCGGGCTCGTCAACGGAAATATAGACACTGCTCCGCCACCGCCGACTGGTAATTGTCTGGAAGAAGGAACCGCCACCACCTTCTCCATCGCCACGCAGGCCGCATCGGATGCCAACACGGCATACCTGGCGATCAATCCCGCATCGCTTCCCGGCGGCACCGATCCGGGTGCAGGAGAACTTGCCACCCTCACTCTGCCTCCAGGCGTTTACAAAGCTGCGGGCGGTACGTTCCTGATCAGCGGCGGGGATCTTACTCTCGACGCGCAAGGCAATACCAACGCCGTCTGGGTGTTCCAGACCGCCAGCTCGCTGACCGTCGGTGATTCGGCCGTTCCTCGCAATGTGCTGCTGATCAGAGGTGCGCAAGCCAAGAACGTGTTCTGGCAGGTGGGCAGCGCCGCTACGATCAATCCGTCGGGTGGTGGCACCATGGTAGGCACCATCATCGCTTCCATGGGCGTCACATTCTCCACCCCCGGCAACGTTGCGCTCTGCACGCTAAACGGCAGAGCCATCGGTCTGAACGCCTCCGTCACCATGGTCAACACGGTGATCAACGTACCAGCCCAGTAAGAGACCGGCAACCGCAGCGCAGCGCGTGCGGCTCCTACGAAGGAGCCGCACGCTTGCGCCGCCGCGGGGACCCGAAAAGCAAAAAATGGTCACGATTCGAATTGGTCGCTATTGTTTGTTTTCAGTGAGTTAAGTCGCATTTCTAATCGCCATGCGGCGATTAGAATCTACGTAGCAGTCGCGCGGCGCTCGGCGACTCGCGCGCCCGCCAACGCTCCCTTCGCTAGGTTGACTTTCGCAATGTCGCGGGCCAACATGGCGTTTATGTCTGAACTCCGAATCGGGACGTCTGCGTTCACGGCGACCGGTTGGGAAAACGCGTTCTATCCAGCTGGCATGAAGCCGGCCGATTATCTGACCTACTACGCGACGAAATTTCACACCGTGGAAGTGGATGCAACGTTCTACCGCACGCCGTCCGTCGCCACAGTGAACGGGTGGGCGCGCAAAGTCCCCGCAGGATTCCTACTCGCCGCCAAGGTTCCCCAATTAATCACCCACGAGAAAATATTGCGGGACTGTGAAACGGATTTGAAGAACTTTCTAGAGACGATGGAGGTGATGGGCGACAAGCTCGGGCCACTTCTTTTTCAGTTCGGATATTTCAACAAGACAGCTTTTAAGGGCGGTCAGGAATTTCTGGCGCGGCTCGAACCATTCCTGAAGAAACTTCCGCAGGGGTACAAATTCGCATTGGAGATCCGCAACAAGCAATGGCTGACCGCTGAATTTTTCGATTTGCTGCGCGAACATAAAGTTGCGTACGCGCTGATTGATCAAGCTTGGATGCCGCGCGTGAGCGAGATCTTTGAGAAGTTTGATCCCATCACGGCAGACTTCACCTACATTCGGCTCTTGGGCGATCGCAAGGGAATCGAGCAACAGACCAAGACGTGGGACAAGGTGATCGTGGATCGCTCGAAGGAATTAATGAGCTGGGTGAACGTTTGCCAGCGCACGATCCGGCGGGGCGTCAGCACTTTTGTTTACGTCAACAATCACTACGCGGGATTTGCGCCGGCTACGGTGGAACAGTTTCAAAAGTTGTGGAAGGCCGCGGTTCGTTAGGCCAACAAAAATGAAAGGCGGATGGCCCGCCCGCCGGGGTCGCGAACCGAAGTCAAAGTTCGACGGGACAGCTGTCGAGGCGCCACGTCTAAACCCGCACCCTCGTCTGCGGCGAGAGTGTGGCACCCTGAGACTCCAGAGCGCAGCGTGTTGGAGGGGGCGGAAACGCGGGCCGTCCGCCGCCGGGAAAATCATTCCGAGCGAAGCGCTTGCATGACGTCCACGCGGGCGGCGCGTGCCGCCGGGAGCATGGAAGCGACAACCGCCGCGCCTAACAGCACAAACGCAGAAACGATCACGGGCAATGCGCTTGGCATTTTTAAGTCGCCGAAATAACTGCCTGCCACGCGCGCCACGACGAACCCGAATGCGGCGCCCGCCAGAACGCCAACGCCAGCCATCACAGCGCCTTCCGTGACAACACCTTTGAGTATATTTTCCGGCTGTGACCCAAGCGCCAAGCGGATGCCGAATTCGCGTGTCCGCGCACTGACAGAGAACGCCAGCACACCCGCAACGCCAACGACCGCAATCAGTAACGCGACCGCTGCGAACACGCCAAAGACCAGGGAGTTCAAGCGGTCTGGCGCGAGCACCTTTGCACGGATGTCTTCCAGAGTGGCGGCGTGCTCAACGGGCTCATCGGCGGCCATCTGGCGGATAATTTTCGTTACCGGCGTTACCAGCGCATAAGGATTTCCGGTGGTATGAATGAAGAGGTGGCCGCCGAACATTCCGCCGTCGGCATAGGAGCCGTAAACGGTGGAGGTGGGCACCGGAACGATATGTTCGTCGTCCATATCAGCGGCGACACCGATAATGCGGTGCGGGGAAGTGACCCGCGCCTTTTCGTCCGCAGTGCCTGGAGAGTACTCGAGCACCGGATCGGTCCAGTAGACATGGCGATTGATTGGATCCTGGCCGGGAAACATCTGCTTTGCGAGAGTCGCGCTGACGATCACGACCGGCTCGTGAGTCTCGTCATCGAGCGCGTTGAAATCGCGGCCGGCAATAATGGGCAC
>Ga0210394_10001855_pt1 | contig 31539 bp, 29 predicted proteins | sample IncBWC12MmetaG_FD_160121 | JGI IMG/M metagenome (GOLD analysis project Ga0210394, IMG submission 160121) | Forest soil microbial communities from Barre Woods Harvard Forest LTER site, Petersham, Massachusetts, United States - Inc-BW-C-12-M | ecosystem: Environmental > Terrestrial > Soil >... | reverse complement strand
CGGTTGCGAGGCTGCCGCCGCCGCGGCGCGGATGGGCGCCCGAACGGCGCTCATCACGCAGCGCTTCGCCACGGTCGGCGCCATGTCGTGCAATCCGTCCATCGGCGGGCTCGGCAAGGGCCACTTGGTGCGCGAAGTCGACGCGCTGGATGGCCTTATGGGTCGTGTCGCGGATGCAGCCGGCATCCAATTCCGCGTTCTTAATCGCCGCAAAGGGCCAGCCGTGCGTGGCCCGCGCGCCCAAGCCGATCGCAAGCTCTACGCCACGGCGATGCAGCAGGAGATCCGGCGGACCCCGAACCTGACCGTCATCGAGGGTGAGGCGGACGACATCCTTGGTGCTCGGCAGGTCAAGGGCGTCGAGGCCGTTCGCCTCCTAGACGGACGCGAATTCGGGACTGCCGCGGTGGTGCTAACGACTGGCACCTTTCTGCGCGGCCTGATCCATATCGGCGAGCGGCAGATTCCCGCAGGCCGTGTCGGCGAGGCGCCAGCTCTCGGTTTGTCTCGCACGCTCGAGCGCGCCGGCTTTGCGCTCGGGCGGCTCAAGACCGGCACACCGCCGCGGCTCGACGGCGGCACGATCGACTGGACGGTGCTGGAAATGCAGCCGGGGGACGATCCGCCGGAGCCATTCTCGGTGCTCACCGAACGCATCCGCAACCGGCAGATCCAGTGTGGCATCACCCGCACGACGCCGGCGGCCCACGATATCGTCCGCACCAACGTTCATCGTTCGCCGATGTATTCCGGGCAGATCAAGAGCCGCGGCCCGCGCTATTGCCCCTCCATCGAGGACAAAATCACGCGCTTTGGCGACCGCGACGGTCATCAAATCTTCCTTGAGCCGGAGGGGCTCGACGACACGACCGTCTATCCGAATGGCATTTCGACCTCATTGCCGGAAGATGTTCAGGCCGCGCTGGTGGCCTCAATTCCAGGTCTTGAGCGTGCGCGCATTATTCGGCCCGGCTATGCCATCGAATACGACCACGTGGATCCCCGCGAACTGAAGCCGTCGCTGGAGACAAAACGCTTAACTGGGCTTTTTCTGGCGGGTCAGATCAACGGCACCACCGGCTATGAAGAGGCCGCCGCGCAGGGCCTGGTCGCTGGGCTTAATGCAGCGGCGCGAGCAGGTGGCGCCGCGCCGATCCTGTTCGATCGCGCTGAAGGCTATCTCGGCGTCATGATCGACGATCTGGTCACGCGTGGGGTCAGCGAGCCTTATCGCATGTTCACGTCGCGTGCGGAGTACCGGTTGACGCTGCGCGCCGACAATGCCGATCAGCGGCTGACGGGCAGGGGGATCGCGCTCGGCTGCGTTAGCGCGGAGCGAGCGCGAAAGCATCGCGCCAAAATGGCCGCGCTCGATGCGGCGCGGAAGATGGCGCGGACGCTCACTTTGACACCGAGCGAAGCTGCCGAGCATGGCCTCTCGCTGCGCAAGGATGGCCAGCGGCGCCCGGCCTTCGAGTTGCTATCCTATCCGGATATCGTCGTTGACGATCTGGCGCGGATTTGGCCGGCCTTCGGCGAGCTTGATCCTAAGATCGCGCGGCAGCTCGAAATCGACGCGAAATACGAGGTCTATCTCAGCCGCCAAGCCGCCGACGTCGACTCCTATCGGCGCGACGAAAGCCTCGTTCTTGCCGACGATATCGACTATGCCGCCATGTCCGGTCTCTCGAACGAGGTCCGCCACAAGCTGCAAGCGCATCGGCCGCGGACTATCGGTCATGCCGGGCGTATCGACGGCATCACGCCTGCCGCGTTGACTCTCCTTGCTGCCCACGTGCGCCGGCAGCACCGCAAGCTCGTGACCGGGGCCACTGGTAAGTCCGCAAGTGGCGCGGCCTGATCTCGCCGCTGACCGCGCTCGCGCGCTGCAACTCACTCCTGTTTCACGTGAAACAGCAGCCCGTCTTGACCGTTTCGTCGCGCTTCTCATGCAGTGGCAGCGGCGGATGAATCTGATCGCGCCATCGACCGAGCCGACAGTATGGACGCGACACATCGCCGACTCGTTGCAGCTTCTTGAGCTCGCTCGGGACGCAAGAATTTGGGTCGATCTCGGCGCCGGCGGCGGCTTTCCCGGCTTGATGATCGCTTGCGCGCTCGCGGAGACACCGGGCGCGCGGGTCCATCTGGTGGAAAGCAACGGCAAGAAGGCGGCTTTCTTGCGTGAAGCGGCGCAGGTTACTGGTGCGCCGGCCGTGGTCCATGCCGAGCGGATCGCTGACTTCATCAAACACGCCCCAGGCCGAATCGATGTCGTAACAGCGCGTGCCTTGGCGCCACTCACCAAACTGTTGGCGGAGGCATATCCGCTGTTGAAAAGCGGGGCGATGGGCCTGTTTCCCAAGGGACAAGATGTCGCCGCTGAATTGACCCAAGCCGCTAAATGTTGGAAGACTCAGGCAAGTTTGGTGCCGAGTCGGACCGATTCAAAGGCCAAAATCGTGGTTGTCCGGAACTTGGAGCCGCAACTCTGATTGCAACCGTGACACAACTATAAGCTGTAATCAGTCCCAAACGCAGGACCTTACTGCGATGAATGACGCTCCCGAGCAATCCTCCGATGTTGCCTTTATCGCGTCCGTTCACGCGGCGCAGACGGCAAAGCCGCCTCGGGTCCTCGCGGTGGCGAACCAGAAAGGCGGCGTCGGCAAAACAACCACGGCCATCAATCTCGGCACGGCGCTCGCCGCCATCGGCGAAGATGTTCTGATCATCGATCTCGACCCGCAGGGCAATGCGTCAACCGGTCTCGGCATCGATCGCCGCAACCGGCGTTACTCGACCTATGATGTGCTGACCGGGGAGGCGGCGCTGCGCGACGCTATCGTCGCGACGGCCGTTCCGCGTCTTCACCTGGCGCCATCAACGCTCGATCTCTCCGGGCTCGAACTCGAGATCGGGCAAGCGCGCGACCGCGCCTTCCGGCTGCGTAGCGCGCTTAATCCCCTGAACACGATCGGTGGCGCCAAATTCACCTATGTGCTGGTCGATTGCCCGCCTTCGCTCAATCTGTTGACCGTGAATGCCATGGCGGCGGCAAACGCCATTCTGGTGCCGCTGCAATGCGAGTTCTTCGCGCTCGAGGGCTTGTCGCAACTGCTGAAGACGGTGGAGACGGTGCGCGAACAGCTCAACCCGGACCTCACGATCCACGGCGTCGTGCTGACGATGTTTGACGCGCGCAACAATCTGTCGGGACAGGTGGTCGCCGACGTGCGCGAATTCCTGGGAGCGAAAGTCTACGACACCATCATCCCGCGCAACGTGCGAGTCTCTGAAGCGCCGTCCTACGGCAAGCCCGTTCTGGTCTACGATCTCAAATGCAGCGGCAGCGAAGCCTATTTGCGGCTCGCCACCGAAGTCATCCAACGAGAGAAAATACTATGTGCCGGATGAGGCGAGTTAGGTGACTGAGGGTCTGGGGAAGACGGCGATGGCGGAAGACTCGACGCGATCGCGATTAGGGCGCGGCCTTGCCGCATTGATCGGCGAGGTGGCCGGGGAAAGTTCCTCGGTCGAGCGGCCGCGCGGGCAGCGGCGGGTGCCGACGGGTTCGTTGCGGCCGAATGCCCGCAATCCGCGGCACGCTTTCTCCAATGCCGAACTCGACGAACTCGTCGCTTCGCTGCGCGAGCGCGGCATCATCCAGCCGATTGTCGCGCGCCCGGTCCGCGGCGCCCTCGACGCTTACGAAATCATTGCCGGCGAGCGCCGCTGGCGCGCGGCGCAGCGCGCCGGCTTGCACGAAGTGCCTGTCGTTATCATCGAAGCGACCGACGCCGAGGCGCTGCAACTCGCGATCATCGAGAACGTCCAACGCGCCGATCTCAACCCGCTCGAGGAAGCCGATGGCTATCGCGCGCTGATGGACGAGTTCGGCAATAGCCAGGATGAGATTGCAAAGACCATCGGCAAGAGCCGCAGCTATGTTGCCAACACGTTGCGGCTCCTGAAATTGCCGGAAACGGTGAAGGCCTATATTCACGCCGGCAAGCTTTCCGCCGGGCATGCACGCATGTTGGTCGGTCAGCCGAACGCGGAAGCGCTGGCGGAGGAAATCGTCAGCCGCGGTCTTAATGTGCGCCAGGTCGAAGCGATGGCGCGCGAGGCCGGCGATAAGGGCGCAAAGACTCGCGCGAACGGCCGTAAATCGCTCGCCAGGGCAGAAAAAAACGCCAACTTGGTCGCGCTCGAAAAGCGCATATCCGACGCGCTCGGCTTGGCGGTGAGCATCGAGGATCGCGGCCGCGGCGGCGTACTCAGCATTCGTTATCGCAGTCTCGACCAGCTCGACGAAGTGCTGCGCCGGCTCGAAAAAAAGCGCTAAGCGCAGAGGCCCAAAGTCGGTCTAGCTCCGCGCCTGCCAGGCGGCCTTGAAAGCCTTGCGTTTAGCCGGGTCGTAGAGGCTCGGATAATCGTAGGTGAGCGGCTTTGACGGCTCGATATGCAGCGTGGCGAAGACCGGCCCGTTCTGTTCGAGCACATGCGCCACCTGCTGTGTGAAGACGCCGAGATCGGAAAATTCATAAACCGCGGCATAGCCTGCCGCCCGCGCCATGCCGGCAAAATCCACTTTCGGAGATGGGATCGGATGGCCGCCATTGGCCTCATAGGTCTCGTTCTGCGCAACGAGATGGACGAGATTCTTCGGCGCGACCGCGGCGATCGTGACCAAGCTGCCGAGGTTCATCAGTAGCGAACCGTCGCCCTGCAGGACGACGACGCGTTTGTCCGGCCGACCGAGCGCGAGCCCGAGTCCGTGCGAGGAGTCGAGGCCCATTGCGCCGATCGACGTATAGTTGAGCACGCGCGGCGCGATCTCGACCCACTCCACCGCCGAGCTATAGGTGGCGACGACCGCCTCGTCGGTAAGGTGACGAGCGAGAACCCGGAAACATTCGTCGCGCTTCATCATGTGGGGCTCCGCCCGATCAAAAACGCAACCGGCTCCGATGCAGCATAGGCCTTCTCGATCGCCGGCTGGATTTTTGCCACGTCGGCGTCGACGCTGATGAGGTGATGCGCAATGCCCATGTCGTCGAGGATCGGCTCCATGATCCGCACGCCATAGCGCGGCGATATGCGCGGCGCCAATTCCGGATCGTGTTGAAGCAATCCGACCATCATGCAAATCGGTTGCTTGTACTCGACGGCGATGCCGCGAATGGCATTGATCGAATCGAGAAAGCCGGTGTGCTGGATCAGGATCAAAGCGCGCTTGTCGCAATAGGACAGTCCGGAGGCGATGCCAATGCATTCGTCCTCTTTGCAGACGCGGATGAGACGGAGCTCTCGGTCGTCTGCGATCGGTCGCAACAAGCCGGAACTTGTCACAATGTCTGGCACCGACAGGACGTATTCGATCCCGCTCGCTTTGATGGCGGCAATGATGCCGCCGCCATCGAGCGCGCCTGACGTCGCGCTAGCGCTTCCCCCGGGCGTGTCCATTCTAATCTCCGAGACGCGATTTCCGGGGAGGCGACCAAACCGCGCGCAAGCCGCGCCAGCCGCCGCAGGCGAGCGGCTACTCGGCCGCCGTTCGTCCCGTCCCGCCCGATCCGAAACGGCGTTCGATGTAGTCAATGACGATCTTTTGAAAGTCGGCGGAAACCGTCGGGCCGCGCAGCGTCATGGCTTTCTTGCCGTCGATAAAAACCGGTGCCGTGGGTTGCTCCCCGGTGCCCGGCAGTGAAATACCGATGTCGGCGTGCTTGGACTCACCCGGCCCGTTGACGATGCAGCCCATGACCGCGACGTTGAGGCCCTCGACGCCTGGATAACGCATCTTCCATTCCGGCATTGAGTCGCGGATGAAACCTTGGATGCTTGCCGCCAGCTCCTGAAACGTCGTGGAGGTGGTGCGGCCGCATCCGGGGCAAGCGGCGACCAGCGGTACGAAGGTGCGCAGACCCACGGTCTGCAACAATTCCTGCGCGACTTTGACTTCCAACGTACGGTCGCCGTTCGGCTCGGGCGTGAGCGAGATGCGGATGGTGTCGCCGATGCCTAGTTGCAGCAGCACGCCCATTGCGGCTGATGAAGCGACGATGCCCTTCGAGCCCATGCCGGCCTCGGTGAGGCCGAGATGCAAGGCATAATCGCAGCGCCGCGCCAATTCGCTGTAAACGCCGATCAAATCCTGCACGGCCGATACTTTGGCCGAGAGGATGATTTTCGAGCGCGGCAGGCCGATCTCTTCGGCGCGTTCGGCGGAGAGCAACGCCGATTGCACCATGGCTTCGCGCGTGACGTCGCGCGCGTCGACCGGGTGGTTCGAACGCGCGTTCAGGTCCATGAGATGGGTGAGCAATTCCTGGTCGAGCGATCCCCAATTGGCGCCAATGCGCACTGGCTTGCCGTGACGGATCGCGGTTTCGACGATGGCGCCGAATTGCCGGTCCTTCTTTTCTTTGAAGCCGACATTGCCGGGATTGATACGATATTTGTCGAGCGCTTCGGCGCAGGCGGGATGATCGGCGAGGAGCTTGTGGCCGATATAGTGGAAGTCGCCGACGATCGGTACGTCGACGTCCATCATAAGAAGCCGCTCCTTGATATGCGGGACGGCGGCGGCCGCCTCGTCGCGGTCGACCGTAATACGCACGATCTCCGAGCCGGCGCGCGCGAGTGCCGCTACCTGCTTCGCCGTCGCCGCGGCGTCGGCGGTATCGGTATTGGTCATCGACTGCACGACGACGGGCGCGCCGCCGCCGACGGTCACATTGCCGACCTTCACGGCAATAGTTCGGTGTCTCTCGGCCGGGCCGGAAAATTCCATCATTTCCCAATCCTTACAGGACAGTCCTTCGAGTGGTAACCCTCGTAGCTCGCAAAAAGGAACGCGGGTTGCACTCCAAGCATATAGCGTCATCGGGGCCGGTTGACGAGGAGGAGGCCCCCCGCCACCAGCGCGACGGCCAAGGCAAAAGCCAGCGTCAGCGGCTCGTTCAGCACAATGTGACCGGCCGCCACGCCAAAAAGCGGGGCCAGGAAGGTAAAGGCCGATAACCGGGCGGCCGAATAGCGCACCACAAGCGCAAACCAGACCGCGAAAGTAACGCTCACGACCCAGACGGTCTGATAGGCGAAGGCGCCAAGTGCAACGGCTGAGGGCATCGCATCGATGTGTTCGCCGAACAGGACGGCGCCGCCGGCAAGGAGCGGCGCCGATACGACGAGCTGATAGAGCAGCGTTTTCTCGGCGCTGATCCGGTTAAGCGGGCTGACTTTGATCACCAGCGTCGTCGCCGCCCAGGTCAAAGCGGCGCCGACAAACATCAAATCGCCGAGGATTTGGTGCGGACTGGTCGCGGGCGTCGGCAGGCCGAAGGCGATGGCGATGCCGACGAAAGACAACAGCAGGCCGAGCCACTGCGAAAGTTGAAAACGGTCGCCCGGCACAAGCCAGCGTGAGCCAATGACCACGAAAAACGGCGCCAGATAGAGAAACAGTGTGCCGCGCGTCACCGTCGTCCAAACGAGGCCGCGGTAAATCAGCAGGAACTCGAGCGCAAAGAGCACACCCGCCAATATTCCGGCGTGAAGCGCGCCATCGCGCTGGAACAACGGTATGCCGCGCGCCTGCGTCCACAAGCCGACCAGCACTGCCGCGATCACCGAGCGCGCCGCCGACTGCGTCAGCGGTGGAATATCGTGGATCGCGAGCTTGATCGCGACGTTATTGAAACCCCAGCTCAGACACAGCCCGATCGTCACTGCGACCGCGATTGCGTCAAGCGGGCGGGACGACGGCAAGGTTGGCACGGCCGCGCGATTCAATTCCGCGACATCATCGTTCGCGGCAATGCGAGCAAATGCCGGCGATTTCGATCAACGGGCTTTTGGGAGAAAAACCCGCCGCGCGCGACGATGCTTTGAGCGCTTCGGCGGCGGCGGCTCCCGGCGCCTCGCCGACCGCCCCGCAGCTCTCGCAGATCAAGAAAACAACGAGATCGTCGCCGCCATGATTGTGCACGCAAGCTACGAACGCATTGCGACTCTCGATGCGATGAACGAGGCCGTTCCTGCAGAGGAAATCGAGCGCGCGATAGATTGTGATCGGCGCCGGACGGTTCTTTTGCCCCAAGCGCTCGATGATTTCGTAGGCGCCGAGCGGTTTGTGGCTCGCCAACAGCGCTTGCAGGACTTGACGGCGCATCGGCGTGAGGCGTTGCGCGCGTTCCGCACATTGGGCTTCCGCATGCGCGATCGCCGCGCTGGCGCAGCGTTCGTGGTCGTGGTCCGGCGCCGGGAAAATGGCACGCGATACGTTCGTCATTGCTCGGTCATTCTCAGGACCTAATCCGGCGGCTATGCAGGTTCGATCGGCCGTGTGCCCGGGAATGTAGCGAATTGCGGAGGATCGCGAAAACGTGACGCGTTCCCCGTTTTTTATGTTGCGCCGCAACAAGAAGCGCCCCACATTCCCGCCGGCTCAACATCTAGGCACTCTTTTGGGCGTTCTTCTACCGGGGCGCCCCTCCTGAATTGGGGGTTGTCATGCTGAAAGGAAAGTCCGCGCTGGTGACCGGCTCGACCTCGGGCATCGGTCTTGCCATCGCGCGCGCGCTGGCGGCGCAGGGCGCCAACATTACGATCAACGGCTTCGGCGAGCAGGCCGCGATCGAAAAAGAGCGCGCCGGCATCGAGAAGGATTTCCAGGTCAAGGCGATCTATTCCGGCGCCGATATGAGCAAGCCCGGCGAGATCTCCGACATGGTGCACGCCAGCGAAAAAACCTGCGGCGCGCTCGACGTGCGGGTCAACAATGCCGGTATCCAGTTCGTCTCACCGATCGAGGAGTTCCCGGTCGAGAAATGGGACCAGATAATTGGGATCAATCTGTCGGCGGCGTTCCACGCCATCCGCGCCGCAGTGCCCGGCATGAAATCGCGCAAATGGGGCCGCATCATCAATACCGCCTCGGCGCATTCGCTGGTCGCTTCGCCCTTCAAGTGCGCTTACGTGGCCGCCAAGCACGGGCTCGCCGGTCTGTCCAAAACCGTTGCGCTCGAAGTCGCGACGTTCGGCATCACCTGCAACTGCATCAGCCCCGGCTATGTGTGGACGCCACTGGTCGAGAAGCAGATCCCCGACACCGCCAAGGCGCGCGGCATGACCGAGGAGCAGGTCAAGCGCGACGTGATCCTGGCAGCGCAGCCGACTAAGGAATTCGTGACCGTCGACGAAGTCGCCGACCTCGCCGTCTATCTCTGTTCGGACGGGGCGAAAGCCATTACCGGCGCCAACCTTTCGATCGACGGCGGCTGGACGGCCGAATAACGAATGCATGAGTAATATCCTCAACGCGCTGTTGCCCGGGCGCGTAGCGGCGAAAAACGCTGCGGCAAAAACCAAGCGCATCAATCTCGCGCTGCAAGGCGGTGGCGCGCATGGCGCGTTCACCTGGGGCGTGCTGGAACAACTTCTCAGTGACGAACGGCTGGCCATCGAGGGCATTTCCGGCACCTCCGCGGGCGCGATAAACGCCGTGATGCTGGCGGATGGCCTTGCGCGCGGCGGGCGCGAGGAGGCGCAGAAACGCCTCGCCGAGTTCTGGCGTGCGGCGTCGAGCACCGGCAATCTACCGGCCTTGCAACGGGCGGTGATGGAACGGCTGTTGTCGTTCACGCCGCTCGAGGGCACGCCGGTGCAGGCTTGGTTCGATGCATTGTCGCGTTATTTTTCGCCCTACGACGTCAATCCGCTCAACATCAACCCGCTTAAGGATTTGATCGAGCGCTTCGTCGATTTCGAGAAGTTGCATGCCGATAGCAATTTGCAGCTCTTCATCTCGGCGACCAATGTGCAGACCGGCCGCGTGCGCATCTTTTCGCGTGACAAGATCACCGCCGATGCGGTGATGGCATCCGCCTGCCTGCCGCTTCTGTTCCGCGCGGTTGAGATCGACGGCGTGCCGTATTGGGACGGCGGCTATCTGGGCAACCCGGTCATCTTTCCATTCTTCCGCACCACCACCACCGAGGATGTCCTCGTGGTGCAGATCAATCCGCTGGTGCGGCAGGCGACGCCAACGTCGTCGAGCGAGATCATGAATCGCATCAACGAAATCACCTTCAACTCCTCGCTCATCGGCGAATACCGCGCCATCGATTTCGTCGCCCGCCTGATCGATCAAGGCAAGCTGCCGCGCGGCACCGGGCCCGGGCAATACCGGCGCATCAACGTCCATCGCATCGTGCTTGACCGCTTCGGCACTCATTTCGATGCCTTCAGCAAGCTTTCGACCGATTACGATTTCTTCGACATGCTGCATGTCAGCGGCAAGCGTGCGGCGCGGCGGTTTCTCGACGAGCATTTTGACGATATCGGCGTGAAGTCGACTGTCGATCTGCAGGCGGAGGCGCAGGCCGAGTGGGCGTGATAACCTTTTAGCTGTGACAAGCGCGCCCCTGCTCACCGCCCAAGTCGGCACCGCCCGGCTCGAAATCTGCGTCGCCGACATCACGACTCTTCACGTCGACGCCATCGTCAATGCAGCAAACCGCAGCCTGCTCGGCGGTGGTGGGGTCGACGGCGCGATCCATCGCGCGGCGGGCCCGGAATTGCGCGCGGAATGTGCACGGCTTGGCGGCTGCGAAACCGGGGCGGCCAAGATCACGCGCGGCTATCGGCTGCCGACGAAGCACATCATCCACGCCGTCGGTCCGGTGTGGCAGGGCGGCGGCGCATGCGAGGAAGAACTGCTCGCATCCTGCTATCGCACGGCGCTCGATCTTGCCGCCGCGCACCGCCCCGCGTCGATTGCGTTTCCGGCGATCTCGACCGGCATCTACGGGTTTCCGCCGGACCGCGCTGCGCGGATTGCCGTGGGAACTGTCGCCGCCGAGCTTGGAGCGTCGCCGCGCGGCATGGCCAGTGACTTGGCCAGTGACTTGGCCCGTGTCGTGTTCTGCTGCTTTGCCGCGGACGCCGCAGACCATTACCTGACTGCTTTCGCTGAGCTCGGCCTCGCTTAGCCGCCGCAGGACTGCCGCGGTCGCAGGGCTGCTCTGCGCCATTTTCTGTTCTGCAATTTAATAAGGTAGCTCATATTATGCTTCTATTATTTCATGCAGGTAGACATGCCCCCGCGCTCGCTCAATAGGGAATTTGCATTTTCACTCAATGACGTAGCCCGCATGCTCCGAACCTATGCGGACCACAAAGCAAGCCAATTCGGCATCACCCGTGCCCAATGGGTGGTTCTGGTGCGACTCGACCGGTTCGAGGGGCTGAAGCAATCCGAACTCGCCGAAATGCTCGACCTGCAGCCGATCACGCTGACGCGGCTTCTTGATCGGCTTTGCCAGGGCGGCCTGATCGAGCGCCGTGCAGATCCGAACGACCGCCGCGCCAAGCGGCTCTACCTGACGCCAGCGGCGCGGCCAATGCTCGCCCGATTGGCGGACCTTGGCGAGGAATTGATGGCAACCGCTCTCGCCGGCGTCGAGCGCGAGGCCGTCGAAAAGATGGTCGCGCAGCTTGCGATCATCAAGGAAAACCTGCGCCGAGCGATCCAAAGCCGGACCGCTCCTGCTGCCGGCGCTGCGGGAGAACAAAGTTATGGCTGAGCCGGCGCTTAGACCCGCAGCCCCCGCGCGCGAGGAAGCGCCGGACGTGCGCGAGCGACCGCCGGCTGCGCGCCCGCCGGATCTGCGCGAATCCGCCAGCAAGGAGAAAGCGCTCCGTGTCGACCGTCGGCTTTGGCTACGGCGGGGCTTGTTTGCGTTGCTGCCGCTCGCGTTACTGATCGGCGGCTATTGGTACGTCAGCGGCGGCCGGATCATGTCGAGCGACAATGCCTATGTGAACGCCGAGACGGTCGGCATCTCCACCGATATTGCCGGTATCGTCAAGGAAGTGGACGTCACCGAAAATCAGCACGTCGCGGCTGGCCAGATTCTCTACCGCCTCGATCCCCTGCAGTTTCAAATCGCTCTCGACAGCGCCAAGGCCAACCTTGCGCAGACGGCGCTGACCATCGAATCGATGAAGGAGGACTATAAGCGCACGCTGAGCGACGCCGCTGCACAGCAGGCACAGGTCGAGCTGGACCAGACGAACTACGATCGCGCCACGATGCTTTTGCACAACGACACCGTTCCGCAATCGAACTACGATGCGGCCAAAGCCGCGCTCGACGTCGATAAGAGCAAGCTCGAATCCCTCCGTCAGCAGGCCGCGGTGCAATTGGCAAAGCTCGGCGGCAAACCGGACATTCCGGTGACACAGCACCCGCAGTACTCGCAGGCCCAGGCACAGGTCGACGAGGCGCAGCGCCAGTTTGATCACACCGTCGTCGGGGCGCCGTTTGGCGGCATCGTGACCAACGTGCCATCGATCGCACCCGGCAAGTATCTCGCGGCATCGACGACCGCCTTCTTTCTGGTCGATACGGATCACGTCTGGATCGATGCGAATCCAAAAGAGACGGAATTGACCTATGTGCGGCCCGGACAGCCGGTCACGGTCACGGTGGACACTTATCCGGACCTGGAATGGCACGGCACCGTCGAGAGCATCAGTCCGGCGGCGGCGCAGCAATTCGCGCTGCTGCCTGCGCAAAACACCAGCGGCAACTGGGTGAAAGTCGTACAGCGCGTCCCAATGCGCGTGCGCGTCGACACCAACGACAAGAGGCTACCGCCGCTGCGCGCCGGAATGAGCGTCGAGGTCAACGTCGACACCGGCCATGCGCGGGGTTTACTGCACTTGTTTGACTGGTGAGAGTCATGGCTACGGAACGCCCCGCGGCGGGCATCAATCGCGGAGCGATCACCGTCTGCGTGATCCTCGCCACGCTGATGCAGGCGCTCGACACTACCATCGCCAATGTCGCGCTGCCGTACATGCAAGGCAGCGTCTCGGCGAGTCAGGACGAGATCGGCTGGGTATTGACGTCTTACATCGTGGCGGCGGCGATCATGACGCCGACCACCGGCTACCTGGCCGGGCGTTTCGGGCTCAAGCGCCTTTTCCTCGTCTCTGTCGGCGGTTTCACCGTCGCCTCAATGCTGTGCGGCATGGCACAGACCCTGACCGAGATCGTGCTGTTCCGGACTCTGCAAGGCTTGTTTGGTGCGGCGCTCGTTCCACTTTCGCAGACCGTGTTGCTCAACATCAATCCCCGGGAGCGGCAGGGATCCGCCATAGCCCTTTGGGGTGTCGCGGTAATGGCCGGTCCCGTTCTCGGGCCGGTGCTGGGCGGCTGGCTGACGGCGAATTATTCGTGGCGCTATGTCTTCTACATCAACCTGCCGATCGGCATCCTCTGCTTGCTCGGCATGAGTGCCTTTCTGTCCGAGACGGCACGCAATGCAACGGCGAAGCTTGATTGGTTCGGCTTCGGCACTTTGAGTCTCACGCTTGGCGCCTTGCAGATCATGATTGACCGCGGCGAAGAGCTCGACTGGTTCGGCTCTGGCGAGATCTGCATTGAGGCTATCGTCGCCGCCTCGGCGTTCTACTTGTTCCTCGTCCACACTTTTACCGCGAAGGAACCTTTTGTGAGGCCGTCGCTGTTTCGCGACCGTAACTTTACGGCAGGCATGCTCTTCGTTGCGATCGTCGGCCTCACTTATTACGCCTCGCTGGCGCTGCAGCCACCCTTCCTGCAGGACCTTATGAACTATCCCGTCGTCACTGCCGGCTTCGTCATGGGGCCGCGCGGCATCGGCACGATGGGCGCCATGCTGGTGGTGGGGCGGTTGATCGGGCCTGTCGATATCCGCCTGTTGCTGAGCTTCGGCCTCGGACTTACGGCCTGGTCGTTCTATGCGATGACCGGCTGGACGCAGGACATTTCGCAGATGACGATTATCAGCATCGGAGTGATCCAGGGCATCGGCCTCGGCTTTCTCTTCGTACCGCTGAGCGTGGTGACTCTCTCGACGCTGTCACCGGAGCTGCGGGCGGAAGGCGCAGGCCTCTATAGTCTGTCGCGCAACATCGGTTCGAGCGTGGGCATCTCTGTGGTGAACGCCCTGTTGACACGGAACACACAAGCGAATCACGCCGATATCGTGCAGCACGTCACGGCCGTCAACCGAATCTTCGACAATCCTATCATCGCCCGGTTCTGGAATCCGCTCACGGCCGGCGGCCGCGCCGCACTCGACGCCATGATCACGCAGCAGGCGCAGATCATCGCTTACATCGACGATTACAAGCTGTTGATGCTGGCGACGATCGCCGTGCTGCCGCTGCTCATCGTTTTCAGGCAGGCATCCAGTGGGGGCGGCTCAGGTCACGCGGTCGTTGTGGATTGATAAATTTGCTAATGATCGGCAGCGTGTTGGGGGTAGGGTAACGACGATGGCTGCCTTCACGAACATCCTGCTTTGCTACGATTCGACCCGGGAGGGACGCAGGGCGCTCATCCAAGGTGCTGAACTCGCCGAGAAACTTGGTGCGGAAACGCATCTGCTGGCGATTGCGGCCACGCTTGTTGGCGGCAGCATGGTCGAGCTGCCGTCGGAAGTGGCGTTGCGCGAGGAGGAGAAGAACATCAGGGACGTCCTCCACGAGGGCGTTGAACGCCTGCGGGCGCGCGGGCTAGTCGCAACCGGTCACTTAGCCTTCGGTCGTCCGATCGACCAAATTCCGGCAGTTGCGCGAGACTTGGGTGTCGACCTGATCATCATTGGCCACAGACCATCTGGCGCGATGGAGCGCTGGTGGGCCGGCCCCGGCAATGCGCAACTGCTCGACCTGGTCGACTGCAGCATACTGGTCTCGATCGATCCGAGCGATCCGGCCGGAACGCCATAATGAGTACGGGCGACGCAGGGCGCGTCGCCCGCGCCGCTCTTTCAAAATTGCTTACTCACCGGCGGCCGCTGCTTCGCGCTGCTCGACTCCCTCGGCTTTCTGTTTGGCTTCAAGGTCCTCGCCGGTCTGCTGATCGACGACCTTCATCGACAGCCGTACCTTGCCGCGCTCGTCAAAGCCGAGAAGTTTGACCTTCACCTTGTCGCCTTCCTTGACCACGTCGGTGGTCTTCTGCACCCGGCGCGGCGCCAGCTGGCTGATATGGACGAGGCCGTCCTTGGCGCCGAAGAAGTTCACGAAGGCGCCAAAATCCATCACCTTGACGACGGTGCCGTCGTAAATGTGGCCGACCTCCGGCTCCGATGCGATCGACTTGATCCAATTGATCGCCGCCTTGATCGCCTCGCCGTTGGCGGAGGCGACCTTCACCGAACCGTCGTCCTCGATGTTGATCTTGGCGCCGGTCTTTTCGACGATCTCGCGGATCACCTTGCCGCCGGAGCCGATCACTTCGCGGATCTTGTCGACGGGGATCTTGAACGACTCGATGCGCGGAGCGTATTCGCCGAGCTCGGCGCGCGCGGCGGTCAACGCCTTCGCCATTTCGCTGAGGATATGCAGGCGGCCGTCTTTGGCCTGGGCCAAAGCGACCTTCATGATTTCCTCGGTAATTCCGGCGATCTTGATGTCCATTTGCAGCGAAGTCACGCCGCCTTCCGTCCCGGCGACCTTGAAATCCATGTCGCCGAGATGGTCTTCGTCGCCGAGAATGTCGGAGAGCACGGCATAGCGCTTTTCTTCGAGAATGAGGCCCATGGCGATACCTGCCGTCGGCCGCTTGAGCGGCACGCCGGCATCCATCAGCGCCAGCGAAGAGCCGCACACGGTTGCCATCGACGACGAACCGTTCGATTCCGTGATCTCGGAAACAATGCGGATCGTGTAGGGAAACTCGTCCTTCGACGGCAGCATCGGATGGATCGCTCGCCAGGCGAGCTTGCCGTGGCCGATTTCGCGCCGGCCGGGCGCGCCCGTGCGGCCGGTTTCACCCACCGAATAGTGGGGGAAGTTGTAGTGCAGCAGGAAGGTCTCCTTATACGTCCCTTGCAGCGCATCGATGAATTGCTCGTCTTCGGAGGTGCCGAGCGTGGCGACCACCAAAGCCTGCGTCTCGCCGCGTGTGAACAGCGCCGAGCCGTGGGTGCGCGGCAGCACGCCGACTTCCGCCACGATCTGGCGAACGGTTTTTACGTCGCGGCCGTCGATGCGCTTGCCGGTGTCGAGAATGTTCCAGCGCACGATTTTGGCTTCGAGCTCCTTGAACACGCCGGCAACCGCGGCCTTGTCGTATTTCGGTTCGGCGCCTTCCGCGAAAAACTTCTCCATCACCTTTTGCTTGACCGCGGCGACGGCGTCCTGGCGATCCTGCTTGCGCACGATCGCATAAGCGGCGCGCAGATCCTTCTCGGCGAAGCCGAGAATTTCCTTCTCCAGCGCCGCATTGTCGGCAACGGCCAGCTCGCGCGGTTCCTTGGCGGCTTTTTCCGCGAGCTTGATGATGGCTTCGATCACCGGCTGGAAGTGGCGGTGGCCGAACATCACGGCGCCGAGCATGATCTCTTCGGACAGCTCTTTTGCTTCCGATTCCACCATCATGACGGCGTCTTGCGTGCCGGCCACGACCAGATCGAGCTGGCTTTCTTTCATTTCATCGAGCGTCGGATTGAGCACGTATTCGTTGTTGATGAAACCGACGCGGGCGCCGCCGATCGGGCCCATGAACGGTGCGCCTGAAAGCGTCAACGCCGCCGAAGCCGCAACCATCGCGACGATGTCGGGATCGTTCTCCTGGTCGTGCGAGAGCACGGTGATGGTCACCTGGGTGTCGCAGCGCCAGCCCTCGGCGAACAGCGGACGGATCGGGCGATCGATCAACCGCGAGGTCAGCGTGTCCTTTTCGGTCGGGCCGCGCTCGCGCTTGAAGTAGCCGCCGGGAATCCGGCCGGCTGCGTAGTATTTTTCAGTGTAGTTGACAGTGAGCGGAAGGAAATCGATGCCTTCCTTCGGCTCCTTGGCGGCGACGACGGCGGCAAGCACGCTGGTCTCGCCATAAGTGGCGAGCACGGCCCCGTCGGCCTGACGCGCTATTTTGCCGGTTTCCAGCGTTAGGTTACGGCCACCCCAGTCAAGTTGCACACGATGAATATTGAACATTGCGATTGTCTCTCATGGTTTTCGGCGAAGCGCGAAAGCCATAAGCAAGACGGCGAGACGCTATCGGCGCAGCTCCGCTGCAATGCCTCAACAGCGTCCGGCGATCCTGCCATGGCCTTCGGACTTTCCTTAGATATGAACGAGCAACGGCCCATTCCACGGATCGGCAGCCTTGCTGCCGGGCACAATTGGCAGCTCCGCTGCCAGGAAAAAGCGGGACGCCTCATGCGCTCCGCCGACAACGCGCGGGACTTCCCGCGCGCAAACTTTTAACGGCGAATACCCAACCGTTCGATCAACTCCTTGTAACGACCATCGTTCGTGCGCCGAAGATAATCGAGAATCTGGCGACGTTGCGACACGAGCTTGAGCAAGCCGCGCCGCGAATGGTTGTCCTTGACGTGTGTCTTGAAGTGTTCCGTCAGATTGTTGATCCGCTCCGAAAGGAGCGCAACCTGGACTTCGGGCGAACCCGTGTCGCCGGATTTGGCGGCGTACGTCTTGATCACTTCCGCTTTACGCGCGGTCGTTATCGACATCGTCATTAACCTCTTTGTCTTGCGGCACGACCAGCGATGCCGGTTAAATTAAACACACGACGGGGAAGGATTTCGCCGCGCTCGACCTCGGCAATGGCCAATAGCTGGCCGCTGGAAGCGACCTGAACCATGCCGCGGAAGATGGAGGCGTCCCGTCCGCGCAACAATACGGCTTGGCCCCTAGCGAGCCTTGCCGCGTCTGCCGGGCTCACGGCCAGCGCCGGGATGTCGTCCAGCGCGGTCTCGATCGGCAGCAGCGTATCGGCAAGGTGTCCCTCGCCGGCGGCCGCTCTATGGCACAAAGCCTCGATCCGTTCCAGGGGTATCATGTCGCCCTCGCCGAACGGTCCGACCCGACTGCGGCGTAGCGCCGAGACGTGCCCAAGCGCGCCGAGCGCACGGCCCAGATCCCGGGCTAACGAACGTATATAGGTGCCTTTACCGCATTCGGCCGCTAGAACGGCATGATCGGGATCAGGCATTTCGACCAATTCGAGCCGGTGAATTGCGACCGTGCGGGGCGCCAGCTCGACCGTCTCGCCATCCCGCGCGAGATCGTAAGCGCGCTCGCCGTCGATTTTTATGGCCGAAAACCGTGGCGGCACCTGCTCAATGGCGCCGGTAAAGCGCGGCAAGAGGGCGCGTATCGCAACTGCATCGGGGCGGAGTTGGCTTGTCGCCACGACGCGGCCCTCGGCATCGTCGGTGTCGCGCTCCTCGCCCCAGCGAATGGTAAACAAATACGTTTTGCGGCCATCGACCACGAACGGCACGGTTTTGGTCGCCTCACCCAGCGCGATCGGCAGGCACCCCGAGGCTAAGGGATCGAGCGTGCCGGCGTGCCCCGCTCGCCTGGCTGCGTAGAGGTGTTTGATGACGGCGACGGCGTGCGTCGACGTCATGCCGACCGGCTTGTCGAGCACGATCCAGCCGTGCACGTCGCGCTTTGGCTTCCTTTGTCTTGTTTGCGTCTGTTCACTCCGGGCTTGCGCGGCAGCGTCAGGATGAATAGCGGTTTCTTGCGGGTTCATTATTCGTTTTCCTCGCCGCTCAAATCCTTGTCGCTCAGGTCGTGCTGGACTAAAGGCGTTCGCAACAGCTTCTCGATCCGTTCCGCTTCGTCGAATCGCTCGTCGATGCGAAATCGAATCTCGGGTGCGAATTTCAGGTTAACGCGCCGCGCGATTTCGCCGCGGACGTAGCGTTTGTTGCGATCGAGTGCATCGAGCACTTCTTTTTCATCGCGGCTGCCGAGCGGGATGATGTAGATCGTCGCCAGCCGCAGGTCGGGACTCATGCGCACCTCCGGCACCGTTATCATATGCGTTTCGATGACCGGATCGTGCACTTCGCCGCGGATAAGCATGTCCGCGAGTTCATGCCGGATCAATTCGCCGACGCGGAGCTGGCGCTGCGAGCCGCCGGAAGACTGATCGCGATTTCGGTGACGTGCCATCTTACGTTCATTTCTATTTTGTCATCGTCCGCAAAGGCGGAGGATCCAGTAACCACAAACTAGTCGGTGATCACTGTATGCCCCGCCGTCGCGGGGCATGACACAATCGGAGAGATACGAACGTTGAGATTTGAACTCACAGCGTCCGCTGCACGCTCTCCACCCGGTAGCACTCGATAACGTCGCCGACCTTCATGTCCTGATAATTCTCGAATGCCATGCCGCATTCCTGGCCTGCGACGACTTCGCGCGCGTCATCCTTGAAGCGCTTGAGCTGCGACAGCTTGCCCTGATGGACGACCACGTTGTCGCGAATGAGCCGCACATTGGCGCCGCGCTCGACAGTACCGTCGGTGACGCGGCAGCCGGCGACGTTGCCGACCTTGGAGACCTTGAAGATTTCCAGGATAGCCGCGTTGCCCAGCATAGTCTCGCGCAAAGTCGGCGCCAGCAATCCCGACATCGCCTTCTTCACGTCGTCGACCAGGTTATAGATGATGTCGTAATAGCGAATTTCGATGCCGGCCTGTTCGGCGGCCTCGCGCGCTTCCTTGTGCGCGCGAACGTTAAAGCCGATGACCACGGCCCCCGACGCCTCCGCAAGCGTGATGTCGGATTCGGTAATGCCGCCCGCCCCGGCGAAGATGATGCGCGCGGCCACCTCTTCCGTAGCCAGTTTTTCCAGCGCGCCGACGATCGCTTCGATCGAGCCTTGCACGTCGCCCTTGATTACCAGCGGAAACTCTTTGAGGCCGCTGCTCTTGAGCTGGCTCATCATCTGCTCGAGCGAACCGCGCATGCCGGTTTGCCGCGCCGCCAGTTTCTCGCGCCGCTGGCGGTCGCGATAATCGGCGATCTCGCGTGCGCGCGCCTCGGTGTCGACGACGGCAAGCCGGTCGCTGGCTTCGGGCGTGCCGTTGAATCCCAGTACCTCGACCGGCATCGAAGGCCCGGCCGCGACGACGGAATGGCCGGTATCCGACATCAGCGCGCGCACGCGGCCCCATTCGGAGCCGGCGACGACGATGTCGCCGGGTTTGAGCGTGCCGCGCTGAACGAGGACGGTCGCAACGGGACCGCGGCCACGGTCAAGCCGCGCCTCAATCACGGTGCCTTCAGCGGCGCGGTTCGGATTGGCCTTAAGCTCGAGCACCTCCGCCTGCAGCGCGATCATGTCGAGAAGCTTGTCGAGATTAGTCTTCGCCTTGGCCGAGACTTCGAGCTCGAGCACATCGCCGCCGAGCGATTCCACCTGGATTTCATGCTGCAGCAATTCGGTGCGCACGCGTTCCGGCTTGGCATCCGGCTTGTCGATTTTGTTGATGGCGACGATGATCGGCACCTTGGCCGCCTTGGCATGATGGATCGCTTCGACCGTTTGCGGCATGACGCCGTCATCGGCCGCGACCACCAGCACGACGATATCGGTGATCTTGGCGCCGCGGGCGCGCATGGCGGTGAATGCAGCATGACCCGGCGTATCGATGAAGGTAATGCGGCCGCCGGACGGCGAGGTCACCTGATAAGCGCCGATATGTTGGGTGATGCCGCCGGCTTCGCCCGCCGCGACCTCGGTCGAGCGAATGGCGTCGAGCAGCGAGGTCTTACCATGGTCGACATGGCCCATGATGGTGACGACAGGCGCGCGCGGTTGCAGGCTTTCCGGACTGTCGGCGACATCGAACATGCCCTCTTCGACGTCCGACTCGGCGACGCGTCGCACGGTGTGGCCGAGCTCTTCGGCGATGAGCTGGGCGGTATCGGCGTCGATCGTATCGGTGATCTTCGCCATGTGGCCCTGCTGCATGAGGATGCGGATCACGTCGACGGCGCGCTCGGCCATGCGGTTGGCCAGTTCCTGGATCGTGATCGTCTCAGGGATCGTTACTTCGCGGGCGATTTTTTCCTTCGGCTCGTCGCGGTGGCCGGTCATGCGTTGCACGCGACGACGGAATGACGCGACCGAGCGCTCGCACCTCGTCGGCGGAAAGCGCGGTCACGACGGTGAGCCGTCCGCGGCGCTTTTCGGCGCCTCCGCGCGGCGCCTTGGGCGCCGGCGCCGGCCGTGCGGTCGCGCCCCGGCGGGCCGTACGAGGAGCCTCGTCATCATCGGCTTCGAGGGCCGGGCGCGCGCCGGGCTTCGCCGCTATCGCGGTGTCGGCGCCGAAGCGCTTCTTGGCGACCTCGTCGGCCTTGCGTTTGGTTTCCTCGTCGTGCTTGCGGCGGACTTCTTCATTCAGTTTGCGGGCTTCAGCCGCCGCGCGTTCGGCGCGATCGGTTTCCTCGCGGCCGCGGCGAACGCGAGCCTCTTCCTCGGCGCGCTCACGCTCTTCGGTTTCGCGCAGCCGCGCATCGGAAAGGGCGTGGGCGCGCGCGTTGCGCTCGTCGTCGGTGAGCGTGCGCAGCACGACGCCGGAGGCTTTCGGCCCGGCGGCAGGAGTGGCCGCCGCGGGCGCCGTTACGGCCGCCAGCGCCTTGGCCGGAGCGCCGGGGCGCTTTGGCGCTGCACTGCGGTCCGGCGCGGCAACGGGTTCCGCTTTCACGTCGCCCGGACCGGCGAGGCGGCGCTTTACCTTCTCGACCACGACCGCCTTGCTGCGACCGTGACTGAAGCTCTGGCGCACCACGCCCTGCTCAACGCTACCGCGCTTCAGGGTCAGCGTCTTGGTTGGGGCAACGCTCAACTTCTCGCCGCTATTTTTGGTCGTCTCAGCCATTCGTATCCAGTTCCATACACACCGATAGTCGCGCCCGGCTCAATTTGGCACCGCATTGCCGGACTTCTGGCCCAAATTGCCGGTCCGAAACCGTTCCAAGCGCTGTAAACGCGCCAAAAACGTGTCACTCGAAGGCCCGGCAAGCAGGGCTGCATGTACCACATTTGGGCGGCCCAGTGCCAAATCCAATTGCGTCGACGTCAGGATTCGAATCACAGGGACCAAATCCGCCCGCGGATTGCGGCGCCGGGCGGCATCGAGCTTTCTGACCCCATCGGCCGCGGCCTCGGCCGCATGCAAGAGCGCGACGACGTGCTCATGCGCCAACGCCGCCTCGACTTTGGCAAAACCGGCGACGACCCGGGAGGCTTTGCCGGCAATCGCCAGCGCATCAAGGGCCGATCGAGCAAGCAGTTGCTCGGTCCGGGCCACCAAGTCGACCGGAAGCCGAACATCCCGCTTGAAGCCGCGCCCGAAAACTTTGCGCTTGATCGCATCGTCAAGGGCGTCTTGCGTCGCCGTCACCCAGACGCCGCGCCCCGGTAGCTTGTGCTTGAGGTCCGGTACCGCCTCGCCATCCGGCCCAATGACGAACCGGATCAAATCTGAAACCGGCCGCACCGTGCGCGTGGCGACGCACATGCGTTCGACGTCGCGGTCACGTGGTCCGCGGTCCAGCTCGATCTCGGTTGCTTGAGCGGTCATGCTTGAGGTGCGGCTCCGTTCAAGGCTGCGCCGCGACATCGGGGGCCTCTTCAGCGGCGGGCGGCGGTGCGAGGTCGGCCTCGCTGACCCAGCCGATTTTCAGGCGCGCCTGCATGATGATTGCCTCGGCCTCCTCGCGCGACAGCTCGAAACCGTCGAGAATGCCCGCCTGACGGACCGCTTCGCCGTCCTTGCGTTCGGTCCAGCCGGCGAGATCGTCGGTCGCGCAACCGGCAAGATCCTCGACGGTCTTGATGCCGTTTTCTCCGAACCGCACCAGCATCGCCGTGGTGACGCCTTCGATGTCCCTGACCGCGTCTTCGACGCCAAGCTCTTTGCGCTTGGCGTCGAGATCGGCCTCGATCTTGGCGAGGTATTCGCGCGCGCGGGTCTGCAATTCGGCAGCGGTGTCTTCGTCAAAACCTTCAATGCCGGCGATTTCCTTGGTATCGACCATCGCCAGCTCCTCGACCGAATTGAAACCTTCCGAAGCCAGCAATTGTCCGATCACCTCATCGACGTTAAGCGTATCGATGAACATGCGGGTGCGGTTCTCGAATTCCGCTTGGCGACGTTCGGATTCTTCCTGCTCGGTCAGGATGTCGATGTCCCAGCCCGTCAGCTGCGAGGCGAGGCGGACATTCTGACCGCGCCGGCCAATGGCGAGCGAGAGCTGCTGGTCGGGGACCACCACCTCGATGCGCTCGCGTTCTTCGTCGAGCACCACTTTGGCGACCTCGGCGGGCGCCAGCGCGTTGACGACGAAAGTTGCGATATCGTGCGACCACGGGATGATGTCGATCTTCTCGCCCTGCAGCTCATTGACCACCGCCTGCACCCGCGAGCCGCGCATGCCGACGCAGGCGCCGACCGGATCGACCGAAGAATCGCGCGACACGACCGCGATCTTGGCGCGCGAGCCGGGATCGCGCGCCACCGCCTTGACCTCGACGATGCCGTCGTAGATTTCCGGCACTTCCTGCGCGAATAATTTCGACATGAATTGCGGGTGGGTGCGGGACAGGAAAATCTGCGGCCCGCGTTGCTCGCGCCGGACGTCGTAGATATAGGCGCGGATGCGATCGCCATTGCGGAACACTTCGCGCGGCAGCATTTCGTCGCGCCGCACGATCGCTTCGCCGCGCCCGAGATCGACCACGACGTTGCCGTACTCGACGCGCTTGACGATGCCGTTGACGATGTCGCCGATGCGATCCTTGTATTCGTCATATTGCCGATCGCGCTCGGCCTCGCGCACCTTCTGCACGATCACCTGCTTTGCCGATTGCGCGGCAATACGCCCATATTCGAGCGGCGGCAGCGGATCGGCGATGGTGTCGCCGATCTGCGCGGCGGGATGACGGCGGCGGGCCTCATCGAGGCTGATTTGCGTTGCCGGGTTTTCGACGGTGTCGACCACCAGCATGTGGCGCGACAGGTGAAGCTCGCCGCTCTTCGGATCAATCTCGGCGCGGACCTCGGTCTCGCTGCCGTAACGGGAGCGCGCGGCCTTGGCGATGGCGTCCTCCATGGCGCCGAGCACGATGCGCCGGTCGATCGCCTTCTCGCGGGCGACCGCCTCGGCGATCTGTAATAGTTCGAGTTTGTTGGCGCTTACGGTCGCCATCGGTCAGTCTCCCTTGGTTTGGTTGTGCTTGCTCTTGCGCAGCGCTTCGGAAACGAGCGCGTCGGTGAGAACAAGCTTGGCTTCCATCATGTCGTCGATCCGCAGCAAAACGTCGGGGTTCTCGTTTGCCGCCGCGTCACTGCGGCGGATGCGGGCACACTCGCCTGCGGTCCCGGTGAGTTCGCCGCGGAATCGCCGCCGGCCGTCGATCGGCGCCTGCATCTCGACCTGCGCGACCTGGCCGGCATAGCGATCGAAATCCGAGCGCCGCACCAGCGGCCGGTCGATGCCGGGCGAAGAAATCTCCAGCCGATAAGAGCCTTCAATCGGATCGGTGACATCAAGCACTGGCGACAATGCCCGCGACGCGGCTTCGCAGTCCTCTATCGTCAGGGTGCCGTCCGGACGCTCGGCCATGATCTGGACGGTGCAGCCGGCAAAGCCGGATACGCGCACGCGAACGAGCCGGTAGCCGAGCGCGGCCAGCACCGGCTCGGCCAATGCGGCAACGCGCGCCGCCCGTCCCGGCTCGATGATGAGTCGCGGCTCGTCGGTAAAACTCTTAAGCGAAACACTCGTCGGCCTATCGTCCATGCTATTCGGCCATTGCTCCCCAACGTGGACTGCAAAACGCCGTCTGGCCTCAGGTAATAAAAAAGAGCGGGCCCCGGGGGAACCCACTCTCAAAACCGTTCGGATCAACCGATCGTTATGAGGTATCCATGACGGATGCGGCAAATATAGCGGTTTGCCATGCGGTTGCAAGGGCGGTTCAGGGATCAGTAATGAGTAGCCGGTAATCAATAAACCGGAAGAGGCCGAAAAGGGCCGAATAACTGATTCTTGACCACTGATTACTGGTGCCTGGATGGGTGCCGCTATCTCGCTGATTGCAGAACTTGAGGACGTGCTCCAGCGCGGTTCGCGGCAGAAGCGCGCCGAGGCATTGCGGCGCGTTACGACGCTATTTCTTGACGGCGCGAAGAGCTACAGCGACACCCATGTCGACCTGTTCGACGACGTCTTCGCGTTGCTCATCGAAGAAATCGAGAACAAGGCGCGTGCCGAACTGTCCCACTGCCTTGCGCCGATCAGCAACGCGCCGATCAAGGTGCTGCGCATCCTGGCTAATGACGACGATATCGCGGTTGCCGGTCCGGTGCTCAAACTGGCGCCGCGCTTGGCTGAGGCCGATCTCGTCGATCTCGCCAAGACCAAGGGTCAAGCCCACCTGCACGCCATCTCCACGCGGCAGGCGCTCGGCGAGGCGGTCACCGACGTTCTGGTGCGGCGCGGCGATCGCGAGGTGGCGCGCAGCGTCGCCGACAATCGCGGCGCGCGCATTTCCGAAACGGGCTTTTTCCGCCTGGTCAAGCGTGCCGAGAACGACGGCATCCTTGCCGAGAAGGTCGGACTGCGGCCCGATATTCCGCCCCAGCTGTTCCGCGAATTGCTGACGCGAGCCACCGCAGTCGTGCATAAGCGATTGCTCGCCTCGGCGATGCCGGAACAAAAGACGGAAATCCGCCGCGTCTTGGAAAAAGTCTCCAATGAAGTCGGCGCACGCGTGGGCCCGCGCGACTACCGCGCCGCGCAGCGCGTGGTTCTCGGCCTGCATCGGGCGGGCGGCATGAACGAGGCGGCGTTGGCCGCCTTCGCCGGCGACGGCAAATACGAAGAGACGGTCATTGCCCTTGCCGCACTCTCCAAGGTGCCGATCAATGTTGCCGACCGGCTGATGGCCAGCGAACGGCCCGATCCCGTGCTCATCCTGTGCAAGGCGGCCGGCATGACCTGGCCGACGGTGAAGTCCGTCATCACGGTGCGTCCCAACGGTAAGCCGCCGTCGAGCGTGGGCGTCGATTCCGCCTTTGCCAATTATGACCGGCTCTCGGCTTCGACCGCGCAGCGTGTGGTAAGGTTCTGGCAGGTGCGGCAGAATCAGTAAAATCAATAGCCGCCACGACGCGATCTTTAGATTCTCCGGAAGATTAGAAAGCACGAGACACGTTCTTCGCGCGCGGCCTTGGCGTGATAGCGCGTTCCCGCAAAATCGGGCCACGGCGTGCGCCAGTCGCTCGCGCATTCTGCGGTCCACTCGAAGGCATTCGATCGGATAAATCGCCGCAGCGTCCAGCTGGCATAATCGGCAATATCGGTCACGAAGCGGAATTCGCCCTGCGGCCGCAGAATGCGGGCGAGTTGCGCAATCATGTCATCTTGAACGAAGCGGCGTTTCCAATGCCGCCGCTTCGGCCACGGATCGGGGTGGATCAGGTCGATGCGCGCCAATGACTGTTCAGGAAGCCACGCGATCAAGCTGATGACGTCATCAAAATGCAGACGCACATTGCGCAGCCCGTTGCTTTCGATGCCGGCGAGCGCCTTGGCCATGCCGTTGACGAACGGCTCGACGCCGATAAAGCCGGTATGCGGTTCCCGCTGCGCCCGGGCGATCATCGCTTCGCCGCCGCCGAAGCCGATTTCGAGATCAACTGCGGTGACAGGGACCGGAAACAGTTCGCCGAGCTCTGCAGGAGCGGGGCCGGAGAGATTGAGCGCCAGCTGCGGCAACAAGGTCGCAAACAGCCGCTCCTGGTTCGGGCGCAGCTTGTGACCCTTGCGCCGTCCGAAAAACGCGCGGGGTTGGATGGGCTTGCTTTCTATCACTGTCGTGCTCCGCAAAGGCGGAGCATCCAGTAAACACCGGTCGAAGCGAAGATGCACGGCCGTGCGCTACCGGCAGCGCGGCGCTACGAGATCGTCCGCCTTCGCGGACGATGACACCTAGCGTAGCGCGCGCTTGAGCGCGTCCGCGAGGTCGGTTCGCTCCCAGGAAAAGCCGCCATCCTTTTCCGGCGCGCGGCCGAAATGGCCATAAGCGGCAGTGCGCCGGTAAATCGGCCGGCTGAGTTTAAGCGTGCGCCGGATATTGGTCGGCCGCAGCGGAAACAGCTCCGGCAAAAGCTTTTGCAGTTTCGCTTCTTCGACCTTGCCGGTGCCGTGGGTATCGACCAGAAGCGACATCGGGTCGGCGACGCCGATCGCATAGGCAATCTGGAGGGTGCAGCGCTCGGCGAGCCCGGCGGCGACCACGTTCTTAGCGAGATAGCGTGCGGCATAGGCGGCCGAACGGTCGACCTTTGTCGGATCCTTACCCGAGAATGCGCCGCCGCCGTGCGGCGCATAGCCGCCATAAGTATCGACGATGATTTTTCTGCCGGTAAGGCCGCAATCCCCGTCGGGTCCGCCAATGACGAAATTGCCGGTGGGATTTACCAGGAAATCACTCGACTTCTTCGGCATCCAGCCGCCGGGCAGCGCCGCGGTGACGGTATCCTCGATCATGTCGCGGATCATGCCCGGAGAATATTTCCTGCCGTTGCGGGTCTGCGCATTGTGCTGCGTCGAGACCACCACTTTGGTGCAGCCGACCGAATCGCCCTCGACATATTTCACGGTCACCTGGCTTTTGGCGTCGGGCAGCAAATCGAATAAGGCGCCCGAGCGGCGCTTCTCCGACAGCACTTTAAGGATCTTGTGCGCGAAATAGATCGGCGCCGGCATGAACGAGCCCTTCTCGTAGACCTCGCTCTCGGTGCAGGCAAAACCAAACATCATGCCTTGGTCGCCGGCGCCTTCCTGCTCGCCGTTCTTTTTCTTTTTGGCATCGACGCCCATGGCGATGTCGGGAGACTGGCCGTGCAGCAGCACCTCGACGTCGGCGCCATAATAGGAGAAACCGTCCTGGTCGTAACCGATGTCCTTGACCACGCCGCGCGCGATATCGGCGATCATCTCGCGATTGACCACCGCCTTTTCGCCGTGCTTGTGGAACAGCGGCGCCTGGCCGCGGCCTTCACCCGCAATGATGATCTTATTGGTGGTGCACAGTGTCTCGCAGCCAAGCCGGGTGTTGACCGCGCTCTCGTCGGCGATGCCGAGCTTGATATCGTTCTCGATAAACGCATCGAGCACGGCGTCGGAAATTTGGTCGCAGACTTTGTCCGGATGGCCCTCCGACACGGACTCGCTTGTGAACAGATAATTGGCGCGTCGCACAGCGAAACACTCCCCTCAAAACCGGCCTTGAAGTCACTGACCTTCGGCCTTCGGCTGGCCCGCGCGCAACTTAGGCCGCGCGAAACCACGTGGTTGTTGCAGTGTACCCCTGCGCGGTCAAGATGTGGGCTAAAGGTGGGCGATTGCCTGCGCCGCCCCGACGAAACTAGCTACGCCGCCCCGTGGAACGCGGGGAAGCCTTCAACGCTTGTCGCGGCCGGCGATTTGTTCGACGAGGTCGACAATACGACGGCGCAGTTTTGAATCATCGATGCGCATGAACGCCTTCGTGAGCGCCAAGCCGTCCGAGGTGGCAAGAAAGTCGGACACATAAGCCGGCGACGGCGCCTCACCCATTCCCTCGTACTTGCCCGACGTCACCGCGCTCGGGGCGCCTTCGAAGAAGAATGAAACGGGGACCTGTAGGATGTGCGAGATCTGTTGTAGCCGACTCGCCCCAATTCGGTTGGTTCCCTTCTCGTACTTCTGCACTTGTTGGAAGGTGAGATCGAGCGCGTCGCCGAGTTTTTCCTGGCTCATGCCAAGCATCATTCGGCGCATGCGCACGCGACTGCCGACATGCTTGTCGGTCGGATTCGGCGCCTTTTTAGCCAACATAGCCATCTCAACTCCTGTACCCTGATTTTTATCGCAAAGGGAATAGCAATAGAAAACAAATCTGTCACACTTGAAACCACTTTTTGCGGGGATCGTCACGAACAAGATTCTATTGAGCTTGTTGCATTCTCATCGAATGGGGAACGCCACGCATAGCTGCTACCCCGAATAACCGCGCAATACACACCTGTTACGCGTCTCAGTTGAGCGCTCGCGATGGTAAACAGCCATAGGTCGTTAGAAAGACTATTTATGCGCGCATCTACAACCTGTTGACGATCCTTATTAGTCATACACGTTCATCGCCGGCGATCAGATTTTTATCGTCTCCGCTCGCAGCCGGCGGCGCACGACGGCGATGAACACGATCAGAATCACAATGAACGCCGGAGCGTCGCCAACGCGGGCGTAAACGGGAGCGCTGATCGCTCGCGGCAATGGCGCGTCGAGCACGCCTTCGACTGCCAGCGGCAATGAGTTGATTATCCGACCTACCGGATCCACGACGGCTGATATGCCGGTATTGGCCGCGCGCGCCAACGGCAGGCCCAGCTCGATCGCGCTCACGCGGGCCTGCTGAAAATGCTGATACGGTCCGGTAGAAAACCCGAACCAGCCGTCGTTGGTAACGTTGACGATCCAGCCGGGCCGTTCGCCCGGCGGTATCACCTCGTCCGGGAAAATGACCTCATAACAGATCAGCGGCAACGCGGTCGGGGCGCCCGGAATGGCGATGAGCCGGTGGCGGTCGCCGGCGAGAAATCCACCGCGTTGCTGCGTCAGCTCCTCCAGGCCGAGCCGTTCGAGAACGTGCTCGAACGGCAAATATTCGCCGAACGGCACGAGGTGTACTTTGTCGTAGACAGCGGCGATCGAACCGGTGTGATCGATAACGTCGATCGAATTGTAAACTCCCGATTGTGCGGGATTGTCCGGGTCGGCAAGCCTGATGGCGCCGGTGATCAACACCGATCCTTGCGGCAACAAATTGGTGATCTGCGCGAGCGCATCGGCTTCGTGAGTTAAAAAGAACGGAAACGGCGATTCCGGCCAGATCAGTTGCGTCGTGTCGCCCATGCCTAGCGATTGCGAGCCTAGCGATTGCGAGCCTTGCGATTGCGGGCCCGACGCGCGGCTGGACAGAGCGATATAGCGGTTCATCACCTCCTGCTTGGCCGAGTAATTGAAGCGAACGTCCTGCTGCAAGTTCGGCTGCATAATGCGCAAATGCACACCGTCGACCAGTCGCGTCGGCGTGCGAGCGAGCCGCCACGCCCCGAACCCGCCGAGTGCGGCGAGGACAGCGATGCTGAGCGCAAGTGGCAACCATGGCCGCCGGGTTTCCGTCCGATCGTCGCTGAGGGTTGCGGGGCTGGCGAACACGACAATGGCGATGAAAGTGAGGCCCCAAATGCCGCATACCGAAGCGGCTTGCGCCAAAGCCAATGGCGCGGTCAGTGCATAGCCGAATGCGTTCCACGGAAACCCGGTCAGTAGGTGGCCGCGCAACCATTCCGAAGCCGTCAGCGCTACGCCCAAAGCTAAGATGCGTACCGCGCCGCGGACCCACAGCATGCGCGCCAACGCGACGCCGAGCGCAGTATAGACGGCAAGCACCGCCGGCAGGCCGATGACCGCAATCGGCAACAGCCAACCGAAGGTTGGCGCATCGACCAGAAAAGCGTAGCCGATCCAATAAAGGCCGGCGAGAAAGTAGCCGAAGCCGAACCACCACCCAGTCGCCGCCGCGGCGGTCACTCCGCCCCAACGGCCGACCCCGGCGCCGTCGATCAGCCAGACCAGTGTCGGAAAAGTCAGGAACAAGATTGGCCAGGCATTGAACGGCGCCATCGCCAACACCGAAAGCGCGCCGGCGGCGAACGCGATCGACCGGCGCCGCCAGCCCCAGGACAGCACGATGGCGTGGATCAGCCGCTTCACGATGCCCGCGGAGTGTTCGGGTTCGGCCGATTGGTTTCGTCGCGCGGCATTGCCGCTCGGACTGGCGGAGTTCTCACCAGCGCAGGCAACTCGCGCGCGGTGGCGGGACGACGGTCCTTGCGGAGGTAGATCCGCACGCGCTTGACCCGGCGCGGGTCGGCGTCCAGCACTTCGGCTTCGAACGGCTCCGGTCCGGGTACGAGCTCGCCGCGCACCGGCACATGCCCGGCTTTGGTGACAAGATAACCGCCGAGCGTCTCGACCTCATGCGCCACCTCGCCGACATCGAACTCCTCGCCAATCGCCGCGCGGACGTCGTCGAGACTGGCGCGGCCGGTGGCCAGGAACGAGCCGTCGTTCTGCCGCGTTACCGCCGAGCCCTCATCTTCGTCATGCTCGTCTGCGATATCGCCGACGATGAGTTCGACCAAGTCCTCGATCGATACCAGCCCGTCGCTGCCGCCATATTCGTCGATGACGAGCGCGAGGTGAATGCGCGTCGCCTGCATTTTAGCGAGCAGATCGAGCGCCGGCATAGAGGGCGGCGCGTAGAGAATCTCGCGGACGATCTTGGCCGACGTCAACGGCAGCGAAAGATCGATATTCGCAAAATTGAGATCGCTGGCGCGGGACTGCTCGCCCTGCTCGACGCCAGCGGGTTGTTGCGCCGCGCGCGCGGCCATGAACGCGACCAGATCGCGGATATGGACCATGCCGGTCGGATCGTCGAGCGTGTCGTTAAAGACTACGAGCCGCGAATGTCCGGCGACCTCGAAGACCTTGACCAGATCGCCGAGCGCGATGTCTTGCTGCACGGCGACGATATCGGCGCGCGGCACCATGATGCGCTCGATCCGGGGTTCCCGC
>Ga0210394_10001854_pt1 | contig 31549 bp, 24 predicted proteins | sample IncBWC12MmetaG_FD_160121 | JGI IMG/M metagenome (GOLD analysis project Ga0210394, IMG submission 160121) | Forest soil microbial communities from Barre Woods Harvard Forest LTER site, Petersham, Massachusetts, United States - Inc-BW-C-12-M | ecosystem: Environmental > Terrestrial > Soil >... | reverse complement strand
AGGAAGAGGAGCGTCGCCATTCGTCTCACACTAGCTGAGACGCCGGCCCGGCAGAAAGGTTCGCTACGCCCGCGCAGGCGTCACCTGGTTGTAACAGTCTCCTGCCTGTGCGTTGATTCTCGCCGTCTGGTTGGCGACCAGAAACTTCTGCTCGCCCCCCTTCGTCTTGAGGGCGCCGACCGTCTGATTTCGCGACAACCGTGCGGATTTCAGACACCACGAAATCAGCCTGATTCCCGCTAAACCTATGACCTATTGAGGCTTGTGAGCAGGCCCCAGCGTGGCAGTCGACCTGCTCCTCGTCGTCCCCAGCGTTCGTGTACGCAGGAGGAAGTTGATGGAGCTGACGATGAATCCCTCGGTCCAGGCGCCGGCGGCGGGTAAACGATTCATGATCATGGTGCGGGGGATCGCGGTCGACCTCCTCATCGGAGTGATGGCGACGCTGGCGGCGTTATTGGTCGTAAAGCTGTCGCCGGGCATTTTCGGCACCGATCCGGACGAGCTGTTTCTCCTACCCGCCGCGGTCATTGCCTGGCGGCGCGGCTTCCGCTCCGGCGCGATCGCGATCTTCTGTGGCGCGTTCGTCTACGCGTACATTTTTCTCGCGGCCGATGGGTTCTCGCGAGGCGATCTCATAGCACTCCTGTTGTTCCTGCTGGAAGGAGTGACGGTCATCGCGCTAGTGGCGTTCAGCCGGCGCCGCCTCGACGACAGCGAGCGAACCGCCAGCGAGGTGCAGCAGGAGTTTGCGCTGTTGCTCGACGGGGTCACCGACTGCGCGTTCCTCCTTCTCGACTCCGCGGCCTCGATCAGCTCGTGGAACCCGGGGGCCGCGCGTCTGACGCTGTTCGGGCGCGACACCATGATCGGCCAGCCCGTGACGTCACTCTGCGCCGAGGAGTCGACGGCAGCGTTGCAGCGCGCATTGGAACTGGCGGCCCACGGAGGAAGCGATCATCGCGATCTGCGCATTCGCCGCAGCGACGGAACGATGTTCCATGCCGACGTAACCGTCGTAGCCCTGCGCGGTCAGGAGGCTCTTCGCGGCTTCTCGGTCGTCATCCGCGACATCACCGCGGCGCGGCTGGCCCAGGAAACATTGCAGAAAAGCGAGGAGAAGTACCGGCTCCTGGTAACGAACATGCCCGATGCGGCATGGGTGACCGACGCCACCGGAAAGACCACGTACATCAGCGAGAACGTCAAGGCCATCGCCGGTCACACGCCGGAGGAGGTCTACGAACACCCTCACGAGACTTGGTTCGGCAGCATCCATCCCGATGACTTGCCGCTGGTACAGCAGGCGTTCGAGATGCTCTTCAGCGACGGCACTCTTTTCGACATCGAGTATCGCTACCGCCATCGCAACGGCGAATGGATCTGGATTCACGACCGCGCTTACATGACCTACGAGGTCAACGGCGTCCCGCATGCGTTCGGTCTCTTCGGCGACGTGACGGCGCGGCGGAAGGAACAGGAGCAGTTGAAACGATACAAACAGTTGCTGGCGGAGGCGGAGAGCGTGGCCCACATCGGCAGTTGGAGCCGCGAGATTCCCTCGAACGAGGTGACCTTGTCCGAGGAGACCTATCGCATTATGGGAACGAACGAGAACGAATTCGACGGGACGATGGCGGGCATGCTGCGCCGGATTCATCCGGACGATCTGCAGGCCGTGATGTCGCCGGCGCGATCAATCGAAGCCGGCAAAGCGGACACCGTGGAGCGCGTTCTCGAGGTGCAGGTGCGCGTCATCCGCTCCGACGGCAAGCAGCGCATCGTCCGCGGACGTTCACAATTGGTCAGGAATCAACTGGGTCAGCCGATCCGGGTAGTGGGCACGCTCAAAGACGTCACGGAGCACGTCGAGGCGGAGGAGCGCGAGAACAAGCTGCGCCTGCAGCTCGAAGAGGCGCAACGGCTTTCGGAGCTCGGCCGCGTCGCCGCGAACATCGCGCACGAAGTGAACAACGTGCTGATGGCCATCCACCCACAGGCGGAGCTGGCCGATCGCGCCGCCCCCGGGAACAATCACGTCCAGGCAGCGGCGACGCGCATCCGCAGCGCGATCTCGCGCGGACGCCGTATCACCGAGGAGATCCTCCGCTTCACGCATCCGCACGATCCGGAGATCCTCGACATCGACGCGCGGCAATGGCTGAAGGGAGTCGTCGACGAAGTACGTACAGTCGTTCCGCCGGAGATCAACGTCGTCCTCGATCTTCCCGAGGAGCCGGTTGTGATCCAGGGCGATCAGGCCCAACTGCAGCAGGTCATCCTCAATCTCTGTTCGAACGCCCGCAATGCCATGGCCGAGGGCGGCGTGATGACGATCCGACTGGAGAGAACAGCCTCACCGTACGTCGACGTGACGGTTACCGACACCGGTACAGGCATCCCAAAAGGACTTCTCCCCCGCATCTTCGAGCCGCTTTTCAGCGGAAACCCGGCGCGCGGCTCCGGCCTGGGGCTGGCGGTGGCCCGCCAGATCGTGACGCTGCACGGAGGGTCGCTCGATGCGTTCAGCGAGCCCGGCCAGGGCAGCACGTTCACGGTGCGTCTCCCCCGCGTCGTCGCTCCGCGACCCGAGCCGGATGTCGCGGCGGCGGCGGATGCCTTCCTGCCAGCCAGCCGGTGCCGGCGCGTTCTCCTCGTCGAAGACGACGACGAAGTGAGCTATGGAATCGCCGCCCTCCTGGAATTGGAAGGGATCGAGGTGCGCATTGCCCGCGAGGGAGGCGGCGTGGCGCAAGTCGTCCGCGAATTCTCACCCGATGCGGTCGTGCTCGACGTGACCCTGCCCGACATGAGCGGCACCGTCGTCTTCGAGACGATCCGCAGAGAATGGCCGAACCTCCCCATCGTCATCTCCACGGGTCAGATGTGCGATCCCTCGGTCTTCGCGCTGGAGCGTCAACCGCATACGGAGTTCCTGATGAAGCCCTACGCATCGTCGGATCTGCTGGAGCGGATCGGGCGGATCGTGCCGGATTGAGGATCGTCAGGCGGCGTGATCCGTGAGGTACTCCATCGCCGACTCCCGGGAATCGAAGATCTTGAAGACGGTATCGAGCTTCGTGATCTTGAGGAGTGCCAGGATGCGATGGGACGGTTTGACGAGAGCCATCTTGCGCTGGCGGTCTTCGAACTTCTGCAGGTAGCCGATCAGCTCGCCGAGACCGGTCGAGTCCATGTAGTTGATCGCTTCGAAATTGATCATCACAGGGCCGGTCTCGTCGTTGAGGACCTTCTCGAGGTAGCTCGAGAACTCACGGGCGCTCTCCCCGAGCTTGATGACGCCCTGGATGTCGAGCACGGTCACATCGTCGACGCGGTTCTTAATGATGTTCAAAGCAGGCTCCTGAGTGGCGTAGTGTACGGGATTGCCTGCCGCGTGTCAGCTTCCGGCACGGCGGCGGTGTTGATTGCCCGAGGCTCGGCCAACAGGAGCGGAGGAAGGCCTGCTGCAACGGGACTCCGGACGGGCGTGACGGCGCGTCTGCTAACCTTCTTCCATGCGACTAGCAGTCAACATCGATCATATCGCCACCATCCGTGAAGCCCGCAAGAGCGACGAACCCGATCCGGTGGCGGCGGCGGCTATCTGCGAGCTGGCCGGCGCCCAGGGCATCACCATCCATCTGCGGGGCGATCGACGGCATATTCAGGACCGCGACGCCGAGCTGTTGACGCGCACCGTGTCCACACACCTCAATATCGAGATGGCCGCCTCCCCGGAGATGGTGCGCATGGCCCAGACGGTGAAACCGAACCAGGTGACGCTGGTCCCTGAACGCCGCGACGAGCTGACCACGGAAGGCGGTCTCGACGTCGTCCTGCACTCGAGCAACATCGAGAAGGCCGTCCGTCAGCTCCTCGACGCGGGGATCGACGTCTCGATCTTCGTCGATCCGGATCTGGAGCAGTTACGGCAGTGCCAGAAGCTGCGCACGCCAAAGGTGGAGATCAACACCGGCAAATACGCGGATGCGTGGAAGCGCCGGAGCAGTTGGCCGGCAGAGCTGGAGAAGGTGGCCACGGCGGCGAAGGCGGCGCGGAAGATGGGCATGTCCGTCCTGGCAGGACATGGCCTGGACTACCGCAACATCGACGGCATCGCCGCGCTCAGCGACATCGAGGAGCTGAACATCGGCCACTCGATCGTGGCCCGGGCGGCGCTGGTGGGACTGGATCGGGCGGTTCGGGAGATGGTGTTGTTGATGGGAGGGAGTCGGAGATAGAGGTCGCGCGGTCGCGCTAGCGCTGAATTTTCCTGTGTGCGCGGTGATTCGCCCCGTGCACCCTGTGATTTGCCCGTGTTACGTGTGATTTGCCCGTGTAACCTGTGATTCGGTCCGTGCGCGCCGTGATTTGCCCGTGTACGCCGTGATTCGCGCCGTGCACGCCGTGATTCGCGCCGTGCACGCTGTGATTCGCCCGTGCACGCCGTGATTTGCCCCGTGTAAGCCGTGATTTGCGCCGGGCAGGCTGTGCATGGCCCCGTGAAGCTGTTTTCGTGTCCGTGCGCACCGTTTCGTCCCCGTGCGCACCGTTTCGTCCCCGTGCGCACCGTTTCGTCCCCGTGCACGCCGTTTTCGTCTCCGTGCACGCCGTTTTCGTCTCCGTGCACACCTTTTTCGGGATTGTTATCGTCCCGGTAACTACGAGACCGCGATCCTCGCGACCGCGTCATCGGCTCTCCACCAACCTCCTCCGAATCCGGGCCGCCCTTCCCTTCTCCGCCCGCCCCGAGAAGCGCTCCGCTTCGTACAGCTTGATGAGCGGCTCCAATTCGAGAGCCGCGGCGGGGTGTGTGCACTGCAACTCGTCCAGCGCCTCCGACATCGTCATCGCCGGTCCGACCTCGATCCCGAGTCGTCGCAGATGATCGGCGAGATGATCGTAAAGAGTGCGCCGGCGGCGCGAAAGGACGACGGCGGCGAAGCCGGCGGCAAGCAGCGCCCCAATCAGCGTTCCCAGGTTGCGCGTAATCGGGCGGTGAAGCGCGAGGTTTGCCGCCGTGCCCGCAAGCCGGAAGCGGTCGATCATGTCGATGGCCAGCGCGATCTGATCGCCGAGGCCATAGGTCAGGATGTGGCGATCCCAGAAATAGTTGACCACATCGGCAAGGGCCACCGCATAGGCGCGCACCAGACCGTCCTGTGTGTTGCCGGGCCGTAGAGAAACGGGAGTAGGGTCGAACGTCTTCCATTTGTTCCCGTCCCACACCTCCACCCACGCATGTGCGTCCTCGTTGCGGACGACGAAGTAGCCGCTGAGCGGGTTGAGCGTGCCGCCGTAGAACCCGCCGACGATGCGTGCCGGGGTGTTGAGCGCCGTCATCAACGCCACCATCCCGGCGGCGAAGTACTCGCAATGTCCGCGGTGGTCCCGCAGCAGGAATTGATCGACCGTCATGGTGTGACCGATCCTGGCCGGGTCGGGCACATAGCGGAATCTGGTGGAGAGGTATTTCTCGATCGCCTCGGCCTGCCGCATCGGATCGGTCTCGCTCCCAGCGATCTGCTGTGCCATCGCCCTCACTGCCGGCGTGACCGGATAGTTCGAGACCGTTACCCGCTGCAGGCGGCGCGGTTTGGTGTCATGCGCCAGCGCCACGTCATAGGCGATCGTGTCCCGATGCAGTTGCCAGACGGTGAAAATATCTCTTGTCGGACCCTCGGCAAGTTGACCGGCGCCACTGACCTCATATGTCCCGACCGGCAGGAACAGCCGGCTTCCCATCGGGAACCGCTGCTGGACGCTGGCCTTCCTCGTGAACCCTTCAGGCAGCGCCACCTGAGTCGTGCCGTCGCTGTTGTCGAGCTGCACGAAGTCCCGGCGTCCCTGCATCCAGGTGTTGTTCGTGAAGCGCTCGTAGACCGTCCCTTTCAGCCGCAGCGGAGTGAAAAACGGGATCGTCTCCGGTCCCATCCAGACACGGCTGATCACCGAGGTGTCGCTGCTGATCGAACGCGGCTCGTTCAGGTTGATCGAATCGCTGAGACCCGTCGTGGCATTGTTCAGCGGACCGGCCATCCCCGGAAGCAGTGGATTGCGGATGCGCGGAAGCAACGGGAAAAGAAGAATGCCGATCAGCAGCGCACCGCAGACATAGAACGCGGCGGCCCCGCCGGAGGGCGGTTCATACGCGGGAAGACCGGTCATTCCGGCCGTCTCCTCGTGGCTGAGGTGCATCAACTGCCGCAGCAGGAGGAACCCGAAGAGCACGACGAACGGAAGGATGGCGATGTGCGTGGATGTGGCGACGCTGGCCGTGAAGATGAGCGACGCGGTGAGGAGCCGTTGCGCTGTGTTGCGCGTCCGCACCGACTCGATCGGCTGGTAGGCGGCGATGAAGAGAACGAGGTGCGTGGAAGCGGCGATGGCACTTCGTGAGATGAGCGCGGCATCGACGATGTAGAACGGAACATAGGCGATGGCGAGACCGCGCATGACCATCGGCGGAATCGCTTCCGGCCCTTTCCCAAGCGCCACGCGGGCGGCGATTGCCAGCAGCATGGCGTGAAAGGCCAGCAGCGAAGGCGCGGAGATCGCCTGCGTCGCGTAGAGCGGCACAGCGGAGAACATCGTGAGAAAAAGAAGCTCGAGCTCGCGACGGCGGGAGTCGGGAGTCGGGGATCGGGGGTCGGAAATCGCGGTGTTCACGGCTGTCGTCGTCATGCTCCGACTCCCCACACCCGACTCCCGACTCCCGGCGCCACGCTGAAGATCACGCTGTCGCGCTCCATCGTCTGCGCCACCGGCTGACGGGTCGCACCGAGTAGCGCAAGCGCGCGAAACATCGCCGCGTCGCTGTCGCGGTCGGAATGAAATGTCACCTGCGGGATGGATAAGGCGATCTGGAGCCCGCCTCGCAGCGCGTCATCGAGGAAAGTGGCCGCCTCGCTGATCATCTCCTCGAATGTTTCCTCGCTCACGTCGTCCGGTCGAAAGGGGTCGACGATGATGTGGACCGAACGGTTAGCCTCAACTTCGTTCTGTTTGATGATCCAGCGGCCGACGGACGCCGATTTTTTCCAATGAACCCGCCGTAGCGAATCGCCGCGGACATAGTCGCGGAAGGAGTGGATCTCGGTGCCGCCGCCGATGCGGTTCGTGGACTGCAGATCCCCTTCGACCAGAAGAAAGCGATCGCGAACGACATCCTCGTCGAGGAGGCGGGGGAAGACGACGACGTCGCCGGACAGCCGGGCTCTCCGCTTCTTCAGGAAAAAGCCGAAGGGGTAGCGCGTGTAAAGATCGACCCGGCTGAGCTGCGCCAGGCCGCGGCGCCGGAAACGGAACAGCGCGTGGGCCACGATCTCGCCGCGGCGCTCGATGAGCGGGATACAGATCGGCTCGGCCAGTTCGGCAGAAGTCACGATCACGTCGCGCACGTTCCAGATGCGCGAGCGGTTGATGACGCGAAGCCGGCCGTGCGCCGGCCGCATGGCCCAGGCTTCGTCGATGCCGTCGAGCTTCACGACCAGGTGCTTGAGCCCCCCCTTCGACGCCAGGCCCGAAAGTAGCAGACACCCCAGCATGAACGAGAGGCCGATGTAGAGCGAGTTGTTGCCGGTGTTGATAGCGGCGAAACCGATGACGACGGTGAAGATGACAAACGACGTGCCGACCCGCGTCAGACGGACCACGCCGTCGAATTGCCAGGTGGCCGCGGGGTGCTCGCTCGTCACAGAAGTATCAATGTTGGACATCGTGTGGGGATTCCTGGGGGCTGGGTCTCGCGGTTGCGGGGTCTCGCGGTTGCGGGGTCTCGCGGTCTCGGGGTCTCGCGGTCTCGCGGTCTCGCGGGTTGCGACCGTAGGCCGCGTGACCTCGGAACCGCGAGACCGCGCGACCCCGAGACCGCACCCAGTAACCCAATCTAAACTACCCTGCATGACACACCGCTTCCTCCTCATCGCAGCCATCACCGCCGGCCTTTCCTGCTCGCGCGCCTCGGGTCAATTGCCGGCGTCGGTCGCCATGGCGCACGACCCTGTGCTGCAGCATCATGAGGTCCATATCGAACAGTTACCGGCACCGTACGCAACGCCGTCGTCGGGAAACCCGCCGCGCGTCGTCAGCCAGCCATCTAATGCGACGTTGCACGTGCCTCCCGGGTTTCGCGTGTCTCTTTTTGCCGACAAGCTCGGCAACCCGCGGGGGATGCTCCTCGCGCCGAACGGCGATGTGATTCTTTCGGAGCCGGGCGAAGGGAAGATCACGATTCTCCGCGACGCAAACCATGACGGCATCGCCGAACAACGATTCACCTTTGCCAGCGGCCTGGACGAGCCATACGGCCTCGCCTTTCACGATCATTGGCTTTACGTCGGCAACGAAAACGCCGTGGTCCGCTTCCCGTACAAGGCCGGCCAGATCGCCGCGAGCGGAGACCCGGAGCCGATCGCGCCTCTGCCGCCCGGCGGCCATTCGACCCGAGGCATCGTCTTCAACCGCGCCGGCACAAAGATGTACGTCTCGGTCGGCTCGGCTTCCAACGTCAGCTCCGGGGAAGCACCCGAGCGCGCCGCCATCGTCGAATTCAATCCCGACGGAAGCGGCAAACGGATCTTCGCCGGCGGTCTGCGCAACCCGGTCGGCATGGCCTGGGAGCCGGCTACCGGCGCGCTCTGGACCGCGGTCAACGAACGCGACGGCCTCGGCGACGAGCTCGTTCCTGACTATGTCACCAGCGTGCAGGCCGGCGCTTTTTACGGCTGGCCGTACACCTACCTCGGGCAGCACGAAGATCCTCGCCACGCGGGTGAGCGTCCCGACCTCGTCAGAAAGGCGATCCCTCCTTCGGTACTGATCCAGTCCCACTCCGCACCACTCGGCATCGCGTTCTATCAGGGCACGATGTTCCCCGCCGAATACCGCGGCCGTGCCTTTGTGGCGCTGCACGGCTCATGGAACCGGTCCCGTCGCACGGGGTACAAGATCATCAGCATTCCTTTCAGGAACGGACGTCCGACCGGCGGCTACGACGATTTCGTGGCCGGCTGGATGACCGACGAAACGAGCCGCGTAGTCTGGGGACGTCCCGTCGGCCTGCTGGTACTCGCTGACGGATCGCTTCTCATCTCCGATGACGGCGCCGGAAAAATCTGGCGCGTGACGTACGGGAAGTGAATCGGTTGGGTTGCTGGGTTACTGGCTTACTGGCTTGCTGGGTTGCTGAGTCTCGCGGTTGCGTGGTCTCGCAGTTGCGAGGTACGACATCGCGAGACCCCGCGGCCGCGCGACCGCAAGGCCCAGCAACCAAGCAACCCAGTAACTCAGTAACTCTACAACTCAGCACACTCGGGCCCATACAATGTCGCGATGCCGCTGGTTCCGGAACTGAACGTCACCGACCGCACGTGCCAGGCCGGCGACATCACGATCCACTACGTCGAAGCGGGCAGCGGTCCGCTGGTGGTTCTCCTGCACGGCTTTCCGGAGTTCTGGTACTCGTGGCGGAATCAGATCCCGGCGCTGGCGGCGGCCGGCTTTCACGTCGTCGCGGTCGATCTGCGGGGCTACAACGACTCATCGAAGCCGCACTCGATCGATGCCTATCGTCTTCCCGAGCTCGCCAAGGATGTTGCCGCGGTGATCACGCAGACCGGCGAAGCGCCGTGCGCGGTGGCGGGCCACGACTGGGGCGGCGCCGTGGCCTGGCTGACGGCCATGCTCTACCCGGAGATCGTGAGCCGCCTGATCATCCTCAACTCGCCGCATCCGGTGGCATACCTGCGCGAGATGCGCCGGTCCGCACGCCAGAAGTGGCGCGCCAAATACCAGCTCCCCTTTCATCTGCCATGGCTGGCGGAATTCGCGATGCGCCGCTTTCGCTACGCGCTCCTGCGCCGTGCGCTGGCACGGCTGGGCAGCTTCACCGCCGAGGAAATCGAGCGGTACGTCGAAGCCTGGATGAAACCGGGCGCCCTCACCGGCATGGCCAACTACTACCGGGCCATGCGGCACCGCAAAGGGCTGCGCGGCCTGATGCGTCGCATCGACATCCCGACCCTGATGATCTGGGGCGATCTCGATCCGTTCTTCACGCCCGAGACGCTGCGCGACTTCGGCGAGTACGTCCCCGACCTTCGCATCGAGCACATCCCCGACGTCGGGCATTTCGTCCAGACGGACGCGCCGGGGAGGGTGAGTGAGTTGATGATCCTGTTCTTGAGAGCCGCGGAACAGACCAGCGACGCTCCGTGATTCTGGCCGGTTCCGGTCCGAGCCTTAGATCGGCCGCTTGACATCCCTTGACCACGTGGCAGTATGTTGCCCTTCCACTCGGCTCAGGCGCCCATGTCCGGCATCGGCGCCTGTCTACTCGTCGATTTTCAAGGTTTAGGGGGATTGCAATGAAGCACTACCGTGCGTCTGCTCTGGCGTTGTCGCTGGTTTGTCTTCTCGCGGCACCGCGCGGCTTCGCTGGAAGCTCCAACGACCAGGATAAGGAAAAGGACAAGCATCAAACCAAGGAATCCTCGCCGCAGCCAAAGTCGCACGACAGCTCGCACGGCACCTCCACGTCATCCCATGGTGCATCGAGCAACTCTTCCACCTCGTCCCACGCTCACGACAATTCGAGCTCCACCAACGGCGTAAATGCCTCTCATGACCATGCAAAATCGGCCTCTTCCGATTATGGCAAGCATCCATCCGAGCGGCATGGGATGTCACGGGAGACCGGCCAGAAACTGGACGCCATCAATCGTCATCCCGGCGACCGGGATCGGATCGCATCGAGGGATCGCGTCAGGGTGGAGGTTGGGAGCTTCCACGGGCGTGTCGCTGGCTCACTCCGCTTTCACACCAGGGACACCGTCTTTCTGACTCACGTCCGAATCGTCCCGACCACCTACTACTACCGGAGAACGGCTTTCTATGATGCCTATGGCTGGCGGCCGGCGGTCTACGTCTACGGTCTTGCGCCGCGGTACGGGATCTGGGACGCGATGTTTCTTGCCTTTGCGCTGGATCATCTCGCCGAGGATCAGTACGCGCTGATGTTCTACAACCATCGACGCGATGCAGAGTTTCAACTGTGGATGGCGGACTCGGATCGGCTGGCCGCGGAGAACGATGATCTTCGAGCAGAGATGGAGAACATGAAGCTGCAGATGGCGAAGATGGAGCAGCAGCAAGTGGCCGTCGACGCGAACTACGTTCCACCCGATGCCCAGGACGTGGCCCTGTCTCCCGAGGTCATCACCGCGCTGACAACATCAAAATAGACGGCGAACGTTCGATCGGCTCAGCCACCGCTTCGAAACTCAAGCCACTGCTCGTCGAGCGATGAGGTGAACTCGCGCGAAGGACTCCAGCCGAGCTTGCGGCGGGTGGCAGCGCTCGATACACGTTGATCGATGGCCAGCGCGTCAGCGAAGGCGCCGGACTTCTGGCGTGCGACCTCGATCGGAATGGTCTCGATCACCGAGCCGGGGGCGGCGGCCAGCGCGCAGCCGAGAAGCGTTTCATTCGTATCGTCGACCGCATGGAGAATGCCGGTGGCGCTCTGCTCGATGATGCGGACATAGCAGTCCGCCAGATCGTGCAGGTTGACCATCGCCCACTGATTGTTGCCATCGCCGACGAGATAGACCGGCTGTTTCTTTTCGGCCGCCTCAAACCATCCGCGGCAGAGGCTCTGCCTGCCGCCGTAGACACATCCGGGACGAAGAACCGCGCTTCGTCCCGTCGCCAGCGCAGCCTGTTCCTGCTCCGGACGCCAGGCCACGATCGGCAGCGGGTTCGGGGGCGTCGATTCGTCGACCACCTCATTGTCCGTGTTGCCGCAGACCCAGACACCGGAGGTGTAGACAAGGAAGCCGCGCTGGGCTGTGAAGACGTCGAGAGCCGTGCGGCTCAGCGCCGCGGCATCGGACGTATTCGCCTGGGCCAGGTGAATGAAGGCATCGTAATCGCCGAGCGAGCCGGCCAGCGACGGGAGTGAGGTCAAGTCTCCTGCGACGATGGCGACACCGAGATCGCGGAGCTTCGTCGAATCCGTTTCCGGCCGGACCAGTGCGGTCAGCTCGTGTCCGTGTTCGCGCAGAGCCGGCGCAACAGCACCGCCGATGTATCCGGTCGCGCCGGTGATGAAAACACGCATTACTTGCGCTTCTCCATGGCACGTTTGAACGCCAACGCCATGGCGCTCTCGCCTGACTCGTTGTCGCCTCGCTCTTCGGCGAACTTCACGTACTCGTCGCGCTCTGCTGCCGCCTTGGCCGCCTCGTGCGAAAGAGAGATGCGCTTGCGCTGCGGGTCGATGCTCATGATGCGCACGGCCAGCTTCTCGCCCGCTTCATGCGCGCGCGAAGGATCGGCGCCCGGCGCGACAGAGATCTCGGAGTTGGGAATCAAGCCCGTGAGGCCTGGCTCGATCTGAACGAAGATGCCGGGAGCGCCGCCGTGATCGACGGTGCCTTCAACGACCTTGCCGGCCGGGTAGCGCTGCGCGGCCCCTTCCCATGGATCGCGGGTAGCCACTTCGCGAAGCGAAAGCGAGAGGCGTTTCTTGGAGGAATCGACCTCGCGGATCCAGCCGGTGACTGAGGAGCCGATGGCGATGTCGGCATCGCCCTGCTTCACGCCGAAGGGAAGCTGCGAGTAGTGAACGAGTCCGTCGATGCCGGGCTCGACCTCGACGAAGAGTCCGAAGTCGGTGGTGCGCACGATGCGTCCACTGAATTGCGTGCCGGCGGGATAGCGGTCGCCGACGTCGCTCCAGGGGTCGGGCTCCTGATCTTTCATGGAGAGCGAGATGCGTTTTCCGTCGTTCTCGATCTTGATGACCTTGACGCGGACGTCCTGACCGACGGTGACGACTTCCTTCGGATCGGTGACGCGGCGGCGGCTCATCTCCGAGACGTGGAGCAGGCCGTCGATGCCGCCGAGGTCGACGAAGGCGCCGAAGGGTGTAATGGTTTTGATGGTGCCGGTAAGCTCGGCGCCGGGCACGATGTTCCGGCGCGTCTCCTCGGCCCGGGAGGCATTGGCCTCCTTGAGAAGCGCGGCACGCGAGACGACGATCCGGCGGCCGTCGTCCGACAGCTCGGTGACCCGGAACTCGTACGATTGACCGATGAACTGGTCGGCGTTGTCGATCTTGCCGAGGGCGATCTGCGAGAGCGGACAGAAGGCGCGCATTCCGCCAACGTTCACGTCGAAGCCGCCCTTGTTACGGGCTGCGACCTTCCCTTCGACGGGCAGGCGGTTCTCGTACATCTGCCGGAGCATGTCGAGAGACGCCTTCCCTTTGGCGAGCTTGCGGGAGATTCGAATCTCGGGAGAGGTCTTGACCACCGTCCCCTCGACCGAGTCGCCGACGTCGAGCCCGTCGAGCTCGTTGGCCGCCATGACCGCTTCCGACGGACCACCGTATGAGACAAACGCGTCATCGCCGGAGATCGAGACGATCTGTCCTTTGAGCAACTCTCCCTGCTCAGGGGTCTTGAAATTCAGGCTCGCTTCGAACGCCTCGGCAAACGTTGCTTCGGCGGCTTCTCTCGACTGGGTCATGGATCGTAAAGCCTTTCAGTGGGATGGATCTCAGGACGGCGAGATCGGTTGGGCAGCGTATCTTACTCGAAAAGTTGGCGCGCTGCCGACCGGGGAACGTGCGCGCAGTTCCGTCTCTTCCGGACCGCGTTTTCCAGGCCTCCGCGGACGCAAAAAATATTTTCGCCACCCACTTGCGGGAGCCGAAAAGCGGACCTAGATTGATGATCCCTGACGCGCCGGATGCTTCATCGCGGATGTCAACGGCGAATCGGGTGGTTCCGGAAACGCGATGGGTGCCGGGACTGCCACGCGGATGCCTCTTTGCGGCTGTCAACGCGCGGCGAGCGGTTGCGACGGGCACAGGATGTCGGAACCAGAGTCGGTTCGGATGCCCCCTGGTGGCTGTTAACGGATCGAGAATGGGCTCGCGAGATCAGGGATCGCGAGCCTTTTGTATTCCAGGAGCCAGCGCGGTAGAAAAGATCTGATGAAGATGATAGCCGAGCCTTGGGCAACCGACGCTGCCGGCCGTGCCGGCTAGGTCTGAATCAAGCTCGGCATGAGAACCCGGCGGACGATAGTCTGCCAGATCTGTTCGCCGTCCAGGGTCGACCTCATCCTTAGTGCGATCTCGTCCCACGTGATCGGCGTGGCACGGTGCGACGACAGCCCTTTCGTGTCGATGAGCTTCGAAGCACCCTGAATCTCAAGCATGAGCGGCCGCCCGCGGTGGTCGACGTGAAGCGTTACCCCCGAGGCCAGCGACTCGCTGCTGGTGCACTCCGAGGCGTCGCCGAGATCGAACGACAACCCGTCCGTCTGTCGGTCGAAGAAGTAGTGCGCGCTCTCCTGCCGCATGTCCATGAGAGGGACAGATTATCGCGATTCCTCTCTGCTACGATGGGCGGGAGCCATGACCACCAGGGTATATCTCGTCCGCCACGGTGCGACGGAACTGACCGCTGAAGACCGTTTCGCCGGGGCCATCGACGTGCGGCTTTCGGACGAAGGGCGCGAGCAGGCGCGGCTACTCGGCAGCCGGCTCGAAACGGAGCCGATCAGCGTGGCCTTCGCCAGTCCGATGGAGCGGACGATGGATACGGCCGGGTTGATCGTCGCCCCGCACGGCCTCGCGGTGACTCCCGTCGATGGCCTGCGGGAGATCGCGCACGGACGGTGGGAACGGAAGACGCGCGCCGAGGTCGAGGAAGAGTTCCCGGAGGAGTATTCACGGTACGAGACTGACCCTTTCTCCTTTGCGCCGACCGAGGGTGAGAGCGGCCTGCAGGTGACAGCGCGGGCGCTGCCTGCGCTGCTGAAGATCGTCGAGGAGCACATGGAGCAGCGGATTCTCGTCGTCTCGCACAAGGCCACGATCCGGCTCCTCCTCAGCTCTCTCCTGGGCTTCGACCCCCGCAAGTATCGCGACCGCCTCGATCAAAGTCCCTGCGCCCTCAACATCCTCGACTTCAAGGACGTCACATCCCCGCGGCTGACGCTCTTCAACGACACATCGCACTATTGCGGCGACGTGCCCGCAGTGCCGAAGAACAGGTTGTCGAAGGTGTGGGGGGAGAAGAAGTAGGTTGCTGAGTTGCTTGGTTGCTGGGTTACCCGGCATTCGAGCTACCCAGTAACTCTGCAACCAAGCAACCCAGCAACCCATGTTCAACTCCGTTCGCGCGCGTCTAACCTTCTGGTATACCGCGATCCTGGCGCTGGTGCTCATCATCTTCAGCGCGGTGAGCTACGTGCTCCTGGCGCGTGAAATCCGGGCGGAGAACGACGCGTCGCTGGCCAATACGGCGCATGAATTCGCCGCGGCGTTCGATCCGGCCGACCGCTCGCGCGGCCGTGACGTTCTTCTCGACTTCCGCTACAGCGACCGCGAGATCCTCGTGCTGTCGCCCAACGCCAATGTGGTCGTCGTTTCGAAGTCGAAGATCGGACTGGAGGAACGGCGGCGCGTCGAGGCATTTGTCCGCGCCGGAGGCACGGGCCTCCACACGATCCCGGGGGGCGAGGGCGGCGAGGGGCTGCGCATCATTGCCACTCCCATCAGCGTCGTGGGAACGCACTACACGGTCGTCGTGGCGCGCGATCTCAGCCAGCAATCCGACCGCCTCCAAAACGCCGCCCACGCGGTGTTCTTCGGTATTCCGGTGGCGCTCCTCGTGGCGGCGGCAGGCGGATACCTCCTGGCCCGGAAGAGCTTCGCGCCGGTCACGATGATGAGCATGAAGGCGCGGCAGATCGGGGCGGAGACGCTCGACGAGCGGATCGAGATCGGCAACGAGCGCGGCGAGCTGGGCTTCCTCGCGGCCACTCTCAACGGACTCCTGGAGCGCCTGCAACTCGCGTTCGAATCGCAGCGCCGCTTCATGGCCGATGCATCGCACGAGCTGCGAACTCCGATCGCAATCATCCAGGGGGAGGCCGATGTTGCCCTGGCTCGCGCCGATCGTCCCGCGGACGATTACCGCGAAAGTATCGAGGTGATGCAGCGGGCCGCGCGCAAGCTGACGCGCATCGTCCAGAACCTCTTTCTATTGGCGCGCGGTGACGCCGGCCGCTATCCGACGTCGATCTCGCGCTTTTACCTGGGCGAGGTGGTCGCTGATTGCATTCGCGGGATGCGCAGCGTGGCTCAGGCCCGCGATATCGAATTGAGCTGCTCGGCCGAGGAAGACGTCGTCATCCTCGCCGATGAAGAGCTGATTCACCGCCTGGTTCTGAATCTGGTCGAGAACGCGGTGAAGTACACACCCGGCGGAGGACAGGTCCACGCCGATGTTCGAACCGACGACGGGCATTGCTTGATTCGCGTCAGCGACACCGGCCTCGGAATCCCGCCCGCGGACCACACGCGGATCTTCGAGCGCTTCTACCGAGGCGACCGGGCCCGTCCCGAGAATGCGGGCGGCGCCGGACTTGGTCTTCCCATCGCCCGCTGGATCGCCGAGCTCCACGGCGGCGAGCTCCGCCTGGAACGTTCCGATGCGGAGGGGAGTGTGTTCGTGGCGGTGCTGCCGAGGGGTTGATGGGTGCTCAGTCTAGGGTCGCGCAGTTGCGCGGTCGCGTGGTCGCGGGCGGCACGATTCAAAGACCGCGAGACTGCGGAACCCCGAGACCCCGATACCGCGTACTAATCACATCCACGAATCGACGAATCTACTAATCTACTCCCATGCGAATTCTCGTTGTTGAAGACAATGCCGACATGTCGCGTTTCATCGCTCGCGGCCTCGGGGAACAGTCATACGCGGTTGACCTGGCCGCCACCGGAGAGGCAGCCCTCGAGGCGGCGGCGACCGCGGCGTATGACGCCATCATCCTCGACGCCATGATTCCGCCACCGGACGGTTTCGAGGTCTGCAGGCAGTTGCGCGCACAGGGGATCGACGCGACGATCCTGATGCTCACCGCCCGCGACTCGGTGGCCGATCGCGTCGAAGGCCTCGACTCCGGCGCCGATGATTACCTCGTAAAGCCGTTCGAGTTCGCGGAGTTGCTGGCGCGGCTGCGCGCTCTGCTGCGCCGGCGCCCAACCCGCCAGTACCCGGTCCTCGAGGTCGGCGACCTTCGCCTCGATACACGCTCGCATCGGGTCACGCGCGGAGGAGACGAGCTGCAGTTGACGACGAAGGAGTACGCCCTGCTCGAATATCTCTCGGTAAACGCCGGCCGGGTCATGGGGCGCGAAGAGATCGCCGAGCACGTCTGGAACGATGATTTCGATCCCTTCTCCAACCTGATCGAGGTCTATATCGGACGCCTGCGCCGCATCGTCGATCGCGACCGCAAGGTGAAGCTCATTCATACGATCCGAGGCTCGGGCTACATTCTTGAGCAGCGGGAGTCGGCGTAGTTTGTTGAGGTGTTGTCGGTTCTCGGTTCTCGGTTCTCGGTTGTCGGAGACCCTGTTCTCTACGACCCCCGACCCCCGACCCCCGACTCCCGACAACCGACAACGCGGCCAAGCCTCAGGCATTCATCAAGCGTTCATGGCGGACTGATACCCTTCGCTTGATGAAGCCTCTGGCAATTCTCTTTTTCGTGCTGACCCTGCCCGCGTACGCCGACGATTGCCCGATCGTGAGCGCGGTAAAGAACGAAGTCGTACGCGATGTCGAAGATGCCAAGAGCCTTGCCAGGGCACCGTTGCATTGGGACAAGCAGACCTGGACGCGCTTCGCCGAGGGGACGGCCGTCGTCGTCGCGCTCTACGCCACCGACAAGCAAACGTCCGACCGCGTGCAGCAGAATCGGACCTCGTCGACGGACCAGTTCGCGAAAACGATCACGCCGTTCGGCGGCGGACGCGCGCTGGAGCTCTCGGCGTTGATGATCGCCGCAGGTGCCGGCATCCACGATACCAACCTCCGCGACGCGGGACGCGACTCGCTGGAGTCGGAGTTCTGGGCTGCCGGCGTCATCACGCCTCTGCTCAAGCGCGCATTCGGGCGCGCCAGGCCGAGTCAGAACGAAGGGAGCCAATCCTTCCACCCGTTGAATGGGCACTTCCAGAGTTTCCCGTCGGGACACGCCACGAATGCCTTCGCCTTTGCCACCGCCGTGGCCGGCCACTACGACGGCTGGGTCGTGCCAACGATCGTCTACACCATCGCCACCGGGGTAGCCGTCTCCCGTGTGAATGATCATGTGCACTTCCCCTCTGACGTAATGGCAGGCGCGCTCATCGGCCATGCCGTGGCCAAAGGAATCCTGGCCCGTCACACGGGCGCCAAGGTCGCCTGGCAGGCCGCGCCGCTCATCGATCGCAAGACCGTCGGGATGATGATCTCGATCGGGCCATCGGGTCGCTGAGCTTGGCCACACTCCGGCCCTCAGAAGGCCTGCGAAGTTGCGATCAACCACACTCCCCCGCGGTGGCTGACCGGGCTGGCGTTGAAGGCATACGACCAGTCGATGCGAATGAGCGCCGAGTCGTAGCGGGCGATGCCGATGCGCAAGCCGGCGCCGGCGTCGGTCTTCATCCCGCGAAATGGCCCGTCGACCGCCTGGCCGGAGTCGGCGAAGACGGCGATGCTCGGTCCGAATAGCTGTAACAGCTCGCGGCCAAGGAACATGCGCTGCTCGGCGTTGACGATCAGACGGCGGCTGCCTTCGAACGCGAAATCGGGATAGGCGCGCAGGCCGCTCTGACCGTCGGCGAGGAACTGCACGTCCCGGTCGAGCTGCCAGCCGCGGTCGATGCGAAGGCGCGCCACGAACGCCTGCGGATGGCGCGTCTGAAAGCGCGTCACCGAACGGACGTCCAACGAGACGATGGAGTCGCGGTCGTGCGGCCCGCGCGTCGACGCACTGATCAGGCCGATGACGAAAGCATGGTCGTTGAAGGCATAGCCCATCCTTTCGGACGCGCGGATGCGCCAGGTCAGCGGCGCGTTGCCGGAGCGGCCAGGCGAGATGGCCGCGTGGAGGCTGGTGAATTCGCCGAGGTTGAAGTCCTGCTCGCGAAGATCGCGATTGACATAGTCGAGCTTCAGGTAGCGGTAGCCGATCGACTCGTATCCGGCATCGACAAAACGGAAATGGCGATCGTCAGGAATGAGATCGAGAGGCCGATCCGCGACATGCGAAAACGAGTCGTCGAGGAGGTCGATGCCCCCGACGATTCCCGACGACCCGTGCGGGTCGGCCCGCAGCACGTACAGGCTCGAGAGTGCCACCTCGCGATGCTCCAGGCGGAACCGTGCGGAGACCTCTCCGTCCTGAAAGATCCGGTCATTCTGGAGCAGGTGGTCGAAAAGGAAGCTCGCCGTCCACGGCGTCGTATACGAATAGAGCGGCCTGACGAGCGCGAGTTTCTCCTCGTTGCCGTCCGAGTTCCTGGCGTAGAGCGTGTCCAGGTTCCAGTACGGGCCGAGCGCGGCCGGGTCCAGGAGCTCGATCGAGCGGGTGTTCCGCTCCGTTCCGCGATCCCCGTGGATGTCCAGATCGCTGCCGGTGCCGAAGAGATCCTTCTGTGTGATGTCGGAAGCAAAGACGGCGATGCCCCCGCTGTTCGAGAAGTCGCCGGTAAGATCGGTCGTCCACTCGTCCTCGGTGGTCACGGTGACGTCGACCACGCCGTCGTGCGGCGGCGAGGCCTTTACCGACGCGCTCTTGAGAAAATCGAAGAGGCGCAGGTTGCGCTCTGTCTCGGCGAGTGTGGCTGGATCGTACGGATCGCCCTCATGGAAAAGAAGGAAACGCCGGATCAACGCCACGGGCGTCTGAACGTGGAGGATGTTCAAGGTGCGGTAGAAATCACCCCGTGCCACTTCGGCAGCATCGAATACAGGCTGTGCATGGATGGTGACGTGGCCGATGCGCAGCGGGGGATCGGCGCGAAGGGCTCCGCTCGATGCGGCGACGGCGACGATGAGAGCGGCCAGCAGGTGCTTGCCGCGGGGGTGGGAAGTCGGGAGTAGGGAGTCGGAGCCTGTCACGCCGGACTACGTAGCACAAGCGGAACCAGGTGGGAAGGGTTGCTGGGTTCCTGGGTTACTGGGTTACTGGGTTGCTGGGTTGCTGGGTTACTGGGTTGCAAAACGTAACTCAGCAACCTTGCAACCCAGCAACCTTGCAACCATAAAGCAAGGGTCGCCCGAATGGGCGACCCCGCCGGGTCAGGAATCTCATCTGCGACTCCCGACCCCCGACTCCCGCTTCGATCAAGAGTTACCGGCGGAAGTGTCCGCCGCGGAAGCCTCCGCGGAAACCACCGCCGAAGCCGAAGCCGAGGACCACGCTCGGGCGATACCAGAACGGATCGTAGTAGTAATACGGATCGTAGTAGTACGGGTAGTACCCTGGTGCGGCTACGGCTACGCGCGGCGAGGAATCGCTGCGGTCGCGGTAACTCTGGCGATCGTGGCTCGCGTCGACGAGAGCCTTGACCACTTCCTTCGGCACGTTTGCGTCCGTCAACGCGATGACGTCATCGCCCGTGACGACGATCCGCGCGTCGGTTTTGGCGATGTACTCGAGCATGGTGTCTTCGGATACGCCAGCCTTGGCCATCCGGATCACCTCGTCGACAGCGTTCCGCTGCACGGCGAAGAGCGGCGCGGCGATGAGAAGCAGGAACAACGCGGCGACTGTGTGGATGATGGTTCGTTTCATGAGAGTCCCTCCGGGTTTTTCGTTACAACAGAATAACTCTCATGCGACAGATGAGCCAGTCCCGAATACCCGTCTCCCGAGAGGGGGGCTGACGCTGAGATCGGCACCTTCTCCTCCTTCGAGGACACAGCGTCCGCGAAAACGGGCAACCGTTCCCGCCCCGAAATCGCTTACGCTAGGAGCATGCTCAGACGTTTATTTGCGGTAACGATCACGCTCGCCGCCGCGGCAACCACCCAGGCGCAATGGTCACAATTCGGTGGCAACGCGAGCCATTCGAGTAACACCGCGGTATCCGCGCAGCCGCTGGCGCGCGTGCTCGCGGATATCGTTCACGATCCACTCGTCCCGTCCGAGATCGAGGCTGGTTCCGGCGACCTCTACGTTCACTATGCCGCGCCGCTGCTCGACGGCGACGATGTGTTCATGTCGTTCAAGGCGCTCGTTGCCTCGTCGAGGCTGGTCTGGAGCGTCCATCACCTTCACTGGGAAAACGGCCAGCTCGTCGACAAGTGGTCGGCAGCGACCGACTGGCAACCGGTACCGGCGAGATTGGGTTTGTGGGAGCCGGCTTTCCAGTCCGTCCTGGCGAATGGCTTCCTCTACGTTCCCGCCGCGGGCGGGACCCTCCTTCAGATCGACCGGAACACGGGCAGCGCCGTGAAAAGGATCAATCCGTTCGCGACCATCGACCCACTGACGTTCGTCTCGGGGCCGCCGGCCGCCGATTCCTCCGGCAACATCTTCTATGGAGTCTTTCAGATGCAGGGCAACCAGCCGTGGACGAACGACGTCGCCGGCGCCTGGCTGGTTCGCGTGACGCCCGACGGCGGTGCCACGGCCGTACCGTTCTCCACTCTGGTCCCGGATGCGCCGAAGGCCGGCGATCTCTGCAAGAGCGAATTCTCGGGCAGCTCCGCGCAGATCCCCCCGACGCCGGACGCAGTCCCCCCTTCGATCGTCTGCGGGTCTCAAAGGCCCGGCGTCAACGTCACGCCAGCCGTCGCTCCCGACGGCACCATCTATCTGCTTACTCGCGCACACTTCGACGACTATTACAGCTACCTCGTGGCCGTGAATCCCAACCTGACGCCGAAGTGGGATCGGTCCCTCCGCACACGCTTCCACGACGGTTGCAACATCCTGCTCCCGCCGAATGGAACCGACGGCGGCTGTCCGGCCGGCACCTCCACCGGCGTCGATCCCAATGTGAACGAAGATGGCTCCGGCCGGGTCATCGACAACTCCACGGCCTCCCCTGTCGTGGCTCCGGATGGGTCGATCATCTACGGGTCCTACACCCTCTACAATCTCGATCAGGGCCACATGATGCACTTCGGCGCGGATGGCACCTACATCGGCAGCTACCCCTTCGGCTGGGATACGACCCCGGCGATCTGGCAGCACGATGGGACCTATTCGATCGTGACGAAGGAGAACCACTACGACTTCGACTTCCGCACCGATCCCGGCGATTACGTGACGCAGCTCGATCCGCGGTTCAAGGTCGAATGGCAGTTCCGCAATCCGTCACGAACGAGCTGCCGCGCCGGAGTGTGCGTTACTGAAGATCAGGGTTTCGAGTGGTGCGTCAACGCGCCCGCCATCGACAGGTTCGGCACGGTCTATGTGAATGCCGAAGACGGAATCATCTACGCCCTGGCCCAGGGTGGCGGGCTCATCGACCGCCTTCCCCTCGGCGCTCCGCTCGGGGCCGCCTACACTCCCGTGGCTGTCGACGCGCAAGGCCGCGTATACGCGCAGACGGGAGGGCATCTGTTCGTGGCGGGCGGTGTGTTCCCGCGGAGGCGAGCGGTGCGGTAGGCCGTTCAGAATAGAGGACCGGCCGGCCTTGTTGCCGGAAAGCGGTCCCGCGTTGCAACTTTTGCCGCGCAAATCCGTTGATACCCAGCAGTCAAAATGCCCGGGCTGACGCCCGTCTGGAGTGAACGCCGCATGACCGCTTCCCCACTGTCGTCTCTCGCCAAGCCAAAGCGCTCGCGTAAGAAGCTTTACTGGATCTTCTCCATCCTGCTTGTCCTCGTCATCGCCTTCGTCGCGTTGGGAATGGCCAAGAAGCGCGAAAAGCCGATCCCGGTGACGACCGACAAGGCCATCCGGAAAACGATCACGCAGCTCGTCACCGCCACCGGCAAGATCCAGCCCGAGGTCGAAGTCAAGATTTCCCCCGAGGTCTCGGGTGAGATCATCGAAATGCCTGTCAAAGAAGGCGACATCGTGCACAAGGGCCAACTGCTGCTGCGGATCAAGCCCGACGCGTACCGCGCGCAGGTCGAACAACAGCAGTCCGCGCTGAGCAGCGCGCGCGCCACCAGCGTGCAACAGAAGGCGCAACTGGCGAAAGCCGAGGCCGACTATGCGCGGGCGAAGAACCTCTTCGAATCGCGTCTCATCCCCGAGGCCGACCGAAAGACGGCGCAGACGACGTACGAGATGGCGCAGTCGTCGCTCAATGCGTCGCTGTTCGAAGTGCAGCGCGCCGAGGGAGCGCTGCGTCAGATCGACGACGCGCTGTCGAAGACGACGATCGTCGCCCCGACAGACGGTTCGATCAGCTCCCTGACCAGCCTTCTCGGCGAGCGCGTCGTCGGCACAAGCCAGTTCGCCGGCACGGAAGTCATGCGCATCGCCGACCTCAACTTCATGGAAGCACGCGTCAACGTCAACGAGAATGACATCGTCAACGTGAAGGTCGGCGACATTGCCCGCATCAGCGTCGACGCCTATCCCGACCGCAAGATTACCGGCGTGGTGCGCGAGATCGCCAGCACGGCTACGACGAACAACGCCGGTACGCAGGAGCAGGTCACGAATTTCGAAGTGAAGATCCGTGTGTCCGACAAGTCCGTCCAACTGCGTCCCGGCATGAGCACGACGGCCGACATCGAGACCGGCACGGTCACGAACGTCATCGCCGTCCCCATTCAGAGCGTCACGGTGCGCAGCACGGACAGCAAACTCTCCCCCGAAGAGCGCGAGAAGCAGACCGCGGCCAGCATGGCCAAGGAAGACGACAACAAGGCCGAGGTCACGAACCAGACGCTCGAGAAGCAGAAAGAGCGCGAACAGCGCGAGAAACTGCAGCGCGTCGTCTTCATCAAGAACGGCAGCAAGGTACGCATGCAGAAAGTCGAGACCGGCATCGCCGACACGACGTTCATCGAGATCAAGAGCGGCATCAAACCGGGTGACGAGGTCGTCTCCGGCAGCTATACAGCCATCAGCCGGAAGCTCAAGGATGGCGCGATTGTGGAGATTGAGAAGGCGAAGACGTAAGCGAGACCGCATGAAAGACATCGCCATCGAGCTCACCGAGAGTTTCCGCATTGCCTTCGGACAGATCCGGGCGCACAAGATGCGCTCGCTCCTCACCGCGCTGGGGGTGATCATCGGCATCATCGCCGTCACGTTGATGGGGTCGGCCATCGGCGGCATCGAGATCGGCTTCGAGCGGAGCCTGGCGGTCATCGGCGACGACATTCTCTATGTCGAGAAATGGCCGTGGCACAACGTCGACGACTGGTGGAACTACCGCAACCGGCGCCGGATCGAGCCGCAGTACGCAGACGAGCTGAAGCGCCTCATCGCGGCTACGCCGAATTCGCAGCTCATCACGGCCGTGCCGACGCTGAACACAAACCGCAACGTCAAGTACGGTGACAACGAGGTGCAGAACGTCTTCACGCAGGGCACGACGGACGAGTTTCTCGTGACGTCCACCGCCACGTTCAAAGAGGGCCGTTTCCTTACCGCGATCGAGTCTCGCGGTGCGCGCAATGTCTGCATCCTCGGCTACGACGTCGCCGACGCTCTTTTTCCGAAGCAGTCGGCCCTCGACAAGACCGTGATGATCGGAGGCAATCCTTTCCGGGTCATCGGCGTCTACGACAAGATGGGGACGTTCCTGGGCCTCTTCAGCTTCGACACCCAGGTCGTCGTTCCGATGTCGGCGTTCATGAAGGTGTTCAGCAACCGCCTCGATACCTCGATCCGCGTCAAGGTGAAGGACAAGAACAGCCTGACAGCGGCCCGCGATGAGCTGACCGGCGACATGCGCCGCGTCCGCGGGCTCCGGCCCGAACAGAAGGACGATTTCGAGATCAACGCGCAGGAAGGGCTGCGCACCACCATCGAGCCGGTCAAGAGCGGCATCGCCATCGCCGGGTTGTTCGTAACCGGACTGGCCCTCTTCGTCGGAGCGATCGGCATCATGAACATCACCTACGTGAGCGTCAAAGAGCGGACCAGGGAGATCGGCACGCGCAAAGCGGTCGGCGCGCGGCGGCGGACGATCCTGTTGCAGTTCCTCGTCGAAGCCGTCTCCATCTGCCTCATCGGCGGCGCGGCCGGTCTGGCCCTGGCCTTCCTCATGACCACCGGCGTGGCCGCGGCCTTCCCGTCGTTCCCGATGCAGTTCTCGGCAGGGCTGGTCATCGTGGGGATGATCGTCTCCACGTTCACCGGCATCGTCTCCGGATTCGCGCCGGCGCTCTCGGCATCGCGGTTGGATCCGATCGAAGCGTTGAGGTACGAGTAAGTGTTCCTCGGCGAAATCTTCCGAATGGCGCTCGGCTCGCTGCGGACGAACAGGCTTCGTTCCGCGCTGACGATGCTCGGCGTGGCCATCGGCGTCTTCTCCGTCATCGGCGTGATGACGGCGCTGAGCGCGATTCAGGGGTCGATCGAGTCAGGCCTGAGCTTCCTGGGCAGCAACATCTTTCAGTTCGCCAAGTATCCGGTCATCAATACGAGCGATCCGGGTGAAAAGTATGCGAACCGCCGCGACATCTCCCTCGATCAGGCCAACGAGTTCAAGCGCCTGATGGGCGGCGAGGCCCAGGCCATCGCCTTGAAGTGCTTCGACGGCGGCCGGCCGGTTTCGTTCGGCAACACGACGCTGCAGGGCAGGACCGTCGTCGGGACGAATGAATTCTTCCTGGCCGCGAACAGCTACTCCATCGGCTATGGCCGCAACATCTCGCCCGACGACGTCGATCTCGGCCGGGCCGTGACTGTCGTCGGCGCCTCCATTCAGAAGAAACTATTCCCCAGCCAGACGGCGCTTGGGCAGACGATCAAGGTCAACTCGAAACCGTACACGATCATCGGCGTCCTGGAAGAGAAGGGCTCCTCGTTCGGAAACAGTCAGGACGAGCTCGTCCTCGTGCCGATCACGAAATTCTTTTCCGACTTCGGTCACGAGAACCGCACGATCAACCTGGCCATCCAGTCGACGTCACAGGCCACGTACAACGACACCCTCGACAAGGCCATCGGTGCCATGCGCGCCGCACGCGGCCTGAAACTCGGCAAGGACAACGATTTCGAGATCTACTCGAACGACACACTGGTCACCGCCTTCGCCCAGGTGGCCGACACGGTGCGCGTCGGCGCCTTCGTCGTCAGCGTCATCGCCCTGCTGGCCGCCGGGATCGGCATCATGAACATCATGCTGGTGAGCGTGACCGAGCGAACGCGGGAGATCGGCGTCCGCAAAGCGATCGGCGCCCGCAAGTACGACATCGTCAAACAGTTCCTCATCGAGGCCGTGCTCCTTTCGGAGCTCGGGGGTCTGGCCGGCATCTTCACCGGCGTCGTCGGCGGCAACAGCATCGCCATGTATTTCGACATGACCATGGTCTTCCCATGGTTCTGGGCCATCACCGGGCTTCTCGTCTGCTCCGCCATCGGCATCGGCTTCGGTTCCTACCCGGCCTGGAAGGCAGCATCGCTGCACCCGATCGAAGCGCTCCGCTACGAGTAACCAATTTCGGAATGTAACCAGCCTGGAGCGTGATCTGCCTCACAGACAAAAGGCGGGTCGCGATTCACATATGTACACCTAGCCCGACGGAGCGCATAATAGTCTGGTCCGAATAAAACGGAGGTCTACATGAATCGTGCGGCCCTGTGCCTGCTTTGTCTTCTCGTACTCATTCCTACGGCAGCGTTTGCTGACTCGCTCGACTCGGTCATGCCGTCAACACTCAACCTGGGCGAAGAAGGAGACTTCATCTCCCTTCAAGGTACGGGCCTGTTCGGCGCCGTCGATACGCAGGTGGTTATCGATGGCCCCGCGGGCACGTTCACTCTGGAGCCCAGCGCCTCGTCCGTCGACAACGGAACGAACCCGCCGACAGACACTCTCATCGTGGCGGTCCCTCAAGAGGTGTTGGATACGCAGGGTCACTACTCAGTGACCGTCATGGCGATCGATGGGGCGACCACACGCTCGATCGGACCTCAGTTCTTCGATGTGTCCCCAGAGTCGATTCAGCAGAATCCGCTGCTGGACATACCGGAGAATGTCTTCGCCGAGGCGACCAGCGCGGCCGGCGCGAACGTCACGTTCTTCATCGGCGGCTTCAGCTTCGTCGACCCGCCGCCGGCACCGACGGTCGTCTGTGATCACAACTCAGGCGATCTCTACCCGATCGGCGAGACGATCGTCCACTGCACGGCGACGGACAGCTTCGGCAGTGCTTCGGGCAATTTCCCTGTTTTCGTCCTCGACACGACCGGTCCAGTGGTCACCGTGCCGGCTGACATCATCACGGGCAATCCGGTGGTGACGTACAGCGCTTCGGCGACCGACGCCGTCAACGGAAGCGTCACGGTGAACTGCTCCCCGACTTCCGGGTCGACGTTCCCCCTCGGCACGACGACCGTGACCTGTATCGCCTACGACGCGCAGGCCAACATCGGCACCGGGACATTCAACGTGACCGTGTCCAACGGCCCGGTCCTCACGCTGCCTCCGAACATCACCGCCGAGGCCACGAGCGCGGCGGGTGCGGCGGTCTCGTACACCGTGACGGCGACCGACAACGCCACGATCAACTGCACACCGGCGTCCGGCTCGACGTTCCCCCTCGGCACGACCACAGTGAACTGCTCCGCCACCGCGGTGACCGGCTCGACCAGCGGCAGCTTCAACGTGACGGTCGTCGATACGACGCCGCCCGCGCTAAGCCTCCCCTCGCCGATCACGGCCGAAGCGACGGGACCGAGCGGCGCTGCCGTCACATTCACAGTTTCCGCGAACGATCTCGTCGACGGCCCGCGTCCGGTTCTGTGCGATCACAACTCGGGCGATACATACCCGCTTGGTACGACGACCGTTCAGTGCACCTCGACGGATACGCACAACAACACCGCGCACGGATCGTTCACGATCCTCGTCCAGGACACCACGCCTCCGACGATCGTTTCGATCACGGCATCGCCGAGCAACCTGTGGCCGGATAACCACAAGATGATCGACGTGACGGTAACCGTGATCGCAACCGATCTGGTCGATCCGGCCCCGATGTCACACATCGTGTCGGTCACCTCGAATCAGCCCATCAACGGCCCCGGCGACGGCAACACCTCACCCGATTGGGTCATCACCGGACCGCTGACGCTCCAACTGCGCGCCGAGCGCACAGGTGGCATGGATCGGGTCTACACGATCACGATCGCAAGCAGTGATTTCAGCGGCAACACCGCATACGGCACCGTCAACGTGACGGTCGCTCAGGTCTCCCGCGGCCGCGCGGCAGCCCACTAGCCCCATCCCATGCAGCGCGGCCGGAGATAATCCGGCCGCGCTGCCCGGTTGGCGACGCATAACGTCAAGCCGCGGAGCGGCGAAATCTACGTAGCCCACCATTCGACTCGCCGTCGTTACCGGGAATCTGCACTCAGTGGCTGCATGCCATCGAAGATGCTCCGGCTAGCCGTGGTATCGGTCACGCCTGGCCGGCATGGCGCTGGAAGCTGTAGCCGCACAGCTCCCGTCCGATGTCATCGACGACTTGCAGATAGAGCACGCCGTCGAGAAACTCCAGGCCCCGCATCGGCGGCAGGGACCACCTTTCGGGCTTAGGTTCCGAAATGCAGGTTGTGGCCGCCGGAAAGCCGGATGGACTCGGCGTCAATTCGACCCAGAGTGGCCAGACCCATTCATCAGCGACATCGATGCAAATCGCGCCCGTGCCGTCCGCGGCAAACGCCTTCCAATCCGGAACGACACTCTCGCCTTTGCCCGCGCGAAGCAGGCGCTGCATGAAACGTTCGCCGTAGTACCGGTTTCCAAACCGGCGAAACGATTCAGCCTCCCATTGCAAGCGCTCCGGCGCCTGCCCCTGTCCCGGATTGTGGAGATGGATCGCTTTCGCGGATGGCACGTACAGCGACTGGAGACCGGCACGGGCCACCCGAAGCAACCAGTCATTCTCCTCAAAATAGAGCCGGAACTCCTCGTCGAACGGACCCACCGAGGTCCATGTTCCCCGGCGGAAGGCCAGGAGCGCGCCGCTGAGCGAGGTCGTCGGCAACGGATCCCGGCTGCGCCAATGTCTCCGTGCGTGTTCCCGCCACCTCTCCCGCGCACGTTTCAGTTTCGCCGGACATCGTCTGCCCGCCACTTTCGCCAACTCGTTGCGCCGCGTCCGTTCTTCGGTGCACGGCAGGAGAAAACGGCAATCGCGGTCCCAGTAGAATTGCGGACCGGCGACCGCAGCTCCGGACGCCAGGGCGGTGCGCAGCTCCCGCAGACAGCCCGGAAGAACCATCACGTCTTCATTCATCAGAACGATGACGTCGGATCTGGTCCTGGTGAAGGCGATGTTCGCCGCGCCGGCGTACCCGGCGTTGGTCCCCGAGTCGAGATAGTCGGCGTCCAGCGATTGAAGCAGGGCGCGCTCTTCCGCAGTACTGCCGTTGTCGGCGAGGACGATGTTCAGGTCAATATTGCTGCCGCCCGCGTCGAATCTCAGTGCTGCCACTGCATCGCGGACCGACGATGCCGCGTGGTGGTGGACGATGATGACATCCATCTCCGCTGTGCGAGCGGAGCTCATTCAGGGCGCGTCCACTCGTCGTTCTTGTTGACCATCCTGAAGAAGAAATCGTCGTAGAGCCCTGCCGAAACGGTCTTCTTGATGGTGCAGTTCTGACAATCGATCCCCGGCTTGGCGAGCTCGAATTCAGCGCGCAGTCTCCCGAGCTCTTCCCCGTTCCAGATCTCGTCGAACGACTGCCGGGCCAGGTTGCCGGCCGGAGGTCTCGTCCACGACATGCACGGGTGAACGTCGCCGTTGGCATGGATGGCCAGCGTGTCCCACGGCCGCCGACAGGTCATCCGCTGGCCGGAGGCGGTCATCAGGTCGATCACCCCGGGCTGGTCGCGAATGAAGCCGCAATCTTCAATGTGATTCCGTCTGCAGCAATCGGCGAAGAGCGGCCGCAGGCGGCGCACTTTTTCGTAGAACGCCGGGTCCTTGCTCTCCCCGCCTGTCGTGAAGGTCATCGGTTCGATGGTCCGTACGTCGACCTGTTCCGGGCGAATCGAATCGAGAAGGGCCAGGAACTCCTCGAAGTGGTCGACATTCCGCTGCATCAGGACGTGATTGATCTGAAGCCGCGGGAGTGCCGCGCCCCGCCGGTCTCTCAGTCTCCTGAATAGATCGATCTTCCCCAGGACGGTGTCGAATCGGGCGCCGACGCGGATTTCCTCGTAGACCTCTCTGGTGCCGCCGTCGATCGAGAACGTCAGGGAGGTGATCTGCGCGTCCAGAATCTTCTCGATGATCGCTTCGGTGAGGAGGGTTCCATTCGTGACCACCCGCGAGTACGGAACACCATATTGGGAGACGAGCATGAGACGGTCCGGAAACCCGGCCGTCATGAACGGCTCCGTCATCAACGACATATGGAGATAGGTCGTGGCCGGGAACACCTGCCGGGCAATGGCCTCGAAGAGCCCGGACGGCATGTGATATCGAGGAACAACGGCAACGCGTGGATCGCTGAACCCGCACATCCTGCACTTCAGGTTGCAGGTGTTGTTCTGCTCGATGAAAACATTCAGGTAACGTCCCGTCTCCTCCGGATGCCGGCGCCAGGCGAGCTTGCGAGCGAGGACGTCATACCCTTCCGCCGCCGTGTCGTGGGAGGCATCGAGGTCCATTACGGCTTCTGAGCGCTTCACGTCTTTGGCGCGGGCGAAAATCCGGGAGATCCTGCGCGGAAGGCTCGCCATCCATGGGATACGGGGCGGATGTACGCGACGTCTAAGATCCAGTGTCGCGTCAAGGTTGAAATCAGGGGTGGAGCATGCTCGCGCTCTGCTCCACTTTCACTCTCATTCTGAGGCTGCCGCAGCCGCGGTACGAATCTTCGTGCTTGCTCAAATCTGGTCCCGCGGCGTAGGACGCCGAAGGACCCCCTCCGCGCTTGCCGGGTCGGGTGGTGGTACTTTCTCGATGCAAGCTCGTGGGGGGCCCTTCGGCGTCCTACGCCGCGACCGTGATCAGTGCAAGCATCAACATTCGAGGCGCGGCTCCGGCAGCCTCAGAATGACAGACAAGTGAGAGGCGCTTAACTACCGGTTTTAATCTTGACCTGACACTAGGCCCGGCACGCCGTCATAAGCCGCCGGAGGCGCTCTTAGCCAGCGAAGCCCATGAACCGGCGCGAGTTATGTCACGTTTGACGAGCTGGCCGGAACCGAACGTGTGACCCCAGGATCACTCCCTCGGCCGCCCGCCGTGAACGCTTCACTCCTCGGACTTCAACCTTCCATTCCTCTCATCGCACCGTCAGACCGGCTCATCTCACCGTGAGACCGGCTCATCCCACCGTGAGATCGGCTCATCTCACCGTGAGATCGGCTTATCTCACCGTGAGATCGGCTTATCTCACCGTGAGACCGGCTCATCTCACCGTGAGCCCGGCTTATCTCACCGTGAGTTCGGCTCATCTCACCGTGAGACCGGCTCATCTCACCGTGAGACCGGCTCATCTCACCGTGAGACCGGCTCATCTCACCGTGAGACCGGCTCATCTCAGCGTGAGACCGGCTCATCTCACCGTGAGACCGGCTCATCTAACC
>Ga0210394_10001853_pt1 | contig 31563 bp, 23 predicted proteins | sample IncBWC12MmetaG_FD_160121 | JGI IMG/M metagenome (GOLD analysis project Ga0210394, IMG submission 160121) | Forest soil microbial communities from Barre Woods Harvard Forest LTER site, Petersham, Massachusetts, United States - Inc-BW-C-12-M | ecosystem: Environmental > Terrestrial > Soil >... | reverse complement strand
AACCGAAACGCGAGGAAGAGAAGGTGATCCCCATCGATACGCATCGCAGCGACCGAGGCGACGCTTCGCCCGAAGCTTCTGACCCGCCGCAGGCGGACGCGCCATCGGGCGCCGAAGCGTCCCTGGCCGCGGAGATCCAGAAGCTCAAAGCTGAAAAAGAAGAATTGATGCAGACGATGATCCGGCGCCAGGCCGACTTCGAGAATTTTCGGAAGCGCACCGAGCGCGACCGCCACGAAGAGGGCCGCCGCGGCGTCGAGCGGTTGATCCTCGACCTGATTCCGGTGCTCGATGCGTTTGACCGCGCAATTCAGGCGCACGACGCTCCGGCGGACGATGAATACTCCAAAGGTGTCTCGCTGATTCGCAAGCAGCTTTGGGACGCCATCGCCCGGCACGGTGTGCAGCGAATCGAGGCCGCGGGCAAAATATTCGATCCGCACCAGCACCAGGCCATCGAGCGGCTGGAAACCGACGAAGTTCCAGACGGGTCGATCGTCACTGTGTTTCAGGACGGATACCTCTTTCACGGCAAGGTGCTGCGTCCCGCGATCGTGCGCGTGGCGGTGCATCCGGGCGAGAGCGGCAGTTCCGCCGGTCTTGAAAATTGAAATAGCAACAAGGGCCAATCCATGAGCGAAAAACGCGATTGCTACGAAATTTTGGGGCTGCAGCGCGGCGCCGGCGGGGATGAAATCAAGTCCGCGTACCGCAAAGCCGCTTTGAAGTGGCATCCCGACCGGAATCCGCAGTCCAAGCACGAAGCCGAGGAAAAATTCCGCGAAGCGACGGAAGCGTATTCGATTCTTTCCGACGCGCAAAAGCGCGCCGCGTATGACCGCTACGGCTACGCGGGCCTGTCGCGCGGCGGATTCGACGGCGGTGTCAATCAAACCATCTTCGACGAATTCCAGGATATCTTTGGCGACTTCTTCGGTTTCGAGGATATTTTCGGCGGCCGCCGAGGGCGGAGCCGCTCGCAGCGTGGCGCCGATCTTCGCTACGACATGAAGCTCAGTTTCGAGGAAGCCGCGGCCGGCGTGAATACCAAAATTCGCATTCCGCGTCTGGAATTTTGCGAAGCCTGCAACGGCACGGGAGCGAAGGCGGGCACCGGCGTCATCGCTTGCGTGACGTGCGGCGGGCGCGGACAGGTCCATTACCAGCAGGGCTTTTTCACGATTTCCCGCACCTGCCCGGACTGCCGCGGCGCCGGGCAAATCGTCCGCGAATCGTGCGCGGAATGCCGCGGCAAGGGCCGCATCGAACGCACGAAGACCATCGATCTGCGAATCCCGCCGGGCGTTGACTCGAACACGCGCCTGCGCGTCCCCGGCGAGGGCGAACCGGGAGGCAATGGCGGGCCCGCGGGCGATTTGTACGTGATTCTCGACGTCAAGCCGCACCCCTATTTCGAGCGCAGGGATGCCGATCTCTATTGCACCGTGCCGGTGTCGATCGTGCAAGCCGCGCTCGGCACGGAAATTGTCGTGCCCGGGCTGAGCGGCGAAGAACACGTAAAGATTCCGGAAGGAACGCAGACCGGAGAAATCATTCGCCTCAAGGGGAAGGGCCTTCCCGATCCGCACGGCGGCGGTAAAGGCGACCTGTACGTCAACATCCACGTCGAAGTTCCCACGAAGCTGACCCGCGATCAGCGGCGGCTATTCGAACAGCTCGGCACGACGCTGCCCGCCGAGAACCAGCCGGCCCATCGCGATTCCTCCCTGTTCGAAAAAGTAAAAGATATCTTCGGCTGATCGCCTCTGTGGCCCTCCGCATTTCTCCGGTTTTCTCTGTGTTAAGGTTTTTGCCCGCGCGGAAACAAGATCTCAACACAGAGTTCACAGAGAAAAGCGGAGGGCCACAGAGAGCTTTTCGTGATTTGAGATAACATAGCGCGGATGCGGCGGCGATTTTTCGTGGAGGAATTCGAGGGCGGGTCGGCGGCTCTGCGCGGCGAGGCGGCGCACCATTTGGGCCGTGTTCTGCGCGCCGAGCCCGGTCAACTCTACGAACTGAGTGACGGCCGGCGTCTGTGGCTCGCGCGCACCGAAAATGTTTCCCGCGACGAGGTCCGGTTCTCGCTTGTGGAAGAGCTCGCCGCACCAGTTCCAACCGTGCAGATCGATTTGCTTCTCGCCATCGTGAAATTCGACCGATTCGAGTGGGCGCTCGAAAAGGCGACGGAGCTGGGCGCCGACGAAATCACGCCGCTGATCGCGGAGCGAAGCGAGCGTGGCCTGATCGCCGCAGCCGGGAAGCGCGCAGAACGCTGGAAGCGAATCCTCGCCGAATCCGCGCAGCAATCGCGCCGATTGCGTGTCCCCACCCTCGGCGCTACTGTGAAGCCCCGTGAAGCGTTCGGCGGATCGACGGCGCCGATCAAAGCACTGCTCTCCGAACGTCCGGGCGCCCGTCCGTTGCGTGAACTGCTCGAGCCCGCCTCCGGGCGTTCGGACGGAAACCCCGCGCGGGTCGCCATCGCGATCGGCCCGGAAGGGGGATGGACGGATGCGGAATTTGATTCGGCGATCGCGTCCGGATTCGCCGAAGCCTCCCTCGGCACGAATATCCTGCGTACCGAGACGGCAGTCTGCGCGGCACTTGCTGCGATACAGTATGCTTTCGGGTGAACGTCGCGCCCCCGGCGCGGGCGGTGATCGCCGTTTCAGTGGCGCGACTTCGAGGAGCATGGTATAAAATAGCTGTTCCTACATAGGGTTATGGAGCCGAACGCCGATCTGAGCAGGACTGTGGCGCCCGGAGCGGCGCAACCGCTGCGGCGCGAGCTTCGCAGTTGGGGGCGCGATCTGGTGATTGCGCTGAGCCTCGCCGTTGTCATTATCATCTTCTTCTATCAACCGGTTAAGGTCGAAGGCACCAGCATGACGCCCTTGATTTCCGATCAGGAGCGAATCTTCATCAACAAGTTTGTCTACCGCTTTGAGCCGATTGAGCGCGGCGACGTGGTCGTTTTCTGGTATCCTCTGGACCGCTCGAAGTCGTTTATCAAGCGCGTGGTAGGCTTGCCGGGAGACACGGTGGAGATTCGCGAGGGGCAAGTGTACTTGAACAGTCAACTCCTGCAGGAACCGTACATTCCGCCGGAGTCCGACGATTTTGGAACCTACGCGCCCACCCGCGTTCCCAAGGGCGAGTATTTTGTAATGGGGGATCACCGCACCAGCTCGAATGATTCGCGAATTTTCGGGCCGGTGCCGCGAAGGTTTATCTACGGCAAGGCCGTGTTCGCCTACTGGCCGGTGGATCACTTCGGCTCGATCCCGGTGTTTGCGGAATCCGTGAAATAGTTGCGCTGTTGCTCAAGACCCCACGACGGGCACGGGCTGGATTCAGCGGTCTACTGAAGTTGCGAAAGCCCGTTGTCGTGTGCGGGCCATAAGTGTGGGTCAGTGAATGCGGCCCGCCAGGAGAAGGTCCACTGTCCGAAACTGAACCACGGAAGGGAATCCTTGCGCTCGAAGATGGGCGCATTTTTTACGGCCGCGGCGCCGGGGCTGTCACTCGCCGCGGCGGGGAAGTTGTTTTCAATACCAGCCTTACCGGGTATCAGGAAGTTTTCACCGATCCAAGCTACGCCGGCCAGATTGTATGCCTGACGTATCCCCACATCGGCAACGTCGGCACGAATGTCGACGACGAGGAGTCGCCGCGCCCGCACATCGAGTCGCTCATCGTCCGGGAATTTTCGGCGATCGCTTCCAATTGGCGCTCGGGTGAATCCGCGCAACAGTATCTTGTGCGCCACAACATTCCGGTGCTTTGGGATATCGATACGCGGGCGCTCGTCCTGCACATACGCAAAAAGGGCGCGCTGCGCGGGGTCGTCTCCACCGATGGGACGCCCGTCGATGCTTTGCTCAAGGAAGCTCGCGCGCTTCCATCCATGGCGGGACTCGAACTCGCCAGCCGCGTTACCTGCGAAAGTCAACACGCATGGGAGAAAGGCTCGATCGAGCTGACGGCCGCTCCATGGCAGGAAGGGATGGGAGAGGCGCAAGCCCCGACAGAGGCCCGCAAATTCCGCGTCGTGGCCTACGACTACGGCATCAAGCAGAACATCCTTCGCCTGCTCGTCGATCACAATTGTGACGTCACGGTGGTCCCAGCGAAAACCTCCGCCGAAGACACGCTGGCCTTGAAACCCGACGGTATCTTTCTCTCGAACGGTCCGGGCGATCCCGAGCCGGCGACGTACGCGATTGAAACGATCCGCAATCTTCTCGGCCGCGTGCCCGTTTTCGGGATTTGCCTCGGGCACCAGCTCTGCGGCCTCGCGCTCGGAGGAAAAACCTTCAAGCTGCGCTTCGGCCATCACGGCTCGAACCATCCCGTCAAAAATTTGCTGACCGGACAGATTGAAATCACGGCGCAGAATCACGGCTTCTGCGTGGACCCGGATTCGCTGCCGTCGAGCGACGTCGAGGTCACGCACCTCAATTTGAACGATAATACGAACGAAGGCCTGCGGCATCGCACGCTGCCGCTCTATTCCGTGCAGTACCACCCCGAAGCGTCCCCCGGGCCGCACGATTCGCACTACCTCTTCACGCAGTTCACGGACACGATGAAGAACTGGAAATTATCGGGCGCTCTGCGGCGCGGACAGGTGAAGGCGTAACCCCACATGCCCAAGCGCGCGGACATCAAGAAAATCATGATCATCGGCTCCGGGCCGATCGTTATCGGACAGGCCTGCGAGTTCGACTACTCGGGCACGCAAGCCTGCAAAGCCCTGCGCAGCGAAGGGTACGAAGTCGTCCTGGTGAACTCGAATCCCGCGACGATCATGACCGATCCTGAAATCGCCGACCGCACCTACATCGAGCCGCTCACCAGGGAATACCTCGAAAAAATAATCGCCGCGGAAAGGCCGCAGGCGTTGCTTCCGACCGTCGGAGGACAGACGGCGCTGAATCTGGCGGTGGAACTTGCCGAAGGCGGCATTCTCGAAAAATATAGCGTCGAGTTGATCGGCGCGTCGCTCCGCGCGATCAAAGTGGCCGAGGATCGCCTCTGGTTTAAGGATGCAATTCGCAAAGTGGGGCTGGACGTTCCGGCCTCGGCGCTCGTGAACAACGTCCAGGACGGTCTCAAACTCGCCGATCAGCTAGGCTATCCCGTCGTGATCCGGCCGTCGTTCACGCTAGGCGGCACGGGCGGGTCGATCGCCTACAATCGCGAGGAATTCGCCGAAGGCATTGCCCAGGCGCTCGACGCCAGTCCGGTGCATGAGTCGCTGGTCGAGGAATCCGTGCTCGGATGGAAGGAATACGAGCTTGAAGTGATGCGCGATTTTCGCGACAACTTTGTGGTCATCTGCTCGATCGAAAATTTCGACCCGATGGGAGTGCACACCGGCGATTCCATTACCGTGGCGCCCGCGCAGACCCTCACCGACAAGGAATACCAGCGCATGCGGGACGCGGCGGCCGCCATTATTCGCGAAGTCGGCGTCGAGACCGGCGGATCGAACATTCAGTTCGCGATCGATCCTGCGACGGGCCGAATGATCGTGATTGAAATGAATCCGCGCGTCTCGCGGAGCTCGGCCCTCGCGTCGAAGGCTACCGGCTTCCCCATTGCAAAAATCGCGGCGCTGCTTGCGGTGGGATTGTCGCTCGACGAAATTCCGAACGACATTACGAAACGAACGCCCTCGTGCTTCGAGCCCACCATCGACTACGTGGTGGCGAAAATTCCGAAGTGGCAGTTCGAGAAATTTCCCGGCGCGGATTCGACGCTGGGCACGCAGATGAAGTCCGTTGGCGAGGTCATGGCCATCGGGCGCACGTTCAAGGAAGCTCTGCAAAAGGGAATTCGCTCACTCGAACCGAGTTCGCCCTGGCGCGCTCCCGCCGATACGCCCGTGTCGCTTTTGCGCGAAAAAATCGCGACGCCTCGGCCGGACCGCATTCACTGGCTGCTCGTCGCGCTGGAACGAGGCATTTCGGCCAAGGAAGCCGTCGAGCTGACAAAAATCGATCCGTGGTTCATCGAGCAATTGCAGGAAATCATCGCCGTCAACCGCCGGCTGGCGACGGTGACGGTGGAGACCGTGTCCGAGGAACTGCTTCGTGAAGGCAAGCGCAACGGCACGAGCGACGAACTGCTCGCGCAAATATGGAAGACCACGCCCGCGGCCGTGCGCCATCGCCGCGCCAAGGCGCATGTCTCGCCGGTGTTCAAGCGCGTCGATACCTGCGCCGCCGAATTCGAGTCCTTCACGCCCTACATGTACTCGACGTACGAGGACGAAGACGAATCCGAGCCGACCGATCGCCCGAAAATCGCCATCCTCGGCAGCGGTCCGAACCGGATCGGGCAGGGCATCGAATTCGATTACTGCTGCTGCCACGCCTCGTTCGCGCTGCGCGAAGACGGCTACGAAACCATCATGATCAACTGCAATCCGGAGACGGTTTCGACCGACTACGACACCTCCGACCGTCTCTACTTCGAGCCGCTGACGCTCGAAGATGTTCTCTCCGTCGTCGAGCGGGAAAAGCCGCAGGGCGTGATCGTGCAATTCGGCGGGCAGACGCCGCTCAATCTGGCGCTCGAACTCAAGCGCAACGGCGTACCCATCATCGGCACCGCGCCGGAATCTATCGACCTCGCCGAAGACCGCCGGAGGTTTGGACGCCTCCTCGATGAACTGAAAATTCCGCAGCCGAAAAACGGAACGGCGCTCGTGCCCGAAGAAGCGGCGCGAGTCGCCGGCGAAATCGGTTTCCCCGTACTGGTGCGTCCGAGCTACGTGCTCGGCGGCCGTGCGATGGTGATCGCCTACGATTTGAATACGGTGCAGGAATACGTGGCTCAGGCGGCGCTGATGGGCCCGGCGCGCCCGGTCCTGATCGACCAATTCCTCGAGGAAGCGACCGAAGTGGACGTCGATGCGCTGGCGGACGGCGACGACGTCGTCATCGGCGGCGTGATGGAACACATCGAAGAGGCAGGCGTCCATTCGGGCGATTCCTCTTGCGTGCTGCCGCCCGTCAGCCTGTCGCCGCCGGTGCTAGCGAAAATCCGCGATTACACCAAGCGTTTGGCGAAGGCGCTACAAGTAGTCGGCCTGATGAATGTGCAGTATGCGATTCAGCGCGACACGGTTTATGTGCTGGAGGTAAATCCGCGCGCGTCGCGCACGGTGCCGTTCGTCAGCAAAGCCACGGGAGTACCTCTGGCCAAGGTCGCAGCTCGGCTGATGGCGGGCCGCAAGCTGCGCGACATGAATCTTCCCGCCGTCGTGACGGACGGTGTGGCGGAAATCGCCGTGCGCGACTATTACTCCGTAAAATCTCCGGTCTTCCCGTTCAATAAATTCCGCGGCGTGGATACGATACTCGGCCCGGAGATGAAATCGACCGGCGAGGTGATGGGCGTCGCCAAGAGCTACGGGCAGGCGTTTGCCAAGGCGCAGCTCGCCGCTGGACAGCGCCTGCCGCGCAAAGGCTCGATCTTCCTGAGCGTGAGCGATCACGACAAGCGTCACTGTGCGCCGCTCGCCAAGGAACTGCACGCCCTCGGTTTCCGCCTGATCGCCACGCGCGGCACAGCAGCGGCGCTCGAAGCTGCCGGAGTTCCCGCCGAGCCGGTGTACAAAGTGAACGAAGGGCGTCCCAATATCGTGGACCTGGTAAAAACCGGCAAAGTGGACATGATCCTGAATACGCCGCTCGGTCGCGAATCGTTCTACGACGAAAAATCCATTCGCCGCGCGGCGATTCGGCACAATATTCCCTGCATCACCACGCTGTCCGCCGCGAACGCGGCCGCGCGCGGGATTCGCGCGCTAGTCGAGCAAACCCTAGAGGTTTCGCCGCTGCAATCGCTTCACTCGAAGAAAGCGGCCGCGCCGCTGCCGTCCAAGGGTGATTGAGTTCATGGGCAAACTCAGTGGCAAAGGTTCGCTGGGGCGGCGTCACTTTTTTGTCAAGCGAGGAATCTCTGTTGGGTTCACGAGCGCAAGAACGGAGAGATTCCTCGCTTCGCTCGGAATGACAAAATAAGGCTTGCCAGCACCGTCAGGCGTTTCTGCTTGAATCCGAACGAATATCAAGTCATCCAATCCATGTCGCTGTCGACCGAGCGGGATTGTTGTGCCAAAACGATCGCAAGGATGGGCGCCTGATGGACTGTAGTTGGATCTCGCCGGCGGAATTGCCAGGAGCCACGCGCCTCTATTCCACCTATCTTTCGGATTTCCCCCGCGTCGCCGACTTTTACATTCACCCGCCAACCGCCAATGGAATCGATGAGTCCATTCGCGACGTTCGCCTGGACGATTCCACCCGCCGCGCCGTCGTGGATGTTCTCGCGAGTCAGAATCGAGCATTTGGCGGTGACGATGCCACCGCCCGCAATTTGGACCGGCTGCGCGACGGCGCCGTTGCCGTTGTAACCGGCCAGCAGGTCGGACTATTCGGCGGCCCGGCCTACAGCGTCTACAAGGCGCTAACGGCTCTTCACGTTGCGCGCGAATTGACCGATCGCCGCGTAAACGCCGTCCCGGTTTTCTGGCTTGCCACTGAAGACCACGACCTCGCCGAAGTGAATCACTGCTTTCTTCCGAAGCGCGGAGCCTTCGAGCGCTTCGATCTCGCCGTCTCCGGACCCGCGGACCGCCGCGTCGGCGATATCCACCTGGGCGAAGCCATTCGCGAGATTTCGAACCAAGTGGATGGGCTCCTGGCTGGGCACTGCGCCGAAACAATCAGCCAGTGGATCAAAGAAAGCTACGCGCCCGAAGAAACGTTCGGGTCCGCGTTCGGCAAATTGATGACGCGAATCTTCGCCGCGCGCGGGCTAATTTTTCTCGATCCGATGTCGCCGGAACTTCACCAGCTGTCCTTGCCCGTCATGCGCCGCGCGGTGAGCGAGCATCGCGCCCTCGCGGCAGAGCTCGTTGCGCGTTCTGCCGCTCTCGAAAAAGCGGGCTTTCACGCGCAGGTAAAAGTCTTCGAGCAAAGTACGCTGTTGTTCCGCATCGTGGACGGGCAACGGCTCGTTCTTCGCCCCGTAAACGGCGGCTTGGCTGCAGGAAACAAAACGCAATCTCTGGAGGCCACACTCGAAGCCATGGAAGCGCGCCCCGAAGATTTCAGCCCGAGCGCGCTGCTTCGCCCGGTGGTTCAGGACACGCTGCTGCCAACGGTCGCCTACATCGCGGGCGCCGCTGAAGCGGCCTATCACGCGCAAACGTCGGTGCTCTACAAAGATCTTCTCGGCCGCGCGCCGGCAATATTGCCGCGCGCTGGGTTTACGCTTGTGCCGCAGCATGTCGGGAACCTACTCAAAAAATACAATCTCGACGCGCGGGAAATTCTTCAGGGGCGTCACAAGCTGCGCGCCCGCCTCGAAGCCGAGGCGCTGCCGCAAGAGCTTTCCGCGCGGTTTGACGAAGGCGAGCGAGCCATCCAATCGCTGGTCGACCGCCTCCGCGAGCCGGTTACCAAGCTCGATCAAACGCTGTTGGGAGCGCTCGACACCGCCTCGGAGAAAATGCTGTACCAACTCAACGGCCTCCGCGCCAAGGCCGGCCGCGCCGAAGGCTTTCGCACGGGCGTTCTGAACACGCATGAAAACGAAATCGCCAACTCGCTGTTTCCCGAGAATGGGCTGCAAGAGCGATCTTTCGGCCTGCTCACGTTCCTGGCGTCTGAAGGGCCGGAGCTTCTCGACGAGCTCGACCGCCACATCAACAAGGACTCCGGCGAACATTGCTTCCTCTTCCTCCCTCCCGCCGCAAGATAAACCCGCTGCTGTAGCCCGCCTCTTCAGAGGCGGGGATCATGCCATAGACGTGATGTTTCAAATGAACTCCCCCGCGTCTGAAGACGCGGGCTACAACAACTACCTGCTCAAGCCGCGGCGGTGCGCGGCGTCTCCCTATGTATTTGTATTTTTCGCCCCAACCTATCTAGAATGGGGGCCGCACGAGAATTACGGGAGTAAGCTGGCATAAGGTCATTCCTAATTTGCAGCAATTTTTCACGAGCGCACGAGTGGAGGAAGGTCGAATGAAATTAACTGAGGGGAAGCGCAAAGGGCTTGAAGCAGTATCGGATTCCAGAGGCGTGATCGCCGCGGCGGCCATGGATCAGCGCGGCTCGCTACGAAGCGCGATCGCCAAGGACAAAGGGATCGACAAAAAAGCGGTCACCCAGGAAATGATGGAAGAGTTCAAGGTCGTCGTTACGCGCGTCCTAACGCCGCACGCCAGCGCCATTCTTCTCGACCCCGAATACGGTCTCCCCGCGGCAAAGCAGCGTTCCAAAAACGCGGGCCTCTTGCTCGCCTACGAAAACAGCGGCTACGACAATACGCGCCCCGGACGCCTGCCCGATCTGCTCGATCACTACTCGGTGCGCCGCCTCGTAACCGACGGCGCCGATTGCATCAAGATTCTTCTGTACTACACGCCGTTTGATCCGCAGGAAGTGAACGATACGAAGCAGGCCTGGGTCGAGCGCATCGGCGCTGAGTGCGTCGCCGCCGACGTTCCGTTTTTCCTCGAACTCGTGGGCTACGAAGAGGGCCTCGACGAAAAAGGTCCGGTCTTCGCCAAGAAAAAGCCCGAGTGCGTCATCCGCAGCATGGAGGAATTCAGCAAGCCGCAATACGCCGTCGACGTGCTGAAAGTCGAGGTTCCTGTGACCATGGCGTTCGTGAAAGGAACGGCGGCGTGCAAGGGCGAATCCGTGTACACGCGCGACGAGGCCAAGGACCATTTCCGCAAGGCCGCCGCAGCCGCGAAGAAGCCCTTCATCTATCTTTCGGCCGGCGTGAGCAATGAGACGTTCACCGAAACGCTCGACCTCGCTTCTGAAAGCGGCGTGAATTTCTCGGGTGTTTTGTGCGGGCGCGCCACGTGGAAAGATGCCATCCAGGTGTACGGGAAATACGGAGTCAAGGCGCTCGAGGATTGGCTGAACGACCAGGGCGTAAAGAACATCAACAACGTGAACAGCCGCCTCGCCGCCGCCAAGCCGTGGTTTTCTTTCTACGGTGTCAATTCGGTTTCAGCGCTCGCATAGCACAGCGACTCCTCGCTGTGCGCCTTTTGCAATTCTAAGTGAACCCGTGTTGATTGGCGTCGCGGTTGGAGGCTTGTCCCACATCGCCGTACGATCGTTGAAACCAATCGTCCGACACGATTCTTCCCGGGAATACTGGGCCGCGCCCTCCTGTGGTAAATTCTACGGTTGATGACGCGGCTCGGCGCATACGTGCAGGTCCCGTTCTGCCAGACGAAGTGCACTTACTGCAACTTCCACACGGGTGTGTTTTCAAAAGAATTGTATGCGCCGTACGTCAGCGCAGTATGCCGCGAAATCGCCGAATTCCCCCGCCTGTTGCGCGAAAATGGGATCGCGGGCGTGTCGGATGGTGTGGTCGACACGGTCTATTTCGGCGGCGGCACGCCTAGCCTCCTTGAACCCGCTGGCCTGACGCAGATCGTCGAGGCGTTTCGCGGTTCGTTTCCGACGCAATTTGAGGAAGTGACGCTCGAAGCAGACCCGGAAACGATCTCCTCCGAAAAATCCGCCGCGTGGCGCGAGGCCGGATTTAACCGCATCAGTATGGGCGTCCAATCGTTCGACGACGGCGAATTGCGCGCTGCGGGGAGGATGCACCGCCGGGCCGACGTGTTTCGCGCCACTGAATTCCTGCGCGCTGCGGGATTCGAGAATCTCAGCTTCGACCTGATTGCGGGGCTTCCGTACCAAGCTGCGGGCACATGGGCGGAGTCGGTCGGCGAGTTGCTGCGCCTGCGGCCCGAGCACGTCTCGATCTACATAATGGAAATTGACGAAGGAAGCCACCTGGGCCTGGAAGTCCTGCAAGGCGGCGCTCGCTATTCCGCGAAGGCCCTACCCTCCGACGACGCGATGGCTGAGTATTACGAGCACGCCTGCGCGAAACTCTCGGACGCAGGTTACGTTCACTACGAAATTTCAAATTGGGCGCTGCCCGGCTTTGAATCGCGCCACAATCTCAAGTACTGGCGGCGCGAGCCCTACTTCGGTTTTGGCGCGGGCGCGCACTCGTTCAATGGCTCGCAGCGTTGGGCCAATGCGCATGATCCTGCCGCCTACGCGAATTCCGTCCTGCAGGGGCACTTTCCCATCGAGCAGCTCGAAGCCGTCACACAAGATCAGGCGCTCGAGGAAGAGCTTTTCCTCGGGCTGCGGCAACTCGCCGGCATCGACCTGCGCGGGATCGAATCGAAGTACGGCGCGCGACTTGGCCCTCGCATCGAGGAACTTGTGTCGCAAGGCCTGGTCGAATGGGACGGACCGCGCCTTCGGCTTTCCCCGGACCGGCTGACGGTGTCGAACGAAGTGTTTGTGCATCTCTTGGAATAAACAGCGAGGCGATGCGTATGAACTCAGATCGGTCTTCAAATGCGGACAACCATGGCGCCAGCATGACGAAAGAGATCGCCTCGCGCACAGGGGTGCTTGGCGCATTTCTCGCGGTGGCTTTGGCAATCGCGTCTTCTGCGCATGGGCAGGGCACTGCTTCCAAAGCGAAAGCTTCTTCCGGAGGTGCGTCCTCCGCATCTGCCCCCACCGTGGCCGAGGCCGAGAAATTCATGACGCAAGCCGAATCGCGGCTCCTGGACCTGTGGATCAAAGACGGCCGCGCCGACTGGGTCTCCGAAAACTTCATCACGGACGACACCGAACAAATGGCTGCGGACGCCGACGCCGCTGTAAAAGCCGCGACGGTCGATCTCGCGCAGCAGGCGACGCGCTACGAAAAACTCGCTCTTCCGCCGGACCTCGCGCGAAAATTCAAGCTACTCAAACTGTCGGTCGATATTCCCGCCCCGCCCGATCCCGCCGCGCAAGCCGAACTCTCCAAGATCGCTGCTTCGCTGGACGGCGATTACGGAAAGGGTACGTGGTGCCCGGACGGCAAAAAAGAAAACTGTAAGCAGTTGCCGGACGTCGAGAAAATTCTGGCCAATTCGCGCGACCCGCAGGAGCTTCTGAATGCGTGGAAAGGCTGGCACGCCATCGCTCCGCCGATGCGCGACCGGTACATCCGCCTGGTCGATCTCGCCAACCAGGGCGCGCGCGCGATGGGTTTTGCCGATGTGGGCACGATGTGGCGGTCGAATTACGACATGCCGCCCGACGATTTCGCCAAGGAGCTCGACCGCTTATGGGGCCAGGTCCGCCCGCTGTACCTATCGCTTCACGCTTACGTCCGGTGGAAGCTGGCGGAAAAATACGGTAAGGATATGGTGCCGGAGGATAAGCCGATCCCCGCGCATTTGCTGGGGAATATGTGGTCGCAGGAGTGGAACAACATCTATCCGCTGGTCGCCCCGCCGAACGCAAAGTCGGGGCCCGACGTCGGCGCCGCTCTGCGCGCGAAAGATGTGGACGCGCGCGGAATGGTCCACTACGCGGAGGGATTTTTTACGTCTCTTGGCTTCGAGCCGCTGCCCCCGACGTTTTGGGAGAGTTCGCTCTTCACCAAGCCTCGAGACCGGGAAGTCGTCTGCCACGCAAGCGCCTGGGACATCGACTACAAGAATGACTTGCGCATCAAAGTCTGCATCGATCCCACGGCCGAGGACTTCACCACGGTTCATCACGAACTCGGACACAATTTCTATCAGCGCGCCTACGACGATCTCCCACCCCTGTTCATGAACGGCGCCAACGATGGTTTTCATGAGGCCATCGGCGACACCATTGCGCTTTCCGTCACGCCGGAGTATTTGAAGCGGATCGGCCTGATCGATACCGTACCGCCGGCGTCCGCCGACATCAGCCTGCTGCTCGACCGCGCGCTCGACAAAGTCGCGTTTCTTCCGTTCGGCTTGTTGATCGACGAGTGGCGCTGGAAGGTTTTTTCCGGCGAGATCAAGCCCGCGGATTACAACAAAACATGGTGGGAGCTTCGCCGGAAGTACCAGGGCATCGAGCCTCCCGTCGCTCGCAGCGAAGCCGATTTCGATCCCGGCGCCAAATATCACGTCGCCGATAACGTTCCGTATGCCCGCTATTTTCTGGCCGCAATTTTGCAATTCCAATTCCATCGCGCTCTGTGCAAAGAAGCAGGATATACCGGTCCCCTGAACCGCTGCTCGATCTACGGAAATAAGGCCGCCGGAGCGAAGCTCGCCAAGATGCTGGCGATGGGCCAGAGCCGCCCATGGCCCGACGCGCTCGAAGCCCTCACCGGCCAGCGGCAGATGGACGCCACCGCCATCGTCGATTATTTCGCCCCGTTGAAAAAGTGGCTGGACGAACAGAATGCTGGTCACAAAGTAGGTTGGGAGTAGGGAGCTTCCAGACTGCGCGACGAAACCCGTGCGTAATCGGAACGACTTCCGGCTTGCGCCAAAAAACCATCGCCGTGCATATGATATAAAGTAAGGGAGCACTCTCAGCCGCTTCACGTCTCCGAGGCGCCGTGGACTTCTCCTTCACCGACGAGCAGCAACAACTCCGCCGCACCGTTCGCGAATTCGCCGAATCGGAAATTCGTCCGCGTTCGATGGAATGGGATGAAGCTTCCCAGTTCCCCTGTGAGCTGATCCCCAAGCTTGCCGAAATGGGCCTGATGGGCGTGATTTTCCCCGAAGAGTACGGCGGCGCGGGCCTGGGCTACATTGAATACGCGTCGGTGATCGAGGAACTCGCCCGCGTGGACGGTTCGATCGGGTTGATTGTCGCCGCGCACAATTCGCTGTGCACGAATCACATCTACAAGTTTGGCACGCCGGAGCAGCGCCAGAAATACGTCACGCCGCTTGCGCAGGGGAAGAAGCTCGGCTGCTGGTCGCTGACTGAGCCGCAAGCCGGCTCGGACGCCGGCGGCGCGCGCACGACCGCCGTGCGCAAGGACGGCGGCTGGGTGCTCAACGGCTCAAAAACATTCATTACCAACGGCCACTACGCCGACGTTTGCGTGGCCATGGCGGTGACCGACAGGCCCAAGGGAACGAAAGGAATTTCCGCGTTCATCGTGGAGAAGGGCAACCCGGGTTTTCGCGCGGGCAAGAAAGAAAACAAGCTGGGCATGCGCGCAAGCGACACTTCCGAAGTGATCTTCAGCGATTGTGCCGTCCCGGAAGCGAACCTGCTCGGCAAAGAGGGCCAAGGCTTCGTCAACACGCTGCAGGTGCTGGATGGAGGCCGCATCTCCATCGCCGCGCTCGCGCTCGGCATGGCGCAGGGCGCCTATGAAGCAGCCGCGGCATACGCAAAACAGAGAAAGCAATTTGGAAAGGCAATTAGCGAGTTTCAAGCCATTCAGTTCAAGCTGGCCGACATGATCACCGAGATCGACGCCGCCCGCTGCCTCGTCTACCGCGCGGCGTGGCTCGGGGATCAGAAAGGCCCGCGCTTCACCAAGGAATCCAGCATGGCGAAGTTGTACGCGAGCGAAGTCGGCGTGCGCGTCGCGAACGAAGCCGTCCAGATCTTCGGCGGTTACGGATTCGTGAAAGACTATCCCGCCGAAAAGTTCTACCGGGATTCCAAACTCTGCACTATCGGCGAAGGCACCAGCGAAATTCAGCGCCTCGTGATTGCCCGCGAAATCCTCGGTCGAACCTAGACGAGTTCCCGGTTCTCCCAAGCCGCCCACACGGATTTCGTCATTCTGAGCGAAGGGAAGAATCTCTCTGTTCCGGCGCAAATCCAAGAGCGATCCTTCGCTTTGCTCAGAATGACAATAGGGAAACGAAACCTACCGCGCCCTCCAGAGGTCACGACCGTAGCCATCACGCCCATTACGAAATCAGTGTTCATCCGTGTTCATCTGTGGTTTCATTTCTCTCTTGCATGTCCGCCGACATCTCCAACTGGGCCGAGCAAATCCGCGCCGGAGACATCCGTGCCGTTTCCCGCGCAATCACCGCAATTGAAGACAGCACCTCGGAAGCGGAAGATCTTCTGCGGCGCATCTTTCCAGAAACCGGCAAAGCCTTCGTGATTGGCGTGACGGGCGCTCCGGGTACGGGGAAGAGCACGCTAGTGGACCGGCTCGCGTCGCATTATCGTGCGCAGGGCAATCGAATCGGGATCATCGCGGTCGATCCGACCAGCCCCTACACGGGCGGCGCGATTCTCGGCGATCGCATTCGCATGCAAGGCCATGCGAGCGATCCCGACATGTTTATCCGCTCGATGGCCACGCGAGGATTTCTAGGTGGCCTCGCGCGGACGACGGGCGATGTTGCGCTGATTCTCGACGCTGCCGGAAAACAATTCATCTTCATCGAAACGGTAGGAGTGGGCCAGGACGAAGTCGATATCGTGCGCCTCGCCGATTGCACGTTGGTTCTGCTCGTTCCTGGAATGGGCGACGATGTGCAAAATATGAAAGCCGGTCTGATGGAGATCGCCGATATTTTTGTTCTGAACAAATCGGATCGCGAGGGCGTCGACCGCCTGGAGATGGAACTCGAAGCCATGCTGCAGCTCGCTCCCCAGCGCGACGGCTGGAAGCCGGCGATCGTTCGCACGGTGGCGACGGAAAACAAGGGCGTGGAAGAAGTCGCTGCAGCGATTGCAAAGTACCGGGAGCGCGCTTCCAAAAGTGACGAGCGACAGTCTCGAAAAATCGACCATTGGAAATCCCGACTGCTCGCCCTAGCAGAAGAAACCGTCGTGAGGCGCGCCGTCGCGGGCGCCGACGGCGAAGCTGCTCTCGATCATTTGGCTCGCGAAGTTGCCGCCCGCCGAAAGGATCCCTACGCCGCCGCGCGCGAACTCCTCGCCCGCGCCGATGCCGTGAGGAAAACTGCATGAAACTGGGCGACCTGGAATTCTGGCTCATCACCGACGGCACGTTTCGCCTCGACGGCGGCGCGATGTTCGGCGTGATCCCCAAGCCGATGTGGGAAAAGGTTTCCCCGGCCGATGCGCGCAACCGGATCCTGATGGCCATGAATTCGCTGCTTATCCGCGCAGCGGGGAAGTGGATTCTGGTCGAAACAGGCGCGGGAGACAAATGGGACGCGAAACGCACCGATATTTACGCCTTTGAAGGGCCGCCCCGGCTGCCCGAAAAGCTGGTCACGCACGGCGTTCCTCCCGAGAAAATCGACATTGTCATCAACACCCATCTCCATTTCGATCATTGCGGATGGAACACGCGTATCGTGAACGGTGAAGCCATCCCCCTGTTTCCAAACGCGCGTTACGTCGTGCAGCGCGGGGAACTCGCGCACGCCAAAACGCCCACCGACCGCGACCGCGCCAGCTACTTTCCTGAGAATTTCATGCCGATGGAAAAATCGAGCCAGTGGTGGCTTCTCGACTCAGACGTTAGGGAAATTATTCCCGGTGTCGAGGTCATTCGCGCTCCTGGCCACAACGCGGACATGATGTGCGTCCGCCTCACCGGCGGCGGCAAAACGGTTTTCTTCACGGCCGATCTCATCCCCACGGCGGCGCACGTGCCGTTCCCCTGGATCATGGGGTACGATCTGTACCCGCTCATAACGCTCGAGAATAAGAAGAAATGGATTTCGCAAGCGGCGAGCGGCCAATGGCTCGTCATTTTCGGCCACGAACCCAGGACTCCGGCGGGGTACCTGCGCGAGCATCAGGGCAAATTCGATCTTGAACCGGTCATGATCGACGTCTAATGCTCTGTGGGACCAACCGGATTTTGTCATTCCGAGCGAAGCGAGGAATCTCTCTCGGGTTCGCGCGGAAAAAAGAGAGATTCCTCGCTTCGCTCGGAATGACCGCGTTGGTACTTCTTCCGGAGTCTGCTAAATTCTACGTTCCCCGGGGGGCGAGGAAATCGGAATGGCCAAGAAAACACCAGCGGCAAAGTCACGCGGCGCGAGTCAGGACGCCGTGCGCATTGGAATCATCGGGGGCAGCGGGCTCTACAACATGCCGGGTCTGGAGAAGCCGCGCGAGGTCCGCGTGAAGACTCCGTTCGGCGATCCATCCGACGCCTTCGTGGTCGGAACGATGGAAGGGAAGCGCGTGGCATTTCTCGCGCGGCACGCGCGCGGGCACCGCCTCACTCCCACCGAGATCAACTACCGCGCCAACGTTCACGCCATGAAGCAGCTCGGCGTCGAGCGAATCGTTTCGGTCAGCGCGGTTGGCTCGTTGCAGGAGGAACTGAAGCCGCTCGAGTTTCTGATCCCCGATCAGTTCTTCGACCGCACACGCCATAGGGTGGACACTTTTTTTGGCGACGGCGTGGTCGCGCACGTCGGCTTTGACAAGCCGGTCTGCGCGCAGCTCTCCGGAATTCTGGGCGACGCCTGCGATCGAGTCAAAGTGCGCGTCCACCGCGGAGGCGGATACGTTTGCATGGAGGGCCCGCAATTTTCCACGCTGGCGGAATCCCACGTCTACCGCCAGTTGCGATTCGAGGTCATCGGAATGACGAATCTGACGGAAGCTCGACTCGCAAGGGAGGCGGAAATCTGCTATTCCACCGTGGCCATGATCACGGACTACGACTGCTGGCATCCCGATCATGCTTCTGTGACGCTGGACGAAATCATCTCCAACCTCAATAAAAACGCCGAAAACGCGCAGAACGTGATCCGCGAAGCCGTGCGCAACATCCCCGCCGATCGCTCGTGCAAGTGCGGCCGCGCTCTGGCTCACGCCATCGTCACCGATCGGTCCATGATCCCGGCCGCCGCGCGCAAGCGCCTGAGCCTCATCGCTGGAAAATACATCACCCCGGGAGCCCGCTGAAAATGTCCTTGCTCGTGGTCGGTTCGGTGGCATTCGATGCGGTGGAGACTCCGTACGGCAAGGTCGATCGCATGCTCGGCGGCGCCGCCACGTATTTTTCCGTGGCCGCGAGCTATTTTACGCACGTCAACCTCGTCGGCATCGTTGGCACGGACTTCACGCAGAAAGATGAATCCATTTTCCGCGGCCGCCGAATCGATACGCAGGGCCTCGATCGGGCCGACGGGAAAACATTTTTCTGGGCCGGCAAGTACAGCGAAAACATGAACGAGCGCACCACGCTCGCGACCGAATTGAACGTCTTCGCGGATTTCAAGCCGCGCCTGCCTGAGCCGTATCGCGCCTCGACGCACGTTTTTCTCGCCAACATCGACCCCACGCTGCAAGCCTCCGTAGTCCATCAGATCGAGCGCCGGCCAAAAGTGGTGGCCCTGGACACGATGAACTACTGGATCGAGCGCACGCCCAGGGAACTGCGCGAAACGCTGAAGCACACCGACATCCTGGTGATCAACGATTCGGAAACGCGCCAGCTCTCGAACGAGCACAACCTGTTGCGCGCCGCGCGCCACATTTTCAAGCTCGGCCCGAAGGCGCTGGTGATCAAGCGCGGCGAATACGGCGCCATGCTCGCCCATCAAAACCGAACCTTCAGCGTGCCTGCCTTTCCACTCGAGGAAGTTCACGATCCAACCGGCGCCGGCGATTCCTTCGCGGGCGGCTTCATGGGCTATCTCGCGACGTCTCGCAAGCTGGACGATGCCGCGCTGCGCCGCGCCATGATCTACGGCTCGGTGATGGGCAGCTTCGCCGTCGAGAAGTTCGGCCTGGATCGCCTGCGCGCCCTGAAGAAATCAGAAATCACCGCCCGCGCCCGCCACCTCCACAAAATGACGCAGTTCAGTCTGTAGGTGCGACTGGACGAACGCGGCTCGAAGTCTTGTCCGGCTCGGGCCACCCGCCGATCCCGTTTACCGGGATTTGGCCGTCAAAATTTCGCAAAAAATTATTCACAAAAAAGAATCTGCCACGAAGGCACGCGGGCCTGTCAAATATTGCATAGAGGTATAAGCCCTTCTGATAGTAGGTAGAACTACGTGAGCTTTGCGGATGTCCCAAAATCGGCACAGAACGGGTCCCATTGGCACATGGGCACCGGGATACATCAATGCGTTTAGTTGTTCGATTTTCTTCGGGATTTCATGAAGGATTTAGCTTCCTGACGTGGCTATCATCCATTGGATTGACTCTACCAAGCGCAGTGCAGGTATTCGAGGCATACGGTCCCACTAACTACCTTGAGCATATATTTTTGTCTCCTTCTTCGACACATGGTATATCGTCCCCACGTTTCACTGAGGTGAATCATTGTCCCGGTCTCTCGCAGAAGGAGAAGTATACATATGCGCTGGCCAACAATTCCCATTCTGTTTCTGGGAGTGAGCTTCTTCCTACCTTTGCCGCCCGCTCGTGCGCAGAGTGATCGCGACGCCGAAGTCCGCGGAGCGCCGATTTCCCATCCGGCAACGGAAGAAGAGGTTGCACAACTTCGGCAAGAAGTGGCGGAACTAAGAACGCTGGTCCAGCGGCTCGCTGAAACACGCAGCAAAGCCGCGAACGATGGGCCTCGACTCGCGCTGGCGAGTGCCGTTCTCGATTCGGCTTCGCCGGATGCTGACCTGGCAAGCCCCGCCAGCCACTCCGTCATCGACGCTAGTTCAGAATTAACCCCTTCGCCGGAGCAACAGACCGGGGTCGCCCCACCAATCGTTGCCGGGTGGAACGGCGAGCACTTTTTTTTGAAGAGCTCCGACGGCAACTTTACCGCCATGCCGATTGGATACTTCAACGCACAATACAACCTTTACAAGGGGGACGGCGCGCCTCCAGCTACTTTCACCATTCCCCGCGCACGGTTCGGCCTCCAGGGCAGCTATGGGAAGCAGCTCGACTATCAATTTCTCTTCGAATCGGCGTCCCCTCTAACCATCCGTGATGCATATTTAGATTTCAAGCCTTGGACCTCGTTCAGTATTATGGGGGGGCAGTACAGAGTTCCGTTCTCCCAGGAAGCCTTATGGTTGGAAACCGCCTACGAATTCAATTCACTTTCCATCTCAGCCGTCTTGTTCCCCAATGCGACGGGTGCATTCCGCGCTCCCGGCATCGACGTTCACGGGATTTTAGCGGGTGGCCGTGCCCAATACTTGATTGGCGTCTTCAATGGCCAGGGGCTCATTCAAAATGGAACGACAAATGAGCCCGAAATCACTGGCAAGGTTCGGTTCATTCCGTGGAAACAATCCGGAAACAGTTGGCTGAAAGGTTTTGCTCTGGGCGGCTCGGTCGAGCATAGCCGGTCCAAAGCTCTCGCCAACGAACTCAGCTTCAACGGCCTCCTGACCGACAACACCTACAATTTCTTCCCTCAACAGCGGATCAACGGCGGGATTCAGCGATACAACGGATTCTTTTCCTGGCTCAGTGGACCGTGGACGGTCCGCGGTGAGTACACCCAAGTGTTGGAGAAGCGCGACGGCATCGGCTCTTTCGTGAACGGAGGGGTCGGATTCAACACGCTCCCAGGCGTTGTGGGGAAGGGCGCCTCCGGGATCGTCACCTACTTCCTCACCGGAGAGAGCACACCGGACAATTCCATGCCGAGGGTAAAGCACTCGTTGATCGGTCCGAACTCACCGGGGGAGACCGGTGGACCGGGGTGGGGCGCATGGCAGCTGAAGTTCCGGTACTCGTGGGTGCAGGGAAGGGCGGCCGGAGCGACTTGCGATCTGTCGACAATTCCCGCATGCCCCCTCGCGCCCGGAACCGTTCCAACCTACAGCGACCACACGGATCAGATCACGGCGGGGCTGAACTGGTATCTGAACTACTGGGTTATGGTTCGGTCAGATCTGAACATCAATCAGCTCGTGAATCCCAGCGTGCAGGGAATTTTGCCCCGAAACTACTTTGTGTTTTTGGAAGGCATTCAGTTTCGATTCTGAGCGGGAGGTTGGGCATCATTGAATCCAGAAGCGATGGTTCCGCAGCCGTTGACCCGGATAGCCGTCATCGTTCTCTTCGGGTTGGTTCTCGTTGCGACAGGTTGCAGTAGCAGCCCGCCGGGCTGTCCTGTCTGTGGAACGGACAAGAACGGAACAGTCGGACTGATCGACGTCATGGCCGTGCCTGGGCATAGCGCGACGGGCGCGCCAGGTGGGCCGTTCAATCTCTTCGACATCAGCTGGGTGGATCCCACGAATCATTTCTACTACGTATCGGATACGGTGGGCGTCGACATCGCGTCGTTTAACATCGTCAACAATATCGCCGTGGGGGCGATTGGCGGAGACAGCTCTATCGCGGAGTCCGGAAACAACGCCAGTCCGTGTTTTCAGGATGCTGCGGGAAACGAAGTTATTCCTCCCATAACAACCGCACAGGGAAACTATTCGCAATACGGCTGTAAGACCGGGAATTTTCGTATTCCAGGTTTCTTTGGTCCCAACGGCCATTTCGGCGGCTTTGTGGGAGGCGTGTGTTGCGGCTCGCGTGGAAACAACATATTCCCACTGCAGGGTCCGAATGGCATCGAAACGACGGCTGATGGAAAGTTCCTGTTTGCGGGCAACGGCGCTTCGGACGTAATCGTATTCGACATGACCCCGACGATCGCAAATCCAGCCACCCCCCCGACGGTGGTCGCTACCATCGTCACAGGCACGCCTCCGGACTTCAACGGTCTTCCCAACGGAGTCACCGGGTGTATTCAATCCTCCCAGGGGCGAGCCTTCTCGGACCCAACGTGCGGCGATTTGCGCGCGGATGAACTTTCCACGACCGGCGGGTTGATTACGGCGCCCGATGGAACCAAACATTTTCTCTTTTTGGTCATCAACGGCGATCCGGGACTTCCCTTTGCGACCATCGTGGACGCAACAGACATCGTGACCAGGGCCGGGACTCTCTCCCAGCAACACTGTCTGCCATACAATGCGGTCACGCCCAGCCCTGGCGTCGCGCCTATACCCTATAGTCCCGGCAGCGCCAACTTTCCCGCGAATTATTCTTCATGCATCCTGGGCCAGATCTATTACGACGGCGCTGCGCAAAACGACGTGAGCGTCGTAATCGACGATCAGGGCGCGAATCTAGGCAAATTTTCGTGTCCCGATCCCACGCTTCAATTCAGCGGCCCAGCGCCCGGCGTGCCGGGCCCGCCCGTTCCGTCCGGAGCTTCCGGGCACGCCGCTGGATTCAATCCTGACATTCCCTGCCACCACGGTCCGATGCTCACTGTAACGACGCCAACTCAAGCCGGCGGCGTTTTCTGCCTTCCCGGGCCGGGTACGCCCGCTGGTTGTACGGGCGCGATCGGTATTTCGGGCTTAGGCGGTTCGGTTTTCAATCCCAATACCGGCCACTTCCTCTTGACGAACGCGAACTCGACCACCGATCTAACTGTAGGAAGCGTTGACGAAATCGATCCATTTCACCCATTCGCAACGAGCAGTGGAGGTGTAGTCTACGGACCGGCCGTAGTGAACAGCTTCCCTGTGCCCAATTGCATGCCTTCCAGCTTGGTCATGGGGCCCGGCACGGACGTCCTGGTGGCTTGCGCGTCCCACGACGGCAGGACCTTCCAGCCGGCCACTTACATCCTAAACGGCACCACCGGTGAGATCCTTTCTACGATCAACTTTGTTGGAGGTGTCGACCAAGCAACGTACAATCCGGGCGATTCGAAATACTATTTGGGCGCTGGCAACATGATCCCCGGCCCGGTTCTCGGAGTGATCGACGCGCACTCCCGGCAGTGGTTGCAAAACGTGCCCACGACTGTTTTCTCGCACAGCGTTGCGGTCGACCCCAATACGAATCACATCTTCGTCCCGCTTGGCGTAGGCCCGCTGTGCCAATCGATGGCAGCCAACGGTTGTGTCGGGATCTTCGCCTCCCAATGACCGCTGATATTTGACACGCCGGAATTAGAGCAATGGACAATGAAACGCGGCTAACGGACCGGCGTTTCTTGGTAGCGCTTCATCTTCCAATTTCCGTTCTTCTCGGTCCATAGCTCGCCCACGAATACGCGCTTGTAGCGCGTTCCTGCCCCGGCCGGAAACTGAATCGTCGCCTCATAGGTGACGAAGGCGTAATCCGGCCCGAGCGGCTGCACCTGAAAAAGCTGGAGCAAATAGTCTGTGTACATGCTGTGCTCGACCTCGCGAAGGATGCGGGGTCTGGAGCGTTCGCCCTCACCGTCTGCCTCCACCGCCTGGAAGTCTTCCGCGAGAAACTCGGCATACCCGTCCTTGTCTCTTATCTTGAATGTTTGCCACGCCGCTCGGACTCTTGCTTCCAGCAAAGCAGCCAGGTCCGTCTGAGGTGAATCGCTCTTGGACCCTGCGTTCTCGGAGGCATTGCGCCGCGCCGCAGGTCGTTGTGCCAGCGTAACGCACGTAGAACCGAGCAACATCAACATAACGGCGTACCTCATTCCAAATTCTCCTCAAGCCGAGGCGTCTGCCGGCCGCCAAAGCTTTGTGACAGCTATAACGCGCACGATACCCCTCCAACTCGCACATCGCAACGAGCGACGGCTCTGACCTTCTCGAAGGCTTCCTTCGATCAAGCCTCATTGTGGTTCGGGCAACATGCGGTCTGATGAATGGGTTTGCGCCTCGCCGGCGCGTTGTATACTCTTTTTTTGCCGCCCCTTCCATGCCGAACCCTCGCAAACCACTGGCGCTCGCTCCCGGAAGCACGATCGCCGTGGTTGCCCCGGCCAGTTCCGCCAAGGAAGAACGCATTCAGCGCGGCTGCGAGACGCTCGAGCGCCTCGACTACTGCGTGAAGCGTTACGTCTCCAAAGGCGGGCCGGACGGGTATTTCTCGGGCACGCTAGTCGAAAGGCGCAAGCACTTGCAGGAAGCCCTGACCAGGCCCAATATTCGCGCCGTCTTTTGTTCCCGCGGAGGATACGGCAGCACAGAGATTCTCGACGGTATGAAAGCAGAGCAGCTCAAGCAGCCAAAAATTTTCTGTGCCTTCAGCGATTTGACGTCGATTCATGTTTTTCTGTGGCAGAAGCTGCGCTGGGTCACTTTTTACGGCCCGCTCGTGGCAGGCGGATTTGACGCGGGCCCTAATGCCACGGACGGCTACGATCCGGATACCTTCATGTGGGCGATGACGGCGACGAACAGCGGCTGGACCGTGCCGCTCGAAGGCGAAACGCTCGCGCGCGGGCGAGCCGAAGGAACGCTCCTCGGCGGATGCATCACGCTGATCGAAACATCGATCGGCACGCCGTGGGAGCTCGATACGCGCGGCTCGATCTTATTGCTCGAGGACCGGGGCGTGAAACCTTACCAGCTCGACCGCATGTTGACGCACCTGAAGCAGGCGGGGAAATTTGAAGGCGTGCGGGGGATCGTACTCGGCGAATTTCCCGAATCCGAAGCGCCCGAGGGCAGCGATATAACGGTTGCCGCAGTTTGCCGGCGCATCCTCGGCCCGCTGGGCATCCCGATCGTGTACGGCGCGCCGATCGGACACACGCCTCGGCCCGTCCTGACGATTCCGCTGGGCGTACGAGCGAAACTGCAGGCGACGGGCGAAGGTCGCCTCGAAATTCTCGAGCCGGCGGTGCGCGCGTGACGCGGCCGCTGCACTTTCATCTCTCTGGAGTCGGCGGCGCAGCCATGGCCCCGCTCGCAGGAATGCTGGCCGAAAGCGGGCACCGCGTCACCGGCTCGGACGCCGGCGTCTATCCTCCTGCCTCGACGCTGCTCGAAAGTTTAGGAATTCGCTGGACGAACGGCTTCAACGCCGCGAATCTCGATCCCGCTCCGGACATCGTCGTTCTCGGCAACGCGCTTTCGCGTGGCAATCCCGAAGTCGAAGCTGTGCTCGACAACAAGATTCCGTATCGCTCGCTTCCGCAGGTTCTCGAGGAATTGTTTCTGCCGAGCCACGATCCTCTCGTCGTGACGGGAACGCACGGCAAGACCACGACCACGTCGATGCTGTCCTGGATTCTCCATCATGCGGGGCGCCAGCCGAACTTCCTGATCGGCGGAGTCGCCGAAAATTTCGGGCGCAGCTTCGGCCTGGGCGGCGGAAAAGAATTTGTACTCGAAGGCGACGAATACGACTCCGCATTTTTCGACAAGGGTCCGAAGTTTCTCCACTATCACCCGCAGGAAATCATCATCACGTCGCTGGAGTTCGATCACGCCGACATCTACGACAATCTCGCCGCTATCGAGCTGCAGTTCCGCCGCCTCGTGAATCTCGTGCCCCGGAGCGGCCGAATCGTGGCCTGGGGCGAGAGCGACACCGTTCGCGGCGCCGTGAAAAAAGCCCTCTGTCCGGTCGAGACCTACGGCTTCGCGCCTGGAGTGGATTGGCTCGCGGGCGATCTAGAAATCGCCGAGGGCGAGACGCGATTCCGCGTGTCACGCCAAGGAAGGGAAGTCGCCCGTATCCGAATGGCCCTTGCTGGCCGGCACAATGCCCTGAACGCGGTCGCTGCGATCGCCATCGCGCATGGACGCGGCATGAGCGGCGAAGCCATCGCCGCTGCCATGGCTGAATTTCGCGGCGTCCTCCGGCGTCTCGAGGTAAAAGGGGAGGAGTCCGGCGTTCTCGTCGTCGACGATTTTGCGCACCACCCCACAGCAATCCGGGTCACGATCGACGCCGCTCGCCACCGCTGGCCCGGCCGCAAATTGTGGGCCGTCTTCGAACCACGCTCGAACACGATGCGCCGAAAGGTTTTCGAAAATGATCTCGCCGCATCTCTCGCGACGGCGGATGCGACCGTTCTCGGAGCGGTGAATCGCGCGAATCTCTTGAGCGACGAAGAGAGAATGTCGCCCGCCCGGGTTCTCGACGCCGTCCGAGCCTCGCGTCGAAAGGCCGAGGGATTTGATTCTGCCGACGAAATCGCGGAATATCTCTCCTCGGAAACGCAGCCCGGCGATCTCGTCCTCGTGATGTCCAACGGCAGCTTTGACGGCCTGTGCGGCAAGCTGCTCCGCAAGCTGCAGGAACGCGGCGCGCCGGCGGGTAAATTCAAAGCATGAATTGGCATCTTCGCATCTGGACGCGCGGGGCATTCCTCGCGGCAATCTTCTTTCTCGCGTGCCCCGCGCGCGCGACGATCGAATATTCCGTTTCGCTCGCCCATCCCGACCGCCACGTCATCGGCGTCACGATGCGCGTGCCGAATGTGCGCGATCGAGTCACTTTACAAATGCCCGCCTGGAACGCGCTTTATCAGATTCGCGATTTTTCCTCCCACATGACGCAGGTCACAGCAAAGGACGACGAAGGGCACCCGCTCTCACTGCGCAAAATCGACAAGCAGACCTGGATTGCAAACGGGAACGGCGCCGTCACGGTAAGTTACTCGATCCTGTGGGACGAGCCCGGCCCCTTCGGAACGGAGCTGAGCGCCGACCACGCATTCCTGAACTTGGCGATGGTTCTGTTGTACGTCCCGGATCGCCGCGCTGAGGATGACAAGGTGGGATTTGAAGACGTCCCGGAAGGATGGCGCGTCGCAGTCGAGCTCGATTCCGCTGGCCCGAGCACGAGCGGCCACGCCGGGCCCTACAACGCCCCGAACTACGACTCGCTCGTTGACGCGCCGGTCGAAATCGGAAATTTCGACGAATTTCACATGGACGCCGGCGGCAGGCCCATCCGCATCGTGGTTCACGGCGATTCCGCCGACCACTCGCATCTGATCGATTCGCTGAAGCGAATCGTGGACTACGAAGTTTCGCTCATGGGCGGCGCGCCGTTCCGCGAATACCTTTTCCTGTTTCACGTCGGAAATAATTTCGGCGGCGGCGGAATGGAGCACATGAACTGCACCGCGATTTCCGCGGACGTTTCGGCGCAACTGCCCCCCTACGCGGCGCACGAATTTTTCCACGCCTGGAATGTGAAGCGCATCCGTCCGCAATCCGTCGAGCCCGTGGACTACACGAAGGAAATGCCGACACGTTCGTTGTGGTTCGCGGAGGGAGTGACCAACACATACGCGGCCTACGCGATGTTGCGAACCGGCCTTTGGTCCTCGACTCAGTTCTACGCCAACTTCGCCGACCAGATTCACGAGCTGCAGTCGCGCCCGGCGCACCGCTGGCAAAGCGTAGAGCAGTCGAGCCTCGATGCGTGGTACGAGAAATATCCGCTCTACAATCGGCCCGAAGAGAGCATCTCTTACTACAACAAGGGCCAGATTCTGGGCGCGCTGCTGGATATCCTGATCCGCGACCGCACAGACAACCGCGCGAGCATGGATGATGTCCTGCGCGCTCTCAACGAGCAGTACGCAAAAGCAGGGCGTTTCTACGAGGACAGCGAAGGCTTGCGCGCCGTGATGGAGGGCGTGATTCGCAAAAATGATCCCCACGCCGACGCGGACCTGAGTGATTTCTTTGCTCGATACGTGGCGGGATTTGACGAAATCCCTTACGCCGATTTTCTCGGCCGCGCGGGATGGGTTCTTCGGGACACGAGCCAGAAGCGAGCCGCGTTCGGCTTCTCCTTCAATCGGAACGTTCCAGGCGCTCTGTTGATTGCCTCGGTGGATCAGGACAGCGGCGCGAGCGACGCGGGCCTAAAAGAGGGCGATGTCCTGGTGTCGTTGAACGGCGAAACCTTCCCTCGGACCCCGGAACGATGGCTGCGCGATCATCAACCCGACGAACGCGTCACCCTAAAGGTGCAGCGGGACGGAGCAGTGCGGGATTTCTCTTTTCCGCTTGGGCGCCAAACCGAAGCGGCCTATCAGATCGCCGAATCCTCGTCTCCCACCGAAAAGCAGCGGCGTGTGCGAGACGGCATCCTCCGCGGCGTCACGGCGCAATGAAATGATCCGCACCGCCTTTGTCGCCGCGTCGATCGCGATCACCACTCTCCTCATTGGGCCTCCGCTCATCTTGTTCACGCTCGTTACCAAGTCCGCCACGCTGATGTATTGGGCGGGCGTGAAACTCGTGGTCTACGTGACGCGTATCGCCGGCGAAAAGGTCACCGTGGAAGGCCGGGAAAATATTCCTCCGGGCGTGTGCCTCTTCGCCGCCAATCACACCAGCAACGCGGACGCCCCGGCGATCGTCGGCGCGATTCCTCGGCGCATCGCGATTTTCGGGCGAAAATCGCTGTTTGACATTCCCATCGTCGGCACCGCGTTTCGCCTCGCCAAATTCGTTCCCGTCGACCGGGAAAATCGCGACGCCGCGCTGGCCAGCGTCAAGCAATCTGTCGGCTACATCCGCGAAGGCTTTTCATTCTTGGTTTATCCAGAAGGGACGCGCAGCGCGGACGGACGCCTGCGCCGCTTCAAGAAAGGTTCGTTCGTGATCGCGATCGAGGCGGGCATTCCGGTCGTGCCGGTCTCGTGCGCCGGAGCGCACCGGATCATGAAGAAAAATTCGCTGATCATTCACCCGGGGAGAGTGACCGTGCGATTCGGAAAACCGATTGACGCGTCGGCCTACACGGTCGAGCAGCGCGATGAGCTCGCGCAGCGGGTGCACGACGCGGTTGCTTCGCTGCTGCCCCCGGACCAGCAACCCGTCACATAACTTCCCTTAGGGCTCCATTCGCGGCTTGGCCGATTCTTCCGGCTCCGCTTCTCCGGACACCCCAAATACTTTTCTGTGAATTTCGGGCAAACGTTTGAGCGCCGCGAATACTCTGCGATGCAGCTTGGTTTCCATGGCCGGAGTGCCCGACCACATGGTCCCCGCCGGAGCGTCCGTATACAATCCGCTCTGCGCCGTCACAACCACGCCGTCGCCCAAATCGATATGTCCCGCCGAGCCCACTTGCCCCGCGAGGATGCAGTGTTTTCCAACGCTGGTTGATCCCGCGAGGCCCACCTGCCCGCACAGGATGGAATCCTCACCCACGTCGCAGGCGTGCCCAACCAGCACGAGGTCGTCGACCTTCGTGCCGCGCCGTATGCGCGTCTCGCCAACGGTGGCGCGATCGATGCACGCATTCGCCTGAATCTCGACGTCGTCCTCGATGACGACGGGAGCGTTCTGCATGATCTTGTGCCAGCTCCCATTCGAGCGCTTGGCGAAACCAAACCCATCCGCGCCAATCACCGCTCCGTTTTGTAAAATCACACGGTTCCCGACCGTGCAGCCTTCCCTCACCACCGTTTGCGAATGCGCCAGAAAATCGTCGCCGATTCGGGCGTTGCGGTAGATCGTCACGAAGCTGTGCAACGCGGCACGGCGCCCGATCTCCACGCCTTCATCGACGAAGCAGTACGGACCGATGTGCGCCCCGCCACCGATCGTCGCGGATTTCGCGACGACAGCGGTCGGATGGATTCCCGGCGCGTACACCGCAGGGGCGAAAAACAGTTCGATGGCTCGCGCGAAATCGTAGTACGGATTTTGCGAGCGCAGTGCGGCGAGGAGCGGCATGCCCGGAGCGCGCTCGATGACCGCCTTTGCATCGATGAAGACGGCCGATGCAAGCGTCGTGGCAAGTTCTCGGGCGTATCGTGGGTTTGACAGAAACGTGACCTCGCCCGCTCGCGCCTTCTCAATTCCCGCCACGCCGTGAATTTCGCAGTCTGCGTCGCCTTCTAGGGTGCAGCCCAGTTGAGCGGCTAATTCGCCGAGTTTCATCGTTCACTCCAATCAAAAATTCAAAAGTCAATTCGCGAAAGTTCCAAATTGTACGCGGTTCAGCGCTCACTCTACACCATTGGAATTTGATGCCGAAATTGCAGAGGGCAGCGATCAAGCTAGGGTACCGGAACAAATAAAGCGCGGACTACTCGCTGAAAAGCCCGGGCTGCGGCTGTACCGGCACGGCCGGCTTGCGTCGCGCAATGCCCACAACGCCGAGCACCGTCATTTGAGCGAGCGCGCTGCGAGGAATAAAAATCCGCAGCGTCGTGCCGTGAAGATCGGGCGGCGTAATCTGCACGCCGCGGTCGAGCAGGGAAAGTAAATCGTTGGGCACCACGCCCTCGATCGTCTCCTCGTCCCGAAACTTCAAGAGGACCCACAATCCGTCGAGTTTTGGACGGGAAAGGAAAGCCTTTCTCTCCGGCTCGAAATCATCCGTAAACTCGCGCACAAAATAAATGCTGCGCACGTCTTTCAAGTCGATTCCCCTGTGTTCGCCCTCCGGCGTCAAGAGGTCCAGTGATTCAGCGTCGCCGAGCCTGCTCGGATTCAGGTATCCCCGCTGAGAAGAGCGATCGAGGAATCGTACGACCACCTTCTTGTGGGTGGATGCTGGAGTTCGTACTTTCACGGATTTCGATCCAAAGCGCAGTCCATAACGCTTCCCCAAGCGCAGCCCTTGCGACTTTGCAGCGACTATGTTATGTTAAGCGCTCTTTTTCTGTCAAGTGTTTAGTTTTCAAAGGGTTAGACGAGGGGCTACGACTGGGGGCCTCGCTCTCTTGACCGAAACCTCTACCCATAAGCGACAGATCCTCAAATCTGCCTCGATTATTAGCATCATCACCGTCGTGAGCCGCATCTTCGGCTACGTACGCGACCAGCGCCTGACGCTGCTCCTCGGCACAACCGGACTGGCGGATTCCTTCGTCCTAGCGTACCGCATCCCGAACGTCCTTCGTCGCCTGGTTGGAGAAGGCTCGATGACCGCCTCCTTCATACCAGTTTTTACAGACTACATGAGGAACCGCACCAGGGAGGAGACATGGGCCTTCGCGAACCGCCTGTTTTGGACGTTCAGCTCCATCCTCGCGCCCATGACTGTCCTCGGTGTGATTTTTTCGCCTTTGATTGTTCGGTTCTTCTCC
>Ga0210394_10001852_pt1 | contig 31568 bp, 23 predicted proteins | sample IncBWC12MmetaG_FD_160121 | JGI IMG/M metagenome (GOLD analysis project Ga0210394, IMG submission 160121) | Forest soil microbial communities from Barre Woods Harvard Forest LTER site, Petersham, Massachusetts, United States - Inc-BW-C-12-M | ecosystem: Environmental > Terrestrial > Soil >... | reverse complement strand
AGCAATTCACGACGCGTGTCGGCAAAACTTGCCGGCAGGTTATGCACCGCAACCGCTCGCAAGGCGTCTCCCTCTGCGAGCCACAGCGTCGCGAATTTGGCTTCGCAAATGCGCGTTGCATTTTCCAGGATCGCCTCGAACACCGGCTCAAGCTCGCCGGGCGAAGAGCTGATGACGCGCAACACATCTGCCGTGGCCGTCTGCTGCTCCAGCGATTGCCGCAATTCGTTGAGCAGCCGCGTGTTCTCGATGGCGATGACGGCTTGGGCGGCGAAATTTTTCACCAGCTCGATCTGTTTGTCAGTGAACGGGCGAACTTCCTGACGGTAGATGCTGATGACGCCGGCCACTTCACCTTCCCTGAGCATGGGGACGATGAGCAACGTCCGCGCGCCGGCCAGATCGACCATCGCAATATAGGATCGGTCTTTTTCGAGGTAACCGGCCTCCGTTCTCATGTCGGCGATGTGCAGCACGTGCTTGGTCGCTGCGACACGTCCAAGCGCATGATTCGGGCCGGGGCGGACGATTGGTTCGCGCCTCCGCAACTCGGCAAATCCCGGCGGCACGTTGTACATCCCGACGACCGGGAAGCCACCGCCTTCCTTGAGATTGAGCATGCCGAAATTCGCCTCGCAAAGCCGGGTCCCGTTTTCCAGTATTGTCTGGAACACCGGGCCAAGCTCGCTGGGTGAGCTCGATATGACGCTCAAGACTTCCGATGTCGCCGTCTGCTGTTCGAGCGACTCGGTAAGATCGGCTGTGCGCTGCCGCAATTCGTTGAGCAGTCGGGTGTTCTCGATGGCGATGACGGCCTGGGCGGCGAAGTTCTTCAGCAGTTCGATCTGCTTGTCGGTGAACGGGCGAACTTCCTGGCGGTAGATGATAATTGCGCCGACCAGTTCATTTTCCTTGAGCATCGGGACGATGATTTGCGTTCGGGCGCCCGCGAGCCTTGCTGCGATGCCGGGTATTGCAGAATTAGCCTCATCGGCCGTGTGACTCACACTTTTGGTGAGCATGACGCGTTCGAGTTGGCCGCCCGGCGTGGGTTGAAAAGGTCCACGCTGCCGGTTGAATTCGACATATTCGGGCGGCGCTCCAACCTCCGCTGCGAAGTGGAAGGCGCCGCCATCAAACCGGTACAGCACGCCAAGTTCGGCCTCGCATATGCGCGTAGCGTTTTTCAGCATGGCTTGAAATACCGGCTCCAATTCGCCCGGCGACGAACTGATAATGCGCAGCACGTCCGCGGTCGCTGTCTGCTGCTCCAGCGACTCGGTGAGGTCGTCGGTGCGCTGTCGCAATTCGTTGAGCAGCCGCGTGTTCTCGATGGCGATGACGGCCTGAGCGGCGAAGTTCTGCACCAGGGCAATCTGCTTGTCGGTGAAGGCGCGCACCTCCTGGCGAAAGATGCCCATAATGCCCAAAACTTCGTTATCTTTGAGCAAGGGTACGGTGACAATGGTGCGGGCATCGGCAAATTTGGCGAGCGGGTCGTTCGGGTCATCGGTCTGGAGATCAGTAATGTGCAGAGCCTGCTTTGTGGCCATGACACGCAAAAGGGAGCTGGAAGCGGCGGTAGACACAACAGGCGTCTCGCTATTGAATTTCGCAAAGCTTGGCGGTGCGTTATGAATGGCGACTCGCCTTAATCGATCACCGTCGCGAAGCAACATGGACCCGAACTTGGCCTCGCAGATGCGCGTAGCGTTCTCCAGCATCGCCTGGAACACCGGCTCCAGCTCGCCGGGCGACGAGCTGATGACGCGCAGCACGTCCGCCGTCGCCGTCTGCTGCTCCAGCGATTGCCGCAATTCGTTGAGAAGCCGGGTGTTCTCGATGGCGATGACGGCCTGGGCGGCAAAATTCTGCACCAACTCGATCTGCTTGTCGGTGAACGGGCGAACCTCCTGGCGGTAGACACTGAACTCGCCGACCAACTCTTGCTCTTTGAGCATCGGCACGACGAGAAGAGTTCGCACTCCGGCCAACTCGACAAACCGAGTGACCGAGGGATCGCCCTCCTTGTAAATCTGCTCCTCGGCCATGTCGGCAATGTGGACCAACCGCTTGGTCGCAGCCACGCGCGCCGGCGGCGCCAACGGGCTCGGATGCATCACCGGCGAGCGCCGCCGGGCCTCCGCATAGGCGGGCGGCGCATTGTGCATGGCCACCATGCGGAAGCCACCATCTTCGCAAAGTTGCAGCACGCCGAATTTGGCTTCGCAGATGCGCGTCGCATTCTCCAGCATGGCATTGAAGACCGGCTCCAGCTCGCCGGGTGACGAACTGATGACGCGCAGCACGTCCGCCGTCGCGGTCTGCTGCTCCAGCGATTGCCGCAGCTCGTTGAGCAGCCGCGTGTTCTCGATGGCGATGACGGCTTGAGCCGCAAAATTCTGCACCAGCGCGATCTGCTTGTCGGAGAACGGCCGCACCTGCTGGCGATAGATGCCAATGATGCCAATGAGCTCGTTTTCCTTGAGCATGGGGACCATGAGGAGCGTGCGCGCCCCGGTCAGGTCGACCAGCACCTTGAACGACGCGTCACCGCCGACGTAGGCCTCATTGGCGCGGGTATCGACGATGTGTTGCGCCTGATGTGTTGTAACGATGTGCTGCAGCGGATTGTGCGGTCCGAAATGCAGCAGCGGATCGCGCCGCCGCAGCTCAATCCACTCCGGTACGTCGCCGTGCATCGCCGAAACCCGGAATGTGGCGCCGTCGTAGAGCAGCAGATTGCCGAATTTCGCTTCGCAGATGCGGGTCGCATTCTCCAACATTGCCTGGAACACCGGCTCCAGCTCGCCGGGCGACGAACTGATGACGCGCAGCACGTCCGCCGTCGCGGTCTGCTGTTCGAGCGATTCGGTGAGCTCGCGCGTGCGCTGTTGCTCGGCCTCGAACAGCCGCACGTTTTCCAGGGCGATGACGGCCTGGTCGGCGAAGGTGGCGACCAGTTCGATCTGCTTTGCGGTAAAGCGCTCGATCCGGCTGCGCATCAGCACCAAGACCCCGACCGGCCGGCCTTCACGCAGCAATGGCACGCCGAGCGTGGTGTGGATGTTTTCGAATCCAGGAACGTTGGTCATCCTGAACTCGGGATCGCCTTTGGTGTCTTCGATTTGGATGGCCTTGCACTCGACCATGACGCGGCCGATGGTCGACCCCCGATCCGGCTTGGCCGCAACCGGATGCTCGATCATGTATCGGTGCTGTTCCGCCGTGTAACCGAAGCTGGCGACATGATGGAAAGATTCACCGCGCGCCAGCCGGAATGACGCCCTGTCGGCACGGCAGAGCCGGGCCGCCGACTCGATCAGCGTTTCGAGCACCACCTGCAGATCGAACGTCGAGCGGCTGATGACCTTGAGCACGTCGGCAGTCGCAGTCTGCTGATCCAGGGATTCGGTGAGATCATCGGTGCGCTGGCGCAATTCGTTGAGCAGCCGCGTATTCTCGATGGCGATGACCGCCTGGGCGGCGAAGTTCTTCACCAGCTCGATCTGCTTGTCGGTGAAGGGACGAACCTCTTGACGGTAGATATTGAACGCGCCGATCACCTCGTTGTCTTTGAGCATGGGGACGACGAGGACGGTACGTACCCCGGCAAGCTCGACGAAGATGACCGCTGACGGATCTCGTTCCTGATAGCTCACGTCCTCGGCCGCGTTGAAAATGTGAAGCGGCTGTTTTGTGTCGGCCACGCGCGCAATTGCGGTCAATGGGCCGGGACGGAATACCGGCTCTCGCTGCCGCAGCTCGGTAAAGGCCGGCGGTGTATTGTGCATAGCACCGATGCGCCACGCATCACCTTCCCGGAGTGTCAAGATGCCGAAATTGGCTTGGCAGATGCGCGTCGCATTCTCCAGCATAGCCCGGAATACTGGCTCCAGCTCGCCGGGCGACGAACTGATGACCCGCAGCACATCCGCGGTAGCAGTCTGCTGCTCCAGCGACTGTCGCAATTCGTTGAGCAGCCGCGTATTCTCGATGGCGATCACCGCCTGCGCGGCGAAATTCTGAACCAATTCGATCTGCTTGTCGGTAAAGAGACGCGCTTCCTGGCGGAAAATATTGATCGCGCCGACCAGCGCATTGTCCTTGAGCAAGGGCACGCCGATGAAGGCGCGTGCGCCGCCGAACTTGAAGGCAGCAATCGTGTCCTTATTGTCGGGGTCGGACGAGGTCTGAAACACTTTTTTCGTCCGCATCAGCCAGCCGAGCGGCTGCTGTGGATCGGGGGCGAAGGCGCCGCGCTTCCTGACGAAGGCCTCGAATTTCGGCGACGCGCTCGCAATGGCAGCGGGGCGGAATTTGTCGCCTTCGCAAAGATACAATATCCCGAACTTGGCGTCGCAAAGCCGCGTCGCATTCGTCAGCATCGATTGAAACACCGGCTCGAGATCGCCGGGCGACGTGCTGATGATTTTCAGGACTTCCGACGTCGCGGTCTGCCGTTCCAACGATTCGCTGAGATCGTTCGTCCGCCGGCGCAGCTCGTTGAGCAACCGCGCGTTCTCGATGGCGATGACAGCCTGCGCGGCGAAATTCTCCACCAGCGCGATCTGCTTGTCGGTGAAGCGACAAACTTCCCGGCGTTGCATTGCGATCGCGCCGATCAGCTTGCCGTCTTGGAGCATCGGAACCGACAGCAGGCTGCGATAGCCGCCGAGCTTTGCGGCGGTAACGAACAGCGACTCGCCACGGCGATAGGCTTTCTCCTTCGTGATATCGGGGAAATGAACCGGCCGTTTTGTGCGCACGACGCGGTCGAGCGCAGTGCCCGGCCCAGGTTGGATCGGCCCACGCATGCGCAGCTTGACGTAAGCTGCGGGAGCGTTGTGCGTTGCGGCGGTTCGAAACGAACTGCCGTCGTAAAGGTAGAGCGTTCCGAACTTCGCGCCGCTGAGACGGGTTGCGTTCGCCAGAATAACGTCGAATGCCTGATTCAAATCGCCCGGTGACGCGCTGATGACTTGCAGCACCTCCGACGTCGCGGCCTGCTGCTGCAAGGCCTCGTTCAACTCCTGCCTAATGCGCTCGATCTGCTCTTGCTGATCGGCAGCGGCAAAGCGAGGCTGAGATTTGGGTTTAGCGACGGCCAAACGCTGGCGGCCGCTCGCCTTTGGGCGCCGCGAGTCCGCTGCCTTGCCACCAGCCTTGCCACGCCGTTTCATCGGGCCACCATGGCTTGAACCCGCGCCGATCATACGCAACGGGGCGTCGCGCCGCCACGGCGATACTGACGCCGCGGGATCGATCTTGCGGCGATTTACCGCGCGTTTCGACGCCTTCGCAGTGACGGCCGTCACAACGGCCGGTCGTGACAGCGCTCGGCGGGCAGCTGTCGGCAAGCCGGAAACCGGCTGTCGGAGGCAACCGATTTGCGCGATAATGCCGCTTCGCCTACGGGCGACGAAAAAAGCAACAAAGGCCGTTCGCGCGCCGCAAGCGCATGAACGTCAAGCCCAGGGAGGAGTCCTATGGTCGCCTTGACCGTCAACGGACAACGGCACGAGGTCGATGCCGCGCCCGACACGCCGCTGCTTTGGGTGTTGCGCGAACATCTCAAACTCACCGGCACCAAATTCGGCTGCGGCATCGCCGCCTGCGGCGCCTGCACGGTGCATATCGAGGGCGAGGCGGTGCGCTCGTGCGCGATGCCGCTGTCGCTGGTCGCGGGAAAGTCCGTGACCACCATCGAAGGACTGTCGGCCGACGGCAGCCATCCGCTGCAAAAGGCCTGGATTGCCGAGCAGGTGCCGCAATGCGGCTACTGTCAGTCCGGCCAGATCATGCAGGCGGCGACGCTGCTCACGGTCAACAAAAATCCGTCACGCGACGACATCGTCGAGCACATGGACGGCAATATCTGCCGCTGCGGCACTTATCTGAAGATCATCAGCGCCATCGCGCGCGCGGCGCGGGAGGGCTGAGCCATGAATCAGCACAGCAAGATCGTGAACCGCCGCAATTTCCTCAAAACCACCGCCGGGCTGAGCCTGGCGCTGACGATCGCGCCCGATGCGCTCTCCTTCATCGATGACGCCTTCGCTGACACGCCTGTGGCCTACACGCCGAATGTCTGGCTGACGATCGCACCCGACGGCATCATCACCATGGTGGCGCCGGCGGCCGAGATGGGCCAAGGCTCGTTCACCAGCCTGCCGGTCATCATCGCCGAAGAGCTCGATGCCGACTGGAGCAAGGTCAGGCCGGTGTTTCCGACGGAGTGGGACGACAAGAAATTCGGCAATCCGGGATATAATTACACCTTCCAGACTTCGGCGAGCGCGTCGGTGACCGGCTACTTCACGTCACTGCGCTTGGCCGGCGCGCAGGCGCGCCGCATCTTGCTCGATGCGGTGGCGGCAAAATGGGCGGTGCCTGTCGGCGAGCTTTCGACCGAGCCGAGCGTCGTCGTGCACAAGGCGTCGGGGCGGCGCATCGGCTATGGCGAGATCGCCGCGTTCGCGAGCGCGCCCGCCGAATTGCCGAAGATCGCCGAAAGCGACCTCAAGCCGACAGCAAGCTTCCGGCTCATCGGCAAGGACATCGCAAGGGTCGACGTGCCGCTGAAAGTCAAAGGCGCGGCCACATACGGCATGGATGTGCAGGTTCCGGGCATGGTCTATGCCGCGGTGCTGCAATCGCCCTATCCCGGCGGCGCGCCGCTCGACGTCGACGACAGCCGCGCGCGCAAAGTGCCGGGCGTCACCGACATCGTGAAACTACCCGAAGGCGTCGGCGTCATCGGCACGACGGTCGAAGGAACGCAAGCGGCCAAGAACCTTTTGAAGGTGACCTGGGGCGACGCGCCGGGCGCGCATCTCGACAGCGAGCAGGCGCTCGAGGATTTTGCGGCAATAGGCCGCGACAAGACTCGCGACGGCGTGGCTTACGAGAACAAGGGCGACGCCAAGGCGGCGCTGGCTGGCGCCAAGCGCGTGTTCCGCGGCGAATATCGCACGCGCTACGTCTACCACGCGCAGATGGAGCCGATGAACGCGACCGCCGCGGTGGCCGCCGACGGCAAATCGGCCGAGCTGTGGGTCGGCACCCAGGCGGCGACCAGCCTCCTTAACGGCGTCGCCCGCATCCTGCAGACCGAACGCTCGAAAATCGCGCTGCACCAGCAATTCCTCGGCGGCGGATTCGGCCGGCGCGGCAACCACGAGGCCGTCTACGACGCGGTTCGCCTGTCGAAGGCGGTCGGCCTGCCGGTGAAGTTGATCTGGACGCGCGAAGACGACATCACCTTTGGCAAATTCCGCCCGGCGACCGCGCACCACATCGAAGCCGGTTTCGACGACAACGGCAAGCTCGTGGCCTGGCATCACCGTGTCGTTGCCGAATCCGTCTTGGCCTACGTCTCCGGCGATCCAAAACCGCGGCAGGACCGCATCGTGATGAAGGGCTCGCCAATCCCGCAATATCCGATCCCCAACAAGCTCGCCGAGCACGTCATCGAGAACCGCGGCGCGCGGCTGTCGCCGTGGCGCGGCGTCGGCAACGGCCACAACGCCTTCGCCATCGAGAGCTTCGTCGACGACATCGCCAAGGATTTGGGCAAAGACCCGGTGGCGTTCCGCCTAGAGCTCACCGACGGCGTGCCGCGCATGCAGCATCTCCTGCATGTGGTTTCCGAGATGTCGGACTGGGCGCGCAAGCGCGACGGCACTGCGCTCGGCGTCGGCACCATGGTGAAGGACGACACGCTTGCGGCCGGCGTCGCCGAGGTCTCGCTCGATCGCAAGACCGGCAAGATCAAGGTGCTCAACTTCTGGGCAGCCCTCGACGCCGGCATCGCGGTGCAACCGCGCAATCTCGCGGCGCAGACCGAGGGCAGCATCGTCTATGCGCTGGGCTCGGTGCTGCGCGAAAAGATCACCATCCAGGACGGCCGCGTGCTGCAGTCGAACTACAGCGACTACGAAGTCGTGCGCATGTCCGATGTGCCGCATATCGAGATCAAGGTGGTCTCGACCGACAACCATCCGACCGGCGGCGGCGAGGAAGGCGTGCCGCTGGTTGCTTGCGCGGTCGGCAACGCCATCGCAGCCCTCACCGGCGTGCGCTTGCACGAGCTGCCGTTCTCGCCCGATCGCGTGCGTGGGGCGCTCGGCGCGTAGCGCTACGCCACACGATCGCGGTGGGAAATTTCGACGACGCGAGCGCGCGCGGCGAGCTCGTCGACCAGCGCATCGGCCTTGGCCTTGTTCGCCGCGTCGAGATTGGCGTCCCATTCGTCGAGCAGATAGACCTGCGCACGGGTCTCATTGACAATCTCTTCGAGCGATTTAAGCTGCAGCTCGCCCGAGGAGTAACCGAGCTTCTTGTGCATTGCATCGGCGACGACGACCACTTCGTCCTCGTCTTCGTCATCGCCCTCAACGTCGACCGGGACAACGCCGCCGGTGAACTTGAACGCCAGCCGGTCGGTGGTCGGCCAGTAATAGGCGCGTTTCCTCATCTCGGTCTTCAGGCTGGCCAGCAGCGATGACTTTCCCGAACCGTTGCCGCCGCGGACATTGACGCGGCCAGTCGGGTGCGCCAGCGCGATCTGCAATGCGTCGCCGACCGACGACACCACGTTGGCGCCGTCGCCTTCCCGCAATACCAGCCGGTCGAATTTGATGCGCTTGTCGAAATCCGGATCCGGCTCGGGCAGCATGTTGGCGGCGACGCCGCCGAACCGCGTCCAGATGGCGATGAAATCGTTCCAGCCCGAGGCCAGCAGGTGCAGCTCGTAGGTCATCTCGATCTGCCGCGGCAGCGTCGTGGCGAGCCCGACCAACAGCGCGGTGTTGCCGACATTTTGCACCGCGACCACGGTGACGGTTGCGAACACGATGGCAAGGCTGACGATGCCGCTCATCGCGCTCATGCCTTCGCGCGCCACGATGGCGCGGACCTGCGCGGTCAGGCCTTCGCGCAGCCGGCTCTTGAAGCCTGAGAGCCACAGTCGAAGATTATAGCTGTTGCCGCTGAACACGTTGTCCCACGCGGTATAGCCCTGCGCGGTGATGCGGTTGTTCATGCGCTGGTTTTCCAGATAAGTGTGCGCGATCGGCTTCTGCAGCACCCATTGCATCAACAACAGCACGCCGAAGGCGCCGACATAGGCGAACGGCAGGCTGATGTCGATTTCCGCGCCCAGCACGATGGAATTGAAGACCAGGCCGAGAAACAGCTTGAGCGCGAATTCGAGCTCGTACATGACGTTGAAGAAGCACTGGAACGTCTCGCCGGTGAGGAACGGCTCGACCTGCTCGCGCGCCGGCTTGTCGCCGAACAGCTTGACCTTGCCGCGGTTTTCCCGTGCGAAGCGCAGCATGAATTTGCCGAAGCCGCGGTAGCCGGCCCGCTCGGCAAACACCCAGCTGATCACGCCGACCACGTAGGAGGCCGATTGCGCGGTGAGGATCCAGATCAGATCGCCGGCCAGGAAATGGCCGACGGCGACCTTCTGTCCGGCATTGATGACGAACCACGTCGTCGCCGCGGCCAGCATGGCCTCGACCACCATCAGGACGATCATCACGAACAGCGACGGGCTGAGCAAAAAGCTCGCCAGTTCGAGGCGTGAAATTTGTTTTCCTGCCATGGCGTTCCCGGAACGAGGATGCGGAGAGCGTAGCGTCTTTGAGTCGATTGGTCAGTCTAACGACATCGGGATGGGAAATTAAGTGCGGGCATAGAGCGCGTCAGCGCAAATTCGCTCGCTTCATCAAGGACTTTCTGGCACCGATCGAGGTTTGCCGGCAGCCCGGTACCCGTTCGCCTGCACGGGCGCGGCCCTACCTCACGCTTTCGCCGCATGGAGTCGCGCCACCTCGGCTTCCAGCTTGCTGATATTTTCAAACAGCCGCGCCGTGGCCAAGCGCAGGAAGTAGAAGCCGAAGGTCGGATTCTGGTAGTAGAGCTGCTCGACCTGCTTATAGGTGATCGACAGCGCTTCGCCCTCCTCGATGCATTCGAGCGTCGCGGTGCGTCGGTTGTCGGGCGCCAGCATCCCAAGTTCGCCGACGACCTGCCCGGGTTTCAGCTCGATGCCGAGTTCGAGTAGACGGTAGCGTCCCGTCACCGTGCAGAACATCTCATTCGCCGGTTCGCCCTTGGCGAACAGGATGTCTCCCTTCTTGAAGTGACGTCCGGTCATGAAAGGCTTAAGCCAATCCATCGAGGTGTTGCCGCGAACCGACTCGCGTACGTTCCTTATGAGGGCGACCATCTGGTAAAGACGATAGCCGTTGACCGGCAACGTTATGGCTTGCAGGGCCAGCAGGACATAGGTGTGCGTCACGGCGTAGGAAAAGATCAGAAAGCAGTTGGCGACGATGGAAAGGATGCGCAGCGGCACCATCGTCTTCGACGAGGCGGTCGCTACGATGAAGAGCGCAGCACAGGCGTTGAAAAGCTCATTCCAATGCATGAATTGCATAGTCACCCTCCACCACCTGCCTGCGCTGCAATTGCGACGCGGCAGCGGCACATTCTCAATGGCCGGCAACCCGCCGTTAACAGTACCAATGGCCTCACTGGCAGGGACCCTACGCCCCGCCCATGCGACAAATACGACTGGCCGTTCTTATGGCCACGGCATAATTTATTGGCCTGAATGGGTCGAGAACCACACCCCTCATGGCCACTGAAAGGGCCCGCGTGAAGCCGCCGATCGCCCTTACGAATCTCGCGCATTATACCGCGCCGCTTCGCCGTTTCGGGGCATCGTCGCTTGGCCGTCTATTCGTGCTGGCCATCGGGATGGCCGCCATGACGGCGTTTACGATATCGGATTTGCAGAAGTCAGCCAGCTTCTGGCTGAGCGCCTGTCTGTGGTGCTGTCTCGCATATTTTGCCGTCGAGGGCTATGTCCGCGCCCAGGCTGCACTCCAAGCCGGTAAAACCAGAAACTATCTGCTCTCGGCTTCGGGGATCGTGGACCTGGTCGCGATTTTTGCGGTCCCTATTGCGCTCGCCTGCGGTGTCGCGCAGCCGACGGCATGGCTATGGGCGTCACTATGGGTGCTCAAGCTGGCGCAGAATTCACCCGGCTTCGCTCAGCTCGCGCGCGTGTTCTTGCTCGAGGCGCGGCCGCTCGCCAGCGTCTTGGCGCTGTTCCTGATCGTGCTGTTCCTCTCTTCCGCCGCCATGCATGTGCTGGAGCGCGACGAGCAGCCCGCGGCGTTCGGCTCGTTGCCGCAGGCGCTGTGGTGGGCGGTGGTGACATTGACCACGACCGGATATGGCGACGAGGTGCCGCGCACTCATTTAGGCCACCTGCTCGGCGCCTTCGTCATGATCTGCGGCATCGCCACTTTCGGATTGTGGACCGGTATTCTGGCCACCGGTTTTGCCGCCGAAAGCCGGCGGCGCAATTTCATCCAGACCTGGGATCTCGTCAGCAAGGTGCCGTTTTTCCAGACGCTCGACCCGTCGGCGATTGCCGAGATCACCCACATGCTGAGGCGGCTCGAAGTGCCAGCGAGGACCGCGGTGATCCGCCGCGGTCGAGCCGGCGATTGCATGTATTTCATCGCCGACGGCGAAGTCGAAGTCGACGTCAAACCGACGCCGGTTCGGCTGGCGACGGGATCGTTCTTCGGCGAGCTTGCCTTGCTCGGCGATTCGGTTCGCAGCGCCAATGTGGTGACGACGCAGCCGTCGACGCTCCTGATCCTCGATCTCGCTGATTTCCGTACGCTCACCGCGCATCATCCCGAATTGGCGCGCGCCATCGATGCCGAGGGCAAGCGGCGCATGAGCGAGAACCAGCGGCTGCGCGAGCTGCAGATGCAGAACGGCGTGTTACCGTCCTGATCGGGGCGCCTTCGCTCAATCGTATAGCGGATCGGCGATCAGACTTGACGCTGCGCCGGATTGACCGATCAACGCCGGCGCGCCGAGCAGCACCGTCTGGCCGTCGACTGCAAGCGCCGCCTGCACCGACACCAGCGCGCCCGGCAGCGGCCGATGTCCTTCGCCGAGGCGCGACCCGATCAGGGGGTCGAGCGGCTGCGCCATGCGGCAGCCTTCCACCAGCCAGGAACGAAAGCCGGCAAACCCGCCATCGCTCGGCAGCAATGCGATAGCTTGCGCAAAGCGTGCTGCTGCCTCCTCCGCGATCGCGCCTTCGCACATCGAGCGGACAAGACGGACCCACGTTCCCTTGTAGGCGACCGTGGCGCGCAGCGCGAAGCTCTTGCCCGGCACCACTTCGCCTTCGATTCGTTTGAACCGGGCGTCCCGTTCCAGATCGGGAGCCGCAGCAACGTAGATTTCTTCCGCCCCAAGCCGGCGCGCTTCGCTCTCGACGGCGGCGATCATGGCGTTGAGATTTTCGACTTCGGCGGCGGCAAGCGCGTGATGACCGATCGCGGCGGCTTTTGTCGCCAGAGCGATTTCCGCCGGATCGGCAACGCCGCGTAACGCCGTGAACAGCGCGCTCGCATCGTGCAAGGTGAGTTTTGGGCCGCCCTCGCGCAAATCTTCCGCGATGCCGGCGGGTAGTCCGTCGAAATCGACAACGCCAACGGCGGCTTCGGCTCGTGTCGCGGCAATCTGCTGCGCGGCCTTCAACCCGATGCGCGGCGTATGCAAAACGTCGGCGACGCGACTGACCCGCTCGATCCAGGGCTTGACGCGGAAGCTTAACGCCGCGACCAGATAAGGTCCGCGCTCCCGCGGCACGACCAGCACCGCTTCCGACCAATACGGCACGAAGCCGGCGAGCCACGACACGCCGGCCGGCCGCGTATTGTTGGTATAGATGACGAGCGCATCGAGCTGCACCGCCTGCATCGCCGCGCGCACGCGATCGAGCCGCGCGTCGAACACGGCATCGGGCAATTCGACAACAGAGCGGGCGATCAGGCCGCGGCGCATTGCTTTTGCTTCTTCCCGCTCACGCGGCGACTTCGAACAATTGGCGCGGCGTCTTGCACAGCACCTCAGCGCCGTTGTCGGTGACGACGATGGCATCGCCGAGCACGATATAGCCGGCGTCGGGATGATAGGTGTTGGGATGCACGATCAGCGTCATGCCCGGCTCCAGCACGGTGTCGACGTCTTCCAGGATGTGCGGCTTGGAATCGGCGAACAGGCCCATGCCGTGGCCGCGCACCCGCGTCCATTGGCTGGTGGTGTATTCGCCGAGCCCGTATTTGCGGAACACGTCGTTCTCGGCTTTCGCCACGTCGGCGGCGCGCACGCCTGGCCGCACCGCGGCGATGCCGGCCTCCAGCGCTTCGACGAAGACGCCAAAGGCGCGGCGCTGTGCTTCGGTCGCTTTACCGACCACCAGGGTGCGACAGATCTGGGCGAAATAGCCTTCGACCGCAGGCGTCAGTTCGGTCGTGACCAGATCGCCGGCGGCGATGCGGCGCTCGGACGGCGGTGTCATGCCGAACACATCCTTGCCGCCGGAACCGATGATCATGAAATTGTCCGGGCAGCCTTTGCGGCGCAGATGCGCTTCGATATCGGCAACGATTTCATATTGCCGCCGGCCCGGCCGCACCGCGCGCAAAAATTCGACATAGGCTTCGTCGGCAATCTGCGCGGCGCGACGCACCGCCGCGATCTCGCCCGCGCTCTTGTGCATCAGCAGCCGGTCGACCAGCGCGGTCGCATCATCGAGCTTGAAATTTTGCGTCGCGTCGGCGAGCCAGCGTGGCAGGAAACGCCGCGGCGCGGCGGCGATGTGCGCGTTGGCGACACGGTCGAGCCGCGCGCCGACTGCGCGCGCAATGTCCGGCGCAAGATGCACCTTCACCTGCGGCGTTTCGAGCTCGGCGCGCTCGGCGTCGGTGGCGCTGTCGAGGAACAGTTCGACCTCGCCGTCGGCTGCGATTAGCGCGATGCCGTGACCTTCGAGAATGCCGAAATCGGCGCCGTAGCGCAGGTAATCGCCCTGCCAGGCATTGCCATAGAGCACCATGTGGCCGATGCCGGCCTCGCGCATGGCGGCCGTTAGGCGCCGGCGCCGTTCTTCCGCAAGCATAGTACCAGCAAGCATGGTGCCAGAAGGAGCGGCCACCGAATTACCCGACATACTTACGCCAATCCGTCCGCTGCCCTCGGCACTGCCGCGGCATGACTATACCAGCCTCCCGCACGGCCGTGCGAGGGGTCCAACTGTCGCCGGAATCCGGCCCGATGCTGCTGGACAAGTCGTTTTCGCGCACTGCAAGATCGCCGACACCCAAGAATTGCGCCAAATCCATCGAGCTTCCCGAATGCCCTGCCCCAAGATCGCGCTGACGATGCTCATCCTGGGCAGCATTACGATTTTGGGCACGGACGCGCGCGCGCAAGCCGATGCGCCGGGGCCGGCCCGCTTGGCGCAAGCGCCGACACAGCCGGCGCCGCCTGCCACCCCACCGTCGCCGCCAGCCACCACCCAACCTGCCGCGCAGACTTCGCCGCAAACCCCGGATCCGGTCGGCAGCGTCGCCACGCTGCAAGGCACCGCGTCGGTCACCCGCAACAACGCGACGAGCGCGCTACAGCTGCGCGACACGGTCTACAAGAACGATGTGCTGCAGACTAACACCGACGGCACGCTTGGCATCACCTTCGACGACGAGACCACATTCACGCTCAAACCGAACACACGGCTTGCGGTGGACGAGTTCATCTATCAGCAGGGCGGCACCGACAACGCCGCCGTGTTCAACGTGTTGCGCGGCACCGCGGCCTTCGTCGCCGCCGAGGTGGCCCATACCGGTGACATGAAGATCACGACTCCGAGTTCGACGCTCGGCATTCGCGGCACCACCGGCCTGGTCGAAGTGCCGGAAGGCGGCACGACCGGCGGTCAGGTTTCCATCAAGCTTTATCCCGATGCCGATGGCCGGGTCGGCCGCATCGAAGTGTTCGGCCGCGATGGCGCGCAGCTCGGCATCCTGTCGCGCGGCGCCACCGGCTTTGCGATCCGGCCCGGCGCAGGCGGCCGCTTCACCGCCGCGCCCCTGCAAATTTCGCGAGAGGAAGCGGAGCGCGACCGCACCTTCGTGCGCCAGACGTTCGCGGCGCGGACCGTCGGTCGCCAGATCAATCAGCAACGTCCCACGTTCCAGCGGCAACGCAATCAGCTGCGGCCCAATCAACCCAATCAGCAACGGCCCGGTCAGTTGCCGGGACGCGAGCAGCGGCCTGGGTTGCAGCAACAGCGACCTGAGCAGCGGACGGTGCCAGGCGGACAGCCGTTGCCGTCGCCCGGACAACGGTCGCCATTACAACAGCAACCCGGCGCTCGGCCGACGCAGCAACAACCCGGCGCGCCCGCAACGCCGCAACAACAGCAACCGGGCGCGAAGCCTACGCAGCAGCAGCCAGGCGTGGTGCCGCCCGGCGGTCGACCAAATGCGCCGACATTGCAGCAACAGCCCGGCGTGCGGCCGACGCTGCAGCGGCCGTCACAGCCGGGTCCACAACGCGCGCCCGCCGGACCGCGCAAGCCGGCAAAGAAAAACGAAGGCCGTTAGCGCGCCGATGAATCGGTGCGCTTGCTGTCGAAGCGGACGGCGGCGCCGGACGCGGCAAGGCTGATACCGATCAGCACGAAAATGCTGCCGGTGCCGACCGCAACCGCAACCAGGCTCGCCACAATCGGAATGATCGATTGGCCGATGCGGCTCGCCATGGTGCGCAGCGAATTCGCCGTGCCGATGGCGCCGCCGCTGGCGATGGCAAGCACGCCGGCGATACTGGCAGTGATCGAGATGCTCAGCGCGAACCCGGCGACCGCAATGGCGGCGTACAATGCCGGCAGCGGCAAAGGAAAAGCCAAGAGCGCATAGGCAATGGCGCTGACGAACGTGCTGGCCAGCGTGAGCGGGATGCGGCCAAAGGCAACATGAAGCCGCGCATAGATCAGCCGCGACAGCATCGAGGCGACCGCGCGGATGGCGAGCAGCGTGCCGACGGCGTCGACGCTCAGGCCGCGCTCGGAGCCGAGTAGCGGCAGATAGACGACAATGAGGTCCTGCGCCACAACGGTGACGACGCTGACCACTATGATCGTGGTCAGGCCGGGAGCGAACAGCAGCTCGCGCAGCGGCACCTTGGCGCGATCGACCGGCAATTTATGCGCGCCGGTGGATTGGGTCAGGAGAGCGAAGGCCGCGGTCAAGACCGCGCCGCCGAGACCAATGGCAAACAGAAGCTGCGTCGGCGGCACGCTGGCCGAGCCGCCGGCCAGCGCGATGATATAGGGCCCAACGCCCTGCCCAGCCGCATTGGCGACCATGTAATTGCCGATGGCGCGTTCCATGGCGCCCGGCCCGGTACCGCACCGCGTGCATTGAATCTGCTGGCTGACCACGAACAAAAGATGCGCCGTGCCGATGATCGCGGTCGCGACCAGAATTCCCGCCAGGTTGGGGAACAACACGAAACCGGCGCAGCCGACGATCAAGAGACCGGCGCCGATCCAGGTGGTGACGGCATCAAAGCCGCGATCGACAAAGCGCCCCAACGGCACGCCGATCCCGATCGGCAGCACGGCATAGACCGCGGTGATGACGCCGACCCAGACCACCGACAGGTCGAGCTCGACGGCGCGATAGGTCGTAGCGACGCGGACGATGGTGATGACCACCTGCTCGGTGAAGGCGGTGGAGAGGATGGCAAAGAGCAGGCGGTAGTTCATTCCGGGTGAAGCGCCGTTACGCCAGGCGTTTGTTTTTTGTGAAATCGTAATCGGCGGCGTGTTCGGATTGGTAGATCTGCACGCGGTGCGATCTGTCGTAACCCGGATCGAACACCTTCTTGAGAAACGCCAGTTGAAACGCCCACCCCGCCTCGGCCGCGTCGCGGCGATAACGGCCCGGCATGGTGTCGTTGAGCCAACCGTGCGGCGCGCCGGGATAGACCTTGATCGTGTAGGTCTTGTCGTGGCGATCAAAACTGTCGCGCAGCCGCCGCACATCGGCGAGCGAGATCACATGGTCGGCCTCGCCGAAAATGCCGAGCACCGGGCAACCGACGCGCGCAATCACGTCATCGAACGATTTTGGAAATTGCTCGTTGACCTTCCATTCCTTGTCGCCGGCCGCACCGTACCAGATCAGCGCCGCGGCGATCGGATGCGCGGCGGCGTAAACCAGCGGATGGCGGCCGGTCTGGCAGACGCCTTTGACGGCGATCTTGCCGCGATCGACTTGCGGCAGCTTCTCAAGCTCGGCAATCGCGGCGGCAATGTACTCGTTCGATTCGGCGTCCTTGATCGGATAACCGACGTCGCCGCGATGCAAGGCGTCCTGATCCGGATGCTGGTAAAAGAAATCCGGCGCGATACAGAGAAAACCGTCGCGGGCGAAACGCTCGGCAAGGTCGCAGGTGTGCTTCACCAGGCCGTAGCGTTCGTGCATCAGCACGATGGCCGGGATTTTTTCGCCGGCGCCGCCGGCCGGCATGGCGAGAAACGCCGGCAGGCCACCGACGCAGTGAATGGTTTTTGTGACGATTTCAGGCACGAATGACTCCTTACAGACCCGCAGCGAATGCGGCGGCAAGCTTGCGGCACGCTGCAGCATCATCGAGCGCCGCGCTAGCGATTTGCAGCCATTCGGCGGCGCCATCGTGGCCGACCAGCGGATCGAGCACGCGGTGCGCCTTGGCGAAGACACCGGCTTGGTCGAGTGGATGCTCGGGATCGCCGATGGCCTCGACGATACGCTGCTGGTGGATTTCGCCGTTGGCCTCGACATCCACTTCCGCAGGCCAATGTTGCGGATAGTAGGCGTCGAGCCTTACGTCGGCAGCGATCTCCACCTTGGCGGCGAACTGGGTCACGTCGGTATCGGCATTCGCCGCGCTGCGATCGACATCGTAAAGGCGCTCCGCATCCAGCGCGGCGAGCGCAATCTGATGGGCGACGCTCACCATGGTCGATTGCCGCGCGCCGGGCTCGGCGCGGGTTGCGATCATGCCGACATAGGCCGGCGGCACGCGCACCCGCACTTTGCTGATCGTCTCGGCACGCACGCCACGATCGAGGATGGTGCGGAACGCTTCGATGGCGGCGATGCCCTGCTTGGCCGAGCAGAACGGCTTCAGGCTGAGCGCGGCATAGACGGTGCTGACGCCGAGCTTTTCCGTCAGCCGCTCGTGATCGAGCGCGATGCCGTGGCTGTCGGTGAGCCAGGTCTTGTCCAAGATCTCCGGATCGCCGCGATAGTCCGCGCGCGCCGCTTCGGCCGCGGCAACACCGGCTGCGACCGCATTGGCAAAGAGAAACCAGCGCCCCGAAGGCGCGCCGTGGATGCGGCCGACGCCGCCGGCCATCAACATCACGGCGAGCGACAAAGCATGGCCAATGCGCGCCTCGTTCAATCCCATGAGGCGCGCCGCCGTTGCCGCCGCCGCGACCGGCGCGGCGAGATACGTCGGCCAGATACCGCGATAAAGAATTTGCGGCCCGCGCACCGCAACGCCGATCCGGGTCATGATCTCGGTACCGGCCCAGATCGCGCTGGCGATCTCGCCCGGATCGAATTTTTGCTGCCGCGCCACGAGCATCAGCGCCACTGGAACGACGCCGGCGCTCGGCGTGGTGCACGACGGCAAATGAATGTCGTCGATCTCGGTGAGCCGGATTGCCGCCGCCTGCCGGCCGATGCGGACGGCCAGCGCGCCGTCGTCGCCGAGGCTTTGCAGCGCTTTGCCCTCGGGGATACGGGCGCCAACCCGCGCGGCGACCGCGGTATCGATGAAATGCAGCCGCAGCCGCTCCCGATCCGCCGCCGGCAAATCGGACGCCTTGGCTCGGGCAACGAAGGACGTAAGCTCCCCGATGACGCTCACGGCAGGATTTCCCAAGGGCCAGCGGATTGTATATCCATATCGGCTTCATAGCAGAAACCCGCTAGCATCCCACACTCCTGCATAGAGTCCCTGCACAAATGGCATTACCCCTCAACGAGACGCACGATCCGGCCCGGCGCAGCTGGGTCGAAAGCGCCAATGCGCCTGAGAGCGAATTCCCGATTCAGAATTTGCCGTTCGGCGTTTTCTGCCCGGCTGCGGGAATGCCGCCGCGGGTCGGCGTGGCGATCGGCGACCAGATTCTCGATGTCGCCGCAGCCGGCCCCTCGCTCGAAGGCCTCGCCGCCGAAGCGGCGCGCGCCGGCGCGGCGCCGTTTCTCAATCTCATCATGTCGCTTGGGCCGCAGGCCTGGTCGGCGCTGCGGCTCGGCCTGTCGCGCGCCTTGAGCGCCGAGCGCGGCAATAAGAACATCAGCCAGCATCTCACCCCGATGGCGAAGGCCGAGATCAGGCTGCCGGTGGCGTTCCGCAATTTCACCGATTTTTTCGCCTCGATTTTTCACGCCAGCAATGCGGGCCGCATGTTCCGCCCGGACAATCCGCTGATGCCGAACTACAAATACGTGCCGGTCGCTTATCACAGCCGCGCCTCGTCGGTGCGCGTCAGCGGCACGCCGGTGAAGCGGCCGCAAGGCCAGCGCAAGGGTCAGAATGAGGACGCCCCGAGCTATGGGCCGTCGCGCAATCTCGATTTCGAGCTCGAGCTTGGCGCCTTCATCGGCATGGGCACTGAGCTCGGCACCATGGTTCCGGTCGGCAAAGCGGCCGAGCACGTGTTCGGCTACTGCCTGCTCAACGACTGGTCGGCGCGTGATATCCAGGGCTGGGAGTATCAGCCGCTCGGGCCGTTCCTCGGCAAGAATTTCGGCACCACGGTGTCGCCATGGCTGGTGACCGCCGAGGCGTTGGCGCCGTTCCGCACCGCCGCTTACAAGCGGCCGGAAGGCGATCCCGCCCCGCTGCCGCATCTCGCCGACGCTGAGGATCAGGCCAACGGCGGGCTCGACATCACGCTGGAGGCCTATTTTTCGACCGAGACGATGCGCAAGAACGGCACCGCGCCGGCGCGCATCACGCAAACCTCGTTTGCGCTGATGTATTGGACCATCGCGCAGATGGTCGCGCACCAGACCAGCAACGGCTGCAATCTCGAGATCGGCGATCTGATCGGATCGGGCACGGTGTCGGGCCCGGAGAAATCTAGCTGGGGCAGTCTCCTCGAACTCACCGCGCGCGGCCGTGAGCCGCTCGATCTGCCGGGCGGCGAGAAGCGCGGCTTCATCGAAGACGGCGATGAGATCATCTTCCACGGTTTCTGTGCCAAGCAAGGCTATCCGCGCATCGGCTTCGGCGAATGCCGCGCGGTCATCCTGCCGGCCGCGTGATCGTCCGCTACTCCACCGGCACCCATTTCTGCAGGCGCTTACCGGTATCGACCTCGCCGGTATAAAGATTGCCGCGCGAGTCGAACTTGCCGACATGCACCCAGTGGAATTCGCCGGTCTCGCGGCCCGGCCGGCCGAAGGTGCGGACCACGGCGCCGTCGCTGCGGCGCACCGTCTCCAGCACGTTGTTGGTGCCGTCGATCAGCACGAAAAAATTCTGTTTCTTGTCGAGCGGCGAGAACGCCAGTCCCCAGCTCGAGCCGGAGCCTTTGGTTGCGGGATCGAACACGTATTGCCGGACGAAGCTGCCGTCCTTGTGAAACACCTGCACGCGATTGTTGGCGCGGTCGCAGACGAAGACCAGGCCGTCCTTGGCCAGCGCGATGCAATGCACCGAATTGGCGAATTGCGGCGAGTCCGGATTATAGGCCGGCAGGTCGTCGTCGGTCGGCGGTTTGCCGTAGGCGCCCCATATGCGCTTGATCTCGCCGCTGTCGGCGTCGAGTACGGCGACCCGGTGATTGCCGTAGCCGTCGGCGGCGTAGATTTCATTCGCCCTGGCATCGAGCTCGAGCGCAGCCACAAGGCCGAACTGGCTCAAGTCCGTGCTCGAGGTCAGCGGGCCGCGCCTGCCGAGCTGTTTGACGAATTTGCCGTCGGTGGTGAATTTCAGCACCATGCTGTCGCCCTTGCCGTTGCCGCTCAGCCAGACAAAACCCTTGTTGTCGACCAGGATGGCGTGTTCCTGCAGCGGCCAGTCGTAGCCGAGATTGTCGCCCGGCCCGCCCCACGACTTGATGACGTCGCCGGCTTGATTGAACACCAGCACCGACGGCGCCGGCACGCAGCATTTCGAGCGCGGCGGCGTCAGCGTCGCGCCCTTCTCGTCGTCAGTCAGCGAGCGCGGCCGCTGGAACACCCAGATATTGTCCTGTCCATCGATCGCCATGCCGCCGACCTGACCCAGGATCCAATTATTGGGCAGCGGTTTTGGCCAGAACGGATCGACACGAAACACCGGGCTTTGGGCGCTTGCCGTAGCGACCGTCGCGATCATGAGTGCGAGAATTGCCGCAAGCGTGGAGATGCTCTTGTAAACGTGACGCATGTGCGTTTCCCCTCCTCGTCATGGCCGGGCTTGTCCCGGCCATCCACGTCTTTGGTTTGCTCCAAGTAAGACGCGGATGCCCGGCACATAGGCGAGCAAAGCGACGCCGTTCTTCGAACGGCTATGGCCGGGCATGACGGCTATCAATGAATCTCCGGCTCGGCGGTACGCTGCGTGCCCGCAAGAAAATCGAAATCGCAGCCCTCGTCGGCCTGGCCGATATGCTCGGAATACATCGCACCATAGCCGCGCAAAAAATGCGGCGGCGGCGGCTTCCAGGCGGCGCGGCGCCGCGTGAGCTCTTCTTCGCTGACGTGAAGATGGATTTTGCGCGCCGCGACGTCGATCTCGATTTCGTCGCCGGTTTGCACCAAAGCCAATGGCCCGCCGACAAAGCTTTCGGGCGCGACGTGCAGGATGCAGGCGCCGTAGCTGGTGCCGCTCATGCGCGCATCGGAAATGCGCAGCATGTCGCGCACGCCGGCTTTGAGGAGCTTTTTCGGGATCGGCAGCTGGCCCCATTCCGGCATGCCGGGGCCGCCCTTCGGCCCGCCGTTCTTGAGCACCAGAATATGATCGGGCGTTACGTCGAGGTCGTCGCGCTCGACCTCGCGCGCCATGTGGTCATAATTCTCGAACGCGATCGCCTTGCCGCGGTGCGCCAGGAAGCGCTTTTCGGCGGCGGCCGGTTTCATGACGCAGCCGCGCGGCGCGAGGTTGCCCTTGAGCACGGCGGTGGCGCCTTCGGGATAAAGCGGCTGGTCGAGCCCATGGATGACATCGGGCAGATGCACCTTGCTGTCGGCGATTCCTTCGCCCAGTGTGCGGCCGCTGACGGTGATGCAGCTCAGATCGAGCATATCCTTCATCTGCACCATCAGCGCGCGCAGGCCGCCGGCGAAGAAAAAATCCTCCATCAAGAATTTTCCCGACGGCGTGATATTGGCGATCACCGGCACCTGGCGCGAAATGTCGTCGAAGCGCTGCATGTCGAGCGCAATGCCGGCGCGGCGCGCCACGGCGATGACGTGGATGATGGCGTTGGTCGAACCGCCCAGCGCCATGTGGACGCGGATGGCATTGTCGAAGGCGGCCGGGGTGAGAATCTTATCCGGCGTCAAATCTTCCCACACCATCTCGACGGCGCGGCGGCCGCTCGCCGCGCACATGCGCGGATGGCTGGCGTCGGGCGCCGGGATCGACGACGCGCCCGGCAGCGACAAGCCAAGCGCCTCGGTGATCGCCATCATGGTCGCCGCGGTGCCCATCACCATGCAGGTGCCGAACGAGCGCGCGATGCCGCCCTCGATCTCGTTCCACTCCTCGTCGCCGATGCGGCCGGCGCGTTTCTCGTCCCAGAATTTCCAGGCGTCGGAACCGGAGCCGAGCGCATGGCCGCGCCAGTTGCCGCGCAGCATCGGGCCGGCCGGCACGTAGATCGCCGGCAGCCCCATGCTGATCGCGCCCATGATCAGGCCCGGCGTGGTCTTGTCGCAGCCGCCCATCAGCACCGCGCCGTCGATCGGATGGCTGCGCAAGAACTCCTCGCACTCCATGGCGAGGAAATTGCGGTACATCATGGTCGACGGTTTTACGATCGGCTCGGCGAGCGACATCGCCGGCAGCTCGATGGGAAAGCCGCCGGCCTGGTAGACGCCGCGCTTCACGTCTTCCGCCCGTGCGCGCAAATGGCCGTGGCAGGCGTTGATATCGCTCCAGGTGTTGATGATGCCGATCACCGGCTTGCCGACCCAGTCGGCGCGGTCATAGCCGAGCTGCTGCAGCCGCGAGCGGTGGCCGAACGAGCGCAGATCGTTCTTGCCGAGCCAGCGATAGCTCCGCAGCTCTTCGGGCGACTTCTTCTTGATAGACATCATGTGCGAACTCGCTTGGCAAACCTAACCTACACCCTGAATATCGAGCTTCAACAATTTCGCCGCGTTGCGCCAGAAAATCTTTTCGCGGTCTTCCTTGCTCACGCGCAAGCCTTCGACCAGCTTGATGGCGCGCGGCTTGAGCGAGGTCAGCGGCGGCGCATCGCTGCCGTAAAGCACGTGGTCGGGCCCGACCGTATCGACGACCAGTTGCGCCGCCGGTGGGTGGTAGCTCACGGTGTCGAAATACATGCGCTTGAGATAATGGCCGGGCTCGTGCTTGATCTTGATCGGCGCATAGGAGCCGAGGAAGTAGCACTCATCCTGCAATTCGTAGGCGTAGTTCATCCGGCCGATGACCTCGCAGATGCCGCCGCCGCCGTGGGAGGCGACGACGGTGGCGCGCGGAAAATCCTCCAGAACGCCGCGCACGATCAGCCGCGACAGCGCCAGGCAAAGATCGGCCGGCCGGCCGATGCTGGACGCAAGCCGATACTCCTTCATCCGCTCTTCGCCGAAGCCGACATGGGGCGGATGAATGAAGACCGGCACGCCGAGATCCTGGATCAGCTCCCAGAACGGCCGCGCTTCGTCGTCGTCCGGATAGTGACCCTTGTGGCTAGAATGAATGAGCACGCCCTTGAGGCCGAGCTGGCGAATGGCGCGCTCGGTTTCTTTGATAAAGTCAGGGCCGCCGCACGGCAGCATGGTCGCAAAGCCGTAGAATTTGCCCTTGTGCTGTTCCTGAATCTCCGCCGCGTAATCGCTCCAGCGCTGCACCGCTTTGAGCTCTTCGGACGGCGCCTTGCCGCGCATGTAATGCGCCGCATTGCTGAAAACCGTCACGTCGATGTTGCAGCGCTGGTGGGCGGCGAGCACGTTCTCCAAGGTCATTGGACAACGCCCCTCCCAGGTCGGCCCCGACTTGCCGTCCCAGGTCAGCGTATCGGCGGCGGCTTCTTCGGGCGGATAGATATGGGTGTGCCATTCGATGATCATGATTTTGCCCGTTCAGTTGAGCTTGAGCAGCCGCGCGGCGTTGCCGCCCATCACTTTCGTCCGCTGCGCCGGCGTCATGCCGATCTGATCCATCATCTTCAGCCCCTTCATCTTCAGCGGCACCATCGGCGGCGAATCGGTGCCGAACAGAAAATGATCTTCGCCCACCGTTTTCAGGCAGCATTCGGCGGCGGGCGCGGCGTAGCAGGCGGAATCGAAATAGAACATTTTGAGGTAGTGGCTCGGCGCGTGCTTGATCAACATCGGCTCGTAGGGGCCGAGGAACGCCGAAAAGTCGAGCAGCTCATAGGCATAATCCATGCGGCCGATGACTTCGCAGATGCCGCCACCGAGATGGCTGCCGACGATCTTCACGGTCGGGAATTGCTCGAAAATGCCGCGCACGATCAGCCTGGCCAGCGACAGGCAATTGTCGGCCGGACGGCCGATGCTCGACGCCAGCCGATAATCCTTCATCGCCGGCGTGGTCGCGTCGCCCGGATGGATGAAGACCGGAATATCGAGATCGGTCACCAGCTTGAAGAACGGTTTTGCCGCATCCTCGTCCGGATAGTGGCCGTGATGGCTGGAATTGATGATGACAGCGCGGGCGTCGTCTTGCTTTACGGCGCGCTCCAGCTCTTTCAAAAACTCGTCGCCGCCGTTGGGCACGCAGGTCGCCATGGCGACGAACTTGTCCGGGTGCAGGTCGCGGCACTTGGCCAGATGCCGGTTCGAGCTCTCGATGGCGGCGACGACGTCTTTCGTCGACTCCATGTGCCGGATGTAGTGTACGGCATTGCTGATCACGGTGCGGTCGAGGCCGGCGAGCGCGTGGGCCTTGAGTGCGTCCTCCATGGTCATCGGCACCGGAACCGGCCACCACGGCTTGCCGATGAATTTCGGGTCGTTGATGTGAACGTGCCAGTCGATCAGCAAGTGTCTCTCCCTTTTCAGTTCTGTCCGCCGATGATCGCCGCCAGGCGGGCGACGAGGTCGGGTGGGGTGGCGAGCGTATGCTCGACCACCTGTCGCACTTCGTCGCCGCGTCCGGGCACGATTTCAAGCCCTTGCTTCTGCGCGTCGGCCAAAAAATCCGGGTCGCGCAGCGTCGCATCGAAGGCGGTGCGCAGCGCCGCGACCCGGTCCGCCGGCACCTCGGGCGGCGCTATCGCGTTCCAGCCGACGCTGGAATCGGAATTCATGAATTCAAGGACGCGGCGGCCGTAGTCGCTCGACGCCAGATCGCTGATCAGCGGCAGGTCGGGCAGATCGGCGTGGCGCTTGAGCCCGGTCTGGAACGGCACGGCGATCCTGCCGTCCTTGAGCCATTCGCCGCGCGTGGTCTTCAGCGCCGTCCACGACGCGACCCGGGCGTCGGCCTCACCACGCTCGATGGCAAGATCGACGTCGGCGGCGCCGCGATAGCCGGTCACGATCTTGAACCGCGTGCCGGCCAAGGCGTTGAGCAGCGTCGGCGTCACGAAACTATCGGTGGTGTTGCCCCAGGAGCCGGCCACCACGTCTTTACGGCGCAGATCATCGGCGGTCTTCACGCCGGTGCGGCTCATGATCATCATCACGCCGGTATAGGTCGCGATGCGGCCGATCCAGTTGAAGCGCTTGGCGTCGTAGCGCGCGGCCTCTGGATGCAGCATCTGATTGACGGCGATGTCGCGCGGCAGCATGCCGAGCTGGGTGCCGTCGCGCGAGGCCTTCTCGTACAAATTAACGGTGCCGACCATGCCGCCGGCGCCGGGCATGTACTGGATCACGATCGTCGGATTACCCGGGATGTGCTTCGGCAGGTGCATAATCAGCAAGCGACTATAGAGATCGTAGGTGCCGCCGGGCTCATAGACTACGGTGAAGCGCAGGGTCTTGCCCTTGAAAAAATCTTCGGCCGGCTGCGCCAGCGCGGGCGCCATCGCAGCAAAGCCGATACAGGCTGCCAGCGATACTGCAACACGACGGCACGCCACCATAACGCAAAGCGCAACAACTAAACGCTTCACGCCCTACTCCGCCGTCGCGCCGGTCGCCGTGACCACCTTGGCCCATTTCGCCGTTTCGTCGGCGATGATCTTGCCGAAATCCTCCGGCGTGCCGGCGATGGAGGCGCCGCCGAGCTCGGCGAGCTTAGCCTGCATGGCCGGATCGGCCAGCGCGGCGTTGATTGCCTTGTTCAGCTTGTCGATGATCGGCCGCGGCGTGTCCTTCGGCACCGCCAGGCCGTAGAATACGCTGGCTTCGAAGCCGGGCACGGTCTCGGCGACGGTCGGCACGTCCGGCAACGCGTCCGAGCGCTTCGCCGTGGTCACCGCGAGCGCGCGCAGCCGGCCGCCTTTGATGTGGCCGATCGAGGACGGCAGGTTGTCGAACAGCACCTGCACCTGGCCGCCGAGCAGATCGGCGAGCGCCGGCGCCGCGCCGCGATAAGGCACATGCACCAGCTCCGTGCCGGTCATCATCATGAACAGCGCGCCCGACAAGTGCGTCGAGGTGCCGACGCCGGCGGAGGCCATGTTGACCTTGCCCGCATTGGCCTTGGCGTAAGAGATGAACTCGGCGACGGTTTTCGCCGGCACGTTGGGGTTGACCTCCATCACGTTCGGCACGCGGATAAAACCCGCGACCGGCGCCATGTCGCGGATGAAATTGAACGTCAGATTTTTGTAGAGCGTGGCGTTGATGGCGTTGGCGGGATTGACCAGAAACACCGTGTAGCCGTCGGGATCGGCCTTGGTCGCCATTTCGGTCGCAAGGTTGTTGCCGGCGCCCGGCTTGTTCTCGATGACGAATTGCTGGCCCATATGCTCCGACAGATATTGTCCGATCAGGCGCGAGACGATGTCGGTCGAGCCGCCCGGCGGATAGCCGACCAGCCAGCGCACCGGATGGTTCGGATAATCGTCGGCCGCCCGCACGGCGCCGGTAACGCATGTAAGCGCCACACACGCAATCGCGCAGACCGCAAGCCGTTGCATCGAAAACTTCATCCGCGTCTCCTCGCCGCAATCTTATTGTTGGAGCGAACGCCCGAGCCTACGCGGCATCATCGCTGCCGCACAAGGGCGCAAAGGCTCGGCCCCGCGCGCTGCCTTTCGGCACCTTGCCGGACGCCGCCAGGGCCGGTAGTTTCACGGCCTCCCCCGCAAAGCTTGAGGACATTGCCATGATCGACTTGTATGCGTTGACCAGCCCGAACGTGCAAAAAGTCTACGTCATGCTCGAAGAGACGAAGCTGCCCTACAAGGAGCATTTCGTCGACGTATGGAAAGGCGAGCAGTATCATCCGGAATTCATCAGGATCAATCCGAACTCAAAGATCCCGGCAATCATCGATCACGACGGCCCGGGCGGTAAGCCCTACACGCTGTTCGAGTCGGGCGCGATCCTGATGTACCTCGCCGAAAAGGCCGGCAAGTTCCTGCCGACCGACCAGGCGAAGAAATACCATGTGCTGCAGTGGCTGTTTGTCCAGACATCGAGCGTCGGCCCGATGTTCGGTCAGTTCACCCATTTCAAGATGTTCGCACCGAAAGGCGGCGATCATGCCTATTCGCTGGCGCGCTATCAGACCGAGGTGAAGCGGCTCTACGACGTTCTGGAAAAGCGGCTCGCCCATTCGCCGTATCTTGCCGGCGACGAATACACGATCGCCGACATCGCCACCTATCCGTGGACGCGCAATCACGACATCCAGGGCGTGAAGTGGGAGGACAATCCGAACCTGGCGCGCTGGTTCAAGTCGATCGACGAGCGGCCGGCGGTGAAAGCCGCGCTGGCCAAGGTTGGCGCGATCAAGTCGAACCGCGAAACCGCCAACGATGATCAGAAGGACCGCTTCTTCAATCGCGGCAAATACGCGAGGGCGTAGTCATCCAGCCGCCTTCTCGATCATCGTTCGCATGAAGCGCACGGCGGCGGGACCTTTGAGCGCGCTTGCCCAAAGCTCCCGCGCCATCTTTTCGTGCAGCGCCAGCGCTTCGGGCGCCGAGGTGATCATGGCCATGCCGACGCGGATGTTCGGCTCCTCGCCCAAGCGAAACGGGCTCAGCGCCAAGATCTGCCGATCGGGCTGACGGAAAATCTGGAAGCTGGTGTGCGGCAAGGTGTCGAGCACGATGCCGATCTGCACGCCGATCGGCTCGTTCTCCATCAGCGCGGTGAAGTGCTCAGCTTCGGCGCGGGCCAGCGCGCGGCGTTCGCGGCGCAATTTTTCGGGCAGATCGTGGCGGCCGACCAGGCCGTTGCGCAAAAAACGCTCCATCTCGGCCGCGGCAATCAGGTTGACAACCGCGGGCCGGCGCCGGCGATAGGCTTCCTTGCGCTGGTGCAGCACCGCCATCAACTCGTCGATCTGGGCCAGCGCCCGCTTGCGGGTCTCCATCGCTTCGGGCACCGACTCGCGCAAGATGTCGCCGAGTGCGCGATCGAAGGCGTCGGAGGCGAGCACGTAGGAGATCGGCCCGGCCAGCACGATGACGTGCTCGGCGGTTTCCTCGATCTGGCGCATGCGCTCGAAATAGCTCACCGCGGACGCGATGTATTCGACGCCGACGCCGAGCAAGGTCGGCACCGAGACTTGGAGCAATTCGGCGAGCTTCTCCAAGGTCTCGATCTTGGCCACCTCGCCCTTCTCGAAGCGGTAGAGCGCGGTGCGCGAAATGCCGAGCTTTTGCGCGATCTCCTCCGCCGACAATCCGGAGCCGAGGCGGAACGCTTTGAGGCGGTGGCCGATGTCATCGAAACGGATGGCCATCACGGCCCGCGCATTCGCTTTGCGGCGTCCAGCGCGGCGATGACGATGTTCTTATAGCCGGTGCAGCGGCACAGATTGCCGGAAATGCCGATGCGGATGTCTTCCTCGGTCGGGTCGGGATTGTCGCGCAACAATTCGATCAGCGTGGTCAAAATGCCCGGCGTGCAGAAGCCGCATTGCAGGCCGTGATGCTCGTGGAACGCCTGCTGCAACGGATGCAGCGTATCGGCGTCCGTCGCAATGCCTTCGACCGTCATGATCTCGTGGCCGTCGGCCTGCACCGCGAGCATCAGACACGATCGCGCCGAATAGCCGTCGAAGAGAATAGTGCAGGCGCCGCACACGCCATGCTCGCAACCGAGATGGGTGCCGGTGAGGCCGAGCTGATGGCGCAAGAAGTCCGCGAGCGTCACCCGCACCGGCACGGTGGCTTCATGGCGCTTGCCGTTGACGGTGACGGCGATGTTTCGCGTCTCGCTCACGGCCTTCTCCCCGCGCCGATCCGCTCGTGCGCTTTGACAAGCGCGCGGCGCGACAGCACCGTCGCCAATTGTTGCCGGTACGAGGCCGGCGCATGGATGTCGTCGATGGCGTCGAGCTTGCGCAGCGGCTCGCAAATTTCGCGCAGCCGCTGTTCCTCGATGATCTCGCCGATCAGTGCGCGCTCGACCTCGCCCGCCTGGACCGGCGCGGGCCCCATGCCGCCCAGCGTCAGCGACGCGCGCGTCACCTTGCCGTTATTGTCCACCTCGATCAGCGCCGCCGCCGAGACGATGGCGAAATCGCCGTGGCGGCGCGCGAACTCGACGAAGGCGTAACCGTGCCCGGTCGGCCAGCAGGGAAACGTGGCGCCGGTGACAAGCTCATCGAGCGCGATGGACGACGACATATATCCGACCGGAAACGCGGCAAAATCGATGCTGCGCGCGCCGTTCTTGCCGGTCACCGAAATTTTCGCGTCAAGCGCGGCGGCGACCGACACCAATTCCGCCGACGGATCGAGATGGCACAGCGAGCCGCCGAGCGTGCCGCGGTTGCGCGTCTGGCGATGGCCGACCTGGCGCACCGCTTCGTGCATCAGCGGACAGCGCTCGCGCACCAGATCGGAGAATTCGATGTCGCGCTGCCGCGTCATGGCGCCGATGTCGAGCGCGCCGCCGCTCTCGCGGATATGGCTCAAGCCCTCGACCCGGTTGAGATCGATGACATGATCCGGCAGCACATAGCGCATGTTGAGCATCGGCATCAGCGACTGGCCGCCGGCGAGCAACTTGGCGTTGTCGAGGCTCGTGAGCAGGCCGACGACATCGGCAGTGCTGCGCGGGTCGTGATAGGAAAAGAGCGGTGGCTTCATCCGGGGCGGGTGCTTTTTCTCTGGGCTTTCGCACTTTGACTCTGTGCCAAAAACCGTGCAACTGTTCAAAAAGATACGCCAATCCCAAAGTTGAAACCAGCCGATGAAGCCTGCGGCGTTCCGGTATCACGCACCGAAAACGATTGACGAGGCAGTCGCGCTGCTCGCCGAGGTCGCGCCGGAAGACGGCCGCGTGCTCGCCGGCGGCCAGAGCCTGGTGCCGACCATGGCATTCCGGCTCGCTAAGCCGGGCCATCTCGTCGATATCAACGGCGTCGCGGCGCTCGATCGCATCGCGGTGACCGACGGCAAGCTTGCGATCGGCGCCTGCGTGCGCCACGCCGCGTTTCATCGCCCGGTCTGCGAGGGACCGCTCGGAAAATTGCTGACCGACGTGGTGCGCCATATCGCGCATTATCCGATCCGCAACCGCGGCACGTTCTGCGGCAGCCTGGCGCACGCCGACCCGTCCTCCGAATGGTGCCTGGTGCTGGCGGCGCTTGACGGCGACGTGGTGGCGAAGAGCACCCGCGGCGAGCGCGTCATCGCGGCGCGCGATTTCTTCCAGGGCATCATGACCACGGCGCTGCGTGACGACGAGCTTCTGGTCGAGGCGCGGCTGCCGATGCTCGCCGCGGATACGCGCTGCGGCTTCTATGAATTCAGCCGCCGTGTCGGCGATTTCGCCATGGCCGCGGCGCTCGGCGTCTATCGCGTCGAAGGCGGCAAAATGGTCGAACCGCGCGTTGCGGTCGGCGGCGCCGAGCCCAATCCGCGGCGCATCGTCCAAGCCGAAGCCGCGCTTGCCGGCGCTGCCCCTGGCGACAAAGCGTTTCGCGCCGCGGCGGCAGCCGCGACCGCCGCCGTCGACGCCATGGAGGATGCGACCACGACCGCCGAATTCCGGCGCGATCTCGTGCTTGCGGTGACACGCCGGGCGCTCGAACGCGCGGCGGCATGAACACCGCGGCGGCGAAAATGCCGTGGATCGGTCAATCGGTCACGCGGCTGGAAGACCCGCCGCTGGTCTCCGGTCGCGGCGAGTTCGCCGGCGACATCAATTTCCCGCATCAGCTGCACATGCGCATGGTGCGCTCGGCGCACGCCCATGGCCGCATCGTCTCGCTCGATCTGTCGGCGGCGCGGGCTCTGCCCGGCGCATTCGCGGTGTGGAGCGCAGCCGACATCACTGACGTACCGCCGATCGACTTTCGCGAAGGTTCCATCCCGGCGCTCGATCCGT
>Ga0210394_10001850_pt1 | contig 31587 bp, 29 predicted proteins | sample IncBWC12MmetaG_FD_160121 | JGI IMG/M metagenome (GOLD analysis project Ga0210394, IMG submission 160121) | Forest soil microbial communities from Barre Woods Harvard Forest LTER site, Petersham, Massachusetts, United States - Inc-BW-C-12-M | ecosystem: Environmental > Terrestrial > Soil >... | reverse complement strand
GTTTTTGGGCAATGCCACGGCGGCCGGCATCTCGAACCTGTACGAAGTGCCGCAGGATCGCACGCTCGCCAATGCCGCGGTCACGTTGTGCGAGCAGATCTCCGTGGATGGACTCGGCAACGAACTGAAGGAATTCTGGCCCGACATCCGCCGCAAAATCCTCCGGAAAAAGCCGGTGAACCCCCAGGCCTAGGCGCGGCAGTCCCCCCGGATTGCGCCGCCGTTTCCGGCGCTCTTCGCCGGCCCTCCATGCTGCTTGGCTGTGGGCTTCTTCTCGCGTATTCTTTCGCCGTATGCCCGTGGATCCGGAAAAAGAGCGCTGGCGCCTCGCCTGGCTCTATGCCGGCATGACCGACGACGAGTTGCAAAATCTCGCCGACGACGCCGGCTCGCTCACCGACATCGCCAAGCGCGCGCTGCGCTTCGAGTTGTCGCGCCGTGGCTTGCCCGTCGAGCTGGACGAGCCGCCCGCGCCCGCGGGCGAATCGCGCCCGCCCATGCTCGTCGCGGGAGAGCTCGTCACGCTGCGCCGCTTCCGCGACATGCCCGAGGCCCTGCTCGCCCGGAGCGTCCTCGAATCTGCGGGCATCGAATGTTCCCTCGGCGACGTCAACATCATTCGCACGGACTGGCTCTGGTCGAATCTGGTGGGCGGGATCAAGCTTCGCGTGCGCGAAGAAGACCTCGAGGCCGCCGGCAAGCTGCTCGACCAGAACGTTCCGGAGCGCTTCGACGTCCAGGGCGTTGGCAGTTACCGGCAGCCGCGCTGCCCGCGCTGCCAGTCGCTCGAGGTCTCTTTCGAAGATCTGGATAAGCCGGTGGCGGCGGCCGCCCTTTTCGTGGGCGCGCCCGTCGCGCTGCGTCGGCCGCTCTGGAAATGCCGCTCCTGCGGCAGCGAATGGCAAGAGCCCGAAGCCACCGCTTCCTAGCCCTCGTTAGCCCGCGCCGGCGCGCCCCTCCAGCTGGCTTGGGTGGATAACTGCAAGCGGCATAGTAAACGTTTACTTTTTGCTTGGGCAGTGGTATTCTTTTGCTGACGACTCCCCGGTGAAAAGGCCGGTTTGGGCAATCTATATGATTGCCCTTTTTTTATGGCAGCACCAGCCGCCACCATTCCGACACCCCGCACGATCGTTTACATCGATGGTTTTAATCTTTACTATGGCGCTATCAGCGGTACGCCGTCGCTGAAGTGGCTGGACCTAGCGAGATTTTGCAGGCTCCTGCGTCCCCACGACGACCTAAGGCTCATTCGCTACTTCAGCGCGCTGATTGATGGCCCTAAGAAGCCAAACCAAGAAGCGTATCTGCGAGCACTCGCTAGCACGCCGTTGATAGAGATCACCCTCGGAAAATTTAAGAGGAAGACAGTCAAGTGCGGGGTCACTTCCTGCACGTGGGTCGGAGGCAAAATTTATCGAACGCAGGAAGAAAAACGAACAGACGTAAACATTGCCGTCTTTATGTTGGATGACGCGTACCAGAATTCATGCGACCACTTCATCCTCCTCAGTGGAGATTCCGACTTGGTGCCGGCCGTAAACATGGTGCGTCTGCGCTTTCCAAGCAAGAAAATAACGGTGTACGTCCCGTCGCGCAATCCTACACGAGGCGCCGCCGTCGAAATCAGGACTGCCGCCCATGTGAGCCGTACGCTTCCGCTCAACTTTCTCTCAAAATCCCAGTTTCCGAACCAAATCCCCGACGGTGTTGGAGGATTCATAACGCGGCCCGCAAGCTGGATCTAAGGAACGCCCCGCCTGTGGAGGGCCCCAGCAAAATGTTCAGGCCGCTGCCGAATAGAGAGCGGTTGTAAAAGGTTCTGCCTACCGGGTCTTCACCCCAAGTCTTGTACGCGGCGAGGTACTTCGTGCCGAGCCAGATCAATCACGCCGAGCATTACGTTCAGGTCACAGCTTGGCTTTCAGAATATGAGTCACTACCTCGGCGAACCCTCCGGAACCGTCACTCTGCTCTTTCCGGACGTGCTCGTCTTTCACCTGCTGTTGGTGTCTTTGCCCGGCTTCCGCGTCGAGGTGACTTTGGCCGCCCCACTTTCCTGGCGAGTCAGGTACAGCATGAAGGGAGTCACTTCGAACGAGAGCTCCTCGCGTTCCGAGACGCTCCCGGCCGGCGCCGCCTTAAGCATGGCCAGATCGTCGCTCCACGGATCGACCTTCACGCGCGAGCCCAGGGGCAACGCCACAATCTGATTCCGGGCCGGCTTGGCTTCCGAATCCGCGGCGACCACTTGGCTGGCGAGCACCGCATTTCCCAGGCGCGGGCTGATCAGATTCGGAATCTTCTGCGCCCGTCTCTGCAGTTCAGCCATGAACATCCCAGCCGCTGCGAGCTGGTCCTTATAGGGCGAGTTCCTCAGCAGCTCCAGGGCCTTCGCGCTGGCTGCCCTGTCCTCCGCCGCCGTGTGGGCAAAGTCAAAATGGCTGAAGGTTTGCGCCTCGTCAAAATTCATCAGCCGATCGTAGAAGGCATACTGCGTGTTTACCTGCGGACCCAGCATCAGGCGGCTCAACTCCTCCGCAAGTATCGCGGCGAGGCTCGCCTCGTCGGGCAGCACGTCGATCAGCCCGCGGCTCAGGACGATGGTGTGGCCCACGGCGAACGACTCCAGCGTCGAAGTCATCAGCACGCGGCAGTCGACCTCGGGATCGAGTTCGATGTTGTTGGTCACCTCGAGGTTGTTCACCACCGTATCGAGGACCTTGTCGACCTCGCCCCTGGGCGCGATCAGCCCGATTCGCTGCAGCTTGTCCACGATGTTGCCGGCCGCCTGCCCTTCCCAGGCGCGCGCTTCCTGGATGGGCGATAGGTCATGTTCCTGCCGTGCTTCGTCCTTCACCGGCGTGGCCGATTCGACGAGCACCCTGCTTAGCTCCTCTTCCTGGCCCGCTCGCCCTGCGTTATAGCCCCACAAGCGCGTTTGCGCCTTGAACGATGGCGCTCGCTTCGGCGACTTGACCACGTTTTCTTCGCTGTAGATGAATGCGGGGAGCCAGAGATTCGACCCGGCGTTTACGCGCCAGCTGTCGAAATGAAATCCCCTATACCGCTCGTCGCCGCCTGAATACGCGCCGTTGAACCGCACGATGGTGAAGTTCCGGTCCTCGGCCCAGATCCGGCCCACAAAACGTCCCTTGGATTTCTTCGCGGGTGTGACGTCGAACACCAGCGTGCGCACTTCGCCCAGGAACTCCTGGCGCACGTATTCAAACTTGTAGTTCGCTCCATCGAGGCCGTGCTCGTCGGCGTAGATCATCTGCAGAAAGCCCTGCGGCAAAAACTGCGGGCCAAATTGCAAGACCCTGCTCACGTTCGCCGCCAGACGATCGAAGGCGCCCGCGTCGCGCGGCTCGATCGACCTGACCCCAAACCCGTTGGCGAACTCCGCGCGCCCGATGAAGTAGTGATCCCCGTCGGGCGCCCAGACCTCGTCGCTGTTGACCTTCACCTTCTGGATGTACGTCTCCACGAGGGGCGAGTATTGCCGGATGGCATTCATCTCTTCGCTCTCGCGCGCGCTGATCTTGGCGACGGCCTGGCTGATTGCGCTGACGGACGGCTGTTGCGCGCGAACTCCCGGCGGGACCAGGCACAGCGCCGCAAGAAACACTACGGCCGTCGCCAAACACTTCTTCGTGCGCATTGTAGAACTCCCCCCGTTAGCGGCCGAACATCGACAGGCCGACCCCGACCTTCGGGCTGTCTTTCTGCTCGTCTCCGGCCGGCGCTTTGGTTTCGACCGAAAAACTGAGGCGGTCCATCGCATCTGCGATTCGGCTGAGTTGGATGATGGCCATCCGAATCGCTTCGGACTCGCCGATGACCACGTAACGCCGCCGCGTCAGGCGGGCCCACATCCAGATTACCAGAATGGCCACGACAACTCCGGCGGCGACGAGCGCGCTCTTAGGAAAAATAGGCAGTGCCGGAATGGATCGCAAGAAATGCATGATATATCCCTCCGGGCCGGGCCAACGATCGCGGTTAGGCTGGATGAAAGCTTGATGTCGGGTGTTCGTTTCCCCAACTGGCTTCGCGCACCGCCGCCTAGCCGTCGGGCGTATAGACACGCATAAACTCCCCCGCCCGGCTACAGGCACGCGGGTTTCCACGGTTCATCGCCCTAAGTAACTCAGAATGAGAGGATTTATTTTGCGCGCGTTCCCTCGCCCTGGCAAGAATTACAGCCTTGGGGATTTCGTCGGTACTAGAACGACCGCGCCACAAGGAATGGGACGCCGGCGGAATCGGCCGTCCGGTCGGTCTTCCGGTGAGGTTCTGCCCATGACCACGACGTTTCCTGGACCGATTGAACGTGGCGAGCAAGAGAACAGCCGAGCCGAGCGGGAGTGGAGTCGCGCTCGGCTCGGTGACAGCAGGGTTGTTGCTCGGTTGGTTTTGGCGGCTTTATAGCCTATCCGGATTTGAACCGTCTGTTCAATATTGCACACTTTATCTTACTGCTGGTGGCGCGCTGTCTCGCCGGGCAACTACCTGCTGTGCTTCCACCAGAGGACTGAACCAATGATGCCGCCGACCGCGGCCGTGCCAAGCAGGAACGGCCGCGCCACCGGAATCGTGAGCCAGGCGATCACCACCAGCCCGATCGAAACAATCGCGCCCGCGCGGGTGCCCGGCACGGACACGTTGCCGAAAGCGCTGAGGGAGGCAGGCCGCTGCTTTTCCGTCCTGCGTAAGGTCACAAGTCACCTGACTCCGGCGCGTCACCGCGCCTCACTGCCGAGAGGTTAACACTCAGGCGCGGGCATTGTCTTTTCCGAAGCAGGTCAGCAATTTCGCCGGCCCTGCGCCTGCTCCCTGGTCCACAATGAAACCAGCCTACTTTCTCAGTCGGAGGAGTTGTGGCCACGGAAGCTCCCAGCGGAAATAATCCCTCGAACGGGACGGAACGACGCAAGACCCGCCGCTTGGTTCTCAGCGTGCCCGTCGAAGTCGAGTGGCAAATCAGCTCCGGCGAGGCGGTCAAGGAGCCTGCTTTGGCTCGGGACCTCGACGTGCTTGGCGCGCTCTTGCAGATGAAGGACTCGCCCGACCTGAAAATCTGCAATCACCCGGATCGATGCCGGTGCGTCCAGGCGGGCGGAAAGACCATCCCCGGCACCGGCACGCAAATTACCGTCAAGAATGCTTCGTCCGGCGATCTGGTTCAAGGCCGCGTCGTTCGTCTGACGCGATCTCCCAACGGAAAGCTCGTCGACGTGGGCATCGAGTTGCTCGAACCTAGCGAGACCTTCTGGGGACTGACCTTTCAACTACAGCGCACATCGCTGCGAATTCGCGAAATCGAGTCCGCCTTTCAGTCCGACCTGCGGGATGTTGATTTCCGCGTTCGGCGCGGCCTTCGTGAAGCCGTGGAACACCTCCAGGGGGTCGTTGCAGCCGTCCAGCAGTGGCAGGACCTTCAGGCCCAGGGCAAGAATCCATACTCCGTGTTGGAGGCGCTCAATAGTGCACGGGTCGAGCGCACCGCTCATCTGCTTCGCGAACTGACCGCCGACATCGATGCCGCGGAATTGACCAGCACGACCGAGGAATATGTGAATCTGGCCAAGAGCGTGGAGCGACTGTACGACCGGATGACCCGTGGCCCGGTCATGGCTCGGGAGGAAAAGTAACATCCGACCTCCACATTCTGCGCGCCTTGTCGTCGCTTTGGTCACAGCCGGTCCCCAACCCCCTTCCCACCGGAGAGCGCCCCACGTATCGTTGAAGACGTAACCAGGGTGACACCCGTATGACCCGGCCGCTGTTTGCCGCGAATCGAAATGTTTAGGCTCGCTCTTTGCATTCCGCATTACCTCCGAGCCGAACTGGAGCAGGCAGGCCCAGATGCCGAGAAAAAAGCTCGGGGAAATGCTCCGCGAACGGGGCAAGATTTCCCATCAGACTCTCGTCAGTGCCATCGAAGAGCAAGCCGGGAAAGCTGTGCTCCTCGGAGAGCTCCTGCTGAAGCGGGGCCTCGTAACGAAGCAGGATTTGGTTGCCTCGCTCGAAGAGGTCACGCGAACGTCTTATGTGGACCCCGCGCCGCTGACCATCAGTGACGAAACCCTGAAGCTCGTCCCCGCGAAGGTTGCGCGCCGTTTTTGCGCGCTCCCGCTGTACCTCCAGGGAAAGAAGTTGACCGTGGTGATGCTCAAGCCGCAAGACCTGGTGGCCCTGCAGCAGCTTTCCTTCGTTTCGGGGTTGCAGATCACCGCCAAGTTCGGCTTCCGCGAGGAAATTGAACGGGCCATCGAACGCCATTATCTGGGCACCGAAAAAAGTTCGGAAGGCGGACAGGACGACTCCTCCGGGCCCCGCATCGAGTTTTTCGCGACGACCACCAAGCAGCGCAACCTTGACGCGATCAAGGAGTTTCACGCCGATCTGCTGAAGCAGACGACGCCCGCCGTCCAGCTGTTTTCCAGAATCGTGGCCGAGGCCACTTCCAAGAAGGCCAGCGACATCCACATCGATCCCCAGGCTAACGGTCCCGTGGTTCGTATCCGAGTCGACGGGATTCTGCGCGACCTGACGGAAGTTCCTCTGCGCTTGCAGGATTCGCTCGTGTCGCGAATCAAAATTCTCGCGGACATGGACATTGCCGAGCGCCGGGCCCCCCAGGATGGCAGGCTCCTGGTCTCTTTCGGAGAGGAAAGGCGCGATCTGCGTGTTTCCACTCTTCCCACGCAGTACGGCGAGAAAGTTGTGATTCGTCTCCTCGACGGGCGCGCGGCATTGGTGGGCTTCAAGGATCTGGGCCTGTGGGAAGAGCAAGCCGATCTGCTCGGTCACCTTCTCCACCGGCCGCAGGGAATGATCCTGGTGACCGGACCGACCGGCTCGGGCAAGACCACCACGCTCTATTCCGCCTTGAATTTCCTCCGTTCGAGGAATCTGAACATCATCTCGGTTGAAGATCCCGTCGAGTACCAGGTCGCGGGAGTCAACCAAGTCCAGGTCAACGAAAAAGCGGGGCGCACCTTTGCCGCCTCGCTGCGCTCCATCCTCCGGCAGGATCCCAACGTCATCATGGTCGGCGAAATCCGCGACGCCGAAACCGCCGAAATCGCGCTGCGCGCCGCGCAAACCGGCCACCTGGTGCTGTCCACCATGCATACGCTCGACAGCGTCTCCGCGATTTCGCGTCTCCTGGACCTGGGCGTTCCCGGCTTCCTGATTTCCACGACGCTTACCGCGATCATTGCCCAGCGGCTGGTGCGCAAACTGTGCGAGTGCCGCCACGAGCTTCCCGCGTCGGCCGACTATATCCAGGCCATGAGCAACGCCGGCGTCTCCAAACTGCGGTACAAGATGTACGTCCCGGCGGGATGCGCCGCCTGCGACAACACCGGCTACCGGGGCCGCGTAGGCGTCTACGAAATGCTTCTCTTCGACGACGCGGTAGCCGACGTAATCCGGGCCGCCGGCAGCCCCGCGAACATCAGCGACGCGGCGCGTGCCAACGGCATGAGGTCCCTCGAGGAAGACGGTTTGCTCAAGGTCAACCTGGGACTTACCAGTCTTGAAGAAGTGTCCCGCGTGCTCTCCTTCAAGGACAACATGCGACCGGCGCCCAGAAACGAACGCAAGGGCAAGGGCCCGCGCTTCAACTTCTAAGCGAGCCGCGCCGGTTGCGCTTCCTCGCGCTTTAGATAACACCGGCACCCCCCACCCCCCTGTTTTTGCAACAACATGATTCCGTGCGAGTTGCGGTGCGAGGTCGGGCAAGACTTTGATTCTGAAAGAGTTAGGCGCTTGCCGGATCCGCCTGGTTGGCGAGCCGGCTTCATACCCCACCCCGGGTGTTTTTGCGAAGAGTGCGCAAGCTCTTGAGAGCAGGCGTGTTGGCGCTTCGCCCAATGCAAAAGAGCGCGGAAGAGTGCGCAGGTGCATGAAAGTAGAAGGCCGGGAGAGAATATAGAGAGGCGCGAAGAGCGCGGAGAAGCGAATGACCGGGAGGCGAGAGGCTGATTGCGGCAGTCACGTAATAGGTTAACACAAAAGGCACTATTTGTCTATAGATATACTTATGCGCCGTCGAACGGGCTGCGGAACTCCGCCGCCCGCGACGCCGGCTTATGCGATCAAGCAGAGGAAGACGGCGCTCAGGAGAGGCGAGCCGAATGGACCGCATGACGAGAAGCCGGCAGGGACTTATCGGGCACTGGACGCAGACTTCCTAGTCTTGCGGCTAGGGGTCAGGGCAGGACTCGACCGCGTTCCCGGCAGGCCGCCCAAAAGCGCAGTTTCAGCGCACGCCCGTTACCTGCCGGAGTTCGTTCGCGCTGACAACGAACTTGAGGGTCTGGCCTTGCGTAGTTAGTTGAAGATGTGTGGCATCCCCCCAGACAACTGTCGTGTCATATCGAACGGTCGCGGGAATCCTGTCGCGGAGGATTTCTCGATTGGGACTCACCAGCACAATGTAAGCATTCCTTTCTGGAGTCTCGGTATCCGCAAATGCCACCCATGCATCATCAGGAGACCAGGCAAACGGCCCAAAGCTGTGCCCGTGTGCCGGAATGTGTAGCGGAGGCGTTCTGAAGGCAGTCAGGTCTTCCCCATCGGGAGGAGGATAAGCCTCGGCTTCATTTAAGAGGAGGGTGTCGAACTCTTCGCCTTTGCTATCGCGCACAAAGTCCGCAACGGTTCGCCTGGCGACCCACTCGCCGTCGTGAGACCAAATGAAATCGAAACCGCCCTCCATGGTCTTCAGCGTTTTGCCGCTGTCCGCATCCAATATCCAATAGAAGCAGTTCGCGTGGCCACAAGTCATGGCCCCTAGACGCCGATTGTCAATCCATTCTAGCCGCTCTAACTCCCCGGGTATGTATCCTTGAGGAATAATATGCCGCAGCGGGGTTCCACCCGCGTCAATCTCGACGACATCTTCCTCTTCCCCGTCAGATTCTGCGCGAGGTACGTTGGGCGGCCATTGGTCGACGACGTATGCGATTCTCTTGCCGTCCGGCGAAAGTATAGGGAGGCGTTTTGGAAATCCGTCGCGCGTGAGTTGTTGCGGGCCAGGTGGAGTCAACAGCCAAACCTCGTTGTTATCGAGCCAAAGATTGGGGTCGGGGGTACCGCTTCCCTGGAGGAGAAAGAGCCCGACTAGTACCCAACGAATGAGCATCGACGAGCACCTCCCTTGTGTTGGGTCAACTTCACGATCGCCACCCAAACAGGACATCGGGTCCTGAACATGACCGATTATATCGCCAACTCCTGATGAACGGCGGGTGGCGACGTTTCTCTCTTACTGTTGTTGATACGTAGCGCCTCGACGCAGCGTACCTCCATAGGTAAGACGACAGCTTCCGGGTGGGTGCCCCGGCTCGGAGGCGCGTTCAGACCCCGGCCACCCGTCCACAGCTCCGCATCGCGCCGGTCGGTCTTCTGCTTCCGCTCGCCACTGGCGCGGATCCTCGCCGCATCTGCTGTGCCGGATTGAACATGTATTCCCGGGGTCTTACTGGCACCATCATAGGGTGCAGGCACTGCCGCCAGGGGATCACACCAATGGGCTTCGACAAAAGCGAAATGATCGAGCAGTTGAAGTTTGAAATTGAGATGATTGAAAAAGGGGGATACAGCCCCTCGGTCCGGGCACCGCGCCACGACCCGGAGATTTTCCGGGAGTCCGTCATTTGCTTGAACGCAGGGCTTGAGGAAAAGGAGCATCCCTGCTCCAGTTGCTTCTTGAGCGAGTTTGTGCCGCTCGAAGTGCGCAACTCGGGCGGCGATATTTGCCACAAGATACCGCTAAACGAGAAAGGCGACACCATCGAGTCGCTTAAGGCCGAAGTTGATCCCTCCGAGCTCCAAGCCATTGTCCTTAGCTGGTTAAGAGAAACCGTGACAAAACTGGAGCAGGAAGTCGTGAGCCAGGCCTGATTCCCGTTGGCATTCGGTCGAAGGCCACGATGCCAAGTAAGACTTTTCCAGGGCCTGATAACCGGGATTATCGGAGACTGGCTTTTCGCGGACCGGGCCACATTCCGTGAAGAGGACTTCACGGGACTTGGGAACCGATTCAGCAAGAGCCCTGCAAAACGGTGCCGAACAGGACCATTGCTCAACGGCAGATGGGTTTCCTTACTTCACACCCGCCGGGCATGTGGCGCCGACCCACTTGGCCGTCCCCGAATAGTTCCCGCTCATCACGCCGCCCGGGCCGCCGTTCACCGTGAGTTGCCCTGTCCCTTTCACGTTCTCTGAGTCGAGGGCCTGCAAGTTCATACTAAAATCAACCTTGCCCATGCCTTCGGGCATGCATGTACCGGTGGCTTCCATTTTGCTGCCCGTCGAAGTCTGAACGGTCCAAACACATTTGTCTTTGGGGTTAGTAAAGGGGTACTTGCCCAGATCTTCTTTCCTTATGCACGATTGATAGGTGTTCACATTGGGCCGGGGAAGGCCGGTGACTGTGGCAGTCATGGTTACTTGCCAAAGACCTGGCTTGATGTCCAGCGGTTCGAGAGCAGCCGCAAATAGAGCTGTCGCCGACAAGAAAACTGCAAGCGGAATTACTTTGCGCATTTTTTCGCCTCCGTGGGCGCTCCAGGAATGCTCTGTGAAGACCGAGCGCATTGCTTCTATATACCGAATGGGAAGACGCCGCAAGCGGCGGAAGCGGCTGACTCCTGCGTCGGCTCCTGTGAAACGAGATCACCGGCATGTGGGAGAGGCCGACGAGGCCCAAAAGCCACATTCCGTGAAGAGGACTTCGCGGGACTGGCCTCTAAATAAGCAATCCATGAAGTGCAAAGATTTCCTTCCACTCTTCAATCGCGCTCTTGGCAACTGCGAGAGCGACCAATTTCGTTCCGTCTCCGAGAGTGATTATGTGCTCAGACGTAGAGGTAGTCGGATTGCCGATATTAACGGTGACGTTTCGCTGCGTGAATCGAGCATCAACCCTCACTCGTGTGAGATTCGAATGCTTCGTCCGATTGGCAAGATCAGCGCAGACAATGATGTTCGGATATCTGGCGACGATCTGCTCGATCTGTTCGCAAAGTGTTGTTGGCAGAGTTGAATCATTCTTGATCCAGTCTTTGAGGTGCCAGCAGTTCTGGAAAAAAGACCACAGATCGTCGTCATATTCAGTCGAATCTCTGCTTTGGTCCTCAAGTCGAACCATATACCTGTTCACTCTCTGGAATTGCTCGATATAGGCTGGCATACTCCTGCACCCCTGCTGACGCGCATTGTACTCCATTGGCCTGCGCGTCCCGGATTCAGAGTCCGGTCAGGCTCGTTCCAGTGGCGAATACAGTGAGTGCTCAACGACCAGTTGAACCGGCACGACTTACCAGGACTTGGGTCCCAGTTCACGCCGACACTCCCGAATTTAGTTGGAAATTGAAGCAATCGAATCACAGAACGCATCGGGGCTTGGTTCAGTTTGATGCTGGCGATTCTCGTCTTGAGTGGTTTGCTACGGGTTCGGCTCGTTGGGCTTAAGCACTTCGCCCGCTGCCACCGCGTCCTCCTCGCGCACCAAAACGCGGAACAAGGAGTCCATGAGGGACAACGATGGGTTCTTGTCTCCAACGGGGTCGGCCTGGGTCGCCACCGCAAGGGACAACGACGAGTTTTTGTCTCCAACTGGGACAGCCTGGATCGCCGCCGCAATGCCTGCGGACTCTAGCGCGCCTTGTGCAATGTCGGCATCTCTCCGCGTTTCGCAGATTTGAGCAACTACGAGCCGCCCTTGGGGTGCCTCGTGGATCGGCTGAAGAATTCCGTGGGCAGCAGCGGCATCTTGCTCGCGGACCAGCAGCTTGAACCCGAAACCGCTCCACGCCAGATGATCGCGCATACCGCCAGCTCTATCAGCTTGGATTACTGCGTCGATGCCAGAGGATTCGAGGACACTTTTCGCAATGTCCGCCTCGCCCTCTGATCCGAACGCTTGAACGAAAACGAGTTTGCTAGGGTCCATGCCCTAATTATATGCCCTTACGTTCCTTCCCATGTCGCCCGCTGGAAAATTGGAACGTCAACGTTGTGCGCCAAGTCCTGTGAAACGGGATTATCGTCATGTGGGAATCAAGCGAAGGCCAGATGACGAGGAGCGGACTTATCAAGACTTGGCCCCAGAACGTGTGGAGTTGGACTGATTCCAAGCCGCAAGTCTGTCAACAAGTCCGAGGATCGCAAAGATTATCGCTGCGTCGACTATAGCAATGAGAGTAAGAATCGGGGCTGGAACCCATTCGGGCCATGGCACCCGGAGTATAAACAGCACGTGAGCGGCAGCGATAGGAACCAATGTCACCCAGAACCACCAATGCCTTCGCATGCTTCCGGATGCATAAACTACCCCTGCCAATGCCACTGCAACACAGGTTGCCTGGAATGTCAGATCAGGTCGGCCAAGATAACGCATAATTGGGATCAGCGGAGAAAGCAGGGCAAGTACAGCCACCGCCCAAAGTAACGATTTTTTGTACTCGGTCACTATCCGCCAGCTTTGTGAACGCTCGCAAGTCTAGTACGCTCTAACGGCGTCAAAACCCATCCCTCGTGCTTTCAAGTCGCTCAACTGTGACGGGAATTCTACGCTCTTGCCAAGTCCTGTGAAACGGGATTATCACCAACTGGCTTTTCGCGGGCCGGGGACACTAAGGGGCCGAATCGGTGTGTGGCATCCGGCCCCCTGCCGAAGAGACGATGAATGGGCGCCCCCTATCGATCTCTACGCAGCCTTTTTTGATAGGCTTCCGGATCGGCGGCGGGTGGCCACGTTTCTCTCTTACTGTTGTTGATACGTAGCGCCTCGACGGAGCATACCACCATAGGTAAGACGACAGCTTCCGGGTGGGTGCCCCGGCTCGGAGGCGCGTTCAGACCCCGGCCACCCGTCCCGGTCCTGGCGGTAACGCTATTCTACTTGCCCCTGCATGTGTTCCTTGGGATCATTCAATTGCTTCATTAGCGGCGAGTGATAGTCTTTCCCTACGATGATTGACCAGTCTCTCCGTGGTCGGATCTCCGATGCCGTTACCCAGGCTTTGAGGCCGCTTCCGACCGTGTTCGCCGGGTGCGAGGGGGGCAGTGCGGCTTTTGGTGCCGTGGATGCCTATTCAGACATCGACCTAGAGTACGTAGTGGCCGATGATGTATCGTTCGATGACCTGTACGCATTAGCGGAGAGAGCCATCGAGACGGTGTCACCGATTACCGCCAGCCACACCCCACTCAAGGGTCGCTACTACAAGTTGAAAGATGGTGGCGATTTTCTCCTGGTCGATCTGATCTTCTTCCGAGTCGGAGACCCGGATGGCCACCTCGACATTGAGCGTCACGGCGACAGGCTGCCTCTCTTCGATAAGGGCAACTGGCTGCGAGCAAGACCCCTCGACGAGCGAGCGTTGGCGACTCAACGAGATCAGCGCTATCGCGAACTTCAGACGTGGTTTCCCATGAGCCAGGTCTTTGTCCGCAAGGCGATTCTGCGCGGTCAGCATGTCGAGGCGGTGAACGCGTTCTGGGCGTGTACCTTGAAGCCGTTAGCCGAGCTCTTGCGTATGCGCTACTGTCCCGTGCGATGGGATTTCGGTGTGCGTTACCTCGATCGCGATCTGCCTCCTGGTGTATACGACCAGGTCCGGGACCTCGCGCTCGTCAGCGACCTCGCAGACCTCGAGCTCAAGTTGGCGAGAGCTACAGCCTGGGGTACTACGCTATTGCGAGACTTGGAATCGGTGTGAACTGCCGAACACGGCCTTGCAGCCGACCGGCGGCGGCCCGGTATCTTGGGTGCGCTTGTTAGATTGATCGCGTCCTGTCAGGCTCAAACTGACCCACTACCCGAATCCAAGGTCCTGTCCAAGTAGTTGTTTGGGGTAGCGCCACCGCCTGATAAACGCATTATAAAAGGGCGCCCTCTACAGTAGGTTTTGATTGCTCGTATGAACGCGTCGAGGAAGGCAGTTCCGTTCGGCGTATCGTTCGAAAATCGGAACTGAGAGGCTAGCGGTTCGAGCTTGCCCGGGCGGAAAGCGGTGGTTCCGCATCCTCATAGTTCGAGCCGGTCCACGAGTAGTGGTAGTCCATCCCGTCACTACCATGTTTCGTCAGATCGTAGAACCCGTTTGTAATCGTCGTCGCAAACTCAAATGAATCCAACGAACCGACCTCATCGTTTTCAAATGTTCTTTCAACCTTGTCGCCGGTTTGCTTCAGCACGTTAATGGCGCATCCCGCGGAGCCGCAGAAACCCGCGCCGGAGAATTCCACAATAAAGCCCGCCTGACCGCTCTTGGTCAAAGTGACCTTGCGGAAATCGAAGGCCTGTCTAAAATCGTTGTCGCACTCGGCGGATCGGAAGTCCCGACAGAACTCTTTCTTGTCATGATCCAACGCGACGGCGATGGCACGCAGAAGCGCAGGTGTCACGCGTCCGGCGATCTCAGGGGCGGGATCCGCCACTCCTTGTCGCGGGGCTCCCGAAACAGTTTTGTAAGCGGGCGCTATGGAAAAAAAAGGGGGCAGACCTGTCCTGGCGGAGGCTGCGACTCTCGGTATGACCTGCGGTGTATTATTCGAGCAGCCCGCAGTTATGAATGGGACGGCCAACACCGCGAACAAGTGCATTTTCTTCAATGTCATTTCCTCATGCCCTTCGTCCAGGGGCTTCTTACCGCTTGCTGCCGAGGACGGGTCTTAGTATCTGTCTAAAAGAGAGGCAATACTGTGCAAATGGAGTCACTCAGGCATAAACGACGTGCGGACGCGGTTGGGAGTACAGGGTTTAGTAGTCACTGGAAATAAGTCCTTTCGACTCGACCGGTTTCGTCGGGTATTGGTCTCAACCGGCGCAAGCAATCGAACGTTCGTTAGGGGGTTCGTTAGAGGGGCGTCAGGGGGGCGGCGAGATCGTGCTGTTCCGACGGGGCAACTCCCCGATTTACCCGGCAACTGGCTTAGCGCGGAGCCCGGATTCCACAGTGGGACTTGGCCCAGGCGGGTGTGCGGGTGTGCAATATTGAACAGACGCGCAAAACACACGAGCGTAAAAACAATTAAAACCAAGAGACAAAGAATAATCCATATTCGATGTCTCACCCCGGGCCGGATGAGACACCCCCATTCGGCCCTTACCGCCCCCTTCAGCGATTAGTCACCAAACGCGGGCTCCGCCTTCGCCGTTATTTTGGTTGGAGACTTCCTTGCGCTTCGGATCGCCTTCATATCTGGCCCCCTCGGAATCGCAGCATAATTCATCACGAAGTGTACCAAAGTGAACAGCATCCTTCCTGCCGCGCTGCTAAAAAATGCCGCGCCGCATCTCAGTCCGTTCAACGAACGCGGCGGAAACCAGGTGGCATCTCGGAATTATGCTCAACGAACACGCAACGCCCGCGCAGTCAACATCGCTGTCCAGCGCTTACTCCCCTTGGCTAGGCAGGCCAGTGGCCTTACTCGTCTCCGCCGGAGAATTGCGAACCACGTTACGCGGCATCCTCATCGGTGAATCCGAGGCGTCCGTGCGCGTCCGCATTGGAGGCATTTGGGACGTGGATATTTACAAGGCGATGGTTTTGTCCGTCGAGGACATTGTGCTGATCCAGTAGTCGTACCGGCGAGACCCCGTAGAAAAACCCTGCCGCTGCGGAACCTTGACCAAAATCCCACGTTCAGGCCGCAAGGACGCCAAGGTTCACTCGGCTGAGCCACGGGTGTATAACCGTCTGGACCGCGGGACATCGAAACGATCGTCCGGGCATGAACGGGCCGGCTTAACGGGGGAATGCATGGGTGAAAGCGCTCCAGAGCTTCGGATCTTCGGGACGCGCGGGTCGCCGCTGGCCTACACGATTCGCGATTTCCTGCACCGCAGCGACGTCCCGTTTCGCTGGGTCGAGCTGACCAGCGACGAGGGCGCGCGCACGGAGGCCGGGGTCGCCGGGTTGGGCGATGCGCGATTGCCGGTGTGCGTGTTTCCGGATGGTGCGCGGCTCGAACGACCCACGGTGCGGCAGATCACGGAAAAGCTGGGATGGTTTCGCAATCCCTCGCAGGCTGAATACGATCTCGCGATTTACGGCGGAGGACCCGCCGGACTGAGCGCGGCGGTTTACGGCGCTTCGGAGGGATTGAAGACCGTGCTGGTGGAGCGTTTGGTGCTCGGCGGGCAGGCCGGAACCAGCTCGAAGATCGAAAATTACCTCGGGTTTCCCGAAGGCATTGCGGGGGCGGATTTGGCGGAGAGGGCGCGTCGTCAAGCGTGCCGGTTTGGCGCCGAGATTCTGCTGCTGCGTGAGGGAGTGCGGGGCGAAATTCAAGCGGGCAAGGGCGTGGGTTATCTGGCGGATGGGACCAAGATCGTAGCGCGCGCCTCAATTTGCGCCACGGGAATCCAATACCGACGGCTCGGGCTGCCCAATGAGGAGGAGTTTTACGGGAGCGGCGTATATTACGGGGCGGGGTCGAGCGAGGCGTCGCTCTGCAAAGGCGAGCATGTCTTCGTGGTCGGCGGCGGAAATTCGGCCGGACAGGCGGCGATGTACTTCTCCCAATATGCGGCGCGGGTCTCGGTCGTCATTCGGGGAGACTGCCTGAAGAAAACGTTGTCGGAATACCTGGTAGACCGGATCCGCGCGGCTCCGAATATCGACGTGCTGTCCCAGACGTCAGTGGTCGCGCTGCAAGGCAATGGGTCGCTGGCGGCGATCACCCTGAGAAATAATCAGACGGGCGAGAATCGCCTGGCCGAGACGAAAAATCTCTTCTTGTGCCTGGGCGGCGTGCCGCGGACGGAATGGGCGGACGACGTCGGGGTTCTGCGCGATCAGGAAGGCTATCTGGTTACCGGCCCGGACCTGCTGAAAGACGGCAAGTGGCCGGAGAATTGGCAACTGGATCGCGCGCCGTATTACATGGAGACCAGCGTCCCGGGCATCTTCGCCGCGGGAGACGTAAGGCACGGATCGGTGAAGCGCTGCGCCTCAGCAGTGGGCGAAGGCGCCATGGCCGTGACCTTCGTGCATCGGTACCTGGCCAACGCCTAGCGCCGAACCTTCCACAACGAAAGCCGTCCGCGATCCGCTCGCCGTTTTCGCCTTCGCGTCCCCAGGCCGCCGCGACCCGCGGCGATCGCGCCGAGCGCGCGAAGTGAAACCGCGGCCGGCGTCGGCTCGTATACTTAAGCCAGTGACACCCAGCGATGCCGAACTGGTGCAGCAGGCGCTTGCCGGCTCGCAGACGGCATACCACACCCTCGTGGGCCGCTATGCGACGCCAGCCGTCAACCTTGCTGCCCGCATGGTCCAGGACCGCGCTCTGGCGGAAGATCTCGCGCAGGAAGCGTTCGCGCGCGCCTTCGAGCGCCTCTCGACCTACGATCGGCAGCGCCGCTTCGTCAGTTGGTTCTTTCGGATCGTTCACAATGTGACGATCGACTACCTCCGCCGCAAGCGGCCGAACACTGTTTCGCTCGACAGCCTGGAGGAGGCCGGCCATGGCGGCATGGCCGTCCCCGCCGGCGCCAGTGACGCAAGCGGCTCGCCCGAGGCGCGCGCGGAGCAGGCGGCCATGACGCGCGCGGTGGACGCCGCGCTCGCGCGCATCCGGCCGGAATATCGCGAGGTCGTCGTGCTGCGCTACCGCGAAGAGTTATCGGTGCAGGAGATCGCCTACGCCATGGGCGTGCCGCCGGGCACCGTGAAGACGTATCTGTACCGGGCGCGCAGGGAGCTGGCGTCGATTCTGACGGCCCAGGGGTGGGCCCCCGCGCCGCCCGACGAAGCTGAAACCCCGCGCGAGAAAACCCCGTAAAGAGAGTGGGCGAGGAAACCGATGCCGAACGACCGAGACTGGCTGCGGGCCGAACAGGAAGGCGAGGACGCCTTGGCCGAAACGATGTTTGCGCATCTTATGGCCGACCTGCCTCCCGTCGAGCCCGGCGCGGAGTTCGTGCGCCGCACCGCGCAAGCGGCGTGGCGAGCCCGCGCGCGCCGCCGCCTCATGACGCGTCTTGCCGGCACAGCGGCCGCGCTGGTCGTCGGCCTCAGCACCATGGGCGCGATGTTGGAGTCGCGCGCCGTGGCTGTAAGCCTTGCGGCGCGCGGAGCCGCTCTGCTCTCGCACGGGGTTGTGTGGCTGCTGACATCAGCCGGCCAAGGCGCCGGGCGGTGGTCGCTCGCCGAGCGAATCGGGACGGCGGTCAATGAAACCATCGCCGCGCCGCGGACGGCGGCGGGCGTCGCGGCCGCCGAAATGATCATCCTGGCGGCCATTTATGCGCTGGGAAAGCTGGTCCGCGGCGAGTCCGAAACGCGCGAGTGAGGGCTAAGGAACAAAGGCCAACGAGCGATCAACCGGGGCTGGCGAACAAAGTTCTGAAAAGGAAGGCGTGAAAATGAATATGACCATGACACCTCGATGGAGATGGAGTTGGAGAACCTACGCAGTCCTCGCGTGCGCAGCCGTCCTGGCTCTGGGTGCGGCGTTCTCCGCGCGCGGCCAGGCATCCTCCTCCGATACGAAGCGTCTGCGCGACGAGCTCCGCCCCCGCTACGACATCGTGATGCTGCGGGAGGGCCTGGGCCTGGTGCCACGTCAGCGCCAGGGAGACGTCAGACTCATCGAGATTCGCAACGGGGGCGTGGCCATCAACGGGACCGTGGTGTCCGCGCGCGAAGCGCGCGAGCAGCTCGGTCAGGACGCCGACCTCATTCTGCGCATCACGTACCTGGACGCCGCGGCGCAACGCGACCTGGCTCGCGCGGATGTCGCCGCGCCCGCCTCACCGGCGGACGCCGGCGACAACGCGAACGCGCCGCCGCCGGACCTGGAGCCAGCCACGCCCGCGCGCACGCGGACGCATCGCGGCGATCTCGTTCGCATCGGCGGCAGCGTTACCGTCCTGCGCGATGAACTCGTGCAAGGCGACGTGGTCGCCATCGGCGGCTCGGCGGACGTCGACGGCGAAGTCACCGGGGAAGTCACCGTAATCGGCGGCACGCTGAATCTCGGGCCCGACGCCGTCGTGAGGCGCGACGTTTCGGTCGTCGGCGGGACACTGAATCGCTCGGCCGGCGCGCGCTTATACGGCGCGGTCAATGACGTTGGCGTCGGCGCGCCGTTTCCTTCGAACCGGCGGCTGGGCCCGAATCTCTCTTTCTGGGCGCGCTACTGGCGGGTGGGCGGCTTGTTCGGCACGCTGCTGCGCATGACGCTGCTGATCCTGGGCGCGCTGCTTGTCGTGGCCCTGGGCGGCCGCTTCGTCGAAGCCGTCGCCGACCGCGCCGCGAGCGAACCGCTACGCTCGGGCCTCGCCGGGCTGCTCGCGGAAGTGCTCTTCCTGCCGCTGCTGCTCATCACCATCGTGGTGCTGGCCGTCTCGATCATCGGCATTCCCCTGCTGCTTCTGGTGCCTTTCGGCATCGTGCTGGCCATCGTGCTGATGTTCGTCGGCTTCACGGGAGTCGCCTGCCTGGTCGGGCGTCTCGCCAGCAGCCGCTTCGGCATCCAGCGAGGTCCTTACGCGACCGCGGCGCTGGGCGTGGTGGCGGTTTTGAGCTTCACGCTCCTCGCGAGAATCATCGCCCTCGTCGGAGGCCTCGTGTTCGGCCTGATCGTTGCGGGGCCGTTCGCCGCCGTCGGCTACCTTTTCGAGTACCTGGCGTGGACCGTCGGAACCGGAGCGATCGTCCTGACGTGGCTCAGCACGCGTCGCCGAGCGGCGCCGACTCCAGCCGCCGCAGCCCCGCCCGCCGGTGAACCCTTGCCGCATTGACGGCACGGCCTCGGCCCTGTTTCGGATTGTTTAGGGGGTCGGAGCTTTAGCTCCGACAATCTCCGCCTCCTCTTCAGGGGTTTCAACCCCTGAAGGGTCAAGACCGCTCGCCGTGCCGCTCGCCGCGAACCCGGGCACAACCTCAATCGCGCGGTGTCTAAACAAGTAGCTCACGGACCGTCAGCTAAATTTCAAAATCAACGCCGCACCGGACGCTTGGTCCGGTCCGGAGGAGGTGTGCGATGTTTAGCGAACTCGTGGAGTCGGTTGCGGTGAAGAAGCAGACCAGCAAGCCCTGGACGGTTGCGGCCTCCGCGATTTTTCAATTCGCGTGCCTGGCGCTAGCGTTCCTGATTCCGCTCATTTACACGCAAGCATTGCCGAAGACAATCTTGACCGATTTCCTCCTCGCACCCGCTCCTTCCCTGCCCCCGGCTTCCGCGCGAACGGAGAGGCCGCCGAGCGGCAGGCAGCGAGTGCGACTCTTCGAGAACGGGGTTGTGCACGAACCGACCGCCGTCCCGCCCAAAGTTGGGATGTTTCAAGAGGCGCCGCTGCCTCCCGAGGACCTCGCGGGCTCCGGGATGAGCGGCGGCCGCGGCGACTTCGATCTTCTCGGCAGCGTTCGCAGCGGCCCGGTCGTGGCGTCTCCCCAGCCGCCGGCGCCCGTCGCCACGCAACGCATCAAGCAGGGCGGAGTGATCGAAGCCGCGAAGATCGTCTCGCAGCTTCAGCCGGTCTATCCCACTCTGGCGCGGCAGGCGAGCATTCAAGGCGCCGTCTTGTTGCAAGCGGTTATCGACAAGGATGGCCGCGTCAGCGAGCTGCAAGTTCTCTCGGGCTCGCCGCTGCTGGCGCGGGCCGCACTCGACGCCGTCAAGCAGTGGCGCTATCAGCCCACGCTGCTCAACGGCCAACCCGTCGAGGTAGAAACGACGATTACGGTGAGCTTTGTGTTAGGCAAATAGTTGATCCGGCGTCCCCGATATGCGGCGAACGTCAAGACGTTGTGCCGCCACCACGAGAGGCGTACGATCTGCGGGAGATCGACGCCACGGCGCGGCGCACCGCTTTCGTCAGGGCGCGGCTTTCGTCAGGGCACGGCTTTCGTCAGGGCACGGCTTCAGCCGTGCCGACCCGCTGGCAAAGGAGGGCGGCTTTAGCCGCTGAGGGCTGTGTCCACGCCGAAACGTCGCGCCGCGGTGCCGGGGACCTATTTCGTCACCTCACGCACATGGCAAAGCCGCCGGGTCTTCGTTACCGCGCCGCCCTGCGAGGTTTTTATTGATTCGTTGCTGCATTATCGTGACGGCGGGTTCTATCGACTGCATGGCTTCGTAATCATGCCCGATCACTTTCACGTCCTGCTGACGCCAGGAAATGAAACGGCCCTTGAGAGGGCGGTACAATTCATCAAGGGAGGATCGGCAAAGCAAATTCGAGAGCGACTCCTTTATCGCTTTCCGATTTGGCAACGCGGTTTCAGCGATCACCGGATTCGTGACGCGGCGGATTGCGAGCAACATGTACGCTATCTTGCACAGAACCCAGTGAAGAAAAAGCTGGCGCAAACAGCGACGCAATACCGATGGTCGTCCGCCTCAGATGCGTACCGAATGGATGAGGTTCCTCAGGGGTTGAAACCCCCGAGGAATGACGCGCATAACGGCACGGCTGAAGCCGTGCCCTGACGTTTGCACCTTGCTGCAACGATTCGCTGAGAGCCTGCGTATGAAACACCATCCTCAATGCCGAAGGCTCTGCCTGGTGGCAGCCGCAATCGCGGCGCTCGCCGTGCCGCTCATCCTGGGCGCGCTGACCGCGCCGCGAAGGCAGGCCCAATCCTCAGCCGCAATTGCGGAACGGCCGAAATTCGAGGTGATCTCGGTCAAGCCGCACAAGCCTGATACTTCCGGCCCGGAATACATGCTGACGATGACGCAACGCGGACGCCTGCTCTACACGGGCGTGAAGTTGGACACGCTCATCTCGTCGGCATATCAACTCAAGCCTGCCCAGGCGAGGCTAATCTCCGGGATGCCGAAGTGGGCCGCGTCGCAGGTCTTTGACGTCGAGGCGCGTGCGCCAGGCGACCCGCCGCACGAGCAGATGCTCCTGATGCTGCAATCCCTGCTCGCCGACCGCTTCAAGCTGGCCATACACCCCGAAACTCGGCAGCTTCCGGTTTACGCGCTCGTGCTGATGAAAGCGGGACGCACGGGCTCGCAGCTCCAGCCGCACTCGGACGCGGCGGAGTGCCTCAAGCTCGCGCCAGGACAGCCGGCGCCCACGTCGGATTTTGGCGTGATACCGCCGCCTCCGCCGGTGTGCGGGCGGTTCATGTCGGGCGCGCATCGGATCGCCGGCAACAATGTGACGATGGAAATGCTCGCGGAAGATTTGGGCGCGGCGCCGTCGATGGATCGTCCGGTGGTGGATCGGACGGGGCTGAGCGGGTCCTTTGATCTGACCTTGGAATACACCCCGCGAGAGCAACTGGACTCCCAACCCGGCCCCGACGCGAGTGCATCAGATCCGTCCGCGCCGCCGTCCGTCTTCACAGCCTTGCAGGAACAACTCGGGCTAAAACTGGAACCGCAAACGGGCCCGGTTGACGTTCTGGTCGTTGACCACGTGGAACAACCGTCGCCGAATTGAGGCTTGTGTACGAGAGAACATGCTGAACGGAGAAGGCTCTTCGTAGCGACGGCCGGACTTGTGGCGCTGGCCGTGCCTCTCGTTTTAGGCGCGCTGACGGATCCGCCTCTACGCGCCCAAGCGCCAACAGCTCAATCCCCGGCGGTACCGCAGTGGCAGATAGACGCCGGAGGCAAGATGGCATTCGACGTTGCGTCAGTCAAGTTGAGCAAGGAACGAGCCGATGGGTACAGCATGAATTTCCCCCTCACGCTCGGGCCAAATATGGCGCCAGTCGGCAACCTGATGTCGGTTAATGTCCCGCTGCGCGTTCTCATCGGATTCGCCTATAAGATTACAGTTGGCCAGACGCACTTTTTGATGCCGGGATTGCCCGACTGGGTTGATGCGGAGTGGTTCGATGTCGAAGCCAGGGCGGCCGACAACCCTACGAAAGATCAGTTTCGCCTGATGGTGCAATCGTTGCTCGCGGACCGGTTCAAACTAACCACGCATCGGGAGACGCGGCAAGTTCCCATACTTGCCATGGTGTTGTCGGAACCCGGCAAGACGGGGCCGCAACTTACTCCGCACACGGATGATGCCATGTGCGTGGATGGACAACCAGACGCGCTGCGCACTCCCAACCCAGGGCTACCGCCGTTTGCCTGCGGTTCGATCCTGTTCCCTGGACTCCGGCCGAGCGTTCCCGGTCGCATCAAAGGCGGCGGCCGAAAGCTAAATCTGGACTACATCGCCGCGTTCCTGACCGGCTTTCAGGGTTTAGACCTGGACCGTCCGGTGGTGAATCGGACCGGCCTCACCGGCTCTTACGATTTTTGGATGGAGCTGGTGCCGCAGTCGAGTGCGTACCTGCCATTCGATACGCAGCCTGACCCGACGGGGCCGACGGTTCTGGAGGCGTTGAACGAGCAACTCGGGTTGAAGCTCGAACGAACAACCGGCCCGGTAGATGTCCTCGTCGTTGATCACATCGAGCAGCCTTCGCCGAACTGACGCCAATGAAATATCAAACCGAGTGGCGCATCCTCTCCGCCGCATATTTCACGCTGGCAGGCTCCAGCTTGATCTTCGGCCTGTCGCAGGCTGCTGCGAGTGCCTGGTATCTTTTGGTCGCGTGGCTCTTTTTGGCGAGCGCGATTGCCTGGGCCTGGCGCCCCGCCGTTGCCGCGCGCCTGAGCGTAGGTCCCGTTCTCGTTCTGGCGCTCCTGTTCAGATACTGTAGTTCGCTCGGCGACTGGCTGTTCCTCGGCGGGATTCTCGCCGTCGCAATCTTCTTCATCGTCAAGACCCTTCGCTCCTATCCCGCCCCGAAGACTATCTCGTAGCGATTCCGGGCGCTGCCTTGGTTTTTTTGCGGGGATTTGCCCATGAGCCGACGATGTTACCTAACTTTTGAGGCGGCAAATCGATTGTCTCGAAAGCGGCGCCAGCGCAGGCCGCGAAGTTTTTGGCTACATCAAGGCGTTCAAGCCGGTGCGGCTCTACTGCGGCAAAGCGGCATTCGCCCACTGGCAGAACGTCTGGATGTCCTGCGGCGTGAGCCGGCTGTCGCGGTGGATCAGCCGGTAGGAAAACAGCGGCATGTCGTGCGTCTGCACTTCGTCGCAGGCCGAAGGGCGCGGTCGCCGCGAAAACCGGGCGGACACACTGGTGGGCGGCGGCCATTCGGAAAAATTCAGGCGCTGCCGCGCATCGTTGACGTGGTTGATCACGAACCAGGAGACCGGCGCGACGTTCGAGTACCAGGGCCAGCGCGTCTCGTACGAGTGGCAATCCTTGCAAGCCGCCGTCAGGATCCGTTCCACGTCCGGCGGCACGTTCACCTTGGCTTCGAGCGTGCTGGCCGGGGTCACCTGCGGATTGGTTCGCGCCGGCCGGATGAATTGGATCGCGACGAGCAAGGCGCAAAATCCGAAGATCGCGCCGCGCGCGTAGGTTGGCATCGGTTTTCTCCGCGGGTTCGGGCTTGTTGTCCGCTTCCTGGCGCGCGCCCGCGCGTCATCCTTGGGGCTGGGCCTGGAAACGCACCACCACCAGGGTGAGATCGTCCTGGACGTCTTTGTCGCCGATGAACGAGCGGACTCGGCCGAGAATATCGTCTCGAACTGCTGCCGCGGATTTTTGCCCGGAGTCCTGTATCGCCGCGAGCAGGCGCTCTTCCCCGAACTCCTCATCCGAGGCGTTCGGCGCTTCCGTCACGCCGTCCGAGTAGAGCACCAGCAAGTCGCCGGGGCAAATCGGAACCGCGCCCTGGCGATACTCCGCGGCGGCAATCACACCCAGCACGGGCCCGCCTTCCTTCAGCCGCTCGACGGCGCCGCGGCTCGCGCCGTTTCGCCGGAAGAGGATCGGAGCGGGATGGCCGGCGTTCACGTAGCGCAGAGCCTTTGCGCCGGGCTCGTAATACGACCAGAACAGGCTGGCGTAGCGATCGAGCGACGTTCGCGCGCGCAGCAGCTCGTTGAGCTGCCGCGTCGAAGCCTCATGCTCCGCGCCTCCCTCGAGCCAACTGCTGGCGCGGACCGCGCCCACGAGAACTCCCGCCACGACCGACGCCGGCAGGCCGTCGCCGGAAACGTCGCCAATGGCCATCGCCACGCGCCCCTGGTCCGCGGCAAACACATCGTAAAAATCTCCGCCCACCTGCCACGCGGGAACGCACGTCGCCGCGAAATTCAGGTTCGGAAAAGCGGAATCGGCCGCGAGCAGCAAGTCGGCTTGCACGCTCTGCGCGAGCTCGGCCTGCTCCTTCACCTGCATGGCGTGAACGTAGTGCGGAAACCGCGACCAGAGCAGAATCATCGCGCCGACCAGACCCAGCGCCGCCGAGACGTCGATAATCGCGCGCGTTCGCAACCGGCTGAAATTCTGCGCGGCGCTGCTCCGGTACAGGGCGACCTCCACAAACAGCGGACCGCCCTCGGGGGCCTCGGGGGAAGCCGCGGCGGCTTGGGGCCCACGGCCAAGCCGCACCGCCGGAAACAAGCTCACCATTACGGGACCGTTCGGTGTATCGCGCACGCTCGAAATCGGAGCCGTGCGCAAGGAAGTCAGCGACACTTGATGGAAGTCGAAGTCCGGCCCGACGGGCGTTCCGCCCTGCGCGACCGTTTGGCCCGCGGCATCGAGCACCTTGATCCAGGCGATGGTGCTGGGCTCCTCCTGCTGAATCTGCTCGATCTCCTGGCTGAGCGCCTCCGGACTGCGGGGCCCCAGCCGGCGGATGGTCCGCTCCAGTTCGGTCACTTCCGTGCGCGCGTCCCTGGCAAGCTCCGCCGTGATCAGATTGTTCGTGACTTGCAGATACGTGGTGACGGATTGCACGAGCAGCAGCACGCCGAGCGCTCCGCCCAACACGACGGCGAAGCTGAACCAGAAGTTGCGTTGTCCCGGCCTTTTCATCGCGTCCGGTTCCAGAGTGTAGGCGTCTACCGTTCTCCCGCGCAACGGATATATCGGCAGAGCCGGCTGCGTGGAAATCGTCGCCTAGCTGCAGGCGATCGGCTAGACTTGACGGAAAATCGCTCGTCCCCAAACGGACGCCGCGAAGAAGATCGCGTGACGAGAGCAGGAAGGAGTAACGCAATGGCGGCGAATCAAACCATTACGGTGGGTCCCCTCAAGCGCAGCGAAGTCGCGGAGGCGGACCGGATCGTGCGCGTGGCGTTCGGAACGTTTCTGGGATTGCCCAACCCCGCCGACTTCATGGGCGACCGCAGCTTCCTGGTGTCCCGCTGGCACTCGCCGCACGTTGCGGTGATCGCGGCGCGCGAGGACGGCCGCCTGATCGGATCGAACGTCGTCACGCGCTGGGGATCGTTCGGGTTCTTCGGCCCGCTGACGGTGCTGCCCGAGTATTGGAACCGCGGCGTGGCCCAGCAACTGCTTGCAGCCACGATGAAAACGTTCTCGGGCTGGGGCCTGCGGCGCACCGGGCTCTTCACGTTCCCGCAAAGCGCCAAGCACGTGGGCTTGTACCAGAAGGTTGGTTACTGGCCGTGCTATCTCACCGCGCTGATGACGCGCACGCCCGATGCCAGTCTGGCGCCGCCGGCCAAGCCCGCGGATCCGCCGGCGCTGCTCTCGGCGCTCGGCAAAAGCGAGCGCGAGCGGGCCATCCGGGCCTGCCGCAAACTCACGCACGAGATCGAGCGCGGGCTGGACCTCAGCGATGAAATCCGGACCGCGCTGGCGCAGCGCGTAGGAGACGTCGTGTTGACGCACACTCGCGGCGTTCTGGACGCTTTCGCGGTGTGCCTGCACGGACCCGGCTCCGAGGGCGGCGAGAAGACGTGTTACGTCAAGTTCGGCGCGGCTCGCGGCGGCGCGGGCGCCGGCAAGCGCTTCGACAGATTACTGGACGCCTGCGAGGTGTTCGCGGCCGCCTGCACGGCGATGGTGGAAGCGGGCGTAAACCTGGCTCGCGAAGATGCCTACCGGCGCATGCGCGCCCGCGGATATCAGGTGACCACGCAGGGCGTGGCCATGCAACGCCCGCATGCGCCCGGATTCAATCGGCCCGATGCCTACGTGATCGACGACTGGCGCTGACAGGTACGCGCGAGCCCCGTTCGAAGTTTTCTCAACAAGTGTTGCACGAGGGGTCTTGCACAAGGGGTCTTGCTCAAGCGGCGAATTCGGCGGGCGGGGGAAAGGAGAGAGGCGCTCGGAAGCCTCACAAGCGCCTCCTCTACTGCGTCAACGTAAACCGTACCTCACTGGATCACCTCCTTCTCGGCAGGAACGCCGATGTCGACAGGAATGTCGAGTGCTTCGGATTATAACGCCAGACGGGCGAAATTCCAAAAGAGGCGCTTTTCCAAAGTAAGGGCGGCTGGGAGGCGGGTGGGGCGGCAAAATACGGGAAACAGGGGCGGCAAAATACGGGAAACAGGGGCGGCAAAATACAGGAAATTCCCTATGCGACGGGCCGCACTGGCTGTGATATTTTCTACGCGTCCGATGCCCTACGTTCCCCCACTTCAGAAGCTGCGGCAGCAATTCGAGGAACTCGCCACTAACCTGGAAGTGTGCCGAAACCCTAGTCAACGAAGAGAATTGCTGAAGCGGATGAAAATTGTGATCGAAGAGACTGACAAACTCATCTCCACGGAGGTCCACTTGAGTTCAGCGGGAGATCGCATCGATCCGTCGTAGAGGTCAGTCGCAGCCATCAGTCGTGGTCGCAAAACGGGGAGAGTGCCTCGGCGCGACCTACCCCTAGCCTCGCCGCCTCGGCAACTTTTTCTGTTCCCACCGGTTTAGGTCTTGCATCCAAGGAAGCGGGCTTTCGCATGGCATCTGTGGGCGGTGGATTCTAAATCCGAAGGAGGCAAACGTGGCTAGTACGGGCAAGGCACCCGCCAAAACCAGCACCTTGGGAACGGAAGCGGCGTTGCGGAAGGAAATGGAGTTGCGGGACGAGGCACGCGTCACGGAGGAGCAAATCGAACAGCAGGATCTGAATCAAGGTATGGACACTGGAACGCACTCTTCCACACACGAAGGGGTCAATTGGGGTCCGTCATACCGGATCAGGCCAGAGGCTGAAGAAGGATCCGCAACGACAGAGCGAATTGAGACCCGCGCCTACCAGCTTTACGAGCAACGCGGCGGCGCACATGGCCATGACGTTGAGGATTGGCTCACCGCGGAAAAGGAATTGAAGCAACGATAAGCCGTCTTCCGTGACTGCATAGCGCGGCGCGAAAGGGCAGGTCGGTTGCGGCGTGAACGCCCGGCCCAGGAGATTTGGTGTCCCCAAACCCTGCTTAAAGAGCGCCCCTTCATAGTGCGTTTTTCGGGAGCTGCCGCCGGGGCCCGCGGCCCGAGAGTGTGCGAGTCGAGAGTCTCGAAATTCCGCTATACTCCCCGGGCACATTCCGTCCGACGGAAACGCCCAAGTGGCCGCCGCACTCCCAAGCTCGATAGCGCCCGCCCTGGACCAACTCGCGGTCCGCACGCGCCGCCATATTGCCTTGCGGCTCCTGCCGTTTGTCTTCGTCCTGTACATCGCGAACTATCTGGACCGCACCAGCGTGGCCTACGCGGCGATCGGGATGTCCCGCGATCTGGGATTCAGCGACCGCGTATTCGGATTGGGAGCGGGGATTTTCTTCATCAGCTATCTGGCCTTGCAGATTCCGGGCGCCCTGCTGGTGGAATGCTGGAGCGCCCGGCGAATGATTTCCGCCACCATGATCGTGTGGGGATCGCTGACGGCGCTGACGGGACTGGTGCACACCCCGAACCAGCTTTACGTGGCGCGTTTTTTGCTGGGCGCGGCGGAGGCCGGTTTCTTCCCGGGGGTCATCGTCTATCTCAGCCACTGGTTCGGCCAGGACGACCGCGCGAAGGCCACGAGCAACTTCATGTCGGCCATTCCCATATCGTTCGTCATCGGATCGCCCATCGCGGGCTGGATTCTCGGGCACAGCTGGCTCGCCGTGGAAGGCTGGCGCTGGCTTTTCCTCCTCGAAGGGATACCGGCCATCCTGCTGGGCATGGTCGCGTTCTTCTACCTGACGGACTTCCCGGGCGAAGCAAAGTGGCTGGACGCCGAGCAGCGGCAATGGATTCAAGGCAAGCTGCGCGACGAAAAGCCCGCCGGGGCGCAGGCGATGTCCATCCGGTTCGCGCTGGGGTCGAGGACGATTGTGCTGCTGGCGTCGGTATGCTTCCTCGACTATTTCGTGCTGTACTGTTTTTATTTTTGGTTCCCGACGATGCTGAAACGCCTGTCGGGATTTTCGGACCTGAGTGTGGGTCTGCTGGGCGCGCTGCCTTACCTCGCGGCGTTCGTCGCGATGCAGATCAACGGGTGGCATTCCGACAAGACGCATGAACGGCGCTGGCACTCGGTGACGCCGTTTCTCATTGCTGCAGCCGGACTTCTGGGGCTGATTACGGGGGCGCGTTCCGTTGCGGTCTCGCTTTTCTTGTTCACGATGGTGGCCATGGGCATGGCCTATCTTCCGACCTTCTGGGCGATCCCAACCGAAATCCTGGGCCAGGCCGCCGCGGCAGCGGCGGTGGGAACGATCAATGCGGTCGGCAGCGTTTCGGGTTTTGCGGGGCCGTACCTGTTCGGCTACTTGAATACGCGAACGGGATCAGCTTCGTACGGATTGGGCGCGATGGTGATCTGTTGTTTTGCCGGAGGGGCGCTGATGCTGTGCGTTCCGAAGAGCGCGCGGACGCCTGCCAGTTGAGCCTGCCACGCGGCGAAGCGCAGCGCGGGCGGCGCGCGGTGGCGGCTCCGGGAATCACGACTTTCGACCGGGCGCCGGCACAGAGGAGATGCGCGACTGTGCTGTGCCGGCGCTCGGGCTGCGTTTCAGGCTCCGTTTACTGCCACAGATGCAGACGAAGCGGACGGTCCAGGCGGAAACGAATGATCGACTCCGCGGGAACGTGCACTTCCCTGCCCTGCGTGACGATCTCCGTGCCGGCTCCAGCACCTCCGCCGACTACGGCGCCGATGGCCGCGCCTTTTCCGCCCCCGGCAATCGCACCGATGATCGCGCCGATGGCCGCTCCACCACCCACATATTCGCCGGTGCGGCGATTGGCTCCGACGCCGTCCCTGCGGTTCTCGAGCTCCTGATCCTGCGTGCTCACGCGATAGCGCCGCCCTGCGACGGCAATGGAATCCACGTCCAACGTAATGTCGCCATTCCCTTCGAGGCGCCGGGTCACAAGACTGGCGTCGGAACCTCGGGGAATCGCGATCGAGCCGTCGGTGTCGCGAACATCCTCGGCAATCTGAGCCGGGAAGGTCTGGCCTTCGACGACGTCTCGCGAATCGATGCGCTGGTCGGTCCGCACGGCTATCTCGGTACCCGGGGGCAGCACGACTCGCTCCATGCGAGCCTGATCGTAGTCGCCGTTGTCGCGGTTTCCGTAGCCCTGGTCGTAGCCGTTCCCGCGGTCGTCGCGCGGTCCGGCGGCCCGGCCGTTATCGTCGGGCAGGTTAAGGTAGTCGTTCTCATTGACCGCGACCTGTCCGGGGCGGCCATTGAACGTGTACCAGACCGTGAGCGTTTTGGGCCTGTTCCTGGCCGGGTCGCCACCCATCGTCCGATTCCCCACCTGCAAGCGCAACTGTCCGTCCCGAATCCGGGCGTTCAGCAGCGCGGTGACGTCCGCCATGCGCTTACCGGCGCCATACTGCGCCCGGGTTATCTGCAAAGTGTCACGGTTGTCGCGACGATCCCGGTCGCCGGAATTGTCCCGGTTGTCGCGATCCTGCGCGCGTAAGCAAAGCACCGGCCCCAAAGCAAAAAACACCAGCAGTAAAACCGTGCCAAATCGTTTCATGATGGATCTCCTCTTCCTCGACAGGCCGCGCCGGACTGAACCGTTTGGAAGCTAGCTGCGACCTGGGTTTCGTTCCAAACGAACATCTGCTCCAGCGCAATCGGGGAAAACCGGCGAACCGCGGAAGACCGCGTCCAGCTCGGCTCCCGACCCTTGACTCTGCCCAAGGCTCCGTTTGCTGTCCACGATGGTAGAACGAGCGGGGACGAAATAGAAGTTCGCTTTTGTACAGTTTTTCCTGTAGGGCGGCGCGGCCGGATGCGCGATCCGCCGGGGGGCGAAATCGCGTTACTAACTCATCGGGCACGCTTAGTCCTTCCGTACCATAGCGCCCGAAGGGCGAGGGGGAGATGCTTAGCGCGCGTGGGTCATCTGATCCAATCCCTCTTTCTTAACGGGACGATAAATGAAGAGCAATAAATGGGTTTCGCGGTTGGCCGACATGAACAAGGAGCTTTTGCTCATTCTGTCGGTCATCGCCGCAGCCGGGATCATCAATTTCTTCGTCGCCGGGCAGCGGCTGGTGCTTTCCTTTTACAATCTCCCGACTCTCATGGCCGCCTACTATTTCGGGCGGCGCCGCGCGGTGGAGACGGCGGTCGCCTCGGTTCTGTTTGTCGTCTGGATGAACCTGATGAATCCGACGGCTCTGGGCGACGGTTTGTCGATGGTCAGCCAGCACCTATTGGCCTGGTCCGACCTTGCGGTCTGGGCCGGGTTTCTGATGATTTCCGCTTACATAACCGGGAGCCTGTACGAAATCGGCGAGCGCAGGCTGAGCGAGCTGCGCGAGGCGTATTACGGCGTGCTGCAAATTCTGACGCAGTTCG
>Ga0210394_10001848_pt1 | contig 31588 bp, 28 predicted proteins | sample IncBWC12MmetaG_FD_160121 | JGI IMG/M metagenome (GOLD analysis project Ga0210394, IMG submission 160121) | Forest soil microbial communities from Barre Woods Harvard Forest LTER site, Petersham, Massachusetts, United States - Inc-BW-C-12-M | ecosystem: Environmental > Terrestrial > Soil >... | reverse complement strand
CCAGGGCGTTCAGGCGCGGCAGCGCGGATTTGATGGCGCGGATGAGGCGATCCTCGAGCGCGCGGCCGAGCGGTTCGCGGCGCTCGCGGTCCACTCGCACAATCTGCTGGTGCCGGGCGACGATGCGCGTCTTCACAGTCGTCACACGCGAGCGGTCGCCGAGCACTCCCTTCGTGGACATGCCCACCGCTGCAAGGCACGAGCGGATCGCGCTCCCTTCCGCATCTTCCCCGGCAACTCCAAATGGAAGCACTTCGGCGCCGAGCACGGCGAGATTCGCGGCCACGTTTCCCGCGCCGCCAAGCACCTCGCTCTCGTTCACGAAATCGACGACGGGGACGGGCGCCTCCGGCGAAAGCCTCGACGCCGAACCCCACAAATAGCGGTCCAGCATCAGATCGCCGACGACGCCGATGCGGCGGCCGCGAATCGCTTTCGCATATTGCTTCAATCTTCGATTCTCAATCGTCATGGGTAAGCTAAGAAAACGCGAAGAGCTCTAATGACCTTGTTGAGCAACCTGTTGAAAGATTGTTCCGTCCATGCAGACGCACTCTAGCAGACCCGAATTGGCCGTATCAACTTTCATGGCCTCACAATCCCTTCTGTTTGCGGAATTCTCGGACGACGTCGGTCAGTTCGCGGTGCTCTCCATCGACGGCGTAGTTCATGCGGCGCATGTCATCCTCGGATATCTTTCCCGCCAGCGCTTCCAGGGTGGCGCGCACTTCGGGATGGGCCTCGAGCGTCGCGCGACGCACGAGAGGAACCGCTTCGTACGGCGGAAAAAAGTGACGGTCGTCCGCGAGGGCGACCATGTGCAGCGACTCGATCACCCCGTCCGTCGTGTTGCCGGCCACGACGTCCACTTGCTTGTCCTGAAGCGCGCGGTACAGCAGGCCCAGATCCAGAATCTTCGGCGCCGCGGCAAAATGCACTCCGTAGGCCGCGGCCCAACCGCGATAGCCGTCGGGCCGCTCGATGAATTCATACCCGAAACCCGCGCGCCACTTGGGAGCGTACGGCGCGATGTCGGAGACTGATCGAAGGTGCAATCGCTCCGCATCGTCGCCGCGCACCACCATCGCGAACGAATTGTTGAACCCGAGCGGCAGCAGTACCTCGACGCCAAACCGCGCGCGATATTCCGATCGCACGCGCTCGAAAACCTTCGCCGGATTATTTTCGGGCGGATCCTTCAATACGGCGAGGAGCGCCGTGCCCGTGTACTCGGGATAGAGGTCGATTTTCCCGGAAACGAGGGCGTCATGGCACAGGAGCGTCCCGCCCAGATTCACCTCGCGCTCGACGCGCATCGCCGAGTGCGCTTCGATTTGCTGCGCAAATAATTCCGCGAGCACAATTTGCTCGGTAAAATTCTTGGAGCCGACGACGATTGTTTGCTGGCCGCGCTTGCCGCATCCGGCGGCAAGCGTCACCAGCGCGCAGGCCAAGAGAAAGCCCGCACTGCGACGGGAGACACCGCCCCTCATATAGGGACTCCATTCGCTCATCTCCGGGCGATGCTCCGTTCAAAAAGCCCCAGCGCCACATCAGCGGCAATCGCCAGAAACGCGGCAGGGATCGCTCCAGCGAGAATCACCGAATTATTGACCATGGCCACGCCACGAAAAATAAAGACGCCGAGGCCGCCCGCGCCGATCGCCGCGGCGATCGTGGTGATCCCGATGCACAGCACAGTAGCCACGCGAATTCCCGCCAGGAGCACGGGCGCCGCCAAAGGCAGTTGCACGTGCCAGAGCACTTGCCCCGGCGTCATGCCCATTCCTCGCGCGGCCTCGACGACCGCCGGATCGACTTCCGCGATTCCCGTGCTCGTGTTGCTCAAAATCGGCAGCAACGCGTACAGCGCGAGCGCGACGATCGCGGTGCTGGCGCCCACGCCTCCAATCCACGGCACCGGGATCAGAAATCCAAAGAGCGCGAGGCTGGGAATAGTCTGAACCACGTTCGCCGTCCCGATCACCCAACGTCGCAGCGCAGCGCGACCGACAATCGCAATTCCCAGCGGCAACCCAATCGCCAGGGCAATCGCCATTGAAGCGGCAACCAGGCCGATGTGCTCCACGGACCGAGCCCATACTTCGGCGCGGTTCTGGACCAAAAAATCGTACCACGTCATTGCGCCTCCTCTCGGAGTCCGCCGGCTTCCAGCGACGCGACGAATTCATGGATCTCCGGCTCGGTCGCCTTCAGAAATTCCGCCGGCGCGTACACTCCAACCAATCGCCCCTGATTGAGCAGTGCGATCCGTGTCCCCAGAAACAGCGCTTCCCGTACGTCGTGCGTGACGAAGACAATCGTTTTCTGGAGGCGCGTCGCAAGCGCCCGAAACTCCTTTTGCAAGTCGGCCCGCGTAATCGGGTCGAGCGCGCCAAACGGTTCATCCATAAGCAGAATGGGAGGATCGGCGGCCAGCGCACGCGCGACTCCCACGCGCTGTTTTTGTCCTCCCGACAGTGCCGACGGGCGGCGGCCCGCGAATTCTTCGGGAGGCAAGCCCACGAGGGACATCATCTCCCGCACACGCGCCTGGGCTCTCTCTTCCGGCCAGCGCTCCAACCTCGGAACCAGGGCAATATTTCGCTCCACGGTCCAATGGGGGAATAGGCCAGCATCCTGGATCACGTAGCCGATCCCCCTTCGCAGCTGGATGGGGTCCCAGGAGCGGCTGGGACGCCCTGCGACGAAGATTTCGCCTTCGGTGGGCTCCAGGAGCCGGTTAATAAGCTTGAGGACGGTGGTTTTGCCCGAGCCGCTGCGCCCGAGAAGAACGAGCGTCTCGCCGGGAGGAACCTGTAGATTTAACCCTGAAATGATGGATGCGCCCGACCGTAAACGGTAGGTCATGGACCGAAACTCAAGGACGTAACTACCGTGAGTTCCCTCATTTAGCGCAGTCATGAGTCAGTGCCGGAGCGCCTCGAAGGCTGGCACTTCGGCCCCCCGAAAAGCCTGCATTGAATCCCGTTTTGGCGCATCTAAGTACCGGAAGCGAAAGGCGCAGCCCGCTCCGCTGAGACGCCCATTTTCGGTGCGAGCTAGAACCGCACCTCAGGAGACCTAAATGAATCCGGCTTCCGTGGTGCCATCGACCCTAGGCAATCAGCTTCAAGGCCGGCTCCTTGCGGCGCGCACCCGAAGCGACGAGCTGTTCCACACTGTGCGGCCGGAAGCAATGTACGACCGGCCCGTGCCGGAGCGCCATAGGGTTATTTTCTATCTGGGCCACCTCGAAGCGTTCGATTGGAACCTCCTCAGGGAACCTCTGGGCGTCTCTTCGTTCGACCCTGAATTTGACCAACTTTTCGCCTTTGGGATCGATCCCGTGGACGGCGGCCTGCCAACGGACCAGCCCAAGGATTGGCCGTCGCTTGATCGCACCCGCGCTTACAGCCAACAGCTCCGGGGTCGATTGGATGCTGCGATCGGTGCGGTCGCTCCGCAAGATCCGAGCCTCGCCGCCCTTGAATATGGCCGCTTGCTCGAAGTCGCGATTGAACACCGGCTCATGCACGCAGAAACGCTGTGCTACATGCTGCACCAGTTGCCCTTGGACCGCAAATTTTCCCAGCCCGCTTCGCCGACAATTTCGGCTCCCGCGCGTCAAACGGCCTCGGTGGAGATTCCTGCGGGGACAGCCACTTTGGGGCTGCGTCGTAGCGAATATGGAGCGTTCGGCTGGGACAACGAGTTCGAGGAGCACGTCGTCGATGTTCCTGCGTTTGCAATCGATCGATTCAACGTGACGAACGGAGACTACCTGCGATTCGTGCGCGAAGGCGGCTACGAGGACAGAAGCTATTGGAGCGAATCTGCGTGGCAGTGGGTTACGTTACAGAACCTTCGCCATCCGACGTTTTGGATCCCCGACGGGAATTCGTGGCGCTATCGCGCGATGTTTGCGGAAGTTCCTCTACCGCTCGCTTGGCCTGTGTATGTAAGCCACGACGAGGCGTCGGCGTATGCGCGTTGGTCGAGGAAAGAATTGCCGAGCGAAGCGGAGTGGCATCGCGCCGCGTGCGGCACTCCCGGCGGCAGCGAACGCGCGTATCCCTGGGGCGCGGATGCGCCGTCAGCGCGGCGCGGAAATTTTGATTTCGCGCTGTGGGACCCGGTTCCCGTGGGCTCGTACCCGGAGGGCGCCAGCGCGTTCGGCGTCGCCGACCTGGTCGGGAATGGCTGGGAATGGACGCGCACTCCCTTCGCGCCGTTTGCGGGCTTTGAAGCGTTTTCATTTTATCCGGGGTATTCGGCGAATTTCTTCGACGGGAAGCATTTCGTGATGAAGGGCGGCTCGCCCCGCACGGCCGCGTGCATGTTGCGTCGGTCTTTCCGCAACTGGTTCCAGCCGCACTATCCGTACGTCTATGCCACGTTCCGCTGCGTCGAACGCTGACGGCACGGCATAAGAACTGAGGACTTATGACGGCTACCGCAGTTACGACTCAATACTCGCATCCAAATTTGGCAGGAGAAGTTCGCGCGGGACTATTGCGCCCGGGGCAAAAAGAGCTCCCCTCGAAATATCTCTACGATGAGGTCGGCTCGGAACTCTTTGAGGTCATCAGCGTCCTTCCCGAGTACGGCTTGACGCGCGCCGACCAGAGGCTTTTGCGCCGCCACTCCCCCGAAATCGTATCCCGGCTGAAGCCTCACGTCCTGGTTGCGGAGCTGGGAAGCGGCAGCGGCAAGAAGACGCGCTGGCTGCTCGAAGCCCTGGCGCGCAAACAATGCACCACCACGTACTGCCCCATCGAGATTTCGCCGACGGCGCTCGCGCGATGCGAATCGGAACTCGGCCAAATCGAATGCGTGAGCATCGTCGGTTTCGAGCGGCCATACCTGGACGGCCTGCTCGCCGCCGCGGCGCGCCGCGGCAGCGACGACCATCTGCTTGTTTTGTTTCTCGGAAGCACGATCGGAAATTTCGATCGCGACGCGGGAGAGCGCTTCCTCACCGAGGTGCGCCGAATTCTTTACACGGGCGACGCGCTCCTGCTCGGCACGGACCTGGAAAAGCCGCTCCCCCAATTGCTGGCGGCCTATGACGATCCTCTGGGAGTCACCGCCGCGTTCAATCTGAATCTCCTCGTGCGTATCAACCGCGAGCTGGGCGCCAATTTTGATCTCGCGGCGTTCCGCCACCAAGCGCGCTACAACATCGAGTATCGCCGAGTAGAAATGCATTTGCGCTCGGTGCGCGATCAGGTCGTCGCAATTCCCGGCGCGGGGTTCAACGTTTCATTCAGAAAAGATGAAACGATTTGGACGGAAAGCTCGCACAAATACCGGCTCGAAGACATTTCGCCGATGGCCCGGCGCAATGGGTTTCGTTGCGATTCGCAGTGGATCGATGCGGAATGGCCCTTCGCCGAAAGCCTGCTGATCGCCGACTGAATGCCTGGAGGGGTGTGAGAGAACGTGATGCGTAAGCGAGCCTCAATCGGTTCGCGCGCGTGAAACATGCAACACCGCTTCAGCGTGGAAAGTTTCCAACGCGCCAAGCGATACTTTCCATACTCCGAGAATTTGCGATCCCTGATAGACGCGCTCGAACCCTTCTTCCGATTCCGACACCGTCTCGATCGGCGAAATCCACAATTGACTCGCGCCGCTCGCCTCGATTTCCATGGCAACGTCCTGCCATTCATCCGCCAGGCGCACCCGCGAGCCGTCAACCGTTCCGCTCCACTCCAGCGGTTTCCGTCCGTCCGCGAACTCGATGTAGCGGTCCGGCACATTCGGCGCCAACAGATTGACCACAATCTCCAAGCCCAGCGTGAATTGCGCGCGAGATTTCGATGGATCCGCATGTCCTGCGGACTCCCTGAACGCCAGATCGACGCGGCAGCGAACGTCGAAGCCGTCGTCACGATCCTCGAACTGCATAACCTTCGCCGCGCCGAGGATGCATTCCGGACCTGCTCCTGCAACGACCTGGCTTGCCGGCGCTTCCAATTTCAACGCGATCGCCCCTGCGCCAGCCTGAACGATCTGGAAATCGCCTCCGGCAAACGCGGCGCTCTCCTCCAGTCGCAATGCCTCATAATCCGCGAACGTTTTCCCCGGATCGAAAAGCAGCAGGCGCAAACTATTCCGCGGCCAGCGATCGTACTTCAACTTTTTCTCCAGCCCGGCTTCCTTCACCACCGTTTGGTCGTGGATCGAAGCAACCTTTGCGGCGAACTGGGCGGCGTTCTCTAGCTTCGAGTGGTAGGCTTCCACGCGACGCTGGAGCGAATTGATCAGCGTCACGGCGCTTGGGCGAAAATCCAGGATTTGCAGCGTGCCGCCGTCGGACGGTTTGATCACGGCCGCGAATTGAGGCGAGGTGATCTCGATTTCTTCCCTGCCGTCGGCATCAAAATCGAGCCGCGTCATCGCGTGATACGCCTTCTCGCCGTGTTGCAGCGAGTCGGCAATCGTCTCCGCGCGCACCAGTTCGCGCCACAATTCCGTCCTCAGATGCGGGGCGTAGAGGCCGCCGAAAATCCCATGCCAGTACGCGTCATTGCATTGCGCGCGCAGCAGGTGCGTGGCGGCTTTCGCACGGCGTAACCCACCTTTCGAGCTTTTTCGCAGGCCTTTTCCGTCGCCGCTTCGAAGCTTCGAAGAAACGCGCAGCATTTTCTTGTGCAGCAGGTTGGCCTCCGCGTATTTGCTGAAAAATCCGCGCCAGAACCCGCCGCGCAAAAATCGCCGCACGTCAGGACGGCCCGAAAATTCATCGAGCAGGACGTGAAACTTCTTGCGCACGGAGGTCGGCAGCACCCATTCCATCATCTCGGTATAGGAAGCGGTCGGCAGGTCCACTCGGCCGAGCGGAGCGTGCGCCCCGAGCGCCTCTCCAGGCGGGAGCATCTCCAGCCACTCGAAACTCGCTTCGATTGCCGTGAAGAAACTCTCGAGCCAGCCGTCACGGAAACAATGCTCGTACGTATGGGGCCAAGCGCCGAATTTTTCCATGTCGTCGCCCATCGCCGCCATGCCGCCCGGGTGATCGTTCGCGGAACGCCTTAGAAACGCGATGGAATCATCGACGCTTCCGAACGGCAGCAGATAACGAAGTTCCTGCAAGCCGGGGATTACTTTTACCGTTTTGCCACACTCTTCGGCAACGTAGTAGCCGAAGAGCTCCGGAATCTCGCGCCCCGCCGTGAGAAAGTGGCTATCGTCGACGAGCGTGTATTCCACGCCGGCGTCGGCCAGCGCCGCGGGGAGTTGCGGCTCCCACACGCGCTCGGCCAGCCATGCGCCGGCGGGCCGCTTGCCGAAATGTTCCTCGACGAAATCGCCGAGCCGCCGAATCTGCTCGATTTGATCTTCGCGAGGAATGGTGACCAGGATCGGCTCGTAGAATCCGCCTCCGGAAATCTCCACCTGACCGCGCGAAACCATCGCGCCGATGCGTTGAATGTACTCGGGATGCTTTTCCGCCAGCCATTCGAGGAGCGAGCCCGTATAGTGCAATCCCAAACGGACGCGCGGGTGGCGCGCCACGCACTCGACGAAAGGCAAATACGAACGCTCGAAGGTACGTTCCATTACCTCGTCAAAATTGCCAATCGGTTGATGGGCGTGGATCAGCAGAACTAGATTGAATTTCGGCAAGACAAAACCTCGCGACCCCGAAGGCGATCCACCGGCGAAGGCTATCCATGATAGCGCGGGTCGTGAGGAAGACAGAAATTCAAAAGCCCGATTGTCACGATTCGCAAGCTACTCGAGCGCTCCTCACGGGCTACTTCGTCAGCCATTTGTTATGATGCTTTGCTCGCCGGCACGAAAGACGCAAGGCCCAACGAACGCGTATGGATTCACATGAGAAAGATCGGCTGTACCAAAAGGGACTTGAAGCATTCAATTCCCGGCAATTCTTCGAAGCGCACGAACTCTGGGAGGATGTGTGGCGGGATACTCCGGAGCCGGAGAAGCGGTTTCTGCAAGGACTCATTCAAGTGGCCGCGGCATTTCATCATTATTCCCGCGCGAACGTACTCGGAACGAGGAAACTCCTCCAGGCGGGACTGCTCAAACTCGACTCATTTCCCGAAGTTCACGGCGGGCTTGAGATCGAGGGCCTTCGTGCGGGGGTACGCGAGTGGCTCGCCGCTCTCGCTTCCGAGCGAGCTCTAGACGGCATGAATCTTCCTCAAATCTCTCGCTCCGGCGGAGCGCACCATTCTCGGCCGCTCAAGTTGCCCGGCGACTGAAGAGCCGGGGGAAAAACCTCGGCTTGTCTCCCATGGCGTCCCGGTAGGCCGGATTTGACATCAGCACACTGTCTTCGATTTCGATCCTGCGCCGCAGAATCTCGAAATATCCGAGGGTGCCCACAATCGCGGTAATCCACGCCGTGTGGATCATCGGAAGTGAAAAAATTTCCATCACCACGCCCACGTAGTTCGGATGACGCACCCAACGGTACGGCCCGGACGTCACGATGCCGATACGCCCCGAATCCATAATCTGGATGTTCCACAGGCCCGCCAAAAGGTAGATCACCCAGTACCGAAGCACGTTCGAGAGGATGAAGAGAGCGGCCATCGGAATGGCCAGCGCGGGAATCAGCGGACGATGGAGAAACAAAACCTCAGCGCCCGCGGCTACGAGGACGACGCCGTGAAACAAGACCAGCCAGGGGAAATGTGGCTCCCGAATTTTCTGGACGCCCTGCTCGATCAGCTTGCTCTGATTGCGATGCGAAATCCCAACTTCGGCCAGGCGTCCGATCCCCACGAGCACGAGCAAACAAATGTAGGCAACCGTCATGGCCACTGAAGCAGGAGCATCTCCGCCGTGAAGCCCGGACCGAACGCCATCAGCAAGCCGTAGCTTCCCGACGGCATTTCCCTCTGCACCATCCACTCGTTCAAAATGAAGAGAACGCTGGCGCTCGAAAGATTCCCGTATCGGCGCAGAATGTCCCAGGAAATTTCCGTGTCCGCGCGGCTAAGCCCTAATTCCTCCTGCATGAAAGACAGCAGCTTTTGCCCGCCCGGATGCAGCAGAAACGCGGAAATATCCTCGCGCCGCAATCCCTGGCGCGCTAGAAAACCCTCCGCGAGTTCCTTGACGCGTTCCCGGATCAATTCAGGCACATCCTTGGAAAGAACGATGTGGAAGCCGGTGTCGCGCAGATCGAATCCCATCGCCGTCAGCGAATTGGGAAACAGGAAACACTCGGAGGCCAGAATGCGCGGGCCGGGAGCTTCTCTTCCGGTGACAACCACGCCCGCTGCGCCGTCCCCAAACAGCACGGCCGAAATCAGATTCGCCTGGGAAATATCTTTGCGTTGAAACGTGAGAGTAGGAATCTCGACGGCGACCAGGAGCGCGGTGCGGTCCGGAAACGCGGACACGTACTCCCAGGTGCGCGCCAAGCCCGCCGCGCCGGCCGCGCAGCCAAGCTCGGTGATCGGAAGCCGGCGCACGTCCGGCCGGAATCCCATGATCGTCGCGAGATGCGCGTCGAGGGAAGGAATCATCACCCCGGTGCATGAAACCGTGACAAGCAAATCCACGTCGGTCGGCGTCATATTCGCCGCCCCTAGCGCCTGCTCAGTCACCTGAAGTCCAAGCTCGACAGCCTTTTCCTGATATTCCGCGTTGATTTGCGCGAGCGGGCGAGGCTCGATCGCGTATTCGGGTGGGAAGGCACAGTAGCGTTGGTCGATTGCCGAATTGTCGATCACTTCGCGAATGGCGTCGAGCCGCGCGCCGTCGAGGTTAAACACGCGGCCGATGCCGTTTTTGCAAAGCTCGCGCGATAGAACGTGAGGAGGTACCGCGGTTGAGGTCCCCGCGATGGTGGCCACGGCGGGTACGACTCTGTCCCGGATCATGGTTCTCGGCTCTTGCAGGCTGGATTGGGAGTCTTCTACTTCGACCGACTTAGGGTTTCGCGTGGCTGACAATGTGGAGCTCCTCAGACTTCGGTTGCGACACCGGCTCCGGTTCCGACAGGGCATCCCGATCCGAGCGATCCCTCGGCGCCAGGTTTCCTTCTACCGCGGTGAGACGAACGTCATCCCAGCACGTGCCTGAGAAATCAAAGTGTTTCTCAATCCTATCGCATCGGCCGCCATCGTAGCAGGTTGCGTGGCCAGCGTGCCAAAAAAATGCGGCGTCCCCATTTTCTAAAAGGGTACGCCGCGCGAAAACTCACTCCGACAAGTTGCCGTTTTCGGACGGCCTGGATCAACCCTGCTTGGTGTACCAGTCCGCGTTTATCGCCGTGAAACTAGACCACTTTTCCGGCAGATCCTCCAATGCAAAGATCGCCGTGACCGGGCATACCGGCACGCAGGCGCCGCAGTCAATGCACTCCACGGGGCTGATGTAGAGCTGCGGCTCGGATTCAAATTTCGGTTCGTCCTTGCGCGGGTGAATGCAATCGACGGGGCACACATCGACGCATGCGGTGTCCTTCGTTCCGATACAAGGCTCAGCGATTACGTACGCCATCGTGACTCTCCTTCAAGGGATATCTAGTGCTAAGAAAATAACAAATGAACGCCCACATCTTCCTGGAAAGCATCGGTTTATACCATCAAACCGACGACCGCACAAGCAAGTTTCCTTTCGGGAAAAGTATAGCACGCGCGCGGCGCGGGCTTCAGCCTGCGGGCTTGGTTCTCAGCTCGATACCGTGCAATTCAACACCGCCGCGCCCTGCAGCTTTCCGGTTCGCAATTGGCTTAGCGCCCCGTTGGCCTGTTCGAGCGCGAACGGCACGGTTGTCGTGCGCACGGGCACCTTCGGCGCGATGGCCATGAACTCCGCGGCGTCCTTGCGAGTGAGATTGGCTATGGACGCTACGGATCGCTCTCCCCAGAGCAACTCGTATGGAAACGAGGGAATGTCGCTCATGTGGATGCCACCGCATACCACGGTCCCGCCCTTGCGGACAGCGGCGAGAGCTGCGGGCACGAGCGCTCCCACGGGCGCGAATATGATTGCGGCGTCCAGTTCCTCGGGCGGACGCTCGTCCGAAGCGCCTGCCCAGACTGCGCCGAGTCCCTTGGCAAACCTTTGCGCCGCTCCATCGCCCGCGCGCGTGAACGCATAGACGCTCCGCCCTTGATGCAGGGCTACCTGGGCGACAATGTGCGCGGCGGCGCCGAAGCCGTAGAGGCCCAGCCGACGCGCATCACCCGTGCGAGCCAGCGACCGATAGCCGATCAAGCCCGCGCAGAGCAAAGGCGCGGCTCCCGCGTCCGAAAACGATTCGGGAATGGACACGCAGTAGCGTTCATCCGCGACCGTGAATTGAGCGTAGCCACCGTCAAGCGTGTAGCCGGTGAAGCGCGCCTTGACGCACAAATTCTCCTGACCTGAACGGCAGTAGAAACATTCACCGCACGTCCAGCCCAGCCATGGCACGCCGACGCGCTGCCCGACGGAAAGCAGGCTTGCCCGTTCGCCCATGCGAGTGACGCGGCCGACGATTTCGTGGCCGAGGATGAGCGGAAGCTTGGGGTTCGGCAATTCGCCGTCGATGACGTGCAGGTCCGTGCGGCACACGGCACACGCCAGCACTTCGAGCTGCACCTGGCGCTCGCCAGGATCCGGGATGGGACAATCGCGCAGCGTTAACGGCTTTCGCGGCTCGTCGAGAATCATGGCGCGCATGGTTTGATTTTGGATCATGGAGGATCGCTCTCCAAATCGCGCCGAAGTGCAATCAAAAGCGCCAGCGGCTAAAGCCCGTGTCGTCGATCACGCTTTCGGCCGGGCCGAAGCCCGGCTCTACAAACACACTCTCTAATACGACTACTGCACCGGTCGAGCGCCGCCGCGGAACAGATTTCTTGCGAAGAAGAACAAATTCGCGGGGCGCTCCGCGAGCCTGCGCATGAAATACGGAAACCAATCTTTTCCAAATGGAATATAGACGCGCATGCGATAGCCTTGCCGCACGAGTTGCTGCTGCAAGTCCGTCCGGATTCCATACAGCATCTGAAATTCGAATTTGTCCTTGGTGATATTTTGCTCGGCGGCGAATCGGATGGCCGCTTCGATCATCTTCGGGTCGTGCGTCGCGAGAGCGTGATAGATTCCGCTCGGCAGGAGGATTTTCATCAGCTTGACGAAATTGGCATCTACATCGCGCTTACGGCGAAACGCGATCCGCGACGGCTCCTTATACGCGCCTTTCACCAAGCGAATGCGGCAGCCGATTCCCAGCAGCGCGCGAATGTCCTCCTCGCTGCGGTAGAGATAAGCTTGAATGACGGTGCCCACCGCGGCCGATGCCGCGCGCACCCGTTGAACCATTCGGAGCGTGCGCTCGGTGTACGCCGAGCCTTCCATGTCCACGCGCACGAAATTGCCGAGTTCCTCGGCGCGGCGCGCGACGATGCGCAACTGTTCGGCGCAAAATTCCTCTCCGAGATCGAGGCCGAGATGCGTCAGCTTGAGAGAAACATTGGCGTCAACGCCGTCCGTGGCGATCCGCTCGAGGGCGTCGGTGTATGACAAGCGGGCGCGTTCGGCATCTTCTCGCGTGACGACGTTTTCGCCGAGGTGATCGAGGCTCGCGGACATGCCCGCCCGGTTGCAAGCGCGCGCCGCTTCGATGGCGAGCGCCAATTCCTCACCGGGAACAAACCGGCTCGCCACGCGCCGCGTCGCGCCGTTTGAGGTGATCCAGCGGCGAAGCCGCGAGCTTTTCGCCAGTTCGAGAAGGATTGCGCGCAGCATGGAAGTGACGCCGGCAACGCGGAAAGCGAAAAGCGATTTCAGTGGTCCGGATTGGCTTCGAGAAATTTCTCAGCGTCGATCGCGGCCATGCAGCCCGAGCCGGCGGCCGTCACGGCCTGCTTGTAATGATGGTCCTGCACGTCGCCCGCGGCAAATACGCCGGGAATCTTGGTCTGGCTGCCGTGATGCGTGATCAGGTAGCCGTTTTCGTCCATGTCCAGCTTGCCTCGAAACACCTTGGTGTTCGGGACGTGACCGATGGCGATAAAGATGCCCGACACCGGCAGCGTTGAGGTTTGGTTCGTTTGCGCACTGCGCAGGGTCATGTTTTCCACGCCGCCCTTGGACACGTCGGAAATTTCCTCGACGACCACCGGCGTGACGAATTGAATCTTTTCATTCGCGCGCGCGCGATCGATCATGATCTTGGACGCGCGAAATTCATTCCGCCGGTGCACCAGGTACACTTTACTGGCGAATCGCGATAGAAAATTCGCCTCTTCCATCGCCGAGTCGCCGCCGCCGACGACCGCGATCTCCTTGCCGCGGAAGAAATAGCCGTCGCACGTCGCGCACGTGGAAACCCCGTAGCCGATCAGCTTGCGCTCGGACTCGAGGCCAAGCAGGCGCGCGGTCGCTCCGGAAGCGATGATCAACGCACTCGTCTCGTACGTCTCATTTCCCGCGGTGATTTTGAACGGCCGCTTGCTCAGATCGACGTCCGTGATCGCGCCGGACTTGAATTCCGCGCCGAAGCGCTGCGCCTGCTTGCGCATGTTCTCAATCAGGTCGGGCCCGAGAATCCCTTCGGGAAATCCGGGGAAATTTTCCACCATGGTCGTGATGGCGAGCTGCCCCCCCGGCTCGTGGCCATCGATGATGAGCGGCTTCAAGTTGGCGCGCCCGGCGTAGATCGCGGCCGTCAGCCCCGCGCAACCGCTCCCGATAATCAGAACGTTATTCAAGTGGTTTTCTCCCAGCGCCCATTAGATTCACGAGAGCGCCGCCGCGATGCACCCCGCGAAACCCGCAAGTTTAGCACTCCGGCACGGATGCAAGCTTCGATAAATTCGCGGCCGCCCTTTTACCGGCGGCGCTGGCCTCCCCGCCAGGATTGAGTGATAATGCCCCGGCTCGCCGCGAGCGCTCGCCGCGAGTGGAATTTGACAGCCCGAGGAGGCACTCTTGAGCCGCGCACCAGGCACGTACGCCGTATTCGATACTTCGCAGGGGCAGATTGTCGTCCGCCTGTTCGAAAAGGAAGCGCCACAGACCGTTGGCAATTTCGTCGGCTTGGCGGAAGGCACGAAAGAATTCACGGACCCGAAGACCGGAAAGAAAACGAAGCGGCCGTTCTACGACGGCCTGATTTTTCACCGCGTGATTCCGCAGTTCATGATTCAGGGAGGCTGCCCGCTCGGCACGGGAACCGGCGATCCCGGCTATCGCTTCGGCGACGAATTTCATCACACGTTAAAGCATGACAAGCCCGGCAAGCTTTCCATGGCCAACGCCGGACCCGGCACGAACGGGAGCCAGTTTTTTATCACCGTGGCGCCGACGCCGTGGCTCGATAACCGCCACTCCATTTTCGGCGAAGTGGTCGAGGGCATGGACATAGCCGTCAAAATTTCGGAACTTCCCCGCGGCGCGAATGACAAGCCGAAGCAACCGGTCGAGTTGAAATCGGTAAAGATCGAGCGGGTCTGACGGGCCAAACGCCGCCATGCCAAGCCCAGCGAATCTATTTCGCATGATGACCGAGTTTATTTTTATTTTGCTCGGCGGATTTTTGGTTTGGATCGGCTTGAGCGGGAGGCTCGATCCCCACAACTTCAATCCACGAGGGCCAGCGTGGCTGGGTCTGGGGGCGGCGCTCATTTATTGGGGCGCGCGCACGTGGGCGAAAACGGCGCGGGCCGCGCGAACATCGGATCGCGTGGTGGCGCGAGTGGGCGCCGCCTCGCTGGCCGTGGTCGGACTCATGATGCTGTCCTTGGCGCTGGTGGAATTTCGCTGGGTGGGATATGTTTTCGCGGCCGCCGGAATGATTTTGGCGCTCCGGGGAATCCTGGCGGCTCTGCTTTCATTGCGTACGGACTAATTTTCTCCACCTTCTCCAAATTCACTCGAGCCGGAGGAACCTTCCATGCTGAAAGAATTCAAGGAATTCGCAATGAGGGGCAACGTGTTGGACATGGCCGTCGGCATCATCATCGGCGCGGCGTTCGGCCAGATCGTTAATTCGTTCGTGCAGGATGTTCTGATGCCGCCGATCGGAAGGCTCGTCGGCCACGTGGATTTTTCAAACCTGTTCTTGAATTTGTCCGCAACGCATTACGACACCATGGCCGCAGCGAAGGCGGCGGGCGCGGCGACGCTGAACTACGGCGTCTTCCTGAATACCGTCATCAATTTCCTGATTGTGGCGTTTGCGGTGTTCTTGCTGGTGCGGCAGGTCAATCGACTGATGCCGAAACCGGCGCCGGCTCCTGCCGCAACGCGCGATTGCCCCTATTGCCTGAGCGCCGTGCCGGCCAAAGCGACCAAGTGCTCGCAATGCACCTCGGAGCTTCGCCCGGCGTAAGCGCGGATCCCGCGTCTCCGCGCTACTGCCTCGGATCGCCGGGAATTTTTTGCGAGATTTCCGCGATCGACTTGCCGATCGATTCCAAATAATTTCGCGTGAAATCCTGCAGGCCTGCTGAATACTCGCGTGAAACTTCTCCCGCGCGATCCTGCAGATCCTTGGTCATTTCATTGCTAATCGATCCGAGAAGAGCGTTCACGTTGTCCTGCGCTGTCCTCTCGAAATCCTGATAGAGCTTCTGCAGGGCCTCGTTGGTTTTTTCGGAAATCACGGAGCTGCTCTTGTCGAACTCTTCCTGGACCCTGGCCAGGCTCGTGCTGGCGCTGAAAGAAAGCTGGTTCTCGAATCCCGCGCAAAGTTCCTCGGACTCCTTCTTGAGTGCTGTGCCGGAAGCTTCTAGTTTCTGCACGGACTCCTTCGCTTCCGCGAGCAAGGGCGTCATCTGATCGCGCAGGCGCGTAACAAAGCGGTCCACCGCTTCACCGCGCGTAGTTTCCAGGTTGTGCTGCACGCGCTCGACGGTCTTGAGCGCAATGACTTCCAGCTTCTGGCTCAATTCTTTCGCCTGTGCCACCAGGTGCTGCTGCGCGCTCATGACGTCTTCCTCGAGCTTTTTCCTCCACTGCGCGTAGCTGTTTCGCGCGGCAGCTTCATAGGACTCACGCAAGTCCTTCAGCGTATGGTGGACGATCACTTCCTTGGAGGCTGACAGCGCGGCGTGGATGGCCTTGCTGGTCTCCTCCCGCAGTTGCAGACGAAACTCTTCCACGACTCGGCCCTTCTCCTTGACCAGCACGGCGCCGGCGGCTTCCGATGCCATGGTCTGAATCTGCTCACCGAGGCCGACCATCAATTGCGCGATCGGCGGTACGGACACGGCAGGAGCCTCAACCTTCGCGGGATGGGCAGCGACATTCACCGCCGTCGCCGGCGGCGCAATTGCTTGCTGCTCTTTCCGGGGCACCACTTTCAGCTCACGCGCGGCGGGCGTAGCTTCATGCGCTTGCGGCGCCTGGAGCGAAATCCAATCTTCCGGCGGCGTCGGGATGCCCCAGATGTTTCCCGCGACCTCCAGCTCGACGGCGATTTGGTACGCCCGGTCCTTCGCGTTCGTCTTTTGCACCCACTTCACTCGGGCCCGGCTGGAAGTGCCCGCCGAGCCGGTGTTCTTCGGCAGGTCGATATATACGGTCTCGCCCTGAATCACCTCATGCTTTGACGAGTAGCTGCACCCATGGCAGCTGATCGAACTCGTCGAAACCTGCTCCTGGTAGGGTTCGCGCAACGCACCCACTCCCTGCACCACGAGCGGGATGGCCCGATCGATGCGAGTACTGCGGCGCTTCTGCGCATACGCGAGTTGGTGGGACGACATAAAAATCCTCCAAGAGGCTGGACTTACAGAATACGAAAGAACGAATCGAGGCGTCCGGTGGAAGGTAATCCCGCGTAGTCAAGAAGTTAATACCGGATCGGTTGGGGCTCCGGAACGGGGGTTATTCGATTTTCGGCTGCGGGCCCTTGTTGCGGGAAATGTGCTCTTTCATGCGCGCGACGACGTCCGCTTCGTCGCCGTCTTCCATCGACTTGCACAACTCGTTGAGCGCAAAGTGGACCACATCGTGATGATGCAGCTCGTCCGGAGCAACGAGGTCGCTGAAGCGCAGCCAAAGCCGGTGAACAAGCCGGACTTCGTTGGAGGTGAGATTCGGCGCATGCGGGCCGAGCAAAAAGAACTCGCGCTGGCCTCCCGGCGTGAAGATCTCCAGATTGAATTGTGGGCGCGGGTCCGGGATCTGCTCCCACGCGAGGCCAATCTCCCGGGCCTCCTCGGCCAGTGAAACCTTCGCCGACCCCCCCAACACGATCGTGCTGGACTCGAGTTTCACCGCCGCGTTCAGGATGCCGTTCCACAAATCGTTAGCGGAGACCACTGCCAGCCGCACCGGCTTGCCTCGCTTTTCGGCAAGCGAGAGCGCCTTGGTGAAGAGGAATTGCTCCACGCTGCCAAACAACTGCTCGGCTTCGAGCTCGCTCGATCCCGCGGACCGGCGGAGCAGCCGCACGTGCAGGACAACCACGTCGCGGCGGTCGGCCCGAACGCGGTCCAACACCGCCTGCAGATGGTAGAGCGCGTGGTAGTTGCTGACGGGGACCAGTACATTTCCGGGCCGCACACCGACCGCTTGCAGCGTCAGCTCGTCCCGCGCCGCCACGTTAAATTGATCCATTTCAACGTGAGCCGAGCCGCGTTTCTTATGAATCACGCGCTCGGACACGCTGAATATGCTGAACATGACGAACGAAAAGATCAGCCCGCCGATGGTGGCGTCCGGCTTGGTGAAGAGGTTCACGACCGCGATGAGGAAGAGCGTCAAGGTGACGAGCGCGAGCCCGAGCGGGATCTCCTTACCAAATAAGTTGAAATTCAGCGGTACCCGGCATTCGCGCTCTTCGCGGTGCGTGTATCGCATCGTAAGCACCGCGATGCCCTGCATCGTGAAACTCCAAATCACACCGAACGCGTACAAGTTTGCCAGAAACGTTACGTCGCCTCGGCTCGCTACAATCGTAACGATCTGGAAGGCGACGACCATGTTGATGATGCGGTGGGAAGTGCCGAAGCGTCGGTGCGGTTGACGGAACCAATCCGCCAGCACGCCGTCTTCAGAGACGCGATTGAGTACGCCATTTGACCCTACGATTGCCGTGTTCACCGCGCCAGCCAAAATCAAAGTCCCGACTGCCACCACAAACACGTGAAAAGCCAGACGCAGGACAAAAGGTCCCGCCAGACTCATCGAAAGCCCGCCGATCAGATTCTCCAGATACTTCTGCCGCACGTCGTCGGGAATGATCATCACAGCGAAAAATGAGACCAGCGAAGTGAAAAGCAGGCTGTAGACGAAGATGACCAGGCCGGCCTTCTTCAAATTGGGCAGCTTGGGCGCTTCGATTTCCCGATATACCTGCGCGAGGGATTCTTCGCCGCTCATCGCCAGAACCGAATGCCCGATGCCGACAAATACGGCAATCAGCGGAATCATCTTTACGATCTGGCTGCCGGAAAGCCAGCCCAGCGATCTCTTATCGAGACGAATATGGGAAGGCGTCGGAAAGGGCGGCAGGTGCGCTCCGCGGACCAAAATCGTGTAGCCGCACCACACGATCAGCAGGATCACCATGACCGTGGTGATCTGCATGATTTTCAGCGCCTTGTCGCTCGATTCGTGAACACCCTTGATGTTCTCCCACCAGAAGAAAAGCGTTACCAGGACGGCGAAAAGCGCGGCGGTCAAATTTTCCGCGAGCACGACGTGGATGTGAAAGTAGGCGAACAGCTCGTTGAGGAGGCCCGCGAGGTACTGTCCCGCCGACACTCCGCTGATCGGCCCGGTCAGAATGTAATCGAACATCAGCGCCGAGACGGAAAATTTCGCCAGCGTTCCGCCCAACGCCTCCTTCACCACGCGATACACGCCCCCGCGCACAAACATGCTGCAGCTCTCGACGTACACCGCGCGGACGCAGTAGGAAAACAGCATGACACCGAGAATGAACCACGGAGCCGACTTTCCGATGAAGCTCTCGGACTCGCCGCCAGCGTAATAGGCCGAGGAGGCGAGATCGTTCAAGACGATCGCGGCGGCGCGCCAGAAGGAGATGAACGTCAGCATGGCCGTCGTGGCCACAATGACGCGAGGTACGGTTATAACGCGGGAAGGTTCAGAGGATGGGCCCTTCGGTATCGACGCCATAGTGCATTAAGAAAGTATAAAGAATTTATTATGGCATCTTTATGCGGAGTGTGTCACGCGGAATCGCCGACCGCCCGGAATTCACGGGCGCAGTCAGCGCAGGGGCAGATCGTTCGCAGGTAATCGAAGCTGAAAATTCCCGCCGTATGGCCGTCGTTGAAATCCATCTGCAGCGCGTAGTTGCCGACCGGGTGGGCGGACTTCGCGGCGAGCTTGGGCTTGAACATCGGGAGCACGGACGAGCCCGCCAGCCCGCCGCCCGCCGCTGGGAATTTCGCCTGGCTCTTCTTCTGGCGCTCGTCGTTGCACATTGCGCAGGGGCATTCCTCACGCAGGTAGGCGAAATCGTAGTGGCTGGCGTGGCCGTCTGCCCAGGTGATATCGACCCCGGCGCCGGACTTCACGTGCACCTTCACGCTGGCCGGTTTTCTTCGTGCATCGATGGGAATGGGCATGGCTTGCTCTCTCGCACTAATCCTTGGCCAGCGACGGCGCGATGATGCGGGCCAGTCGGCCGTGTTCGAGCTCGATGCGGCGATCGGCGAGATTTCCGATCGCACGGGAATGGGTCACGACCAGAATGGTATGCCCGGCGTCGTGCAGCTCGCGCAAGAGTTTCAACACCACGGCTTCGTTCGCCTCGTCAAGATTGCCCGTGGGTTCGTCGGCAAGAATCACCTTAGGATTGTTGATCAACGCGCGTGCGATGGCTACGCGCTGCTGCTCGCCGCCCGAAAGTTCCGCCGGAACGTGGCTTAGCCGGTCACTGAGCCCCACGCGGGCCAGCGCCTCGGCCGCCTCTTTTTCGTCCGTGATGCTGTGAAAATACTGCGCCAGCATCACGTTTTCGAGCGCCGTGAGGTACGGAATCAAGTGAAATTGCTGAAACACGAACCCGATTTTGTCGGCGCGGTAGCGCGTCAGTTCGCGCTCGCCCAAGCCGCCGATTTCCAGGCCATCGACGACGACGCGGCCCGCGCTTGGATGATCGAGCCCGCCCAGAATGTTGATCAGCGTTGTCTTGCCCGAGCCCGAAGGGCCCATGATGGCGATCCACTCACCCGCGTCCACATCGAAGCTCACGCGGTCGAGCGCGCGCACGTCGCCGAAGCGCTTCTCGAGATGCTCGACCTGGACCAGCGGCGCCATCATTCTCCCCTCAAAATGTCGGCCGGGCGCACTCGCCCCAAGAGGCGCAGCGGAAACGCCCCCGCCAGTGCCACGCCGATCGTCAGCGCGACCGTGATCGGCAACACTTCCAGGCGTGCCGAAATCACCACACCGAAGATGCGCTCGCCGGTCCATCGCGCCAGCAAAACGCCGATCAAAAAACCCAGCAGGCCGCCCACCGCGCCGAGCATTCCCGCCTCAGCCAGAAAGAGTCGCATGATGCGCGGCACCGTCCCGCCGAGCGCCTTCATGAGACCGACGTCCTTCCTGCGCTCCATGGCCAGCGACGCCATCGATGCCAGCACACCGAGCATCGAGAGAACCAGAATCAGCGCGATAGTCCAGAAAAGCAATCCGCGGATCCGCTCGAGGATCGTTCCTTCCGCGGCTGCAATTTGGCGCACGGGCCGCACGTCGAGGCCGGGCAGCGCTTCTGCGAGCTTGCGCGTCACACTCTCGATTTCCGAAGCCGTGCCGGAAACACTGATCTGCACGAGGCTCGCGCGTCCCGCGAGACCGGCCAGAGCCTGCGCCGAGTCGAGATTCGTGAGGATTTGATTATCTTCGGCGCCGCCGGTTGTGACAATTCCGGCGACGGTGAGCGAAATATCACGATTGCCCGAGCGCAGCTGCAGCGAACTGCCGGGAGCAAGGCCAAGCTGTCTCGCGGCGTTGAAGCCGACAAGGCAATGGTCGTGATCGCCGCGGGAAGAAACCCAGCCGCCTTCGATCTTCCACCAGGAATCCATCTTGGCCACCTGGTCAAACCAGGTGCCCGCCAAAATGACCGGCTGCGATCCGGAACTCGCCGCGACGTAGAGATAAGGCGCCACGCCGGCAACTGCGGAGATGTACAGCGCCTCGATACGATCGACCACGCCGGCATCCAACAGAGCAGCGTCGCTTCCGGTCGTTCGCGGGGCAACGATCACGTTCGCGCCGAGCGTGCGAAATTCCTGCGTGAGTTTTCGCTCGGCGTCCAGATTCACGTTGAGCAGCGCGGAACAGATCGCCGCGCCGCTCGTGAGCGCGATCAGGGCCACGGTCAGCCGTCCGCGGCTCGCGCCCAGAAGTCTCCATAGGATTCTCGAAAACATCGCGCGGCGGGCCACTCCCTCACTCTCCCCGCAGCACGGGTGCGGGATCGAAGCGCGAGGCGCGTCCAAGCGGAAGGAGGCTCCCCAGCAGCGCGACCAGCGCGGCGAGAGCCAAAACGACGGGGAACAAGATCCAGCGTAGCGTGGGAGCAACGCCGAAAATTTCGATGCCGAGCGCGCGAGCGAGCAAAATTCCCAGCGCGTATCCCAGAACGCCGCCGACGAGCGCGAGGAACAATTGCTCGGCCACAAAAAACGAGCCGACGGCGCGGCGGCTCGCGCCCAGCGCTTTCATCAATCCGATTTCCGAGCGCCGCTCAAGCACGGTCGTCGCGGAGGTCGCGCCGACAGCAAGCGCCGCCGCGAACAGCGCGGCGATGGTCACGAGCCACATCAGGCTGCTGACGCGCGTTAAAATTCGCCCCTCTCCTTCGGCGACTTGGCGGATCGCTCGCACGTCCACGCCCGGAAGCTGCTGCTGAATCTGGCGCGAAATCGAGGAGATGTACGGGCTGCAATACCAGCGATCGTATTCCGCGGGAGTCATGCTTGCGGGATCGCGCTCGGAGAAGGCGTCGGCCGGCTTCGTGAGCGCGCTGACCTGCAGGCGGCGATATTCGCCGGGGCGGCCCGCCAGGTCCTGCGCGACTTCGAGCGGCGCAAGGAGAGAATCGTCTTCGCGTCCGCCCGTGGAAACAATGCCGGTAATTTTCAGCGAACGTGAGCGGCCGCCAGCGTCGATTTTGAGTTCGCTCCCTACGCGCAAATTCATGCGCCGCGCTAGCGCCGCGCCGGCAACCGCTTCATTTGAAGCATCCGCAAACCACCGGCCGTCGACGCGCCAGGAAGGATTCGTGGCTGAAATGCCCGTCGTGAATTTGCTCCCATCCGGAACCGGGACAGCGTGGCTGTACCACGTTCCAATCAACTCCACGTTTGAATTGTTTCGCGAGTCGGGCGAAGAAATCGAGACAGGCACATCGAGAAACGGGGCAAAGCCCACGATGTTGTTGCGCCAGAAAATTGTCTTGAGCTTGCCGAGATCGCTCCCGGGCACGTAGGCGCCGGAGTCCACGGGCCGGTAATCGACGCCGCCGATTTCAAGCGGCAGCGTGTCCGAGGACGGCGTGACGAGCAGATTCGCGCCGAGAGAACGAAATTCGCGCGCCAGACGGTCTCCTACATCGAGAGCCACCTCCAGCGTGGCCGTGGCAACCGCCATGCCCAGCGCCAGCGCCGCCGCGGTAAGCAGCTTTCGGCTCGGCTTGCGCTTGAAGGAATCGCTGACAATTCGAAAAAACATGCTCGGCTGGCCCTTGCGAAAAGCGATCGCACCAATTCAGGGAGCTATCACCCATACTCTCGTCCCCCGCCGCTGAAGAGGCGGGCTACAACGTCTACTTCGCGACTCGGCTCTTTGCCTCGGCAAGATTCGCGACATCGATCAGCAGCGCGCCGTTCTCCGCGCGATACAGCACGCCCACAGGATTGCATCCGCCCGCTTCGCCGATCGTCGGAATGTAAATGGCGGAGGCGCAATTCCGGCACACAACGTTCGAACCATCCTGGCGATACCCGGCCGTGCCGCAAATCAGGCAGGCATCGAGCGCGGTCCCCCAGCTTCCATTCGGCTTGCGAATCACGAGAAAGCGCAGGCTCGTCCCGGCGGCATCCACGCTGTAAATGTGGAGATTCGCGTCGCTGACGTCGGAGATGGGGATGCGGACTGTGCCATTTTCCGACTGGATCGAGCGGGCCTCCGTCGTGGCGGTCACGTGCGTGTACGCGAATTCCGCGGCCAGAATCAGGATCACGGCGGTGCATGTAAGCGCCGAGGCGAACGCCCAGCGGCGCTGCTTGCGGCGCTCCCATTCGAGACGGCGACGTTCGGCGGCGTCGGGCACATCGTCGGTAGAGCCGGCGCACGCGGCGATCCACTCGCGCAAGACCAGAAGCGCTGCCGCACCAAGAATCACGGTGAAAAAGAAAAACTCATTCCGGACGATGGGACCGATATAGGCCATCTCGACTTTGCTCGACGGCAGCCACATCGCCTCGCTTAGTTCGTGAACCCCGGTGAGCCCGAGCTGCACGGCGACGATAATAAGAATCGTGCTCGTCGCGGAAAAGAATTTTCCGAGCGAAATTTTCAGCGTGCCCTGGAAGAAAAATACGCCGACGGCAATCGCGACGCCCAGTCCAAGAATCGTACCGATCCAAACGGAAAGGCCTTCTGTGGAAAGTTCCACCGCTCGCAAGATCAGCGCCAGCTCCGCGCCCTCCCGCACCACCATGAGAAAAACGAAAGTCGCCAGGCCGATTCCGGCGGAAGATGCCGACTTCGCTGCTTGCTGTTCGACGCGTTTCTCAATTTCCGATTTCAGATGCCGCGCCACACGGTTCATCCACACGATCATGGTCACAACGAAAACAGCCGCGACAAGCAGTAGCACTCCTTCAAATCCGTCTTCGCTGACCTTCCACCGCTCGAGTGCGATGGCGACTGCAAGACTGGAGGCGACTGCCGCGACGACGCCTCCCCACACCCAGCGCACGAGATTCGACCGCCCGGTGCGGTTCAGATACACCAGGACGATGCCGACGACGAGCGCGGCTTCGACACCTTCACGAAGTGCAATGAGAAAAGAAGAGAGCAAACCACAATCCTTAGCTCAGGTTGCCGGCATCACCCATTTGGTTCGCTTCGTCGCGAGCAGCGCCACGAGTTTTCGCGAAACAACGCCAAAGAAGAAAACGAGCCGGAACGCAAACCACAACCGAGACTTAAGTACCGCTAGGGCGTAAAATCAGAGTCCGAAAGGGACGCTTCCAGTTGCAACTGATTCGCAACTGGAACTACCAGTGTACACGCCGCAGTCCACTCCGGTCAAGGCTGCGAATTCCAAAATTGCCAAGGCCGGAAGCCCAAACCTGAAAATACCAAAAAGAATATTTCAAATTTGAAATCTCAAATTTCCGCCGCCCGCGATGTCCGCCGACGTTAGAATAGGCATCTACATGATTCTATCTATGCTGCGAACCGAGTGTCACCTGGCAATTCGTGCTAGGGGGGGCCAACCGGCCGTACCGGCGAAGTGTTGTTGCCTGGTTGCGCTGCTGGGCGTGCTGGGCTTATCTCCTACAATGGCGCAATCCCCAGGGCTGGCTGCCCCCGCCGGCGCACCCACGCCTTCGTCTGCCGGCGCGCCGCCGACCTCAACGCAGGGTCAGTCTTCGGCGGCGCCTCTTGCCCCCCCACCCGATAAAGGCCGCGCGCGCAGTGCTTTCCAGGCAGGACGACGAGCGGAGCAATCGGGCGACTGGAAGGCGGAGTTTGCCGCATACACCGAAGCCGCCCGGTACGACCCCTCAAATCGGGAGTATTCCATCCTGAAGGGGCACGCACGTTTTCAGGTCATTCAATCGCTCGTCGAAAGCGCCGAACGGCAGGAAATTGCAGGTGACACTCCCGGAGCGCGCGCCCTGCTGACCCAGGCGCTGGAGATCGATCCGAACTACGCCGTCGCGAAGGAACGCCTTGCGGAATTGACGCCAGCCCCCGCCGGCGCCGAGACGGACGCGCAGAATGCGCCTCGGCTCGCCGGCTTGCCCCGCCTGACTCTGAACCCGGGGAAGCAAGCGTTCGATTATCGCGGCACGGTTCGAGGAGCGTACCAGGAGATCGGCAATCAATTTGGCGTGAAGGTGGTCTTCGACGGCGACCTGCCCGACCGCGCCGTGCGATTCCAGGTTCCGGAGTTGGACTTCGACACGGCGGTAATGGTTCTTTCGCGCCAGACGAAGACGTTCATGCGCGTGGTCGACGCCCACACGATGTTCGTCGCCGAGGATACCGCGCAAAAAGAGCGCGACTACGCGCTCGAAGTGAACAAGGAACTCCTGCTCCCCGCTTCGGTCGGCACGGATGAAATGAACGAAGTCGTCCGGATGATCCGCGAAATGACCGGCATCACGCGCACGCAATTGAACACCGCGACGCGCACGCTGACCGTGCGAAGCACCGAGCAAAACGTGGCCCTCGCCGACGCGCTTCTCAAACAAATCGAGCAGCCTCACGGCGAATTGATGCTGGAAATTGAAATTCTCGAAATCGACCGCACGGCCGCGAACCAGCTTGGCGTGACGCCGCCGGAGGCGTCGAACCTGTTCATGCTGACGCTGCCGGAAGTGCGGCAACTCCAGGCGGCGCAAAACAGCGGGACGCTGATTCAGACTCTGCAATCCATTTTCGGGAGCAGCGCGGTGAGTTCGGCCTCCGGCGCCTCGCTTCCGGCATTGATCGCATTCGGCGGAGGCAAAACGATTTTTCTTGCCACCATGCCGAATGCTTCCGCGAATTTCGGCTCCGCGCTCAGCACGGTGCAAAGCGCGCAGCGCGTTTTGCTGCGCGCGCAGGACGGAAAACCGGCGACGTTTTTTGTGGGCGACCGCTACCCGATTTCCCTGGGATTGCTTTCGGCGGATATCAATCCGACTGCGACCGCGCTCGCGGCAGCGCTCACTTCGGGTCTGACTCTGCCGCGCACGGATTACAACGTTGGCAACGCGCCCATTTCCGTGGCCATCGCGGATTTTAACGGAGACGGCAAGCCTGACATCGCGGTGGCGAATCAGAAGGACGGCACGATCACGCTTCTCGAAGGCAACGGCGACGGGACGTTTACGGTTCCGTCTTCGACCACTTGCTCGGCGACGCCCACAACATTTCCCGCGTGCATCCAATTGCCGCCGGTGGTTTCCGGAGGGACCACGACGAACGCCAGCCCGTCGGCAATCGTCACGGGCGCGTTCGTCCACAATACCAGCACCACCGCGGCAAGCATTCAGGACATCGCCGTGACAGATCAGGGTAATGGTCGCGTGCTGGTCCTGATTGGAAAAGGAGACGGCACGTTTCAGGCGCCGGTGGCTTACCCGACAGGAACCGCCCCCGACGCCCTCCTAGCGCAGGATTTCGACGGCGACGGCGATCCGGATCTTGCCGTTGTGAATCAAGGTGACGGAACCACCGCCAGTACCGTATCCATCCTTCTGGGTAACAAGCCCGGTGGCAACCAGGATGGAACTTTCGCGACGAAAGTCGATTATCCCGTGGGCGTCGCGCCTTCGGCGATCGCGACCGGCATTTTTTTCACCAACGGATTTCCGAGTCTCGCCGTTGCGAACAAGGGCGACAGCACGGTCTCGATTCTGCTTGGCAACGGAACAAACGGAACCGCGAACGGGACGTTCGCTCCTCCGGCTACTCCGCTGGCCGCGTCTTATGCTACCGGCACGAGCCCGGCCGGGGTTGCCGTCGGGGATTTCAATAATGACGGCAAACCGGACCTGGCGGTCACCTACGCGACGGATTCTTCCAACAATTCCGTCTCGATCCTGTTGGGGAATGGAGACGGCTCGTTCGGTACAATGAAGAATTTTCCGGCCGGGTCGGGTCCAGTTGGAATTGTCGCGACAGCGTTCACCGGGACAAACATAGACCTCGCCGTCGCGGACGAAACCGGAGATAACGTGGATGTCCTGCTTGGAAATGGAGACGGCACATTTTCGACTCCCGCTTCCTTGCCAACGGGGAACGGCCCCATTGCGCTGGCGGCCGCGGATCTGAACGGTGACGGCACGACGGACCTCGTCACCGCGAACAACACCTCAAACACCGTGACCGTCACGCTCAACACGATCCAATCCCTGGCCAACTCGCCTTCGGCGCAAACTGCCTATCCCTCCGCCGAATACGAAGATCTCGGGCTGAAGGTGAAGGCGACGCCGCACATGCACGCCAACAATGAAGTCACGCTGCAGCTCGAATTCGACATCAAGAACCTTACCGGATCAAACATCAACGGAATTCCGATCCTGAGCAACCGGAACATCGAGCAGACGATTCGCCTGCGCGAAAACGAAACGTCCGTTCTCTCAGGAATCCTCCAATCGAACGATTTGCGGACCGCAAGCGGGCTGCCCTGGATCTTGACCGCGCCGGGAATCGGACTTTTGACGGGAGAGGACACGGCCAACATTCAAAAAACGGAGTTGCTCATCCTTGTCACGCCGCGCGCGTTTCGATTGCCCGCGCGCGAAGGCCCGGCAATCTATGCGGGACGCGGTGAGCCGTCGACACCCCCGTCCGGTCCCGCAACTCCGCCCGGCGTTCCTCAGCCCGGGGCCGCCGGTACGCCGAATCCGGTCCGGCCGCCGGAGCGCGGAACACCGCCCAACCAGGGACCCGGACGGGTTCTGCAACCGCAGCAGCCCGGGCAGCCTCAGCCGGACCTCCCGCCGGAAGAGCAGCAGCGGCCATTGCCGCAGCAGCAGTAATCTTGCGTTGGGTTCGAAGCCAGCTGACGAAATTTTCCGAAATGAAAATCAGGCGTGAGGGTGCGCCCACGAAAGTGTGGAATTCGCGGATTAGCTATTTGCCTCCCCGGGCGGGCGCGTCGCCAACGCCCGTGGGATCGAGGTCCTTGAAAAAACCGGCCGAGTCCGACCACACGCAAAAATCCTCGCGAAGTTCCTGAGTCTCGCTCCGCGGCGATTTGGGCACAAGATTGAAAATCCTCTTCTCGCTCGGCCCCCAGGGATGTGTGTACGTCTTCGGATCGTCCACGATCAGCGTCCATTCCAAACGGTCGCGATCCACGCGGCGGAACGTCTCCTTCACGCGCATCTGATCGCTGTGCACATCGCCGTATGGATCGAGCCAGGTTCTTTCGTCGAAACCGTTTGATTCGACCACGAAAGTATCTCCCTGCCAGCGGCCAACCGAAAATCCATAGTACCTCGGCTCGGGATCGTCCTGGAGTTTGCGCCCGTCGGTCCAGATGTCGCGCCAGGTATGATCCCACTCGAAAAATTCGATGATTTCGTCGCGCGTCTGAACGAATCGCATCAGCTCGCCGAAGATCTGCTGCATGACGCGCGGATAGCCCGCCGGGTCGCACTGAAAGAGCGGATCGTTCCATTCGCTTTCCGGAAACGCCTTGATCCCCAGCGCCTGGTTGTTCCACGACATTCGCACTTTGCTGAATTTTTCTTTTCCCCAGTCCGTCAGCGGCGGGCGATTGTCGCTGATGGCGAGCTGCTTGCGGTCGGCGATCGTCCAAATTCCGTTCAGATCGTGAGGATCAAACGGCGCGGTTTTCGCGCTCGCACCCGCATCGGTTTTGGCCGTTGGCGATTGGGCCTTCGCTGCCGCCACTGAATTGCCGGCCTGAGCGAAACACGCGGACGCATGAAACAGTCCCGCGACAATCACAATCGCTGCGGCCGCCAAAGCCTTTTGCAAAGTGACGCTCCTCCCGTACGTTCTCTGAACCGGCATAGGAATGAATGTCTGAGGAACTCCGCTACTTGCTTCCCTGCGGGTAGAGCTTTTCGAACGTTCCTTCCTTCACTTGGGTGCAGCCCTGGCTCGAATGCAACACGTGTCCGTCGGCAAACGCAACGTCCACGCAGATGCCCACGGGCTTGCCGTTCAATCCCGGATTGAACGTCACCGTGACTTCGTCCCCCGCCTTTATCGATGAATGCGTCCATCCCATGCCGACGAGATTGCCGGGATTGTTCAGTTCCATCGCCCAGTTCACCGCGTTGCCCTTGTCGTCCTTCACGTCCACGTATAGCTGGGCGTGCGGATTTTGCCAGGCGAATCGCGTGACGCTTCCCTTGAGCGTCTTTTTGGGGCCGCTGAAATCGTACCCCTGCGAGCCGTGATGCGCGGCGGCGGTAACAGAAAAGAGCGCCACGCACAGAAGCGAGGCGGGAAAACAGGCCGACGAAAGTTTCACGAAGCTCCTCCGACAATTCCCGCGCGCGCAGGCGGGCAATGCAACTCCACGGCGCGCGACCGGCCTAGCCGTGCTGCAAACCGTCCAGGCGCGGCGGCATCTCCAAAAACGCGCGCATCACGTGCCAGAATTGCTGGCGATTGATCCCAAGCGTCAGCGCGTGCGCGGCCCCGGGCAGAATAATCATCTGCCGGTCCGCGTACGGCAACTGCTTGTAAAAATTGAGGAGGTCCACTTCGGTCGCGATGCCGTCGTATTCCCCGCGCACGAGCAGAACCGGAACGTGGACCTTGAGCGGGTCGACGATGGGGAGATGGGCCGTCATGTCGAGATACGTCCCGGTTGGAATGTCGTTCCCGTACTTCAACTCGGCATCGGCCAGCGCTTCGCCGACGGCCGGATCCGACGTCCCCGGCTTGTCGCGCGTAAAAATGCTGCGGATCATGTCGCGGTCGCGCGGGCGCCGGTTATGCGTTTTGTAAAACTCGACTTGCTTCGCTCGGTCGGCCAGTGTGGGCGAGCCCTCGCCCGTATACGTGAACGCGGCAAGCACGAGACGGTTGATGAGTTCGGGATGAGCCATTGCAAACGCTCCGGCCCGCAACGCGCCCGAAGATTCGCCGAAAACGTGGAACTTCTGCTCGCCCGTTTCGCGCGCCACAACCGGCATCGCGGCTCTCAAATCCTCGACGCCATCGGCAATATTGGAATTGCCCTCGGTCCGAGACGATTTGCCGTAACCCTCGAAATCCATCGTCCACACGTCAAACCCAAACCGCGCGAACGTATCCATCAGGGAATACTCACCCTTGCCGGGCACGATCAAATCGAACGAAGTAGAAGAGATGGAAGAACCATGCACAAGAAAAAGCACCGGCAGCGCCGGCTTCCCCGCCCGCGGCGCTCCGACCCGCTTCCGGAACATGTACAGCTTCACATCGCCCTTCTGCGCCCAGTATTCGTTGCTCCACACTTTTTCATTCGCCGCGCCGGACTTCTCCATCTGCCTGGCGGAAGGTTGCGCGAACGCTTCCGCAGCCGCGCCGGATAGCGCGAGACCTCCGGTGATCGCTGGCACCGCACCCAGTAGAAAGTTTCGGCGAGACCGGAAAGTCTTGGCAACGGTCATGGATGCCTCCAGGAATATTCGCTCAGATCGGTGGGGCTACAATACTCTCTAAACTGGGGATTGTTCAATCCCAATGCTTTCCGCATTGAGTTTCTACAGCGCATTGCGCTGCCAGTTGGCGTAGTTGATGGCCTGGACGGAAAATTGGGCTGCCTGAAGCCGGAACGCGAAGCTCAACAGGTGGACAAGGCCGCAGATCACGAGAGCGCTTTCAAACCTGTGTTCCTTCATTCGCCTGAGCCAGAGCTCTTCTCGTTTGGCGTGCACATCTAGCACTTGCCAGTTCGCGAACGCCACTGTGGGAGGCGCGCCGATCATCAACGGTTCGCTCGAATTGGCGGGAATGCCGAACTCCGCGCGCTCGCTTCTCGCCGGATCGATGTCCACGTAATGGCCGAAGGCCAATTGTTCGAGCGCCAGTTTCTCGGCGATCGTTGGCCCGAGCCCCGATGCCTCCTCAAAAATAAAATCCACTCCCTCGGATGCCATCAGATTGTTGAGAAGCGTGACGTACATCGGGTCGTACACGTTTCCAACCCGCCTCTCCGCGCCCTGCACAACGTGAAGCGTCGCCAAAACTGTGACACGTGGAATCATATGGACTTGCGCTCCGGGCGCTTGCTGGAAACGCGATTGCGGCACAAGGCGATGCGCTCGCCGCTCGAAAACTGAAGATACCAATACAAAAGCGGCCCGTCACGAGTCCTCGTGACGGGCCGCTTCTCTTAACGCTCCCCTTTTCGGGGCGATGTTTATCCTGGCAGCGACCTACGTTCCCACACAGTTACCCGTGCAGTATCATCGGCTCAGCGGGGCTTAACTTCCGTGTTCGGGATGGGAACGGGTGTGACCCCCGCGATATGACCACCAGGAAAGTCAAAGAAAGTTGAGAGTCGAGAGTTGAAAATTAGCAGTAAAAGAATTCTCAACTCCCGAGCTTTCAAGCTTCGCAACTGAATAGGCTTTTACTTTTGGGTTTTCTGCAAATTCGTCCCGACCATGAGCTTATCGTTGGACTGCCTCCACCGGAAAATCTCCGGAGGGTGACAGTTTGGGAAAGTTTTATGGTCAAGCCGAACGAGCGATTAGTACGGGTCAGCTACGTGCATTGCTGCACTTCCACCTCCCGCCTATCAAGGTCGTAGTCTTCGACCGCTCTTCTTAGACGGCCGCAGCCGTCTTGGGAGACCTTATCTCGAGGCAAGCTTCATGCTTAGATGCATTCAGCATTTATCTTTTCCGGACTTCGCTACCGAGCTATGCCACTGGCGTGACAACTCGTTCACAAGGGGTCCGTCCATCCCGGT
>Ga0210394_10001847_pt1 | contig 31613 bp, 19 predicted proteins | sample IncBWC12MmetaG_FD_160121 | JGI IMG/M metagenome (GOLD analysis project Ga0210394, IMG submission 160121) | Forest soil microbial communities from Barre Woods Harvard Forest LTER site, Petersham, Massachusetts, United States - Inc-BW-C-12-M | ecosystem: Environmental > Terrestrial > Soil >... | reverse complement strand
CGTCGTCAAACGTCAGCCCTTCCGGGATGGCGCTCTCAATCATCAATTTCTCCTGTGGCTTCGTATTTTGCGTCGCGCAAAAAAACGCCCATAAACAACTCAGCCCAGCCGGATTCGCTGGGCTCGAACGCGATTCAATTGTCGCAACTTACCCTCATGATTAAAAAAGCCATTCTAGGCGCATCGCGAGACGAAATCAAGAAGCTCGCGCGCGTCGTCGAGTTGCGCGATCGGCGCAGACTCCCTACCATGGATGCGATGAAAGAATTCATTCCGTCGCGATGGCTTCGCAATTCGCATGCGATGACGATTGCGGCCGCTTTCTGGCGGCGAAAATACTCCCGGCTTCCGGCGAGCACTTCCCGGCTTTTTCAAGTTGAACCAGGAACGCAGGTTCGTGCGGAGTGCCACTGGCAAGACAATCCACGTCAGCATGCGACGATCGTTCTATTGCATGGTCTCGAAGGCTCTTCTGAATCCGGTTACATGCTGGGGATTGCGGAGAAAGCCTGGGTCTCGGGGTTCAATGTCCTTCGGTTGAATCAACGCAACTGCGGCGTCACCGAACGGCTCACGCGTACGCTGTATCATTCTGGGCTGAGCGGCGACATCCGTTCTGTGATTTTCGAACTCATCGCACGCGACCAGTTGCCGGAGATTTTCGCCGTCGGATTCTCAATGGGCGGCAATTTGGTGCTAAAGATGGCCGGTGAATTAGCCGACTCGGGGCCAGCCCAAATCCGCGGTTTCGCCGCCGTAGCGCCGGCGCTCAATTTGGCGGCCTGCGCGGACGCACTCGGTGAGCCGCGGAACTTCGTTTATCAGGGCCATTTTGTGAGGGGCCTAAAGCGTCGTATGCGGCTGAAAGCAGGGCTGTTCCCCGATATCTTTCCAGTGGATGGAATGCGGAAGATTCGAAGCGTTCGTGAATTTGACGAGTTTATTACAGCTCGCTTTTGCGGCTTCGCGGGTGCTGACGATTACTATCAACGTTCAAGCGCGTTGCAATTGATGGCGCAGATTCGCAAGCCGTGCATGATCCTCACTTCACAGGATGATCCCTTCGTCCCGATCTCATCATTCAGCAACGCCGCCATCCGCGAGAATCCTTGTATCGATCTCATCATCACGAAGCACGGCGGTCACTGTGCCTTCATCTCCAATGAACGAGGCGATGCGCGCTTCTGGGCTGAAAACCGCGTTGTAGAATTTTGCCTGCAGTGCTCGGCTCCGCAGCTCTAAGATGTTGGGGGTTTTGTGAAAGCTGGTTTGGTCAACTTCTTGACGTTGGCTTGCTTGGCAGCTAAGATTATTTCGCTAAAGCGCGTGATCGTAATTCGACAATTCAGCTCGTCGTTCCAAATCAGAAGGCAACTCCCTTCCGACTTTCATCTTCTTATTCTTATTGTTCGTCCTGGAATCTGGGTGCGCTCTTGGCGGCGATGTTGCTAACCGCGCTGGCAGTGAAGGAAATCAGAATGAATCGTAATAAATATTCGATCGCGGCTCATCCCGATGGCCGTCTTTATGCAGCTGTCCGGCTGGGGCTCGTGCGCCTTGTGTCGTTTGCACTTCTTTTCACATTTGCGTTCAGCTTCATGGCAATCGCGCCCGTTTACGCCCAGAAGTTGAGCGAAAAGCAGCTTCCGAAGATGTACCGGGAGTGGCTCGATCGCGACGTGGCATATATCATCACTAAGGAGGAGCGCGACACCTTCCTCAAACTCACCTCCGATGAAGCCCGCGACAAGTTCATCGACCATTTTTGGGCGCTTCGTAACCCGGATCCCGGTTCGCCGTCAAACACCTATAAGGATGACATTTATCAAAGGATTTCATACGCGGATGCTCATTTCGGTACAGGTTCTGGCGGGGAGGGTTGGCGTACCGCCCGCGGACAAACCTATATCACTCTGGGTCCCCCCGCTCACAAAGATACGCATTACGGCGCCGGCAATCTGAGGCCGTTGGAAATTTGGTTCTATTCGAACACACTCCCACCCCTCCCGCCTTTTTTTTACATCATGTTTTATCAGCAAGATAATATCGGCGATTTTCGGTTTTACAGCCCGTACTTTGACGGGCCCACAGAACTCGTCACAGGGGTTGAGGCGATCAACGACAATACGGCGGCTTTGAGGATGATTCAGGATTCGGTCGGGCCGGAAGTCGCTCGCGTGGCGCAAACATTGTTGCCGGATGAAACGATCGATCAGCAGGGACGCATCAGTCTGTCGTCCGACATACTGCTTTCCCAAGTCAAGAGTCTCGCAAATCAGCCTGCTTACAAAGCCATGTTGGAACGTCGCCGGAGATTGTTGGAAGACGTTTCGTCGCGAATCGTCGTCGAGGGACGAAACCTTGACATCATTACTCTCCCAGTTCGGGACTCTCACGGTCTGACGCGTCTCGATTACGCGATTCGTATGCACAATCCGAGCGACCTGACGCTCACAGACGGTGGTAACGGCCGTTACACGTTCGCGCTCGAAGTCCGGGCGCGGGTTTTCGGCCCGGACGGTAAGTTGATTTTCACGCAGCAGAGATCTGTCACTGATTCTATGGACAAAGCAGGTCTGACTAAAATTCAGGACCGAGTCTTCGGGTATGAGAGTTCGCTGCCTCTACCGCCCGGAAAGTACCGTCTCGATTTTTTGCTGACTGACTGGCAAAAGAAACTAGGGCTTCATGCTGAGCGCGAAGTGACGATCCCGGTGGTGGATGCTAACGGTCTCATGATCCCAGGTATCCTGCCGTTCGCAGCTGCAGTTACAGTAGATCCTTCAACCGTGGATTCCACTCCGTTTGCGATGGGCGGGGTTAAGTTCACTCCTCTAGCGGGCACCCCCTTACTGTTAAATCCGGGCCAGAACCTGGAAGTTGCCTATCAAATATGGACCGCGCCGAAGGATCCACAAAAGGTCGCAGGGCAAAACCTCCAGGTCCATTACGCTTTAGGGCAGCCTGCCAATATTGGAACGGCCACAGTGGTTGATGACTCGATCAGCATGGGCCAATTCGATTCGAATGGGTCGCTGGTAAATGGAAAGAAGTTTCCGCTCAATCCGCAATGGATCGGCAGTTATATGCTCGCAGTTGCGGTCAGCCATGGCGCCTCGGAGCGAGCGTCGGCGACACTAAACTTCCGTGCCGTGGGAGGCGACTTGATTCCTAGGCCTTGGGATGTGTCCGACCCGTCCTTGGTCAAAGATGCGGAGCAAGGCGTTCTTGATCAACAGCGGGGTCTTTGCTATCTCAGTCTAGGCCAGGTGGCGGAAGCTCGGCTCTATTTTCGCCGCTCGTTAAACCGCGACCATGGAAATGAGGTTGCGCGTTCTCGTTTGGTTAATGCCTATTATTCGCAGCAAGATTATTCCGCGGTTGTGAGCCTCTATAACGACTCTGGTGCGACCAACGAAACCGATTCTGAAACCCTTTCTCACATCGCCTCCAGTTTGGTGAAGACAGGGGACACGAAGCGAGCCATAGCGCTCTTAGAGCAATCGATTCATTCGCGTCCTGAGGACGGAGGTCTGTACTTGGCTCTAGGGGAGGCCTACGGGCAGGCCGGCGATACCGCGAAAGCGGCGGAGATGACGCAAAAGGGGCGCTCATACATAGGGCCGGCACAGCCCTCAACGCCTTGATCATCCAGCCTAGAAGTTCATACGACGAGGCGTATTCTACGAGTGGGCGTATATTATTTTTCGTATAATTCTCCTCGAAACAAAATAAAAACTGTTCCCTCATTTTCAGTGCTTCTCGACCACCTCGAGTAACATCCCTTTTATCAGTTGTTTAGGGGTGCGCTTCGAATTTTTCTTTTTGGCCCTAATGGTGCATACATTGTTCTCAGTATCGGCGTCTTGGGTGTAGACGCGGGGATTCCGATTTTTGTTTTTGCGTGCCCGGGGTGTGGTGTTTTGGTCTGAGTATTGGGGATTTCTTCAGATCCTAAGGGTGAAAGGAGCCGTATGAGCTTTTTGAAAAATGCTTTGCTTACTTCTCTTGTCTTGGTGCTCTGCGCTGTGTTTGCTATGCCGACACTCGCACAGGACCAAAGTTCTGCGCGAGGCAATTTGAGCGGCCTCGTTTACGATTCGTCACAAAGTTTGGTTCCAGGCGCCGAGGTCACAGTCACCGGACCAATTGGCAGCCTGACCCAGAACACCAGCGGTCAGGGTTCGTTCCTGTTTTCGACCTTGATTCCGGGTTTATATTCAGTACGAGTTACGAAGCCCGGTTTCAAAGTTTCGGAGATCGGGAGCGTGGAAGTTCTGATTAACAAGACCACGAGCGTCTCGGTTACTCTCGAGCCTGGCGCGGTCACTCAGGTTGTCGAAGTAGCGTCAGCCTCGCTGACAATTGATACGACCGCTTCGTCGGTTAACACGGATATCGCCGACACTTTCTACCAAAACATCCCTGTGCAACGAAACGTTGCGAGTCTCTTCTACCTCGCTCCCGGTGCTGTTTCCGGTATCGGCACTGGCGCCGCAAACCCTTCTATCTCTGGGTCGACTGGATTGGAGAACCTGTATGTTGCTGACGGCGTCTCGATCAATGACCCGGCTTTCGGTGGCCTTGGCGTTTGGGCGCGTGCATATGGCGCGCTTGGATCGGGAATCAACCTGTCGTTTGTGAAGGAAGTTCAGGTAAAGACTGGCGGCTTCGAACCGCAGTATGGCCATGCCAGCGGCGGTATCGTTCAGGTCGTTACGAAGTCGGGCGGGACATCGTTCCATGGCGCGATTGGCGGGTACTTTAATACTCACGCCATGCAGGATACGTACCTTAACTCTGACGATCCGGTTTACAACACTCTCAACCAAGTCGGGCGTCACATCAACGATGGACGCTACGAGGCCGATGGCGAAATGGGCGGTTATGTTCCTCTGTTGGGGTTGAAAGACCGGCTTTTCTGGTTCGGTACTTTCAATCCTACTTGGAATCAGGCTCGCTGGTCACCGACTCTCGGAAACCCGAATTTCGGTAGTGGACCCTCTGGCTTGTTCGACATTTACGGAACCCACATTCAATATCGAACGTTTTCCGAGGATTATGCCGGCAAGCTGACTTTTAAAATCAATAACTCGCACACAATCGAGAGTTCCGTGTTCGGAGACCCGAACACGCGTAACGACGCGCCCTCTCCTAACCTGTTGAATGCTGACAGCACGTCAGTGAATTCGACATGGAATTACGGTACCCGTAACTGGGACACTCGCTATGACGGGGCGCTCAGTGCGACATGGACGATCGACGCGGCGTTCACTTGGAGCTGGAATCATTTCACGGAAGCTCCGGCTGACATCGTCCAGATCGTTGACCAGACTCAAGTGGATGGTTTTACAGGTCAGCGCGGCACGTTTACAGCACAAGGCTTCGGTTTCTTCGAGCCGTATGACTCGAACACGAAGTCGATCCAGATGGACACGTCAAAGACCTATCACTTTGCGGGTCAGCACACTTTCAGCGTTGGATACAATTGGCAATTCCCGAAGTACAACGACGTGACCAGGAACTCCGGGCCGACGTATCCGATTCCCGCGGTCAATGCCTCGGGCATGGACCCAGGGTACGCCACCAGGCCAGGAGTCGTAGGTAGCCCGAGCGATGCGGCTCTCATTCTGGTGCTAGCCGATCCGGCTCATACCCGTGGGACAGCAAATTGCACTCTCTGCCCCTACATGGAAGTCCCAGGGTTTGCGACTCCCCAGCGGGTCGTATTGCAGCAAGTGCGCGGCCGGTTCGACGACAAGACGACGGTGAGCAGCGGCAAGTATCACGCCGCCTATGCAAACGACGCCTGGTCGATCGGAACGCACGTTACGTTGAACGCAGGCATCCGCTGGGAACAGCAGCGCCTTGTGGGCAACACGGACTTTCACTCCTTCGTAAACATGTGGTCGCCGCGTTTTGGCATCATTGTGGATCCCAAGGGCGACCGCAAAACGAAGATCTACGCCAACTTCGGCCGTTATGCGTATGTTCTCCCGCTCGACGCGGCGATCCGGTCGCTTAGCACGGAATCAGACTTCCTGAATCCGTTCTTTGCTCCGGCCTCGACGAACGTCGGATGCCCAGCTGGTCTGGCACCGTGCGTCGTCACCGCTGGTGGCGCTCCGGACTACGCAAACTTCTTCGTTCCCGATGGCGCACATCTCCTGAATAATGCCGTCGGAGGCGTAGCAAGATCGGTGAACGTCGCCCAAAACGGCGGTGAACCGTTTGCACCTGGCACTCGTATGGAATATACGGACGAATTCGTCGTCGGAGCTGAGCACCAGTTCCGCGGCGGCATCGTAGCCAGCGCCCGGTACATTGATCGCCGCCTGAAGCGCGTGATCGAAGACCAGGGCGGTATTTCGGTAGAGCAGTTCAACGCCCTCGCCAATAACGGCGGCGGCCTGAACTACTTCATCGGAAATCCCAACGCGAAGCAGGACATTTTCGTGAATCCTAACGAGACGGTGTTCGGGGGAAGCGGTGCTTGCACCGGTAGTTCCAATGGGATTACGACTGACTGCACGCCCTTGGGAGCGGGCTTCGCCGCGGCTTTCGCAACTGCTATGGCGACGCCTTCGCCAGCTAATGCGGCCGCTTTGGAAGCGCAGGGCTATCCTTCGGCCTGTATCGACTCTCACAACGTTCCCACGGTTTACACTGCCCCCGATCAGTCAAACACGTTTGGCTCGATTCTCGGCAGCGCCTGCTTCCCCGCGGTGAACACCGGTACTTGGACCACACCCGCTGGTAAGTTGCTTCCCGATTGCACTAGTTTTTCGCAATCGCAGATGCCGGGCGTATGTGCGGCTTTCGGTGGTGAGTTTTATCCCGACGGCAAGCCAGACACATACAAGGACCCGAAGCGGGAATATGAGGCAGTCGAGCTCGAAGTCAACAAGGCCTTCAGCCACAACTGGGCGATGGTAGCCAACTGGCGCATTGCACAGCTTCGTGGAAACTATGAAGGCGCGTTCCGCAACGATAACGGACAGGCTGACCCTGGTATCAGCTCACTGTTCGACCTGACCGAAGGTGACTTCGGCCTGATCGGGCAACAGCAGGGTATCGGTCCTCTGAATACCAACCGCAAGCAGGTTGTCAACGTCTACACAACCTACGTTCTGGGCAGTGGCAAGCTGAAGAACATGGTTCTGGGTGGCGGCGTGAAGATTCAGTCGGGCGTGCCACTTACTACTTTGGCTGCCCAACAGGCCTACCAGAATCCAGGCGAAGTGCCAGTGTTCGGTCGCGGCGATCTCGGCAATGCGCCCGTCACCGGCAGCGTTGATGCCCACATTGAATATCCGTGGAAGATCAACGACCGTTTCACGATGAAGTTCGGGATGGATTTGTTCAACATCGCGGACGGCAGACGTCAGCTTCTGACCGACCAGAACGTGGACCAAGGCTTCCAGGTTAAGAACATCGATTTCCAGAAGCCGGCAGCCTGCGCAGGTCAAGTATGTCAACCGTTCCAACAACCGTTCCAGGCGAGGGGTAGCGTTCGCTTGGAGTTCTAACCTCAACTGAAACCTCGGGAGGGCGCTTCGGCGCCCTCCTTTTTTTTTTGGGGTGGCATTGTTGACCCTGCTGTCCTCATTCTAGGGCCCTACCTGGCATGGCATTGCTCGTTGATCCTGTCCCCGCGAGAAGGGAGCTACCGCCTCACAGGGGTGGTATAGTCAAGACTCAAATATTGGGTATTGCGCGCAGCCAAGGGCGAGGAGGTTTCAGGTGCGAGATTTAGGCATTAGGGCGGTCTGGCTCCTTTTCGTGATTGCGCTTGCCTTCCCTCGGTTTGCCTTCGGTCAGCGTAGTGGCGGCTCACGTGTGGGCCTGGAGATCAATGTTCAAGTGCGAACTGCCGCCGGCAAGCCTGCCCCTCCCGGAACTCATATTGGGCTTGAGCTCGCTGAGGGAGGGCCTGTCGAAGAGTGCCAAACAGAACCGGATGGTCGGTGCCACTTCATACCTCCTTCACCAGGCTCCTATGTTATTAGGCTTAAGCAACCAGGTTATAAAGAGCAGTCCTCGCGCGTAGACCTTATCTCTACGTCAAAGGGATATGTATCTCTCACGCTAGAGCCCATTCCAGGTCAGGCTCCGCCAGAAGCGCCCAAAGATGCGACGGGCGGCTCGGTTTCCGCTGCCGACCTGGCTGTTCCCGACAATGCCAAGAAGGAATTTGAAGCTGCGCAGAAGGCGCTTGATGCCAAGGACTTCGATTCGGGGGTCGCGCACCTCAGGAAAGCCACCGAGCTGTATCCAAATTTCCCTCAAGCATACGCTACGATGGGTGCAGCTTATCTTGAGCAAAAGAAGTACAAAGAAGCACAAGAAGCGCTTGAGAAGGCTCTCCAGCTTGATCCAAAAGCAGCTGGAGCATATATCGAGCTGGGGGCCACCCTGAACCAACTGAAGGACTACCCCGGCGCGGTGACCGCGCTCACCAAGGGCCTTGATTTGAACGCGGACGTGCCAGCCGGCAACTATGAGCTTGCCAAAGCCTACATGGCGCAGCAGCAGTGGCAGAACGCGGAATCGCCTCTGCGAAAGGTTATAGCCGCGCAGCCGGATATGGCTAGCGCGCACGTGATGCTCGGCAACGTCCTGCTCAAGAAGGGCGATGGCCCTGGAGCCCTGAACGAGTTTCAAACCTATCTAAAGCTCGATCCGAATGGTCCGAGCGCTCCGGGAGTTCGCGAAGTAATCCCCAAGATTCAAGCAGCTTTGGCTAAGCAGACGAAATAACCGTCACGACACGTCGGCACAGCAGCCACTCCGCAGTCCGATCGAGGATCCGGAACATCTATGCAATCGGGATTTCGAGTGAGGGCGCGAAGCCGGGTGTGAGAAGCTTCGCCCCGCCTGAATCGGCAACTACCATGACGTCTTCGCAGCGCAAGCCGTAGTCTCCCACTACGTAGATTCCAGGCTCGTTGGAGAAGGTCATTTCTGGCTTGAGGATTGTGGTATTGCCTCGCACGAGATAGGGCCACTCGTGCCCGTCCATCCCGATTCCGTGGCCGAGGCGGTGCGTGAAGTATTTGTATCCAGGACCGAAACCGGCATCCGTAATCACCTTGCGGGCGGCGCCGTCCACCGAGCCGCATTCGTGTCCTGCTACAGCAGCCGCGAGCGCCGCGTCCTGCGCGCTTCGCACGATTTCAAAAGCATGCTGCAGCTTGGGCGACGGCTTTCCCAGCGCGCTCGTTCGCGTGACGTCGGATTCGTATCCCTCGACGCGCGTTCCCCCATCGATCAGCACGCCCATGCCCTCGCGTAGCACCTGCTCTTCACGCGTCCCGTGCGGCAAGGCGGCCGCTGGCCCGAACAGCACAATCCCATATCCCTCGAGGCCCATTTTCCTGTAGGCGCGCGATATCATGCCCGATACCTCACGCTGCGTCATGCCTTCCCGCAGTGATGCAAATGTAGCTTTGTAAACCTCGAATGTGACCGAGCATGCTAGCCGCATCAGCTCCAGCTCATGCTCGCTTTTCTGTGCGCGGCATCCGACGGTAACCGGGTCACCGCTGCCGCAGTCGAGCGAGGAAGCTGTTTGTCGAAGACCGTCGTAAAAAACATACTTTGTGGTCTCCTCCACCCCTACTCGTCCAGTGCGAATCCCTCGCTCGGCCAGCCATCTAGCGATCAAGTTGTAGGGGCTCTCATCTTCCTGCCAGACACGCAGCTCGATTGGCCACCGCAGCTGTTCTCGCAATCGTCCTTCCTCAAATGCCGGGCAGATCATCAGAGGCTGACCTTCGCGGGGAATCATCAGAGCGACGATGCGTTCGCTCAGGCCCCATGGAGTTCCCACGTAATATGCGAGCGTGGTGCCGGGCGTCACGTAGAGCGCATCAAATCGCGGTTTCGCATTGGTCATAAGCTCTTGCGCGTGCGCGATGCGGCCTTGCAATTCGTCGACGCGGATCGGCTTCACCCGGTCGCCCAACGGCTGCAATTTATCGAACGCAGGAGGCAATCCGCCAGGTGTGGGTTGCGAATTCTGCGGTGTGCGTCCGCTATCCACCAGCCATGCGCTTCTCGCGGCGGCGGCAGCGGCAGCGCCTGCAATAGAAGCGGTCTTCAGCAACTCACGCCGCGATACCTTCATGCATCCTCCGGCAAAATGTCACGAGCAGAGCGGTGCAGTGCGTTTCCTGTAGCTAGAAGTGGGAAATTAGAACCACATCCGTAGCCGGGACTCCGCGCGAGTAAACAATCTGCTTTCCATCCGGCGAAAGCGAATAGGCCCACACAAAGCCCGAACCGAAATTCATAATCGCTTTAGGAGAAATAGCAGCGGACCCCGACGCGCCAAGCGGCTGGGCCCAAAGGCTCGCTACCGAATTTTTGTTGACCACAAACAGCACCGATCGCCCGTCCTTGGTCCACTCAAGGTCACTTCCACCTTCGCCGCCAAAAACGGTCTCCGCCGGCACGTCATAGACGTTCCGAATTTCTCCGCTGTCGATTGCAACGACAGCCAGCTTCGCGGGTTTGGTTTGGTCGGGATGGTATGAAGCGGCGATGAGTTGATTGTCGGGCGAAATCGCCGGAAACTGAAACGGCTCTTTGCCCAATCTGGCCGGTGTTCCGCCGTCAATCGAGATCTTCATAAGGGCGGGCAAATCGGCCGAAAGATTCACATATAGGATCGTCTTCCCATCTGGCGAACAGATCGGCCATACATCTGCTGGCCCGTTCGTGAGCTGTTTCACTTCACCGGCGTTGGCATCGCCGCGCCACACTGAGAGTCCGTGATCGGGCTGATTTAGAGTAAACACTACATGCTGCCCGTCGCCGCATGCGGATGGGAACATCGCCGCTCCGGCGCTAACGGCAAGGTCGTGGGCATTGGCGCCGTCCGGAGAAGTGGTCGCTAATTTCGTGGTGCCGGAAGCATAGAAGCTGTAGAGGATCTGATCCAGCGGTGTCCATGAGACACCGAACACGCCATCCGCGCGGCTGATTCCCGAGGTAATCTGTTTTGGCGGTGAAAATGAAGAGCTGCTTCCAACGCCCGCCGACCACAAATTTCCTGTAAGAGTCAGTTGCACGGTAGCAAGCGTGGCGCCATCGGAAGTGACGCTCGCTCCGGTATAGAAATTCAAATCGTTCGTGATTCGCCGCGCTTGACCGCCAGGGTAACTCACCATCCAGAGTTGGGCGTTAAGCGAAGGCTTGCTGATCGGCGATCCAAAAACTACGGCCGATCCATCCGGCATCCAGCTAATCCGTCTTAGATAGCCCCAATCATTCGTTCCCAGCCGCGTTTCTGCGCCGGTGTCAACCGCTACTGTTTCGAGAGCATATTGTTGAAAGCCTGCGCTGATCGACTTTCCTATCGCAATCCGTTGCCCGTCCGGCGACCATGCCGGGCCCTCCGCCGAGAATGAAAGTGGCTGCCGCAATACGGCGATGGGATGCTCCGCCGAACCGTCGGCCATGGCCGCCAGCAAGCTCGACGTTCCCCCTGTACTCGATTGCCGCACGAAAGCGATCTGCTTACCGTCAGGCGAGAACGTAACTGGGCTATCCACGTCGACGATCAATTCGCGCGGCGCGCCCCCGAGTGAAGGAACTTGATAGAGCTTCGATAGGCCAGTTCCAGGTTCGCCTTTGACGAAATACAAATAATTTCCATCCGGTGAAAATGTCATTCCCTTGAAATTTCCGATCGATGGAGCTACCACTTGGGCCGTGCTCCCAGTGCCGAGCTGTCGCACCCAGATTCCGGACTTTCCTTCTTCGTCGGAAATATAGGCGAGCCACTTTCCGTCCGGCGAAATCGCAGCGCCGTAGGTGTGACCGGACGACGATATCGGCGTGATCGTCATCTGCGCGAATGACGGTTCAGCTTTCCGCCCGTTGCGTTCATGAATAAACAAGAGCACCGCAGCAGCAAGCGCAGCCAACACCGCCGCTCGGCGTGCCCAGGCGCTCCATTGAAATTGAGTGATTCTAGAAGGTGTTGACGGTCCAGCCTGATTTTGTGCTGATGACGGTATCGCCACCGCCGCTGAAGACGATGATGCCGTTGGGCCCAATCCCGTCGGGCCCAATCCCGTTGACCATGTTCTCGAGGAGCCGCTCACGGGGCGAGAGGAATCGGTGTCACGCTTCATTCGCTTCAAATCGCCGCGAAGTTCTGCTGCGGTCTGGTAGCGGAAGTCAGGATCCTTCTCGATCGCTTTTCCGATAATTTCTTCCAGCTTCGGTGGGAGATTCGGATTCAAAGTGGAAGGCGCAGCCGGCGTGCGATTCAAGATCGCGTCGAAAATTACGGCGGAAGTATTTCCGTTGAACGCAGCCTGGCCCGTTGCCATCTCGTAAAGGACAGCGCCCAAACTGAAAAGATCAGTGCGCGCGTCCAATTCCTCGCCTCGCGCCTGTTCAGGAGACATATAGGCCACCGTGCCAAGCGCCGAGCCGGGGCTGGTCAGCATCAAATTGTCCGTTGTCGGCTGCGTCGTGGTGTTACCTGCGCCCACAGCTTCGGCGATCCGGCGCGACGCTGCCTGCTTGGCAAGTCCAAAATCGAGGATCTTGGCCTGACCTCGCGCGGTGACAAAAATATTGGCGGGTTTGATATCGCGATGAACGATCCCCCGCGAGTGCGCCGCTTCGAGCGCATCCGCAATCTGCGCCCCAAACTCGAGAAGGGAATCGGTTGCCACGGGACGTCCGCCGATCCGTTCGCGCAGCGTTTGGCCCTCGAGCAGCTCCATCACAAGAAAAGGGCGCCCGTTGTATTCGCCCACATCATAAATCGTGCAAATTCCCGGATGATTCAGTGACGAGGCGGCGCGTGCTTCGCGCTGAAAGCGCTCGAGAGCACCCGGATCTCGGGCCAGTTCCTCGGACAAGAATTTCAATGCCACTTGCCGCCCGAGCCGCGTGTCCTCGGCGCGATATACCTGCCCCATCCCGCCGCTTCCCAGCGGCTCGATGATTCGATAGTGCGATATTGTTTGTCCGATCAAGCGATCCGTCCGCGTGCCATCGTAAACAACTCACAGTGAGCGCGCAAGGCGAGAAAGTCGATCGTTACGCATCGTCGTTCCGTCGCAAAAATGCGGAGAACGGCACAACTCCGTTCCCCGCAAGATAGCCATGGCACTCTGTTTTATTGCTGGCCGACGACGGAATTGGACGGCCGCGGCAACACCGTGACCGTCACTGGCTGCTCGAGTTGAAAGTCCAACCTGGTTTCCGCCGGAATTTTTACCTGCTTGCCCTTTGTCGCTCCCTGGTAAATCGCCCCGCCTGCCGCTCCCACTCCAGCGCCAATCCCTGCGCCTTTTCCGCCGCCCGCAATTGCCCCGATGATCGCGCCCAGCGCCGCCCCACCCCCCACCTTCGCCGCGGTGTTCTTGCCGCGGGAGCTTCCAGTGACCGAATACGTGCTGCTGACAAGCGGGTAGGACCGTCCCTGAAATTCCATCTTCACCAATTCCAAATGCAGCTCGCTTTTTCCCTTCATGCGCCCCGCTGAACTCGCGCTCACCAGCCGCACATAAATGTCCGCGCCGCGCGGCACTACTACGTCATTGTCTACGACGAGCGGCGATTCGAGCGATGCGTGAAAGATCTCGCCAGCGCTGTTCACCGACGCATCTACGCCGTCGATCATTCGCACCGTCAGCGTGGAGCTAGCTGGAACCTCCACCTGTCTGGGTTGCGGCGGAAGAGGTGTAGTCAAGGGCGGCTGCACCGCTTGAGGGGTAGCAGGTGCTACGGGTTGCTGTTGCACGTCTGGCGCGGCTGGGAGCTCTGGCGGTGCTTGCTGTGGAGCAGCGGCATTTTCAACAATCTGATTATCGTCGGTGGGAGGCGGAGAACTTTTTGTGCGCGCTTTGCGCGTCTTATCAGCGGTGCGGGCGGGTGGGCTATCGTTTAGAGCAATAGACGCAGGCGCAGGATTGGTCGTCGGGGAATGGGGCTCAAGTGCAGGCGTCGGCGCAACCGTCATCTGATCGTTCACTTTTGTCACGCCCGCCGTTTCATTCGCAATCTTGTATGCTTCGTAGCGCGCCGCGTCGTTCGGCACCGTGCCGGCCAACGTAACCTGCCCGTCCTTGGACGTGACTTCCAGGCTGGCACCGTTCAACCGCGGGTCCGAGAACATCTGCGACTTTATTTGCGTTGCAAGCGTCGCATCATCCGTCTTTTTGGCGCAGCCACCGGTAAAAATCGCCACCAGTATCGCAACGGAAAGAACCACCCGACGCCCCATACCGACTCCCTTCAGCGATCCTGAAAGCGAAGAAAAAGCGCAACGCCCCGTCATCCGCCTCCGGCAGGCAAGACTCTACTACGATGCCCCCAGTACCCTAAGTGCTGTCTCAACAGTTACATTCTGGCTCGCAAATATTCCGCGCTGCACTACTAAATCGTCCGCATTCTCGCGCAACTTTCCGCCGGGCCCTGTGTTCATTCTCCCAGCAGCTGAATCGGGTGTTGGCCCTGATTTTTTCAAAGCGATTTTCAGTTCAAAAAGGAGATTTGCAATGCGCGTTTCGAAAGCTATGGGTGTGTTCGCTTCATTGCTCGCAATGTTAGCTCTATCCAGTTGCGGTGGAAGTTCTTCCGGCACGCAGCCCAGCCAGCAGATGGGCAGCATGTTTACGATCGGCACGGACAGCCCAACGCTTCCAAGCGTCGTGTCGGTTCAAGTCCAGATCACGAGCATCACGCTCACCGATGGCACCACCACGGTGAATCTTCTGAACGGTCCGCAGACTGTTGATTTCGCCAAATTGAACGGTTTGCGAAGCCTGCTCGATCTTCAAGACGTTCAAGCCGGCACCTACACCTCGGCTAACATTACCGTTGGTACCGTAGTGATCCAATATCTCGACACGACGCAATCGCCTCCTGCGCTCAACACGATCAACGCGATAGTGTCGCCGATGACGGTCACACAGACTCTTAAGACGCCTCTGGTCCTGGCCGACAATGATCTGGTCGGTTTCTTCATGGATCTCGACCTCAGGCAATCCATCGAGACCGACGCGAACGGCAACGTAACCGGCAACTTCGCTCCTACATTCGACGTGAAGGGCGTTTCCGTGGACGATGCCGACGCTCAAATCGATTGCTTCTACGCCGGCGTGGTGAGCGTTAACCCGGCAGGCAATCAGTTCGTGATTCAGGGTCCGCGCGGCCGTCAATACACGGTGGATACCACCACTTCAACGAATTTCGATTCGAGCGAGATGCCCTCGAGCTACGACACGAACACCATCGTCGAAGTTTCCGGCACGCTTAATCGCGTCACGCGCGACATCACAGCCACCGAGGTGGAAGTCGTTTCCCAAGATCACTTCTTCCTCGAAGGTCTCGATACATTCGTTCAGTCGTCCAACGGCCAGGCGAGCGGCCTAAATATCTACGCGCGTGCTGAACTCCCCAACCTTGCCGGCTATCCGCTCGGACAGATCGATACGGTTCCTCTCACCGGCAATGAGAAGTACATGATCGCGGATCTGCACATCCCGCTCACGTCGCTTCTTTTTGGGCCGTCCAGCCAACTTGCGGGACAACGGGTACTTTTCGGCGGCAAGCTCAATACAACCAGTACCCCGCCGACAGTTACCGTTCATCGCGTTGTTCTGGAACGCCAAGGGCAGCGGGGCAACTGGGTCGTCGGTAGCACCAACGTGCAGAATGGCAACAACGGCACATTCAGCTTGAATGACAACTACCTGGCCGGCGTGTTGCTGCCTCAGCCGCTGACGGTGCTGTCTACGAGTTTTACGAACTACGTCAACCTCAGCGGGCTCTCAGCTCTCACCGGCAACCAGCCGATTCACTTGCGCGTGGTCGGATTCATCCTCATCAATCCGGCGGCAAACAATACACCTGTGATGGTCGCTCGAAGGGTGGAAGCCTTGAACGACTAGCTGGACTCGATTCAACACTACCTGATTCGAAAGCTGCCGCCGTCAGGCTCTCCTGAGCCGTACGGCGGCAGTTTTTTTTCGACCTGTGTAGCATACTTTGGCCTAAACAAAAGTAGTTGGGATGATGCTGAAGGAAAGGTAACCCTGGAAGTAAATGGCTGGACCGCTTGGAGAGAGTTTAAGAAAAAGCTACTCGATTTTCTTCGCCAGCACCTGTTTGCCGCGCACCTCAATCTCGATCGCCAGCGGTGGACGTACCGCGGCGCCATGCGCGATCTCTCCGCGCACCAACCCTGCCGGCCCGCTGCCGTATCGCGTTAGGTCAAATACCGCGCGATTGCACGGATCGCCTACCATCGGATGCGAGCCGCGAAATCCATAGTCTGCGCGCAGCTTCTGCATGTCCGTTACGAGTTCCATCTCGCATGATCCGTACGGCTCGACGAGAGAAAACCCCCAGTACACTCCACCGGGAAGATGCACCACCATCGCCGGTCCTTCTCGAGAGGTGAGCGGATCGCGAAAAATAAATTTCTTTGCCGACCAATCCTTAGCGAGTTCGCTTGTTGTCGCGATTTCACCCGGTCCCACAGGCAGCTGTTCGGGAATTGGCATAGGTTTGTTGTCTGCTGCTGTCGATGCGGGCGCTGTTAATTCGCTTCCGGCGTTGGCTTCCTTTGCGGATGTCCCGTGCATCCACCACACCGCAATCAGGCACACCGCTACCACGCCAGTTGCGGAAAGAATCAGCCAGCGGGGCGGCATTTGTGACATCGAGAATCTACCGAACGCGGGTTTTGGTTCCGCTGAAGGCGGATCAGACTGGCGGACCGATTCGTCTCTGGCAGACACCCCAGGTATCTTCGGATCCGAGGGCTTGAATGGGTTGTTGTTCATTCGTCTCCGGTTGCCGGTTTCCGGAAGGAGAATATTAAGGTTGAATCGTGCGGGACGAAAACGCAAGGAAGCAACAAGAAGAGGTGTTAACCCTTACGCAAGCCAAACTGCTTCTGAATCGAACCTCTCGCGCGCGCCACTCTGCGGTTCAAGCAGGCCGCTGCGCCAGACGCACAGAATGGTGCGCCACATACTCGTGCAAGTTCGCCACGATTAAAAGCAGCTCCAGCATCCGATCGCGCTGCTCCGGATTCGGCTCCGCCGCACCCTCCTCGAGATTTTTCACCGTTGCGAGCGCGTCGGAAAGCAGCCACTCCAGGCTGCTCGCATTGACAAACTGTCCTTCCCGGCAGCTCTGCATCGCATGATCGGTGCGAACAAACGCTTCATCTAGAAAATGATCGAGGCACAGTTGCTCGCCGGCAAGACTTTTGGGGATCGGATTCGCACACCCGGGCCGTTGGCAATTTCCACCTGCGACAGCGGCTGTCATTTCCCACCCCGTGGCCCCGCGGGTTTCCCGCAAGGCGTGTGCGAGAGAGACTAGCATATTTTAGAGTTCGGCATGCCGGGCTGCGCGAAAACGGCAATAGCGCCCGGATTCGCTTACCCCGTGCGCGCTCGCGCGAGTTCTCGCGTTCTGAGTGGCGCAAGCTCACGCGTGCGCACCTGACTTATAAGATCCGAATCGCGCCGGAGCTCGTCCTCAATTCCACTCGCACGGTGCCGCCGGAACCGACTTTTCCACGCAGCTCGTGCGTCCCGATGTTCCCCTGCACCGAAATTGCGTGCTTTGTCTCGATATTGCCCGAACTGGTCTGCGCGTAGAGTTCGAAAGCCGCATTCTCCGGAAACTCCACCGTCACACTGCCCGAGCCCGTGCGCAATTTCCAGTCGCCGGACGGGATGCCCTGCGCCTTGATCTCGCCGCTGCCGGTCGTGACGCTCACAGCTCCTTTTGCGCCTTTGATGTCCACGTCACCCGAGCCTGTCGAGATCTCGACGTCGCCTGCTGCCGTCTGTTCCAGCTTCACTTCGCCGCTGCCGCTGGACGCATTCAAACCGTCTGCTATTCCGAGCGCGCGAATCGAACCGCTGCCCGAAGTCGCGCGTGCTGCGCCCTTGATCGAATCGAGTTCCACGCTGCCCGATCCCGTTCGCGCGTGCACTTCGCCGCCGATGTTCGCGACTCTCAAATCGCCTGATCCGCTCGTCACGTCAACGGGCCCGGCGATTCCGCTGATGGTTCCGTCTCCTGACCCCGATTCCGAATGCAGCTTCGTCTGTTCCGGCACAATCACTTCATAACTGATCGAAATGCCGCGCTCGCGGTCGTCAAAGTGGCCAAGACGAATCGTGTTACCGTTCTGTTCGATCGGAGGATTCGTTTCAATATCATGAATCCGTGCACTGGCATCGCCATTCAACCAGGAGTGGTCAGCACGGATGGTCGCGTGAATTTCCGCTTTGCTCGAGTCTCCCGGTTTGACCGTAATGTTGCCTGATCCGGTTTGAACTGTGAGGTCTACAGCGCCCGTGACGCTCAAGGTCCGATCAAAATGTCCTTCCTGCGCTGCTGCTGCAGGAAACGCGGTCAAAGCAGTCGCCATCGCCGCCCAAATAAAACACACACCGACAACGCGCACACGCGTTCTCATTTCGTCCTCCTGACTGAAACTCACCTCAGTCTGCAGAGGGATACGCAACGGAAGGAGAGAAAGTTCAAATCGGATAAAATTTCTGGATCAAAAAAGGTTAGGCCGCGGCGCCATGGCACTTCTTGTATTTCTTGCCCGATCCGCAGGGACACGGATCGTTGCGTCCCACTTTCGCTGCCGCTCGCACGGGCTTGGGAGGTTCAGCCTGCGCAGCGCCCGTCTGAAACTGCAAATTCTGTTGCTGCTGCCGCTGCCGGCGCTCGATTTGCTTGGCTTCGTCCTCCGGTTTCGCGGGCTGCACTAGGAACAGAAACCGCACCGATTCCTTATCAATGCGATCCATCAAATCATCAAAAAGCGTGAACGCCTCTTTCTTGAATTCGACAAGTGGATCCTTTTGCGCATACCCGCGGAGCCCGATGCCCTCTTTCAGATGGTCGAGGCTCAGCAGGTGATCTTTCCACTGCGCGTCCACGATATCGAGCAGGATGCGCCGCTCGAGCCACCGCATCACCTGCGCGCCAAACAGCGTTTCCTTTTCCTCGTACCGCGCGTTCACCTTCGCAATCAACGCGTCGGCAAGGGCATCATGATTCAACGTCACGAAATCGATGCCCGCCGCTTTCGGCTCGAATCCGAACTGGTTCAGCACTTCATTCGAAAATTGCGTCACATTCCATTGATCGGGATGCTGGTCGCGCGGGCAATAAATGTCCACCAGCTCATAGGCAATCTCTTCCGCCTTCTCCAGCACGAGCTCTCTCTGATCCGCGCCCTCGAGAATTGCGCGGCGCGTGGAATAAATCGTCTCGCGCTGCTTGTTCATCACGTCGTCGTATTCAAGCAGATGTTTCCGCGCTTCGAAGTTCTGCGCTTCCACGGCCTTCTGCGCGTTCTCGATTCGCTTGCTGATCAGACGCGATTCGATCGGAATGCCTTCCGTCATCCCTAGCCGGTACATCAGCGCCTTCACGCGTTCGCCGCCAAAAATCCGCAGCAAATCGTCCTCGAGCGAAAGGAAAAACCGGGACGATCCCGGATCGCCCTGCCGTCCCGCGCGCCCTCGCAGCTGATTGTCGATGCGCCGGGCCTCATGACGCTCCGTGCCCAAAATGTGTAGCCCACCCATCGCCACTACTTCGTCATGTTCCGCGCGGCACTGCTCCGCAAACTGATCGTAAATCGGCTTCCACTGATCCAGCGGCACCTGATAAATCTTGCCTTCCTGTTGGAACAAAACCATCGGCGCGCTATTCGCGCCGCTCGCACCGTTGCCCGATGCCCCAGCAGTCGCATTCGAAGCCGAGACTGCTGCCCCCGCAGTCGCCGCATCCGCCTGGGCCGGTGTTTCGGTTCCCGCCGCAGCGCCAATCACAGCGCCCGCCGGCATGTACGGCATCGCGAGTTTATTCTTCAACGCATACTCGCGCGTCATCGCTTCGGGGTTGCCGCCCAACAAAATATCCGTTCCGCGGCCGGCCATGTTCGTCGACACAGTCACAGCGCCCTTGCGCCCAGCCTGCGCAATAATTTTCGCCTCGCGCTCATGCTGCTTCGCGTTTAACACCTGATGCGGAATCCCCGCCTTCTTCAAATGTTCTGCGATTTTCTCGGACTTCTCAATCGAGATGCTGCCCACCAGCACCGGCTGCCCACTCTCGTAGTACTGCCGGATGCCGCCCGCCTTCGTGTTGTCTTCCTGCAAAATTCCGTTCACCGCCGCTTCGAATTTCTCCGCTTCCGTGCGGTAAACCACGTCCGGATGCTCCACGCGGATCAGCGTCTTGTTCGTCGGAATCGCCACTACTTCCAATTTATAAATCTTGTCGAACTCCGGCGCCTCGGTCTCCGCCGTTCCCGTCATGCCCGCCAGCTTCTTATACATGCGGAAATAATTTTGAAACGTGATCGTCGCCAGCGTCTGGTTTTCGCGCTCGATTTTCACGTTCTCTTTCGCTTCCACCGCCTGGTGCAATCCGTCCGACCAGCGCCGCCCCGGCATCTGCCGCCCGGTAAATTCGTCCACGATAATCACTTCGCCGTCTTTCACCACATAATCCACATCGCGCTGGAAAAGCGTATGCGCGCGCAGCCCTTGATAGACGTGATGAATGATGTCCATGTGCGCAGGGTCGTAAAGGTTCCCCAGGCTCAGCAGTTTCTCGGCCTTCGACACGCCCTCTTCCGTAAGCGTCGCGGTCTTGTGCTTCTCATCTAGTGTGTAGTCGATATCCTGGATAAGCTTCGGAATCATCTTGTCAATTTTGTAGTACTTGTCGGTGGATTCTTCGGCAGGCCCCGAAATAATCAGCGGCGTGCGCGCCTCGTCAATCAAAATCGAGTCCACTTCGTCAACGATCGCGAAATGATGCCCACGCTGCACGCAATCTTTCAAATCGTATTTCATGTTGTCGCGCAGATAATCGAATCCGAATTCGTTGTTCGTCCCGTAGGTGATATCCGCGCCATACGCGGCGCGCCGCTGTGAGTCTTCTAGGTCGTGAACGATCACGCCTACCGTCATCCCCAGCATTTTGTAAATCGGCCCCATCCACTCTGCGTCGCGCCGCGCCAGGTAGTCGTTCACGGTTACGATGTGCACTCCGCGCCCGGCCAGCGCGTTCAAATAAGCCGGCAAAGTCGCCACCAGCGTTTTTCCTTCGCCGGTTTTCATTTCCGCGATTTTGCCTTGATGCAGCACGACGCCACCAATTAACTGCACATCGAAATGCCGCATCCCCAGCGTCCGCCGCCCCGCTTCGCGCACCGCTGCAAACGCCGGGACAATTGCCGGCTCGATCGCTTCCTTCAGCTTTTGCTTGATCTCCGGGTCATTGTCTTCGACGCCCTCCAGCCGCCCTTGCACATCGGCCTTCAGTTTCGGCGTATACGCCGCCAGCTCGGCATCCGTAAGCTTCTGCATCGCCGGCTCGAGCGCATTGATCTCGCTCACCACCGGCTGGATCACCTTGATGTCGCGCTCGTGCTTCGTCCCGATAAATCGCGCGACGACGCTATCCACTATTCTCTCGACGTCCATATTTCCTTAGTTAGATGCCTCTAGGAGGTGCGGCGAAACGAATCCACCAAATTCCAGCCTTTATTCTAACTGCTCGCACGAGTTCACGCAAAGCGGCCTAATCGGTCTCGTTTTTTGCTCGTCGAAATTCATCGAACTTGAAACCGCGCCGTTACTAGTCTCCTCTTCAGCCAAAACGCGCGAGCGCCCGCAGCGATAAGCAGGAGGAAACCAACCGGCATGCAGACCAGGATTGTAAAAACGCAGAGGGCTGCCGAAAGGTCGGCGCACGGACCAAGCTTAACGACATTCGTCACGATCAAAAGTGCCGCCATTGCGCCGATGCCGAGGGCGACGAGCCCAGACCTGAGCATTGTTACATTCTACACCCGCCGACAACCATCAGTTTTGAGACTGACTCGGGCCGTATCGTGAGGACACACACTTGTCTCACTCATGGCTTTCAGACCACACCTTGCCGCCTCAACGCCGCCAGTCTATGATTAAGGTTCACGGATAAGGATTCGCACTAGCTCCCATACTCGAAAGGATCCAATGCCTCCCGCACCCGGACAAGGACCAGGACAAATGCCAGGAATCGGCCCCAATCAGCCGCCAAGCGAAAGGAAAGCCCCGATCCCCGGCATCAAGAATCTCGTCGCCGTGGCCAGCGGCAAAGGCGGCGTCGGCAAGACGACCGTCGCCGTAAATCTCGCCCTGGCCCTCAAAGCCCTCGGCGCAAAAGTCGGCCTCCTCGACGCCGACGTCTACGGCCCCAACGTCCCCGTCATGCTCGGCACCGTCGAACAGCCGCGCGCCCTCGACGAGCGCACCATCATTCCCGTCGAAGCCTACGGAATCAAAATGATCTCAATGGGCCTGCTGAATCCCGGTGACAAGCCGCTCATCTGGCGCGGCCCCATGCTTCACAGCGTGATCCAGCAATTTCTCCGCAGCGTGCAATGGGGCGAGCTCGATTACCTCATCGTTGATCTTCCGCCCGGCACCGGTGACGTTCAGCTCACGCTGATTCAAAGCGTCGCCATCACAGGTACGGTCGTCGTCACCACGCCTTCGATCGTCTCGCTCGCCGACGTGCGCAAAGCCGTCGAAATGTTTCGGCAGGTTCACGTCGAAATTCTCGGCGTCGTCGAAAATATGAGCTACTTCAATTGCCCGCATTGCGATGGCCGCATCGACGTCTTCGGCCACGGCGAAGGCCGCCGCATGGCGCAACTCTTCGGCGTCCCATTCCTCGGCGAAATCGAAATCGACCCGCAAATCCGCATCGGCGGCGACAGCGGCAAGCCCGTAGCTTCCATGGGCGAAGACGCCCCAGGCGGCAAGAGCATCTTCGCCATGGCCCGCAACGTAATGCAGCGAGTAGAAACCGTCAACGCCAACGCCACTTCGCCAGTAGTGCAGATTCTGTAGCGTAGCGCTGCATCGCCGTTCGTACCGCCGGCGTCTCGCCGGCTCTTTTGACTTTCGTGCTCAACGAAAAATGACGCCCAAAACCTTTCGCCGCATCGCCCTTTCGCTCCCCGAAGCCATCGAAGGCTCCCATTTCAGCAACGCCGATTTTCGCATCGCCGGAAAAATCTTCGCCACTCTCGCTCTCGAGCATCAAGGCTATGGCGTCCTCCTGCTTACCCCCGATCAGCAAGCCGGCATGATCCAGGACGCCCCCGAAGTTTTCAGCCCGGTTCCAGGCGGCTGGGGCGAAAAAGGCGCCACCCGCGTCAACCTGGCAAAGGTTCCCCCGGACATCCTCGAAGCCGCCCTCCGCGTAGCCTGGAGCCGCAAAGCCCCCAAAGGCCTCCTCGCTGATTCGCGTAAGTAGGGGCGGGTCTAAGACCCGCCCGCGTCACCACTGGCAACGCTCCGCCATTCACCTCGCCACCAAGCAAGTGCCCGGTAGCCACGACGACGCCGTTTTCGTCGTGGGCCTTTCGTCCCAAGCGGCACAGGCACTCCTGTTTACCCTGAGAACCGAAGGGCCTGTGCGCTTCTCTCGAAGCCCCGCATCTTCCCCATCCCCGCATCCGCAAGCCCGCCAACTGACCAACCGCGAATTCTTGTCACATCCGATTCCCCTATGCTAGCGTCCCAAACGCAAAGGAGACCCAATCTTGCTTCGCACCTACCGCGGCCACTCGCCGCGCATCGCCGAATCCGCCTACATCGATCCGCAAGCCGTAATAATCGGTGACGTTACCATCGCCGCCGACTCCAGCGTCTGGCCTTGCGTCGTCATCCGTGGCGACGTCCACTTCATCCGCATCGGCTCGCGCACCAATGTTCAAGACGGCTCCGTCCTCCACGTAACGCGCGATACGCATCCGCTCATCCTCGGCGACAACGTCACCATCGGCCACGGCGTCGTCCTCCACGGCTGCACCATCGAGTCGCGCTGCCTCATCGGTATGGGCTCGATCATCCTCAACGGCGCAAAAATCGGCACCGGTTCCATTGTCGCCGCCGGCACCCTCGTCCCCGAAGGCACCGATGTCCCTCCAGGCAGCCTCTTCATGGGCCACCCAGGCAAATTCCGCCGCGCCCTAACCGACGCCGACCAAGACTCCATCGACGCCTACGCCCAGCGCTACGTCGAATACAAAGAAACCTACAAATCCGAAGGGCCGTGACTCGCAACTCGTGACCGCTGACCCATGAGGCGGATGGCCGCGATTTTTCAGTAGGGGCACGGCATGCCGTGCCCGAACGCGCGACTCAGCTCCTTGTCGCCATTTGATTCGATGTGACTTTGCCGTTCGGTGGGAGCCCCCGCATTCATGCGGGGGAGGAGCGCTTGAGCGCTCCGATAAAGACTCCGCCCTGTCCGCGCGCTTTAGCGCTGGGCAGTCCCCCGCTGCCGCGAGCACGATAGATCGCAAACGCCTGCCAGCAGCCCTCTTCCACCCTCGTCACCACGACGCCATTCATTCCTGATATATTTAAGGATTCACCGTCAGGGCACGACTTCAGTCGTGCCGCAAGACTCGCGAATAGATGAGCGGCTTCAGCCGCTGAGGGCAAATGTCCGAGCGAAAGCAATTCCGCGCCATCAAAGGCACGCGCGACATCCTCCCGCCGGACTCTGCCCTCTGGAACTGGTTCGAACAAACCGCCCGCGAAGTCTTCGAATCCTACAATTTCGGCGAAATCCGCCTGCCGATTTTGGAGGAAGTGGACCTCTTTGCCCGCTCAGTCGGGTCCGATACTGACATTGTGTCAAAAGAGATGTTCACCCTCGAACTCCGAGCGTTCCAGGAGATTTATGATCTCCGAGGCCAGCTGACGGACTCCGTCGAGAGCCCAGTGCGCTTCACCGGATCGTTGTTTCAGTTTCTTCGGGCGATTGATTCCGCACGAGCATCCGATCGTCTCAGCCGGGAGTCTGGGAGTGCGGTTAATCAGCTGCACAGTGCGTATAAGGAACTGAATGAACGAATCGCCGATGATCGGGTGTTAGCCGAGGCCACGGAACGCCCCGAGACGCATCCTGAAATTCACGATCGCATTCGGCAAGCAGAGGCGATTGCGATGGAAGTGCGTTTTTCTCGCGAAGCTGCCGCGCTCCGTCCAGAAGCCACCGCCTCCGTCTGCCGCGCCTACATCGAGCACAACATGCAAGCCCTCCCCGGCAACCAAAAGCTCTACTACATCGGGCCGATGTTCCGCCGCGAGCGCCCACAAAAAGGACGCTACCGCCAGTTCTACCAAATCGGCGCCGAAGTCCTCGGCCAATCCGACGCGCCCGCCATCGACGCCGAAGTTCTCGAAATGCTGCTCGTCTTCTTCAACCACGTCGGCCTGACGCGCACCACGCTCTACGTCAACTCGATTGGCGACAAAAACTGCCGCCCGCAATACGTCGAGCTGCTGCGCGAAGAACTCCGCAAAGTGAAAGACAAGCTCAAAGAAGATTCCCAGCGCCGCATCGAAACCAACCCGCTGCGCGTCCTCGATTCCAAAATTCCCGAAGAGCAGCCCATCATCGAAACGCTGCCGCGCATCTCCGATCATCTCTGCGACGACTGCCGCGCCCACTTCGCCAAACTCAAAGAAGAATTGAACCTGCGCCGGATCGACTACAAAGAAAACTGGCGCCTCGTCCGCGGCCTCGACTACTACACGCGCACAACATTCGAAGTCACCGCCGAAGGACTCGGCTCGCAAAACGCCGTCTGCGGCGGCGGTCGCTATGACGGTCTAGTCGAACTCCTCGGCGGACCGCCAACGAAAGGCATTGGCTTCGCTATCGGCACAGATCGCTCGATTCTTTCCATCGAAGAAGGCGGCAACGTGCCCAAACTCGGCGGCCTCGCGGTTTACATCGCGTGGATGGGACAAGCGTCCTATCCCACAGCCGTCAACATCGCAAAGAAACTGCGCGCCGCGGGACTCTCGGTCGAGCTGCCGCCCGAGGAAATGAAATTCAAGAAATCGCTCGGCCTCGCGGATAAACTAGGCGCGCGCTATGCTCTGATAATCGGCGAGGACGAAGTCGCTTTAGGCACCTTTACCCTGAAACGCCTCGCCGACAGCGATCAGAAAAAGTTCGCGGAAGGCGAATTGCTGGAGTACCTTGAATCCGAGCGGCGGCGCTAGGATATAAATCTAATACACGGTAGCGTGATTAAATCTCAAAGTAAGTGCCCTGCAATCTGCAACTTGCAATTTTCTAATAGGCGGCAAAGGGCCTGGTTAAAAGGCGTCAGGCGAAATAAAAGCGAAGCTAGAAGGCTGAAAAATAAAGGACGGCAAAATTGCTCGAAGCTCTCGGAAATCTGAAACGCACAAATTATTGCGGCGCGCTGCGCGCCTCGGACGCCGATCAAGAAGTCGTCCTCATGGGCTGGGTTCAGCGCCGTCGCGATCTTGGCCAGCTGATTTTCATTGACCTGCGCGACCGCGCGGGAATCGCGCAGATCGTGTTCAACAACGAGCTGCATCCCGAGGCGCATGCGAAGGCCGAAGAGTTGCGCTCGGAATTTGTCGTCGCGGTGGAAGGTCGCGTGGTGCGTCGCCAGAAGTCGAACCCGGAAATTCAGACCGGCGAAGTGGAAGTGATCGCGACGCGCCTGCACATCCTGAACAATGCGAAGACGCCTCCGTTTCAAGTGGAAGACGAAGTGAACGCCAGCGAAGAGACGCGCTTGCGCTATCGCTATCTCGATTTGCGGCGGCCGCGTCCACACCGGAATCTTGAGCTGCGCCATCGAGTGATTCTCGAGATGCGTAAGACGATGGACGAGCTTGGTTTCTTCGAGATCGAAACGCCGATGCTCACGCGTTCAACGCCCGAAGGCGCGCGCGATTACCTTGTTCCCAGCCGTATTCATCACGGGCAGTTTTACGCGCTGCCGCAATCGCCGCAGATCTTCAAGCAGATTCTGATGATCTCTGGAATGGATCGCTACTTCCAGATCGTGAAATGCTTCCGGGATGAAGACTTGCGCGCCGACCGGCAGCCCGAGTTCACGCAGATTGATGTCGAGATGTCGTTCCCGCGCCAGGAAGATATTTTCCACGTGATCGAGAAAGTGATGGAGCGCGCGTGCGCCGTTGCGGGCGTCGAAGCGAAAGGCCCGTTCCGGCATCTCGATTACAAAGACGCGATGCGCCGTTACGGGTCTGACAAGCCCGATCTTCGTTTCGGCATGGAGCTCCACAAGGTCACGGAGTTCTTCGAGCCCGCGCGCGCGACGATGCACTTCGAAGGCAACGTGCAAGCTGTTGTCGCGCCGGGCGCGGCGGCGTGGTCGCGCAAGCAGCTCGACGAGCTTGGTGAGTTCGCGAAGTCTGCGGGAGCGCGCGGCGTTTATACGGTGAAGGTGACTGCCGAGGGAATTAGCTCGCCGCTCGAGAAAACTCTCGGAGCCGATGCGCTAAAAAAGCTGGCCGAAAAAGTCGGTGCGAAGTCGGGCGACCTGATTGTCGCGACGGCGGCGAAGGAGCAAATTCCTCACACCGACACGTCGCTCAATGTTGCCGGGCAGATTCGTCTGTATCTTGGCGACAAACTCAATCTAATCGACCGCAGCAAATGGGAGTTCGCCTGGATCACGGGCTTCGCGCTTTTCGAATGGAGTGAGTCGGACAAGCAGTGGGTGAGCGCGCAGCATCCGTTCACCGGAATCGTCGAGGAGGACCTCGATAAGCTGGAGACCGCGCCGTGGGAATGCCGCTCGAAGGGCTATGATCTTGTGCTGAATGGCGTCGAGCTCGGTTCCGGCAGCATCCGAATTCACCGGCAGGACGTGCAAGCTCGCATGTTCAAAGCGCTCGGTCTCTCGGACGAGCAAGCGCGGCAGCGCTTTGGATTCTTCCTCGACGCGCTCACCTATGGCACGCCGCCGCACGGAGGAGTCGCGCTGGGCATCGATCGCATCGCGATGCTGCTGGCCGGCGAGAAATCGATCCGCGAGGTGATTGCGTTTCCGAAGACCACCGCCGCGCAGGATCTGATGGCCGATTCTCCGTCGAGTGTCGACACCGATCAACTCGACAATCTCGGTATTGCAATCAAGAAGCCAAAAGCGGCCGGCGAGGGTTCGTGACGGTTCTGATGATTCTAATCGCGCTTGGGGCAACGGCGGGCGTTTTCCTGCTCACCCGCGCAATGCACAAGCTTCCCTTACGAGCTCAATTCGGAGTTCTTTTGGGACTCGGGGTAACGATTGGCTTTATTTTTCTGATGATGGTGCAAATGGCTTCATTTCCAATGTGGCTGGGAATTTCGCTGGTCACCGTGGTGTTTATCGCGAGTCTCTTCGGTACGCGCATCTTTTTGCGCAGCTTGATGCAGGAAGAAAGAGAAGAGGAAGATCGAGTGCGCGGTGAATCGAACAGCAATTTGTTTGACGGCGGATACTCCGATTTGAATCCACGTGCGAGGAGCGGCAATCCTCGATGAGCCGTATTCGCATCCTTGCTGAGAATGTGGCCAATAAGATTGCGGCTGGGGAGGTTGTCGAGCGGCCTGCTTCGGTGGTGAAGGAGCTGCTGGAGAATTCGCTGGATGCCGGAGCGCGGTCAATCCGAATCGAAGTGGAATCGGGCGGGAAGCGCATGATTCGAGTGATCGACGATGGCAGTGGGATGAACCATGACGATGCGCTGCTGGCGTTTGAGCGGCATGCGACTTCGAAACTGCGAACGGCCGACGATCTGCTCTCGATTGCCACGCTTGGCTTTCGCGGCGAGGCGCTGCCGACGATTGCGGCGATTTCGCGGCTGCTCCTCGAGACAAGAACGGGGGAGGACGGAGAGGGAACTCGCGTCGAGTTCGCCGGTGGCAAGCTCTTGGGCGTGAAGCCGGCAGGTGTGCCGAGCGGGACTTCGATCAGTGTGGCCGACATTTTTTATTGCGTACCGGCGCGGCGCAAATTCCTGAAATCGGAAACCACCGAACTGGGGCATATTGCTTCGCTTGTGACGCACTACGCGCTGGCGCATCCGGAAACGCAGTTCCTGCTAAAGACTCCGACGCAGGAAATCCTGAACTGTGCGCCCGTGGAAAAGCTTTCCGAGCGCGTGTATCAGATTTTCGGGCGACAGGCGCTCGAGGAACTCGTAGAGATTCCACCGAACGAAGCGCCGATGCGCAGTGCAATCACCGAGCCGGCGATTGAATCGGACGAGCAGGCGGCGACGCTGCGGGTGACGGGATTCACCTCACGTCCTGAAGTGCAGCGGACGAATCGCAATGGAATTTACATTTTCGTGAACCGGCGGCTGGTGCGCGACCGGCTTCTGCTCCACGCGATTGGCGAGGCCTATCGCAATATCGTTCCGCCCGGCGTGTTTCCGGTGGTGCTGCTGTTTCTTGATCTGCCGTATCAGGAAGTAGACGTGAACGTTCACCCCGCAAAAATCGAAGTGCGCTTCCGCCATCCGCAGTTCGTTCACGATTTCACGCGCGACGCGCTGCGGCATGCGCTTTCGCTTGCGCGGCCAATTCCAGGGTTTCCCGCGGCGCGCGCCGCTGCGGCTGCCGCGCCGATTCCGCTGGGCGGCACCGCAAGTTTTGCGAATGGCGCTGGACCGGGCGATGCGTTGCCAAATGCAGCCAGCGCGAGTGCGGGCGCGAGTTTCGCAGGACCTCCCCGAGCCGAGATTCCGGTGGGATTCTCTCCCGGCGCTGGATTCGCTGAGGATCTCGAATTGACCGGTGCGCCGGACCGGCCACTACCGCAGCGCTTGCAGTTCGGCTCTGGCGGAGGGACTGACTTCCCATTTCCTGGACAGCAGGCCGTCGGCGATCAAACGGCGTCAGCGGATGAAGCGGCATCGGAATCCGGAGGCGCGCTGCCGTCACCGGAGACGATTGCGGATTTGAAGCCGCTGGGGCAGGTGAACAGCAGCTTTATTGTGGCGGTGAACGGCGAAGGGCTCTGGATCATCGACCAGCACGTGGCCCACGAGCGCGTGCTTTTCGAACAGCATTTGCGCGCGCGTCGCGAAGGCGAACTGGGCGGGCAACGAATGCTTGTCCCTCCGATCGTGGAGTTGAACCCTCGCCAGCTGGTGACGTTCGAACAGATTGGCGATGAGCTGCGGGCTAATGGCTTCGAGGCGGAGTTGATGGGCGCACGCGAAGTGGCGATCCAGGCCGCGCCCGCGGGAATAGCGAGCAGCGACGCGGAGAAACTGCTATTCGAAATTCTCGACGGAATCGCGCGCGAGAATCAGGCCATTTCGATCGATTCGCTGCAATCGAAAATTGCGGCTTCGACGGCTTGCCATGCGGCGATCAAAGTGAATACGCCGCTCGACTCGAAGAAAATGGAATGGCTGCTCAGTGAGCTGTCTAAGACCGAGTACCCGATGAGCTGCCCGCACGGCCGGCCGGTGGTGTTGCGCTATTCGGTGCGCGAAATCGAGCGCGCCTTCAAACGGATTTGAGCGGGGCCCATATCTCGAAATGAAAAAATTGATTATCGCCATCGATGGACCGGTGGGTTCGGGGAAGAGCACGCTGGCGCGTCGCGTGGCCGAACTGATGGGATACGTGTACGTCGATACGGGTGCGATGTATCGCGCACTTGCTCTGAAGGCGCTACGAAAGGGAATTTCGTTCGACCGTGATGAAGACCTCGAGACGTTAGCCTGCGACACGCATATCGATTTGCGCGCAATGGACGGAACACAGCTGATCTTTCTGGACCACGAGGACGTTACGACGGCGATCCGCACTCCGGAGGTATCGCAAGCGGCATCGAAGATTGCGGTCGTCTCGGGGGTGCGCCGCGTGCTGGTGGCCGAGCAGAGGCGAGCTGGACAGAGGGGCGGGGTGGTGATGGAGGGCCGCGACATCGGCAGCGTTGTGTTCCCTGACGCCGACCTGAAGATTTTTTTGACGGCGTCGCCGGAAGTTCGCGCGGACCGCCGTTATCACGAGCACCAACTTAAGGGTGACGCGATCGATCGCGCACGCACGCTGGATGAAATTCACGAGCGCGATCAGCGCGACCGGGAGCGTTCTACCTCGCCGTTGGTTCGCGCACCGGATGCGGTGGTGGTGGATAGCACGGCCATGGAAGCGGAGGAAGTGGCGCGACTGGTGGTGATGCTGGCGAAGGGCAAGTCTGCGGGGACGAATAGTTAGCCAGGAGTTCTCCTGTTTATCGGAGCGGTGCGATATCACGGAACCCGATGGGGCTTATCCGGGAATTTTAGAAAAGCGCACAGGCAGGAGTGCCTGTGCCACTGGAGGCGGTTCGCGATTCGAATCCACGACGAGAAGGATGTCGGCGAGGGGTTGAACGCGGGCGGGTCCTAGACCCGCTCCTACTGTCGCGGTTGGTGCCGGCTAAGTTCCCCAGCGTGACGACGGCTTTAAGTGACGGACAAGAGGCTTCTCGCCCATTCGACTGATTTGACGTAGAGCTCGGGAATCGCATTTTCTGGAATTCGCAGGCGCTTGGCGTCGGCAGCCAGAGCGTCCCAGCAGCCCATTTCGTACTTCACGGCCAGATCGAAAATATCGCGCAGCTTGTTCTTCTCTCCCAGAAGTGCCCCGCGGATTTCTTCACCTATCGCAATTTCGTGAACTACGTCCTGCATCTTCATGTCGAGAATGGCGTCTACGGCAGAAAGCAGACCAAG
>Ga0210394_10001846_pt1 | contig 31619 bp, 19 predicted proteins | sample IncBWC12MmetaG_FD_160121 | JGI IMG/M metagenome (GOLD analysis project Ga0210394, IMG submission 160121) | Forest soil microbial communities from Barre Woods Harvard Forest LTER site, Petersham, Massachusetts, United States - Inc-BW-C-12-M | ecosystem: Environmental > Terrestrial > Soil >... | reverse complement strand
TGACGGTTTGTACTTTGCGGGGAGCGTCTTCGCTGGCGGCACAAACCCAAGGCGCTGCAGGCGCTTCGTCGGAGAGCAGTTCGAACCATACTGCCGCAAGCTATTCTTCGGCTCACAAACTCCTACAACTTGGAAAGTTTACCGAGGCGATTGCCGAACTGGAGGATTTGCGGCAACAAAATCCACCGCCAGCGGGCCTGGCACACGAGTTGGGGATTGCGTACTACAAAAAAGGCGATTACATCAACGCGGTGAAAAATCTCCAGCAGGCGCAGAGGGAAAACCCGAAAGATCAGGAAGTCGTCCAGTTGACTGGGCTTTCGTTGTATCTGGCGGGCAAGCCGGGCGAAGCGATTCCCTACCTGGAAAAAGTGTCGGGGTGGTATCCGGAAGCAAATGTGGATGCTTCCTACATTCTGGGAGTGGCGTACATCCAAACGAACAAATATCCGGAGGCGCGGGCATCGTTCGCGAAGATGTTCCAGGCGCCACCAGATTCGGCGGCGGCATATTTATTTTGCGCGCGCATGCTGCTGCGGCTTGATTTTGGCCCTATCGCGGAGGAGTACGCGCGAAAAGCAAGCGCCCTGGATCCAAAACTGCCGATGGCGCATTTTCTTCTCGGCGAGCTGTACCTGTACCAGTCGAAGATTCCGGAAGCCACCACGGAATTGGAGAAGGAATTGGCGATCAATCCCGGCTATGCGGCGGTGTACTACAAACTGGCCGATGCGTACCTGCGTACTCAGAAATTCGATGAAGCCGAGCGGCTGTTGCAGCGATCGATCTGGCTGGACGCCACGTCCACCGGGCCGTTCATCCTGATGGGGAAAATATTGGAGAGAAAAGGCGAGACGCAACTTGCGGTGCGCGCGCTGCAAAAAGCCATCAGCATGGATCCGAATAACGCCATGCCACATCACTTGTTGGGGCAGGCCTACCGGGAATTGGGGCGGACGGAAGATGCGGAGCGGGAATTGAAGCAGGCGGAGCAGTTGCAGATGCAGGATACCGCGAAGCCGCAGTAGCGACCGAGCGCCGGGCGAACGATTATTTGGCGGGGGATTGTTCTGCGGCGAGACGATCGACGTCCGCTTTTGGCAGTTGGTGGAGAAATTCCAGGAACGCAGCGTTGGTCCAACCGAAGCCTACGACATTGATGGTGTAGCCGCTGGTGGTCGCCGATTCGGTGGTGCGATTCACGGCGTTGTATTTTTCGCGGATGGTGCCATCGCGCCGGAAATTGTCGGCTACGGTACTCAGGAACTCGTAGGAAAGGCGATCGGCTTGTTCGGTGTAGCCGTACCGCCGCAATCCGTCGACGACCATAAATTGCACGGGAGCCCAGGCGTACGGCGCATCCCACTGCGCGCCAGTGTCGTAAGGACTGGTCAGAAAACCGCCAGGCTTTTCGAAATGGGGAAGATTCTTTACCACGGCTTCCGCTTGTTCCTTGGTGGCCAAGCCGGCCCACAGCGGGTAAAACGTGGAGGCGTATTCGTAGACGGAGCGTTTTTTGGTTACGAAGTTGTAATCGAAGAATTCTCCGAGCTGCGCGTCCCACATCCAATCCACGAGAGCTTTTTGACGCGCAGCGGCTCCCTTTTTCCAATCCTCGGCTTCCTGCCTGCGGCCTAGTATGGTGCTCATCGCCTCCAAGTCTTTTTCGGCCTTGTACAACAAGCTGTTCAGACAGGCAGGAGCGAAGTGGTGAGTGTCGGCGCCGAAGGCGGAAAATCGAAAGGAAATATCGAACCCCGATTCACGCATCGAGCGGTCGCCCTTGAAATACTCGCGGTTCAGCGAGAGATCCTTCACCGAATCACAATTCACTTTTTGCATGGTGAGCGGAACATCGCAGAGTTGCAGGGAAAAACGAGGTCCGACAGCCGATTCATGAGCGTCGGGAGAATTGCGATCGACCAAGAGGCGATCGCCGAGTTCCGGATGTTGAAGAAAATATTCAGCGACTTTTTGGTAGTGGTCGGTTTCGTCCTTCAGGCTTTCCGGCGCGGGACCGGTGCCGAAATCGAAATAGCGGGAGAGCCCGGTGTCGCCCGCGAGATGAGGGTCATTGATCCACAGCGCGTGGTCGCGGACTGCGTACCCGTAGGCACGCTCCAGCCAAGCGCGATCTTCATGGCCCTGGGCCTTTTGCGCTTCATAGACACCAAGAATCATCGAAGTGAGAAACGGCGGCTGCGAGCGGCTGAGGTAGTAGGTGCGGTTGGCGTTCAGGACCGCGCCGTAGTGCTCGATTTCAAAGAAGAAATTTTCGACCATGCCCTTTGCGAGTTCCACGTTGCCCGCCCGCAGCAGTCCGCGAAGGATGAAGTAACTGTCCCAACCGTACATTTCGTTGAACCGGCCGCCGGGAACGACGTAGGGATGCTCGAGGTAGAGCAATCCGTGCGGGCTGAAGGCGTTGGTATCGATTTCGCCGAGCTTGTGGATGACTTTAGGCAGGGGTTTGACTTCGATGTTACAACGCTGCTCCAACGCGCGCAGTTTGTCGGAGATAGGAAAATCGGCGGGTACATAAAGAATGGATTTCGATGCGAGCTTGGAATCCACGATCGTGGAACAGTCATCCATGGATCGCTTAAGGGTGTTCCAGCCGGCCGAAATATAGTTGAGTATCGGCTTCAGCCCATCTTGCGTTGCTGGGCCCGGATGAAGTGTGGATGGCGGGGCTGACTTCTGGGGCAGAGCGGATATCGGAGTATGGAAAGTCATCAGCAGGGCTACGACCAGCCAAAATCGAAATCTGTCTTTCGGCATGACTTCCTTTCTTCGAACGAGTAAAGCACGATGGCCAAGCCAACAGGAAATACTTTGTTGGGCGGACATAGCAAATCTAATTTTCACGCGCGATTTCATGACGTGAGGCGATCCTTGGAAATCGGCTTCACTCTCCAGATCCGCAAGGACGAAAGCGCGTGCAGGTCTGGCTCGAGGACGACAACACGGAGGATGCCCTTTGGCGCGGTGTAGATGCGGGTGGTTAAGGCGATGGTCTCATCCACGATGCACTCCGTCACGGAAGCGTCCAGGTACAAGTGGATGCGGTGATTTGCATTTCCGGCCGCGGGAACGCTGACAGTCTGTGAGCCGATCCGCAACTCCTGCCCGATTCTGGATGGATCGAACGAAACGGTAAGCCAGGGATCGTTTCCCGCTACGAACGAAGCCTCAAATTTCTCGGCGTGAAACTCGATCTCACACTCGACAGAAGCACCGAGGAGGGTAAATTTCTGGAGGGCATCGCCAAGCTGCGCCACGGTTTGCGTATTCTGGGTGAAGGAAATTTCTTCTGCGCGTAATTCCGAAAGTGCTGGAAGAAAGTTCATCGAGAGCTTGTTCTCGCTGTTTAGGGAGAGTACGCGTGGGAGCGACATACAGCCTGCCCAGCCCGCGGCACTAAATTCTGTCTCCGGCCGCGTTTCGGGGATCCAGCCCCAAAGTATGCGGCGGTCTTTTGCGTCTAACTGGCTTTTCGGAGCGTAGAACGCACCAAAATCCAACTGGCCGCGCGTTTCGGAGTGAAATAGCAGCTCTTTGCGATCGAACTCACCGGTTTCCCAAAATACTTTTCGCTCGGTGGAATAAAGCAGGATGTGTTTGCCACCGAGTGCGAAAAAATCAGGACATTCCCACATTTCCCCGGAATCCACGAAATCTTGTGTTTGCTTACCATTTCCTTTGCCGGACGCCAGTGGGTGAAGGTACTCCCATTTGCGGAGATCCGCGGAGCGATAGAGCAACACACTGCCGCCTTCACCGCGCTGGCCGGAACCTACGCCCATGTACCAGGTACTGGCGTCCCGCCACAAGCAAGGATCGCGAAAGCCGGTGAGCTTCGAATTGCGCGGCGGTAGGAGAACAGGTGAAGGGAGTTTGTTCCAGTTTTTCAGCAGTGGATCCACGCTGGTGGCAAGACATTGTGTTTCGAGAAAATTGTGGGTGCCGTCGCGAAGGGTGGCTTGGTCGGGTGCAACGGTCTTTACGCCTGTATACAAAATTGTGGCGCCGCCGCCGTCTTTCACCGCACTACCGGAAAAACAACCATCCTGGTCCGGGCCGCCCGGTGTGGGCGCGAGCGCGACGGGCAAATGTTTCCAGCGCAGCATGTCCGGACTGATGGCGTGGGCCCAATGCATATCTCCCCAGACGGCTGCGCCCGGATTGTATTGGTAGAACATGTGATAACGGCCGTCCCAGTAGATTGGGCCGTTGGGATCGTTCATCCAATTGCGAGCGGGAAGAAGATGAAATTGTGGGCGCAGCGGATCAGCGGCAAGACGCGATGAAAGAGCATTTTCGTCGTTACTGGCCATCAGGGAACGAAGCGAGAACGGCGCGGCGGCCAGCGCAGCAGTACAATTACCGACTACTTGCAAAAAACGGCGCCTCGAAGTTCGCACTTCTTCCTCCGTGACTCTATCGCGCGAAGTCTAACCCATCTGTCAAGCGGGCAGAGGTTGGTTCGGCGCAAATTGCGGGGTGTTATACTCGGCGCATGTTCGAAACCCGCGCGCAATTTCGACGGATTTGCCTGTTATTCGGATTGCTGCTGGCGCTCTCGGCCATTGCGTCCGATCCGGTTGAGGCGCAAATACAGACGAAGGGAGTGGTGGATTTGGATGGTCGCGCGGTGAATCCCTTTCAACACGCGGCAGGGAAAATTGTCGTTCTCGTATTTGTTCGAACGGATTGCCCGATTTCCAACCGGTATGCGCCGTCGATTCACAAGATGAGCGCGCAATTCGGCAAGAGTGCCGAGTTTTTTCTGGTGTACCCCATCGAGTCCGAAAGTGCCGGGCAGATTCGCAAACATTTGAAGGAGTATGGCTACAAACTGACGGCGTTGCGCGATCCCGAACGCGCGCTGGTGCGTGCGGCGAACATAACGGTCACGCCGGAATCCGCGGTGTTTTCGGCGGACGGCACGCTTGTGTATCACGGGCGAATTGACGATTGGTATACGGAGTTCGGACGCTCACGGCCCGCGCCCACCACGCATGAACTATCTTCGGCCGTGGAAGCTGCGATTCTGGGGAAGCCCAGCCCGGTCGCAACAGCAGCGGCGGTGGGATGCTTTCTTTCGGGCGCTCCATGAATTCGAAGGGACCCGCCTGGTATTGCGTGACGCTCGGACTCGTCGCGGCATTCGCTTGCGTTTCAGTGCGCGTTGAATCGTTTCCGTCGCGAGGCAGTTCGGACGACAAAACCCAAGTCACATTCAACCGCGATATCGCGCCGATTGTGTTTCGGTATTGCTCACCGTGCCACCGGTCGGGTGAGGCGGGACCCTTTCCGCTGCTTAGGTATGAAGATACCGCCAAGTTCGCCCGGCAGATTGCGGCCGTCACGCAACGGCACATCATGCCGCCGTGGCTGCCGGCGCCGGGAGAGTTCCGGTTTCAAGGAGAGATGCGTCTCACGGATGCGCAAATTGCGCTGTTTAAAAAGTGGGCGGAACAAGGTGCGCCGCGTGGAGATGCCGCTGATCTGCCAGCAGCGCCACAATTTACGAGCGGGTGGCAACTGGGAACGCCGGATTTGATTCTGCGCGCGCGCAAACCCTATGCGCTTGCCGCTGGTGGCGTGGACAATTACTGGAATTTCATTTTTCCTACGCAGGTGGATGGCACCCGCTGGATCAAAGCAATTGAGATTCGTCCCGGAGAAAAACGCGTGGTGCATCATGCGAATATTCTGGTGGATAGACAACACTCCTCTCGGGCGCTCGAAAAACATCCAGGCGACGGATTCCCGGGAATGGAGCTGCGGATCGAATCGGATTCGTTCGATCCGGACAGCCACCTGTTTTTCTGGAAGCCAGGATCCTCACCGCATGAAGAACCGGCGGGGATGGCGCTGCGGCTGGAGCCGGGGAATGATTTCGTGTTGAACACGCACCTGCAGCCTTCCGGCAAGGCGGAATGGATCGAACCGAGCATCGGGATTTATTTTACCGCCCAGCCGGCGACGAAATTCCCGATGCTGCTGGAGCTGCAGAACGACGCGGCACTGGATATTCCCGCGGGCACCGCCAATTTCCAGGTGAGCGATTCGTTTACGGTGCCCACGGACGTGGATCTGCTGGCGATCTATCCACATGCGCACTATTTGGGAAAGGAGTTGCGCGCGACAGCGACGACTCCAGAAGGAACGAAGCGCGATTTGATTTTCATTCCGCGCTGGGATTTGAACTGGCAGGCGGTATTTTACTACGCGGAACCAGTATTTCTGCCGAAGGACACAGTGGTTTCGATGGAGTATGTGTACGACAACACGGAAGCCAATCCGTCGAACCCGTTCCGTCCGCCGCAACGGGTCCGCGGTGGGAATCGCACCACGGACGAAATGGCGCATCTGTGGCTGCAGGTGCTTCCGCGTGGGACGTCCGCGGAGCAGGAGGAAGCGCGGCGCTTAATTCAGGAGGCGCTTTCGCGACACGACATCGCGCGGGACCCGAATGATTTTGCGGCGCAATACAATCTGGCGGCAATGCTGCAGGCTCGGGGCGATATTGGGGAGGCCTTGACTCACTATCAGGCGGCTGTGCGAGTGAAACCGCAAGACGCCATCGCGACCAACTCGCTGGGCGGGGCTTTGCTGGCCGCCGGGAAAGTTTCGGACGCGATTGTGGCGCTGAAGATTGCAGTCGCAGCACAGCCGGATTATTTTCCGGCTCACTACAATTTAGGCAACGCGCTTGCCGCGCTCGGTCGATTTCCGGAATCCATTGAGGAGTTCAAGACCGCGGTGCGGCTGAACCCAGCGGATTCCATGGCCCAGACGAATTTGGGCGCGGCCCTTGCGGAGACCGGTGACCTCTCCGCGGCGAAAGAGCATTTGCAAAAAGCGCTTGAGCTGGACGGCAAGAATACGCTGGCGCAAGAAGATCTTCGAGAAGTTGAGAACAGGTTGGCTGAGAAGAAGCAGTGAAGTTATGGACATTGGGAACTGATGGTGCTGATTTGCTATCGCGCGCCGCAGACGATCGTCCTGGTTTCCAAGCCCTGTTGAAACTGGCGTGCTTCCGGAAAATCCGGATTGAATTGTGAAACTCTCCGCAGAGATTGCCTGGTTTCTTCGCTGTTACCGAGGTTGCAGGTGAGTCGTGCAAGGTTCATGCCGATGGAGCTGCGCCACGGGGCGCGTTGGAACGTGCCCCGCCAGAGTGTGAGCGCTCGTTCGACAGAACCGGAGTGCGCTTCGATCACGCCGAGATTCACGGCTGCGTCGAGATTAAGTGGATCGAGTTGCAAGGCTGACTCGTACAACTCCTTCGCGTGCTGCACGCGTTTGTGAATCAGTTCGCGGTAGGCATACGCGCTTAGGACCGCGGGATCTTTCGAGTACTCCTTGGCCGCGACGGGCAGAACACTTTCTTCTTCGGCCTCCGCAAACTGTCTTCCGGATTCAGCGAGTGCCAGCCAACCCAGCGCCAAATCTCGGCTGGTTGGAGGACCTGTTTGCGGCGGAAAGCTTTCGAGTTTTGGTTTCGCGGCGGCTTCTGGCTCGACCGCGGCCAGTGCGAAAGATGGCTGGCGCCGGATACGATGATCGGTGGCTTGCGTGTGCGCCACATCGCTGCTGGAGATTCTCGGCATGTGGCAGCTTACGCAATCTGGATTCTTGGGGTTGTGTTTTTGGGCGAAGGGTTTGCCATGGCATTGCAGGCATTTTGCGCGATAGAAATTTACCCGCTCCGCCGGTGCCGGAGAGCGATGGGGATCGTGGCAAGTGGTGCAGTGCATCGCGTCGCCCGTTCTTCGCTTACACATGCTGTCGGCAAGCGCTTCGAATTGGCTTACCGCGCGGGGATTGGCTTGGCGTTCAGTCGAGAGGACCAGGTAGTGAACGTAGTCGGAAAGATCATCACCGGGCATGAAATCGTAAATGCGCTTGCCGGGTTGCTCGATTGCAGCGCTGCCCTCCAGGTGACACTGCATGCAAATTGCATCGCGGCGCGCGGCTGGAAGTCTCGACGGATTTAGGATTGGGCCGGCGCCTTTGGCGTGAGCCTGAGAATTTCCGTGGCATCGTTCGCAGGAAATGCCGTGTTGGAAAGGAAGCGGCTCCGGATATTTGTTTTCAGTGCCGGGTGCGGGCGGGTGGAATCCACTGGTGTGGCAATGGAAACAGGAGACGGCCGCGGGTAGATTCAGGGGGATATGAGTCGCGGACTTGTAGGCTGGAGTCATGTCCCACGCGTGACTTTGCGCGTACCAATTGACGGGGGATTCAAATACGTAGCTATCATCGGAAAAAAGATAGGTACGACCCCGCTGACCGGAACCGATGAAGTAGAGCAATTCGCGCCTACCCCGAATGGAGTAGGAAGTGTCACGATCGAAACTCAGCCAGGCTTTGCCGTTTTCTTCGTAGACGTGATAGTGCACGGCAGAAGGAGCGTGGGTGAATTCTCCGGGAATTAACGCTTGGATCGCGGAACCGCTGGCGTTGGCCATGGAGGTTTTGCCATAGTCTCGGACGATTTCAGCGTGACAGGAAGCGCAGTTCTGTCCAACTGATGTGGCAGGAAGAATTGTCTCGGCACTAGAACTTTTTCCGTCGTCCTGGGCGTGAAGCTCACGAGTCGTTGTCGAGAAAAGAAGAGGGACAATCGCCAGGAAACAAACGGACCAGCGTCGCAGGGGTGCGGGAATCCATCGCATAATCGATTTGCGCGTGAATCAGTCTGCGCTTCCAGGGCTAAACTCGCAAGGAGATGGCCGAACGGGAAGCTTCGGCCTTGCAAGAAAAGCAAATCCCTCAACCGCAAATGGCGCGGGCCGGGATGACAGTGCGCGATTTGTCAAGGTGCGGGCACTCGCAGGCAGAGGCAGTGTTAGCATGAGCTTTCTAGCGCGAATCTGGGGAGAATTCAGCAATTGCTCTCAAGAAATGCTTCGTTGGTGATCCGCTGGTTTGGCCCGCTGAGAGCTTGCATGGTACTGCTGCTCTTCGGTGCACACTTCGTTTGGCCGTCCTTGTGCACGCTGCAGGCGAGTCCGGCGCCGCCTTCTCAAACTACCCAGCTTTATGCGGATGGTGTGGCAGCGCTGAAAGCGGGTGATCTTTCAGGAGCGCGCAAGGTGTTCGAAAGCGTTGTGAAGAGTAATCCAAACGATCCGCAAGCGCAGAGTCTTCTCGGCTCCATCCTGGTTGCGCAAGGCGATTCGAAATCGGCGATACCGCATTTGCGGACGGCAATTCGCCTGAAGCCAGGTTTGCCGGAAGCACACCTCTCGCTGTCGAGCGCTTTGCTTCAGCAAAATGATGTGAAGGGCGCGGTGCACGAAGCGCGGACCGCGATTCGCCTGGCGCCGCAGTCCGCCGACGCGCAGTATGCGCTGGCGCGCGCTCTGGAACTTTCGGGAGACATTCCTGAAGCAAGGGTGGCGATTGAGAAGGCGCTGGAAATCGCACCAGACCGATATGACTTGCACGATGCTCTGGGATCGCTGCATGCCAGGGAAAACGACACGACCGGCGCGGTTGCGGAATTCACAAAGAGTATTGCGCTGAAGCCAAATTTTGCACCCGCGCATTTGCATCTTGGGGTGATCCGTTTCGAGCAGAAGGAACTTGCCGACGCACAAGCCGAATTGGAGCGGGCTGTTCAACTCGATCCGCAATCTTCAGCTGGCTTCTACTACCTTGGATCGGTGCGCCGCGATCTGGGTGATTCAGGCGGGGCAATCACGGCTTTGCAGACTTCGATCCGGCTGAATCCGCAGCAGGGGCAGGCGCAGAATCAGCTGGGACTCCTCTTGCAGCGCGCCGGACGCCCTGAAGAAGCAGCCGCCGCGTTTCGGGAGGTGATCCGGCTCGCGCCGGCGGATGCGGATGCGCAGAACAATCTGGGGCTTGCGCGCCTACAAACAGGAGATGGGGATGGGGCGATTGAGGCATTTCACGCGGCGTTGCGAATACGTCCCAACGATATTTCCTACCAGGGCAATCTTGGCGCGGCGTATTTACAGAAAGCGGATTTCGCGGCGGCTTTGGTGGAGTTTGATTCCGCGTTAGCGCGCGCACCGGACAACGCGTCGCTGCATTACAATCGCGGCCTCGCGCTGAAGTTGCAGGACAAATTGCCGGAAGCGGTGCTTGAACTGCGCAAAGCGGAGGCGCTGGATACGTCGCAGCCCGATCCGCCATATACGCTGGGCGTTACGTTGTGGCAGATGGGTGACCTGGAAGGCGCTGCTAAAGAATTGCACGCAGCGATCTGGGCGAAGCCGGATTATGCCGAGGCTTACTACACTTTGGGGACGGTTTTGAAACAGCAGGGGAATTTGCAGGACGCCGCGAACTCCCTGCGAGAAGCAATTCGGCTGCAGCCGGATTTTGCAGGCGCACATACCACGCTGGCTGCGGTGCTGAGGCGGCTTGGTGATGTGGAGGAAGCCTCGCACCAGGCGCGCGTTGGAGCCGATCTGGTCAAGAAACAAACGAATCTGCAGGCCGCGGTATTCGCAACGAATTCGGGGCAACGGTTACGGAATAGCGGCGATCTGGAGAATGCGATTGCCCAATTTCGCGCAGCCATAGCCGCAACTCCAGAGTACGCTCCGGCGCACTACCAGCTGGGACTGGCTCTGCGGCAGCGGGGAAACAACGAAGAAGCTCAACAAGAATTTCAGAAGGCCGCGACACTCGATCCGGGTCTGCCAGCTCCCGCGGAGAAATAGGCCAAATCGCCGCTTCTGACAGGCCGGGGAGAATCAGCGCTTGTGTAGCGCGACGAGTTCCGTTCCGACGGGAACACCGCGAGCGACCTTCACTCGAATCACGGCCTCAAACGGGTTCAGTTCCTTGGCGCTGGAAACTCCCATTCGACCGAGCAGCTCTTCGAGAGAGCTTTGCTTGCAGACGTATTCCACCGCGGCCTGCGTGCCAATCGTTGTAGTGCCCGCCAAAATCATCACCGAGTACGTAGGTTCCAGGCCTTTCACGAAGGCGATGAGCGCGTAGTCTTCGGTAAGGTCTTCATTCGAAGGCGAAGCCTGATACTTCTCCGATTCGCCGGGAGCGGGATGCACATTGACGATCTCCACGTTGCCATCTCTCGAGCAGCAATGGAGTTTCACGAATGCGAATTCCTTGGTGGTGGGAATGTCCAACAGCGAAAGGTTTTCCGACGGAGATCCGATGAAGATGAGATTGTTGTTCTTGGCGTCGTCCAACGTAAACAGACTTCCACGTTTGACGCGAATCTGCTGCTGAAGTTGCCGGAAAGCATCGTCAAGCGCGTGCACGGCCAGAACTTCACCCACGCCGGTATAGTGGTCGAGAATGCGCGCTTTGCCGTCTCGCCCAGCGTCGTAGTAACGCATTCCGGAGTCGGGACGCCCCACAAAGGGAGCATTGCTGAAGATAACCAGGGGCTGCTCGCGCCCCGCAAGAAATCCATTCCAGAACGTGCTGATCGCGGCGGGAGCGGGCGCGGCGGTGGTCGAACGAGCTTCTGACGCCCGGTGTGGGAGGATTCGATCAATGCCTACCGCCAGGAAGGTTGCGAGCGCTATCGAGCAGACAACCAAAGCGGCGATCCAGCGAAAAGAGAACGGCAGCGTTGATTTCGTTTCCTTGGCGGCCTCATGCGTCTGGGATACCGGAAAAGATGTAGGGACGGCCAGTGGCCTCTCGGCGAAGGTAACAGCGTAAGTGCCTTTAGGCATTTCGACCAGAATGTGGTCGCCAGCACCTTCGGAGGAATAATATTCCGCAAGTTTGGTACGAAGACGCCCGGCCTGTACACGCACCATGGAATCGAGGTGCGGATCGAAATCCTCGTTGCGGCCGAAGACCTCTGTAGCAATTTGGTACTCTTTGGGTGCCACCCCGGGGTGTTCCAAAGAGTGATTCGCGAGATAGCGCAACAAATTGCGTAAAGACTCGGAGCCGTGCAGGGAACGACTCTGAAGAAGTCTCTCGATCTGATTCAAGTACTCGGTTTTCTCAGTCACGAGGGCACTTGCGCGCATTGTAACATCAAGGTAACCCATTTCGCAGGCCATTGATTGGCGACGAGTTAGACGCGGTAACCGTTTCAAAACCCCAAGAGACTTACTCTGCATGCAAAAAGTTGCTACAAGCAACTCATTATTTGATGCTCCAGCCCGGTTGTGGTGTCGCCGTTGGTCTCGGGTAGGTCGTTACGAGGCAGGCGAACCGGGACGTCGCAACGAGCGACGGGTGCAATGGAGCAACGTGTTAGGCCGAGGAGTTGGGGGGCTTTCGCTTCGATTGGCCGTTTCGGCAAGGTTGCCATTCCTTACTTAATTCCGCGCGAGCTCAGCTCCGAAAGGGCTGGGCGTGGTATGAGCACGCGTCGGTTGACCACGGCTGAACGCAGCGATTTCCCATGTATCCCATTCCGACAGCGAGTAATGCCCGAGATGTCTCAGGAGGGGTGATGAGAATGCAAGCAAGGTTTGTGTGGGGCGTGGTGATTTGTTTTGTGTTGACGTTGTGTACCAGCAGTAGCGCCCGTGGGCAAGCGGTGTATGGCAGTATTCTCGGCACGGTGACGGACTCGCAGGGCGCTGCCGTAGCAGGCGCCAAGGTGACGGTCACTTCCGTCACAAAAGGAACACTGGAAGAAACGACGACCAATGAGAGTGGAAACTACAGCGTCACGCACTTGATTCCCGACACCTACCGCGTGACGATCGAAGCGGCTGGTTTCAAAAAGCAGGATATCGCGAGTGTCAACGTTTCGGCGGACACCGGTGCCCACGTAGATGCTCAACTCGAAGTCGGCCAAGTGACCCAAACGGTCGAAGTGACCGGCGAAGTGCCGCAACTGAAAACCGATCGCTCGGACGTTTCGATCACGTTCAACGAGCGCTATGCCGCTGACCTACCGATCCTGAATCGAAATTTTACAAGTTTCGAATTACTCGCACCCGGCACACAGAAATTGGTCGGCTGGAGCCACGCCGCCACGGAGAATCCGCAGGGCGGCCAACAGATTTTCGTGAATGGCCAGCACTTCAGCGGGACAGCCTTCGAACTTGACGGGACGGACAACCAGGACCCCATTCTGGGCATTATCGTCGTCAACCCGAACCTGGACGCCATCCAGGAAGCAAAAATGACATTGCAGAATTACGACGCCGAATTCGGCAAGGCCGTAGCGGGAATCATGACGGTGCAGACCAAGTCTGGCGGCAACGATTTCCACGGCTCTGGCTTTTATGATTGGAGAGGAGACGGACAAGAAGCCCGCGACCCTTTTAAGAACGCCCCTCCCAATAATAACGTCCTGCCGAATGCCAGCTTCAAACAGTTTGGCGCGGTCTTGGGCGGACCAATTATCAAGAACAAACTGTTTTTCTTCGGAGATTATCAAGGTACCCGCCAGACTGGCGGCATCACGAATCAGATGACCATTCCGACCGCGCTGGTGCAAAGTACCTGTAACCCAGCCACGAACGCAGCAAGCGCAACACCGGGGTTCTGCGACTTGAGCGAGTATCTGGGCAATGGCTTGATCAAAGGCAGTGGACAGGTTTATGACCCTACAACCGGCGTTGCGGCCGACGGGTCAGGACGAACGGCGTTTGCGGGAAACATGATCCCAATCGGCCGCATCCCCACGCAGGTTGGCGCGATCCTCGCGGAGTTTCCGGCACCTACTTCCAGCAGCGTAATCAATAACTTTGTCGGATCCGGGTCAGGACCTTACAACCAGAACAGCTTCGACACCCGGATTGATTACAACGCGCCCCACGGCTTCAATGTTTTCGGGCGTTTCAGTCTTGATTATTTCTCACTGTCCGGCAAAGGTACGCTGGGGGCACTTGGCGGTGTTGGCTTCGGGCCGGGAGGGTTGAACGGCACGTCGAACGTACACAATTATAGTCTCGCAACCGGGTTCGACAAGGCGATCGGAACGAGGTGGCTGACAGACCTGCGCTTCGGTTGGTTCCGGTACAATCCGCAAACTGCCTACTCCGATGCCAGTTCCACTCCAATGACTGCATTTGGTATACCCGGGCTGAATCTCGGTACACCGGACACCACTGGACTCTCTTCGTTCTTCTTTAACGGCAACGGAATGCAGCAGGGAAACAATAACGGAGCGTTCGGCGATGGTTTGAACGTGGGCCGTTGCAATTGCCCGCTGACTGAAAAAGAAGATCAGTTTCAGGTGGTGAACAACTGGACGCGGATTCAAGGCAACCACACTATCAAATTTGGAGCGGACATCCGGTATGCCAAGAACCTGCGCGTTCCCAGCGATGCGAACCGCACTGGCATCTTGAATTTCAACTCAGCCGGCACTGGCCAGGCAGGAAACGATGGGCTTGACCTCGCGACATTCCTCTTGGGGGATGTGACCAGCTTCAATCGGTTCGTCAGCACCAGTTTGAACGCTGCCGAACGTCAGAAGCGGTGGTTTTTTTACGGCCAGGATACCTGGCGCGTTACGCCGAAATTAACCTTCAATTACGGATTGCGCTGGGAAATCTATTTTCCTGAAAGCGTGAATGCCAAGGGTAACGGCGGCTTTGCGAACATCGACCAGGGCATCATTAAAGTAGCCGGATACGGAGGAATCGGCCTGAATGGCAACGTGGACAATACGTTGAAGGCGTTTGCTCCGCGACTTGGAGTTGCGTATCAAGTGGATCCAAAGACAGTAGTCCGCATTGGATATGGACGCAGTTTTGATATCGGAGTATTTGGCTCGAACTTTGGGCACGTCGTTACGCAAAATTTGCCGGTTCTCGCTAACCAGGATCTGCAAGATTCTGGCGTGAATGGTGGAACCAACGATCGCAGCGCAGTGTTTACTCTGGCCACGGGGCCAACCGCTTTAGTTCCCATCGCGATTCCAGCGAACGGCATTCTGCCGCTGCGCGGACCAAACAATAACGTCGATCCACGCGTTCGGCCACGCGTTCAGCGTTTGCCGACTCTCGATGCGTGGAATGCCACCATCCAAAGACAGGTTACCTCAACGTTCAACGTGGAGATTGCCTACATCGGTAACAAGGGAACGCACGTCTTTGCGGGCAACGGCCCGGCCTACAACGCCAACGAACCCGCGATCGGCGGGGGAACCAATCCCTATGCCTGTGTCCCCAGCGGCGCGGAATTTAGTTGTACGCCTAAGGGGTTCCAGGCGGCTATTCCAGCGAATGATCGCCGCCGCTTTTTCCTGAATGGCGTACCGGCATTCACGTATCCGGATTTCCCCGGAGTAGTTTGCTGCTCGACCGACATCGGCAACTATTTCGGTAATGACGCCAGCGCCCATTACAACGCGTTGCAGATCAAAGCGGAGAAAAGATTTTCCGGCGGGCTGCAATTCATAGCGCACTACACCTACGCGCATGCGTACAACTACGACAGCAACTATTACTCGGTCGACCAGAAGTTTGCTTACGGACCGGACGACTTCAACCGCAATCACGTGTTCGTCATCAGCACGGTGTACGAGTTGCCGTTCGGCAAGGGTAAGAAATACTTCAGCGACATGGGCCGCGCAGCGAACTTCCTGATCGGTGGCTGGCAGGTTTCGAACACCACCAACTGGAGCGGCGGCCTACCCTTTACGCCCACGCTTGGCGAATGTGGCAGCGTCTCCGACCTTAACAACGATCCCGGCCATTGCCGTCCAAACCTGCTTCCCGGCGAGTCGTTTAGCGTAGGAAAGCGCACGGCTGCCAACGGCAATATTTACTGGTATACGCCGGTAGCATCACTGGCCGTGCCAACCGTGCTTTCACCGACCGACCTTACCGGAACGGATGCTTGTGCTGTTGTTCGGCCCACCTCAGGGCCGTTCGCTTTGCCAGCATGCGGCCAACTCGGCAACGCCGGCCGCAATTCCTTGCGAGGTCCTCGCGCATTCTTCTCGGACTTGTCCATAGCCAAGAATTTCAACTTCACCGAACGCGTCAAAGCGCAATTCCGGTTTGACGCCTACAACGTTTTCAACCATCCGGTGTTGGGCTTCAGCTCCACTCAGGGAAATACTTGCATCGACTGCACTGGCGGTGGCCAGATCACCGCGATCGAAAACGACGCTTCACCGAATGCGCCGAACGGCATGCGTCAACTGCAGTTCGGCCTGCGGTTCAGCTTTTAACCCCTAACCACCCCGAAAACGGAAGGGGAGCCTGAAAGGGCTCCCCTTTCGTGGTTTTGGGCGAGAGATTTTGTCGTTCGTCTCCCGTTTGTTCGAGTACCTTGCGGGGTCAAGTGTCCTCTGGCACCTCTCTTCCCGGTTCCGCTGCTGGCAATTTCACGGTAATAGGTCTCGGCGAGCTTCTCTGGGACATGTTTCCGCAAGGCCGCCAACTTGGCGGCGCGCCTGCAAACTTTGCCTATATTTCCAGCTTGCTGGGAGATCACGGGATTGTCGCCAGCCGTCTGGGGACGGACGCGCTCGGAGAGGAAGCCAGGCGCCGGTTCCAGCATCTCCGCTTGCCCACGGACTTTCTGCAGTCTGATACGGAACATCCGACCGGCACGGTGCAAGTGCACCTGGATGCCGGCGGGCAACCGAGGTACGAAATTGCCGGGCCGGTCGCGTGGGACTTTTTTGAAATGACCTCGGAGTGGCGAGCGCTCGCCGCGCAGGCTTCCGCAATTTCATACGGCACGCTGGCGCAGCGCTCGGCCGTTTCGCGCAAAACCATTCTCGAATTTCTGGATGCGGCTCCATCCGCGGCTGTTCGGGTATTCGATGTGAACCTGCGGCAGTGTTTCTATACCGCTGCGATGCTGGGCGATTCGGCGCGGCGAGCCACGGTGATCAAACTCAATGATGAAGAATTCCCCGCCATTCTGAGGCTTCTGGAGGCTCCGGCTGCGCTTTCTGCGACGCGCGAACCACGAACGGCCATGGAGTGGGTGCTGCGGGCAACGGGCGCCAAGCTAGTGTGCGTTACTCGCGGTGCGTGTGGAAGTTTGCTGGCATCGCCTTCGGATTACCACCAGCACGTTGGTCTGCACATCACCGTCGCCGATACGGTCGGAGCAGGCGACGCGTTCGCAGCCGCTCTGGTGCATCACTATTTGCGCGGTGCGGCATTGGCTGCGATGAATGAAGCCGCAAATATGATGGGGGCGTGGGTCGCCAGCTGTTCAGGCGCGACTCCTGAACCGGATACCAGAGTGCTCGAAAAAGTTCGCAACGCGGCCGCCTGATTGGTCAATTGGGCGCAGTTTTCAGGAGTTCGCGATTTCTTTGGACGTGATCTCGTACTTGAAATTGTCCGCGTCCAGACAATCGAGTCGGCCATCTGACGTTTCCGCTTGCGGGTACATGAAGAATCCGATGGGCGCGCCGTTCGATCCAGGTAGTACGACATCGTGCGCGAAGTTGTAGGCCATCCAGTTCATTTCCCAGGAGCCGAAGAGGCGCGTGCGCGCTTTCTTCACCATTTCGTCATCCAGCGCGCGATTGCCTGGCGGCTCCTCAAGCACCACTTTGCGTACATCTGCGGGATCGACGGGGACCCACCCGTAGTCCGCCAGGTAGACTTCGGCGCGGCAATGCTGCGATTTAGTTATTTTTTCGGAGGAAGCCCCGAGGCTTTTGTACCCCAGCTCTGATTTTGCAACGCGAATACCGTAGACGTCGCGTGCCGGGAGACCTGCTGCGCGCGCGAGGCCCACATACAGTGCGTTAAGGTCGGCGCATTTGCCGCTCAAATCCTTGGTCTCCAGCATGAAACGAATATCGCCGGTGCCGCACCCGCGGGTTTTGGGATTGCGAGAGGTTTTGTCCACGATCCATTCGTAAATCGCGCTGGCTTTCTGCTGGTCCGTGTTGGCGCCGCTGGTAATCTTCATAGCCGTTTCTTTCACGATGCCGTCGGTCGGGATGAGCTTGGTGGGCCGCAGAAAATGCTGCAATTCCACGGTGCTTTCTTTCAGCGATTTGGTTGGCGAAGCCAGGTTAACCGTGCAGTCTTTCGTGGAAACACGGCTCGTTACCGTAAGCACGGCCGGCGTTCCGGCGGGAAATTCCGCGGCAACGATACCGAGGTAGTCCGGCTTGCTTTCGACCAACTTCGCCGAACCGCCATCGGCGTGAAAAGTATTTGAGAGCGTCTTCTGAAAGGGTGTTGAGCCGATGAGCGCAGCGGGAACCCATATGCGCGTTGCGCCGGAACTCTTCAGAACTTCCACGTGGGTGGTCACTTCAAAGGTGCGCCAGGTCTCGCTTGAGGGGTCGTCGAGAAGAAAACGACTATTGTTCGGAAGGGAGAAGCCTGCGGAGACCAAACCAGCAGAGCGCAGAAAATCGCGGCGTTTCATAAGCAACCCCGGTTACTGGAATTGTGCATTTTTCGACTAGGCCAAAATACACCGGATTTTGCGGGTGCGCAAATTGCGTGACAGCATGAGCCACGAACTGGAGTCCGTTACTGCTGGAAGGGTCGAACTCTCTTGAAACTTTCGCTTCCAGGAAACTACATATATTAAGGTTACCCAACCGGAATGGCCCATTTTGGCCGAGCACGGAAATAGGCTCGCGAGAACATCGGGACCCTGTTTTTCTGTTTCTCGAAGGTCAGAACATGAGGCGCAGCGTCATCTGAATCTGGCGCGGACTGCCGATAGTTTTATTGACGATTCCCAATCCGCTCAGCGTGGGAGATGAATAGAGAGGTTCTCCCTGAACCGGGAAATCGTTGAAGAAGAGATTCTGCGAAACGTTATTGATCGGGACGTCGAAGCTCGCTGTATTCGTGAGATTGAAAACGTCGAAGCTGAACTTAAAAGAAACCCTTTCGTTGATCTGCGTGACTTTTACCACGGAGACGTCAGTGCGTTTCTGCCAAGCTTGGCGGAAAATGTTGCGCTCCCCGGTGGCAAAGTTGGTTTCAAAAGTATCACCCGCAGGAATGGCGCCTCCCAGATCACCGGGGTTCAGAAGCGGCAGTGTGAAACACGCGGCATTCAGCGCGGGCTGTCCCGGCGTGGCCCCATTGGCACCCGTAAGTGCCTGCGACGGAGAACAGGAAGAGGTGAGCGGGACGATTGGGTTGATGATGCCGTCCGAAGTGCCATAGTACAGGCCGCCAACAGCGCCGGAATAGTCGATGACGCTGTAAGGTTGGCCGCTTTGGATAATCGCAAGACCCTCGATCGCCCAACCATCCGCCAACCTGCCCTTTAGTGTTGCCGGCGCAAAAAATCTCGGAAACTGGTAGAGGTACGTGAAGTTGATAACGTGTTTGCGGTCAAAATCCGATAATCCATAACCGGACCGGAGGTTGTCCGGATTGTTGCCGTTGTAAAACAAGCCCATGGCGCTTTGTTCATCCGTTGCGTGGGAATAGGTATAGGAGAAACCAACTTGCAGTCCATGGCTCAAGCGCTTTTCAACGTGAGCTTGCAGCGCGTGATACGCGGAGATACCAGCGGCCGTGTACGCTTCGGACTCTGCCGAATATCCGATGTACGGAACACGAAGGTCGACGTTGCCACCTTCGTAGGTCGCCAGCATCTGGCTTCCGTCTGGAAGATGGATTGCGCAGGTGACCACGTCCGTAGTGCAGCCGGGCGTTTGAACCGTATAACCGTAGCTGTAATTCTGGCCGTGGATAGGGTGAGAGGGCGTGGCGATCTGCGCCTGGTTGAAAGGTATGGGAACGATCTCGTGGCGACCAAGATTACCTACGTAGCCGACGGTAATGAGCAAGTCGTTGCGTGGTTGCCATTGCATGTCCAGGGTCTGATTGAGCGTGTAGGGAAGCTTGTTGTTGCGGGCGTAATCGCCGAACGAGAAAAGCGAGGATCCACCCACGATTTCGGCGGCATTTGGCAGAAAAATTTTCGAAGGATCGCCAGTGGGAGGAGCTTGTAGAGTCGTGCCCCATGGATTCGAGAACGAACCACCGTTCGCTGCCGTGGGATCGCAAGTGGGAATGAAGCCCTGGTAAAAGCTTCCGATTGCGGTACATACCTGTGAGTTGACGAATGGCGGCGACTGATTGACGCCGAACGGGCCTCCGGGAATCACCCCGGCGGCGAAGCCTGGTGAAAGGTAGGTGAACAGTTCGCCGCGGTCGTAGTACATTCCCCAACCAGCGCGAACCACGATTTTGTTGTTGAACTTTCCGGGACTCCACGCCAGACCAATGCGTGGACCCAAGCCCCATTGCCTGCCTGTGAGCGTGGAATTGCTGACCCCTTTGCTGGGGAACAACTTGTTATTGCCGGCGATAATCAAGCCGTTTGAGACGATGGTGTCGGTTGTGGCGTCATAGTTGTATTGGGCGGGATCGAAATTGTCGAGACGGCCGTACTTTTCCGTCAAGCCGCCGTGGTCGTCGAAGCGAAGGCCGGCGGTGATACTAAGGTTGGAACGAATCTGAAACTTGTCCTGGAGATACAGACCCGTTTCCTTGGAACGGTAGTAGCGATTCGCATCTCCCTGAAGATACGCGCTGGTAATGAAACCGTCGGAAGTGTAGGAAGTCGGCAATCCCTCCAGGAATTGCGAGAAATCGGCGAACCCGATGACGCCTTTGTTCGGTCTCTGATCGCGCGTGTTCAGTTGGGTGTAGGAAAAACTGCCACCGAATGTCAGCGTGTGCTTGCCAAGAGTCCAAACGGCATTTGCCGAAGGCATGAAACGGTTTTGAAAAACACCGGTCCACGCCCCCTGGGAATTCGAACCCATGCCGATGTTCGTGGCCGCGTTTGAAACGGCGCCTTGGCTAGGACACGTCGGGTTAGTACTGGGGCAACCAGTGTTATAAGGCGCCGCATTTCCGTAATCGTCCACGATCGAGATACCGGGGAAGTACGAAGAACCGAAGGTATTGATGGTCGAGTCCGACAAAGATGCGCCGGTAAGACCGGAAACATAGGTACCAAGTTGTTGAGGCGAAAAGGGCTGTTGAATGGTGCTGTAGACTTTTTCTCGAATGAAGCCAAACACCTCGACGACACTTAGATTCGGTTTAAGAACCTGGGTGTTGGAGATCGAAGCCACGTGGCTTCCTGCGTCCAAGTTTTGCGTGAACCCTGGTGAACCAGAGTACGCAAACGGCGCGATGCTGGGGTCATGCTGATAATAGTATTTCAGCGCCAGAGTGTCCTTCGGCGTGACAATCCAATCGAGGTTGGAAACCGCCTGATCTGCCATGAAGTACGCGGTGCCAGGCGTAAACGTATTTTCTGGGAAATTGATGGTTGGCACGAAACTCCCCGCGGAAGGAATCAGGAACTGCCCGTTAGGAAGTTTGTAATTCAGCAGGCCAAACGCAATTGGGCTGATATCGCCCGCTGCGGTGCCCACAACCGGGTTGACGGTGGAAGGAAAATTTCCGTTCACAAGCGCGGCCAGTGCGGGGGCGCTTCGGTCATCCGTAAGCCCGGGAGGCACCGAGACGCGGGAACTCCCAATCTCTTGATCGGAATCGTGGACGTGTTGATAGCTGATAAATCCGAACAGCTTGTTCTTGATAATCGGCCCGCCTAAAGTGCCGCCAGCGGTATAGCGATGCAGTTGTGGCACTTTGTCGTCCGCGGGAATATTGTCGTTCGCCTTGTAAAAATAGGGCGCCGCGTTCAAGGCGTCGGTTCCGCGGTGGATGTAGGCCTGCCCGTGTATATCGTTTGTGCCGGAGGCGGTGCTCATGTCGATGTGCGCGCCGCTGGTGGAGCCTTGCTGCGCATCGTACATGGATGTATTGACGCGAAATTCTTCTATAGTTTCTGGCGCCGGCGTTGGCAATGCCTGGCCGATCGCAAGGTACGGCGAAGCGGTGCTCTGGATGGGTTCTGCCGTGGTACTGGAGATGCTTGCCGCGCCGCCAATCCCTGTATTGTTCACGATGCGCGCGGACGCCACGGAACTCGTGCTCTTGCCATTGAAAAGGTTGCTGGAATCCACGCCGTTCAGAAGAAACGTGTTGCTGGTGTCTCGCTGTCCATTGGCCCAGATTGGTTGATTACCCAGGCCATTGTTGACACCCGTTCCGCTGCTCAGTTCGGCGTTGACGCCTGGAGAGAGGATTGCCAACCCGGTGAAGCTGCCGGTGGGCAGAGGAACAGACTCGATTTGATCTTTCTCGAGGATGTACCCGTTGGTGGTGTCGACGGCATTCAGGAGCGGCGCAGCTTCCACGGTCACGGTAGTTCCGACTTGTCCAACCTTCAAAGTAGCGTTCACCGTGGCGGTGCGGTCCGCCTGCACAGTGATGGATGGAATTTTCAGGGTATCGAATCCGCCGTGGGTGAAGGTGAGGGTATACGAGCCAATGGGAAGGTTCGCAAAATCGTAAGCGCCGACGCTGTTTGTTTTCTGCGTGCGAGTGAGTTTGGTGCCGTCCGCAACTAGTGTGACTTCGGAATCTGTTATCGCGCCACCGGAAGCATCCGTTACGGTACCGGTAACCCCTCCCAGGGTCTGCTGCGGGAAAGCGCTCGCGGGGAAAAACAGAGAAATGCCCAAGTACAGGCCGACCACGAAAAAGTACACAGGAACTTTTCCTGATGTTTTCGCCATCCGAAGAGCCTCCCAACGTTCCTCAAAACACCAATGGCTGCGAATGCCATCTGCAGTTCGACCAAGCAATATGTAACGGATAAGGTTGGTATGCCCCGCTTGGCCCCATTTGCGCGACAAAACGTTGCGAGGAAACTAGTTCAAATTGATGTGGAACCGAAACGCAATTTTTCGTTTTCCTCAATTCGTTTTTGTATTGCATAGTGGCGGGGGGAATTTACACAGGCTTGCCGAACTAACGGGCTGTGCTGGAATCTAGATTGGGATTTTCCGTCCTGCGCCTGCTGACTGTGAGTTAGCATGTGTCATGCAAGCAGGCTTTCTTAGGCCGTCCGCCGCCAATCTTGGTTTGTTTTTTGTGATGCTGGCGGCTGTCAGTTCAACGGACTCCTCTCCCGTCCAAACTAAGTCACAGGGCGCTAGCGTTTCCAGATCGCAGCTCGACGAAAAACGTGCCTCGGCTCTCGATCTGGAAGTAGCCGGGGATGTGGCCGGAGCGTCTCCAGGAACAATCCGTTATCTCCGTCGGGAAGATTTGCTGGCATTGCCGCAGGTGAGTTACACGGTCACTGACGATGCTAATTTCAAACGGCCCACCCAGGTTAGTGGCGTTTCGTTGGCAGAACTGGTGCAGCATGTGAGTGCCAACCCGCAATCCGATCTGGTCGTCGCGATTTGCGATGATTTGTATCGAGCGCATTATTCACGCTCGTACATTACGGCGCACGATCCGCTCCTTGTCCTCCTGATCAACGGGAAACCGCCAGAAGACTGGCCGAAAGATTCCGAGGGCCACGGTCTGGATATGGGCCCGTACATGATTTCGCATCCTGTTTTTACTTCCCGCTCCAAAGTCCTGTCGCAACCGGAAGAACCACAAATTCCCTGGGGAGTGATTCGCCTGGAATTTCGAGATGAGGAAAAGGTCTTTGGCGCAATTGCGCCTCGCGGCCCGAACGCGAAGGAACCAGCCGTGCAGGATGGCTACCATATCGCGCAACAGAATTGTTTCCGCTGCCACAATATGGGTGCGCAAGGGGGCCAGAAGGCCGGACGGCCGTGGCTCGTTCTTGCAACCTGGGCAAACGCGTCGCCTGAATATTTTGCAGCGTTCGTTCGCAATCCAAAATCAAAGAACCCACACGCACAAATGCCGGGGAATCCTGACTACGATGATGCAACGGTTCACGCGTTAGTTTCCTATTTCCGAACGTTCGCGGTCGAGGAAAAACCATGATGTTCCGCGTCACTAAGTTCGTTCTGGTCTTCGGAGTGGCTCTGTTCTACGCCTTCGTGGTTTTCAGCAACATCACCGACTACGATTCGAACTACCAGTTTGTTCGCCATGTATTAATGATGGATTCCACTTTTCCCGGAAATCATGGAATGTGGCGGGCCATTAACTCTCCGGCGGTGCACACGGCGTTTTATTTGTCTATCATCGCGTGGGAAATCGCGACCCTGGTGCTGTGTTGTTGGGGAGGAGTACGTCTCGCAAAGTCATTGAAGCGCGATGCAAAAACATTTCGCCAGGCCAGCAATCTCGCCATCGCCGGCCTGACACTTAGCCTGGCGATGTGGCTGGTTGCGTTCCTGGACGTGGGCGGAGAATGGTTTCTGATGTGGCAATCGAAAACCTGGAATGGCCAGGAGGCTGCCTTTCGCATGTTCGCGGTAGTGGGAATCGTGCTGCTGGTTCTGGTCCAACCGGAAGTCGACGAGCACCCTTAGCCATCCGCCAACGCGGGTTTTTGATTCCGCCCTCTGACGAAAAACAACAACATTCCTGCCGCCAGATACGCCAGGTAAATGTAAGGCAGTTTGCCGTAGGGTCCTTCGGGTACCGGATACAAATTGCCGATCAGCGCGAGTAACATAGCCATGCCCGCGAGCCATGGAACGAGCTGCGCGCCGGGGCGGTAAGCGCCGTGATCGCGCAAATATCGCGGCAACGCAACACACACCAGCGCGTACGTTACGATGAAGCCGTACGTCGCGAGTGAGCCCATCCAACCATACACATCCAGGCCGCTCGCACCGCGCGCGGCAAGAATTGCTACAGGCAGCACAGCCGCGCTTCCTGTAACCACGATTGCCAGGCCCGGGGTTTCGTGTCGAGCGTGCGTTTTACGAAGCGCCCCATGCGCGAGGCGATGGTGAGACATCAGGAGCAGCACACGAGCGGCCGCGGTGACGCACGCGAGTGTGCCCGCGAACATGCTTACCAGCGCGCCGATATCGATGAGTAGGCCGAGGATGGGAATGCCGCCAACGCTCGCCAGCACGCGCATTGGAGCTTGGCTGGTGCCCAAATCCTGTCCGGCGCTGCGCAGCCCGAGGACCTCCGTATAAGCGCACGCCGTAAAGATCGCGCCGGCAAGCAACGCGCTCTGGATTACCGCGCGCGGAATCGTTTTCAGGGGATTGCGAGCTTCGGCACCCAGCGTCGTGGCGCTTTCGAACCCGACAAAACTGAACAGCGCCAGGACCAAGCCCAGCCTCAACCCGCTCCCGCTCATGCCTTGCAGGTGAAGTTGCTGCCAATCCAAATGCCAACCATGTCGCACCAGCACGAGACCTACGACCAGCAGAATGAATGAAACCGATATTGCTTCGATCCACAACATCAGACGCGTCGAAATTTTCACGTCGCGCCACGCAATCCAGATGGAAATCGCCGTCACCAATAGGGCCAGGAACGCGGCGGATGTGCCGTGACCGGTTGCGTCTCGCAACAACAAATTTCCAAAGTGGTAGAAGCCCCCGATGACGCTTGCGCCGGTGGCGATATACGCAAATAGCAAACTCCATGCCGCCGCGGCCCCGAGCGATGGCGGCAGCACCATCGACGCGTATGTGTACAGCGAACCTGGTGATGCGGAGTAGCGCGCAAATTTCCCGATGCACAGCGCAACCAGCAAAATCGCGGCGGTAGCTAAAACATACGCGAGCCATGTGCCGTTACCAGCGAGCGCGCAGACCAGGGGAATGGTGGCTACTGGAGTCGTCGTGGGCGCGATTGTGGAAACCGACTGCGCCAGCGTTTCCATGGGCGACAACACTTCGCGTCGCAGCCCATAACTTTCCGTCTCGATTTTTGCTTGCGCCATATTCCGGATGAGTCTCCGCCACTCACACTGGCCCGCGATGGAAGACTAGAGGCGGCTACGATACAAGTCCAGCCGGAATGGCGCAAGAAGCTTCCGGGACAACGACGAAGAGTTGCCCGTCAAAATTTCGATTTGAAGATGCAATCACGCTGCTGCTTCCTGCGGGAGCTATGGCGTCGGCGACGACATTCACGAAGCACAGACAGGAGTGTCTATGCCACCCTGGTGTCGATCGCCCGCGCAGCACTCAAAAAGATCTCGATGATCGCGGTGTTGTCGTGATCGGCTGAGTCGTGGCACGGGAAAACCTGAAAAATCATTAACCGCTATTTGTCGATACTGTCGTACGTTAGTGGCCTATGAAAACGTCACGCATCTTCCCGATCCTTGGTCTTGTTTTGCTGGCATTTCTGTCTTGTGCGAAGGAACGGTCACAGGAAAAACTCGCCGCCAATTCCAGCCCCGCAGCTCTCGACCTGAAAGTTCCAGACAGGTTCAGCTTCGTGGCTTTCGGTGATACGCGGTTTCACGACCCCGCCGATACGCAACCGGCGAATGCCGCGATCCGGCAAGCCTTGGTGGAGGCGATCGATAAAGAAAACCCAGCGTTCGTTTCCATCGGCGGCGACGTTGTGTACGCCGGCGACAATTCCAAAGATTGGGAAGTATGGGATACCGAAACCGCCGCTTGGCGGGAACACAACATCAAAGTCTACCCGGCGCTAGGGAATCATGATCTGAAGGGCGACGAAAAGGTCGCGTTGGGAAACTACTTTGCGCGGTTTCCGGAGCTTCAGAGCAGCCGCTACTACTCGGTGTTGATGGGCCACTCCATGATGCTGGTGATCGACAGCGCGCTGGAGGAAATTTCTGGCCCGCAGGGGGACTGGCTGCGTGCACAGTTGGAACATCTGCCGGCGGATCTCAATTTTGTGTTCTTTGTGTTTCATCACCCGCCCTACACCAGTTCATCGGACGAAAATAAAGCGCTGGGTGGAGGCCATTCCGCACGGACGAAAGAACAGGGCCTGGGTGAGTATCTGGAAGAGCGCCAGAAAAAGACCCGAGCGCGATTCATTGTCTTCAACGGCCATGTCCATAACTATGAGCGCCACGAGCATGGTGGAATAACGTATTTTGTAACCGGCGGAGGCGGTGCTCATCCGTACCCCATCCCACACCGTGAACACGATCTGTACACCGACGCCGGAATCAACTACCACTATCTGCTGGCGCAGATCGATGGTGTAAAAGCGAATATCGTTATGAATAAGCTGGAGATTAAGGATGGAAAGCAAATCTGGACCAAGCCGGATAGCGTGACCATTTCTGTCCCCTCGGCTTTGCCCCACGCAGCGGATTGACGCTCTACCGTTTCACTCGTTTCCCACCCTCACGTCTGCACGGGCGTGCAACTCTCGAATGGAATTGCCGTATGATACGGGCATGAGACTGTTGCTGGCTGAAGACGACGCGCGCATTTCCCGCTTTGTCACCAAAGGTCTTCAGGAGCAGTCCTATGCAGTGGACGTTGTCGCGAATGGAAACGACGCGGTCTATCAAGCAGAAATCAACGACTACGATTTGGTGATCCTGGACGTAATGTTGCCCGGCCAGGATGGCTTTGCCGCATGCCGCGCGTTGCGTGGGCTCGGAAAGCATATGCCCATCCTGATGCTCACCGCGCGCGACGGCGTGGACGATCGGATTACCGGGCTCGATGCGGGCGCCGACGATTACCTTACGAAACCCTTCGAATTTGGCGAGCTTCTCGCTAGATTGCGAGCGCTGCTGCGACGCCCGCGAGACCTGCAGCCATCGCAGATTGTCGTTGGCGACCTGGTGTTGAATACCGCGGCACAATCCGTGAAGCGTGGCGATCGCGACATTCCCTTGACCGCCAAGGAATACGCCCTGTTGGAATATCTGGTTCGCAATGCGGGGCGAGTTGTGGGACGCGCGGAAATCGCGGAGCACGTCTGGGACGAATCGTTCGATCCATTTTCGAATTTGATTGAAGTGTACGTGAACCGGCTACGGCGAAAGCTGGGTGATGATGGCGGCAAACCATTGTTGCAGACCCGTCGCGGCAGCGGCTACGTGCTGTTGCCGAGGTCGCCTTCGGATTCTTCCTCAAGCGCGCCAGGTAGCGCCGGCAAATCGCATGTTTGATTCGGTCCGGGTACGGCTCACGTTTTGGTATACGGGCGTGCTTGCGCTCGTTCTTATCCTGCTCGCAGTGGTTACGTACCTATTCTACGCGCGCGATATTTCGCAGCGCATCGACTCCAACCTGTTTGAGCTATCGGATGCGTTCACGACGACCTTTCATGCCGAACTCGGACAACAGACCAGCCCGGATGCCGTGAAAAGCGCGGCGCGAGAAGCGATGGTCGAACATCGTTTCCGCGATACGGTTTTCACCTTGCTCGGGGTGGACGGAGAAGTGCTGGCTAGTTCCTTGGAGTTGCCGGCGTTGGGTGGCTCGTCAAAAGAGCAAATTGGTCCCGAGATATTCCGCTCTGATTCCTTTCGATCGCTCGTGACGGGTAGTCTCCGTGGTCCCGCGGCACTGTTACGAAATGTAGACGGAGGAAAATCCGGTCTTCGCGCATACCTGCGACCGCTGAATGTTGGAAGCCATTCTTACAGGCTGGTGGTGATGCAGTCCTTGCACCCCCGCAGAGAGTTGCTCGAGGACGTACGCAACACGTATTTGTGGATCATCCCGATTGTCCTGATCCTTGCCAGCGTCGGCGGTTATTTTCTGGCACGCAAAAGCCTTGCTCCAGTGGTGGCCATGGCGATCCAGGCACAAAGCATGGGCGCACAGAATCTGCAGGGCCGGTTAGCGGTGCCGAACCGCCGCGATGAGTTGGGGCAGCTCGCTCTTTCGTTCAATCAGTTGCTGGAGCGATTGGAGCAAACGTTCGAACGGCAACGGCGTTTTATCTCGGATGCCTCTCACGAGCTGCGCACCCCGGTGGCCATCCTTCGCGGGGAAACAGACGTTACGCTTTCGCGTTCGGACCGCTCGCCGGAGGAATATCGTGAATCGCTCGCGATTCTGCGCGATGAATCGCAGCGCCTGATGCATATTATCGAGGACCTTTTCACGCTGACGCGCGCGGATGCGGGACAATACCCCGTGGCGTTGCGCGAATTCTACCTCGATGAGCTTGTCGGCGAGGTGTTGCACCAGGCGAGATCGCTGGTGATTCCCAAGCAGATTGTGCTTACGTCCAGCATTGAACCCGAGCTGCTGTTTCGCGGAGATGAGGCATTGCTCCGGCGCTTGCTGTTGAACCTTTTGCAGAATGCCATCAAGCACACACCGGCCGGCGGAACGATTCACTTGAAAGCCGGCAAGGATGCCAATCAGCTTCTTGTCAGCGTTGCGGATTCCGGTCCGGGAATCCCGCCGGATTTGCATGAACGGATTTTCGAGCGGTTCTTCCGTGTGGATAAGGCGCGCACACGCTCGGAGGGTGACTCCGGCGGAGCTGGGCTAGGGCTCTCCATTGCCCGCTGGATCGCGGAGGCGCATGACGGCCGATTGGTGGTTAGCCGGTCCGATTCGACAGGCTCCACGTTTACGGCTACCTTCCCGATTAAGGACGCGAAGGCGATGCCCGCACCCGTATCGTAGTTCTTGAAATATCAGTCCTATTCATGGCCAGCCAATCCGGTCAAAACGCTACCTTTACCTCGAAAAACTCATTAATCGTGTGTTTATCTCGAGGTAGCTACTGTCAGGTCAATGCGGGAGAAGTGGGTCTTTCCGCAAAGCTTGGAAGCTTTTAGCGAAGGTGCAAAATGAACAAGAAAAATGCTCTGGCCCTGTCGATAGGTATCCTCGCCCTGGGATTCGGCGTGCAGTTGAACGCGCAAACTACCGCGCCACAAAAATCGAAGGTTCCCGCTTCACTGAAGTCGCAGGCAAAGATTTCTCTTGAGGATGCGCGAACCACGGCCATCAAAAAAGTACCGGGCGAAATCAAGGAAGAAGAGTTGGAGAAGGAAAACGGCAAGCTGGTTTATTCCTTTGACATCCAAGCCACCGGACAAAAAGACATCACGGAAGTACAGGTAAGCGCGATGGACGGCACAATCGTGAGCGTGGAGAAGGAAAACGCGGCGAGCGAAGCAAAAGAACAGAAGCAGGACGCTGCAAAGCAAAAGACGGCGGGCAAGCCGCAGCCGTAGAGAGTATATTTTGAAAATGAAACGACGCTTCTTAAGACAAGCCACAATGCTAGGCGCCGTGACCCTGGCGTTTGCACCGCTGCTTGTGGGGCAGCAAGTAACGGCGCCGGAGCCACGGCCGCTTGCAATGGCAACCCCAATGCATGCCGGCGCACAATCTGCGGACAACTCCTCCAACGAGCGCAAGGCGCTGACGTTGCAGCAGGCACTTGCTCTGGCGAAACAAAACAGCGTGCAGTTTCAGGCCGCTCTGACAGACTCGCGAGTGGCTCAACAGGACAGCAGGCAAGCGCTGGCCTCGTTGCTTCCGACCGCGGTCTTCAACACTTCCGCTATCTACACCCAATCGAATGGACCGGCGCTCGGCGTTAAATTCATTGCTAACAATGCGGTGCACGAATACATCAGCCAGGGAAATGTGCATGAGGCTCTTGACGCCGCTACCGTGGCCGGTTATCGCAAGGCGGCAGCCTTGGCGGCAGTGTCAAAGGCTCGCGCCGACATAGCGGCTCGGGGATTAGTCGTGACAGTGGTGCAGAACTATTTTGCGGTATCCGCCGCGGAACAAAAACTCGAAGCCGCTAAACGAACAGCAGAAGAAGGGCAGAAGTTTCTTCAACTGACGCAAGATCTCGAGAAGGGTGGAGAGGCCGCGCATTCGGATGTCATCAAGGCGGAATTACAATCGCAGGATCGCAAAAGGCAACTGCAGGAGGCCCAGTTAGCGCTGCTGAACGCCCGCCTGAACCTGGCGATCCTCGTGTTTCCCGATTTCAACGATAACTTCACGGTTGTCGATGACCTGCACGCACCTGTAGCCTTGCCGACCCGCGATGAATTTGAAGTGCAGGCTGCCCGCGATAATCCGGAAATCCGCGCGGCCCTCTCCACAGTGAAAGCCGCGGATCAGGAAGTGTATGCCGCACGCGCGGGCTATCTACCTACGGTCACCTTGGATTATTTCTACGGAATCGATTCCACCCACTACGCGGTAAATTCGACGCTTCCGCCTCCAGACAACACCAGGTACTCGAACTTAGGCTCGGCGGCGACAGCTGCACTTACGTGGGAATTATGGAACTGGGGCACCACCCAGAGCCGGATCACGCAAGCGGAGCTTCGGCGAACCCAGACGAAACGCGAACTATCTTTGGCGCAGAGAACCCTGCTATCGGAGATGCGCTCCCTTTATGCGGAAGCGGAGACTTCGCTCGAGGAGTTGAGTGGTTTGCAAAGGTCAGCCGAATTAGCCTCCGACAGCCTGCGCCTCACCACCCTGCGCTACAAGAATGGAGAAGCTACCGTGCTGGAAGTTGTGGATTCACAAACGTCGTTTGCTCTGGCGAACTCCGGCTACCAGGATGGCGCCGTTCGTTATCGAGTAGCGCTCGCAAATCTGCAGACTTTGACAGGAGTATTGACGACTCCATGAATCGCGGAATCGAAATGAAATCATTCAAGAATCCCCAAGCGGCGGCCGGTTTTTTCCTCTTGGCCGCATCGTTGCTGCTTCACGGCTGTGCGGCGCCGGAAAAAGAACCGGAAGTCGTCGCCGCGGTTCAAACCACGCCGGCAGAGAGCGGCCCGATCTCCGAAACGGTCTCCGCGGAAGCGGTCGTGTTTCCTCTGGAACAATCGATCATCACGCCAAAAATTACCTCGACGATCAAAAAGTTTTATGTCCAGCGTGGCAGCAAGGTGAAGAAAGGCCAACTACTCGCCGAATTGGAAAGCGCGGACCTGGCTGGAGCCGCGGAGCAACGCAAGGGTGAATTCGAGCAGGCCGAGGC